>Ga0070741_10009113_pt1 | contig 19492 bp, 22 predicted proteins | sample Coa_R1_4_FD_66440 | JGI IMG/M metagenome (GOLD analysis project Ga0070741, IMG submission 66440) | Surface soil microbial communities from Centralia Pennsylvania, which are recovering from an underground coalmine fire - Coalmine... | ecosystem: Environmental > Terrestrial > Soil > Unclassified ...
CCATGCGCGCGGCCTGCTTCTCCGAGCGCAGCAGGGTCGCCTCGGCATGGAAGGCGTTGGCGTGCGGGTTCTCCGGGCCCGGCGGATCGGCGACCGTGTTCACCTCGTAGACCGAGTTCCCGAGACCGTCCACCATCATGTCCAGGCGCGCGTTGAAGAAGTGCTGGTGGATCGGCCCGTACACCCCCGGAGCGACCATCTCGCCCCAGCGCGGCGTGGCGCCGCCCACGGGCTCGGCCCCGTTCGAGATGATGCCGGTCAGCTTCACCTCGAGCTGGATGGTGCCGTCCTGGTAGAAGTACCAGTAGAAGCCGTACTCGTAGTTGCCGACGGTGGAGATCGAGGACACCACCAGCCGACGGGAGCGGCGCACCTCGGTGGTGCCGAGCCGCCAGTCGACGTGCTTCCAGAGGATGCCCGCGTCCTCCTCGTGCACGCAGATCGCGTTGGACAGCGTGACCGCGCGGCCCCGGCCGTCGTTGACCACCGCGTCCAGATAACGGATCTCGCCCAGGCAGTCGCAGCCGTTGACCAGCGCGTCGGCCAGCGTGCCGATGCCGTACTCGCCCACGTCGAAGGCGTTGCGGTGGAAGTAGGTCGGGCGCGGGTCGCCGTAGGGCACCACCATGTCCGCGATGGAGGCGCGGTAGAGGACCGGCCGCTCGCGCCCGCCGTCCTCGTAGGACACGGTGTGGATCACGAGGCCCTCACGCGGGGTGAAGCCGATGCGCAGGCGCCACTTCTGCCACGCGAGCGCGTGGCCGGTCAGGGTGAAGCTCGGCCCCTCCGGCTGGCGGATCTCGACCGGGCGCAGGTCGGCGCGCGCGCCCGCCGCCTCCACCGAGTAGTTCGCGTCCTCCGGGGGCAGCGGCACCACCCCGCCGTCCTCCACCGCGAGCACCCGCATCTCGTTCAGGTCCACGACCGTGAGCAGGTTCGCCACCGGGCGGGCGTAGCCGTTGTCGCCCGGATGCCGCCGCACCCAGGTGAGCGCGCGCACCAGCCGCCGGCCCTCGTCCTCCGGGAAGCCGAAGTTGCCCGCCGACCAGGAGTCCACCATCGCGAGCGAGAAGTCGGTGACCCCGCGGCGCCGGAGCGCCTCCTGCCACCGGGGATCCGCGCGCACCGCGGCCTCGCACTCGACGAACTCGTCCAGCACGATGGCGGGCTGCGCGCCCTCGACGTGCTCCCAGCTGCGCACGCGGCCCTCGGTGAGCCCGACCACCGCCTCGTAGGTCCGCCCCCCCTCGCAGTCGATCAGCACCACGAAGGCGGCCCGGTCCACCGGCCCGCCGGGGCGATGGCCCAGCACCGCCTGCTTGGGCGGCTCGTGCAGCATGATGAAGATCACCCGTACCCGTGGCCCGAGGGCGCCGGCCTTCTCCGCCCGCACGATCGCCCACGCGCGCTCGATCTCCTCCGCGGTCAGCGGGTCCAGCGGGTGAGCGCTCGGGGGCGCCCCGGTCAAGGGCGAGGTCGCGATGGCAGCCATGAAAGTCTCCTTCTGGACGCTAGTCGACCACGTGCTCGGCCTGCAGCACGATGGACGGCGGGACGGTCAGCCCGAGCAGGCGGGCGGTCTTGCGGTTGACGACGAACTCGAAGCGGTCCGCCTGCTCGATGGGCATCTCGGCCGGGCTGGCCCCGCCCAGGATCGTGTGGACGTAGACGGCGACGCGGCGCCGGGTGGCGGAAAAGCTGGCGCCGTAGCTCATGAGCCCACCCGCTTCCACCGCGTCCCGGAACGCGAACACCGTGGGCAGGCGCTGCTGCCGGCCGATGGCCGCGATCTGCGGCGCGAGGCCGTCGATGACGGGGTTCTCCGCGATGTACGCGCCGTGGACCTGCGCGGCCCGCAGCCGCGTGGCCAGCGAGTCGAGCTGCTCCCGCCCCGCCACCTCCAGCCACTCGATGTGGATGCCCATGCTCCCGGCCGCGCTCTCGACGTCGCGCAGCGTGGAGCGGTGCCGCCCGCACCTCGGTGCTCATGAGCGCCACGCCGGTCACGTTGCCGCCGGGCCGTCCCAGGCTCCCGACCAGCCCCTGCCCCACCGGGTCGCCGGCCGGCGCCATCACGATCGGGATCGTCCGCGTCACCCCCCGCGCCGCCGCGGCGGCCTGGAAGCCCACCGTGACGAGCACGTCGACGCGGCGCTGCACCAGCTCGGCCGCCCGCGCCGGGAGGCGGTCCGGATGCCCTTCGGCGTAGCGGAACTCGAAGACGACGTTCTGCCCCTCCACGTGACCCAGATCGCGCAGGGCGGCGCGCAGGTCGCGGGCGCGGCGCGAGTTGTCGGCGTCGGGGCTCGCGAGGAGCAGCACGCCGATCCGGGCCGGAGAGGACTGCGCGGCGGCGGGGACGGCGAGGCCCGGTCCCAGGCCGACCAGCAGGGCGGCGATCGCGAGGCGGAGCCGGGTCACCATGAGCGCCCGGCCAGCATACGCAGCCGCCGGGGCGCCGAGCAAGCGACGGTCGTGAGCCCTCGGGCTCAGGCCGGCAGCTGCTGCAGCAGCTGGATCAGGTTGCCCTCCGGGTCTTTCAGCGTCGCGATGCGCAGCGTGTTGTAGTCGGTCGGCTCCTCGACGAACTCGACCCCCGCGTCCTTCAGGCGCCGCCACTCCGCCCGCACGTCGTCGGTCGAGAGCGCCACCATGTGCCGCGCCGGATCGGCGTTGCGCCCGCGGACCTGGCTGTGCGTCCCGAGCGCGAGGGTAGGTCCCCCCAGCTCGCCGAGCACGACGAAGCCCGGCGTCTCGAGCGCCACCGCGAGGCCCAGCACGTCCCGGTAGAACGGCAGCAGCTTGCCCAGGTCCTCGCTCCAGATCGATACGCCGCGGAGTCCCATGATCATGAGCGGTCTGCTCCTTTCTGGCTCACGCGGGCTGCGTGACCGCGCGGGCCCGCGAGGGCAACGGCGGCAGGCACAGCCCGACCGCGGCGGCGCCCAGACCGATGGCGAAGGAGCCGACGTAGAGCCAGCCGTACGCGCCGAAATGGTCGAACACCCAGCCGCCCATCGCCGGACCGAGCGCCATGCCGAAGGCGGAGATCATGGTGGCGGCCCCGAACACCGTGCCCATGATGCGCATCGGGAAATAGCCGCGCGCGATCACCGCGTAGAGCGGCATGACGCCGGCGTAGGTCGTGCCGAACACGATCGCCACCGCATAGAACTCGCCGAGCTGGCGGGTGAAGTAGTAGGCGCCGGCGGCGATGGCCTGGATGAGGAGCCCGGTCACCAGCGCCCGCTTGGGGCCGAACCGGTCGCCGGCCAGGCCGAAGAGCAGCCGGCCGCCCAGACCGGCCAGGCCCTCCATGCTGTAGATGGTCACCGCGGCACCGGGCGCCACGCCGCAGGCGATGGCGTAGCTGATGGTGTGGAAGATCGGGCCGGAATGCATGGCGCAGCACGCGAAGAACGTGCCGGACAGCACGAGGAACTGTGGCGAGCGCAGCGCCTCGGACACCGTCATGCCGTCGTCGCCCGCGGCCGGCGACGACCGGGATCCGGCGGTCGCCGGTTGCGGCGCGCGGCGAACCAGGAGCGCCGTCGGGATCAGCAGGACCCAGGCCAGCAGCCCGATGGTGAGCTGGGCGGTGCGCCAGTCGTAGTGGGACAGGAGCCAGCGCGCGAAGGGCGAGACCGTCATCGGCGCCACGCCCATGCCGGCCGACACCAGCGAGACCGCGAGGCTCCGGTGCCGGTCGAACCAGCCGGTGACGGTCGCCATCATGGGCGCGAACACCGATCCGGCCGCGGCGCCGACCAGGATGCCGTACACGATCTGGAACTCGAGCAGGCTGGTGGCCCGACTCGCGAGCGCCAGGCCCGCGCCGAGCAGCACCGCGCCCGACAGCGCGACGACCCGGGGGCCGAAGCGATCGGTGACCGCCCCCCAGAAGAAGCCCCCGATGCCCATGTTGATGAACACGAGCGTCATGGCGAGCGACACGCCGGTGCGCGACCAGCCGGTCGCCGCCGACATCGGCTGCAGGAACACCGCGAGCGAGAACGTCGAGCCCATGGCCACGCAGCCCAGCAACGCGCCCGCGGCGACGACGACCCAGCCGTACTGGACCTTCATGCCTGAGACCTCCGGATCCTGATCATGGCTTCCTACTGTACCCGCTTTCCCCCGCCCGCCTGCACCGTATAGTCGAACGGGCGATCCCCGGATCGACACGTCGATTCGGGGCCGGCGCGACGACTAGAGGATGCCTGCCCCCCATTTTCCCGGACCCGAGGAGGGCCGCTCATGAGGTATGCCTGTCTGGTCTATCTGGTCGAGTCGGAGATGGCCGCGATGTCCGAGAGCGAGGCCCAGGCCTGCACGGAGGAGTCCCTGGCGTACGATGAGGCGTTGCGGCGCAGTGGACAGCTCGTGGTGGCCCAGGCGCTGGCCCCGGTCGAGACCGCGACGACGATCCGGGTCCGGCACGGCACGCTGACCACGACGGACGGGCCGTTCGCGGAAACCAAGGAGCAGCTGGACGGCTTCCTCGTGATCGAGGCGCGGGACCTGAACGAGGCCATCCAGGCCGCGTCGCGGATCCCGCTGGCGCGCCGCGGTAGCATCGAGGTGCGCCCGATCAAGGAGCTCCGCCCCGCGGCGAGGAGGATCACATGAAGTTCCTGTTCCTGATCTACCACGACGAGAAGGTGCTGGACGACATGCCTCCGAAGGAGATGCAGAGCCTGGTGGACTCGGCGCTCGAGTACGACGACGAGATCCGCCGGAGCGGCCACTACATCGCGTCCAATGCGCTCCAGCGCGCCCGCACCGCGCGGACCATCCGGGTCCGGGGCGGCAAGGTCACGGTGACCGACGGGCCCTTCGCGGAGACGAAGGAGCAGCTGGGCGGCTTCTTCCTGGTCGACGCCCGGGACATGGACGAGGCGTGCGCGCTGGCCGCGCGCTTCCCGCCCGGGCGGATCGGCGTCATCGAGGTGCGGCCGGTCCAGGAGCTGCAGCACTCCTAGCCCGCGGGTCGCGGGCGACGGCATGAGCCAGGACCCGGTCGAGCGGGCACGCGCGCAGGTGGACGCGGTCTACCTCGCGGACTCGCGGCGCGTGCTCGCGACCCTCATCCGCCTTCTCGGCGACTTCGACATCGCCGAGGAGGCCATGCAGGAGGCGTTCGCGGCCGCGGTCGAGCAGTGGCCGCGGGACGGGATGCCGGCCAACCCGCGGGCCTGGCTCGTCTCCACCGGGCGCTTCAAGGCCATCGACGCCATCCGCCGCCGGGCCCGCTTCGACGCCTCGCAGACCGAGCTGGCCGAGCGCCTGGCCGCGGAAGCGGCCGTCCCCGAGCCGCGCGATCCGGGCGAGATCGAGGACGACCGCCTGCGTCTGATCTTCACGTGCTGCCACCCGGCCCTGGCGCTCGAGGCCCAGGTCGCGCTGACGCTGCGGGAAGTCTGCGGGCTCACCACCGAGGAGATCGCGTCCGCGTTCCTCGTCACGCCGTCCACCCTCGCCCAGCGCATCGTGCGGGCCAAGGCGAAGATCCGCGACGCCCGCATCCCCTACGAGGTGCCGTCGCGCGTGGACCTGCCCGACCGGCTGGACGCGGTCCTGCACGTGGTCTACCTGGTGTTCAACGAGGGCTACACCGCCTCCTCCGGAGCGTCGCTCACCCGGCCGGATCTGTCCGCGGAGGCGATCCGGCTCGGGCGGCTCGTGCTGGAGCTCCTCCCGGAGCCGGAGGTGATGGGCCTCCTCGCCCTCATGCTCCTGCACGAGTCGCGGCGCGCCGCGCGCACGTCGGACCGCGGCGAGCTCGTCCTGCTCGAGGAGCAGGACCGCGGCCGCTGGAGCCGTGAGCTCATCGCGGAGGGCATCGCGCTGGTGGAGCGGTCGCTCGCCTCGCGACGCATCGGCCCCTACACGCTGCAGGCCGCCATCTCCGCGGCGCACGCGGAGGCGCCGACCGCGGCCGCCACCGACTGGGCCCGGATCGTGAGCCTCTACGACGTGCTCCTGCGCGCCGATCCCTCACCGGTGGTGGAGCTGAACCGCGCGGTCGCGGTCGCGATGCGCGACGGCCCCGCCGCCGGGCTCGCCCTCATCGATCCCCTGCTCGCCCGCGGCGCGCTGGCCGAGTACCACCTCGCCCACTCCGCGCGCGCGGAGCTCTGCCGGCGCCTGGGCCGGAACGCGGAGGCCCGCGCCTCGTACGAGCGGGCGCTCGCGCTCGCGCGCCAGGAGCCCCAGCGCCGCCTCCTCGAGCGGCGCCTCCGGGAACTGCTGGACTGACGGGGGGGCGATCTGGCAGGATCGCCCGGTGGCCTCCCCGACGCACTCCATGACCATGCCGCTCGACGGGGTGCGCGTGCTCGATCTGAGCCACGCCCTCGCCGGTCCGTTCTGCTCCACCATGCTCGCCGACTTCGGCGCGGAGGTCATCAAGCTGGAGCCGCGCGGGGCGGGCGACATCGCGCGCGCGTGGGGGTCGCCCCTGCCGGACGGCGAGACGGCGTACTTCGTGAGCCTGCACCGGAACAAGAAGGGCATCGAGGTCGATCTCAAGACCCCCGGCGGCAAGGACCTGTTCTTCCGCCTGATCGAGAAGTGCGACGTGGTCCTGGAGAACTACCGGGTGGGCGCGCTGGCCCGCCTCGGCCTGGGCTACGAGAAAGCCCGCGAGCGCAATCCCGGCATCATCTACTGCTCGGTCTCCGGCTTCGGGCAGGACGGGCCCTATCGCGACCGCGCGGCGCTGGACCTGATCCTCCAGGCCGAGAGCGGCATGATCAGCACCACCGGCGAGCCGGGCGGCCGCGGCGTGCGCTGCGGCGTGTCGATCGCGGACATGACCGCCGGCATGTACGCCGCGTTCGGCATCATGCTGGCCCTGCGCGTGAAGGAGCGGACCGGCCGCGGCCAGTCCATCGACGTCTCCATGCTGGAAGGGCAGCTCTCCCTGCTGGGCACCATGATCGGCGGCTACCTCGCGGACGGCGAGGTGCCGGTGCCGATGGGCACCGCCTACAAGGCCCTCCTGCCCTACCAGACGTTCCGGACGAAGACGCGCGACCTCGCCCTCGCCGTCGGCAGCGAGAAGCTCTGGAAGGTCTTCTGCCCCGCCATCGGCTGCCCCGAGCTGACCGACGACCCGCGCTACCGCACGAACGCCGACCGCGCCCGCAATCGCGAGAGCCTGATCGCCCGGCTGCAGGAGGTGTTCCTCACGCGCTCGTACGAGGAGTGGGAGTCGATCCTGCTCGCCCGGGGCATCCCGATGGGCGCGATCAACTCCATCGCCCAGGTCGTGGAGCACCCCCAGGTGGTCGCGCGGGGGGCGCTGGTCGAGACCGATCATCCGCGCGCGGGCAAGGTCAAGATGGTGGGCGTGCCGGTGCGCCTGTCCGAGACGCCGGGCGCGGTGCGCACGCCGGCGCCGACGCTCGGAGAGCACACGGAGGAGGTCTTGCGCGGCGTCCTGGGATTGAGTGACGAGACAATCGCGGCGCTGCGCGAGGCCGGGGCAATCGGAGCTTCCCTTTCATCTGCGGGGGCCCAGAAATGGCCCCCACACTCCCCCAGATAGCGGTCAACCCGTGGACGGAGATTGCCGATGAACGGGGCGGAGAGTCTGGCGCGGACGCTGGTGGCGGGCGGGGTCGACGTGTGCTTCACCAACCCGGGCACCTCCGAGATGCACTTCGTGGCCGCCCTCGATCGCGTCGAGGGCATCCGCTGCGTGCTGGGCCTGTTCGAAGGCGTGGTCACCGGCGCCGCCGACGGCTACTGGCGCATGGCCGACAAGCCGGCGGCGACGCTGCTCCACCTGGGCCCCGGCCTCGGCAACGGCCTCGCGAACCTGCACAACGCGCGCAAGGCCTCCTCCGGCATCGTGAACGTGGTGGGCGAGCACGCCACGTATCACGTCAAGCACGACGCCCCGCTCACCTCCGACATCGAGGGCATCGCGCGGCCGGTGTCGGGCTGGGTGCGCACCTCGCCGAACGCGCGCGCCGTGGCCGCCGACGGGGCCGCCGCCATCGTGGCCGCGCGCACCCCGCCCGGCCAGGTCGCGACGCTGATCCTCCCCGCCGACACCGCCTGGGGCGAGGCGGACGGGGTGGCCCCGATCCCGCCGGTCCCGGCGCGCGCCGCGGTCGCGGCCGACGCGATCGATCGCTGCGCGCGGGCGCTTCGCTCCGGCGAGCCCGCGATGCTCATGCTCACCGGCCTGGCGGTGCGCGAGCGCGGGCTCGCCCTCGCCGGCCGCATCGCCACCGCGACCGGCGCACGCATCATCGCGCAGGGCTCGAACGCGCGCATCCAGCGCGGCGCCGGACGCGTGCCGATCGAGCGGCTGCCGTACCCGGTCGATCAGGCCCTCGCGGTGCTGAAGGACGTGCGGCACCTGATCCTGGTCGGCGCCAAGGCACCCGTCGCCTTCTTCGCCTATCCCGACAAGCCCAGCGTGCTCACGCCCGACGGCTGCGCGATCCACCGCCTCTCCACGATCGCGGAGGACTCGATCGGCGCGCTGGAGGCGCTGGCGGAGGCGGTGGGCGCGAAGAAGAACGGCGAGGTCGTGCAGCAGCCGTCCCGGCCCGCCCTGCCCACCGGTCCGTTGACGCCCGACACCCTCGCGGCGGCGCTCGGGGCGCTGCTCCCGGAGGGCGCCATCGTGGCCGACGAGTCGGTCACCACCGGCCGCGGCTTCTTCAAGGCCACCGCGGGCGCGCCGCCGCACGACTGGATGAACAACATGGGCGGCTCCATCGGCCTCGGGCTGCCGCTGGCCACCGGGGCCGCGGTGGCGTGCCCGGACCGCAAGGTGCTGTGCCTCGAGGGCGACGGCAGCGGCATGTACACGGTGCAGGCGCTCTGGACGCAGGCGCGCGAGGGGCTCGACGTCACCACCGTGGTCTTCGCCAACCGCACCTACGCGATCCTGCGCCACGAGCTGACCGGCGTGCGCGCGGGCACCCCCGGCCCGAAGGCCGCCGGCATGCTCGACATCGGCCGGCCGGATCTGGACTGGGTCTCGCTGGCCCGCGGCCTGGGCGTGCCCGCGGGGCGCGCCGCCACCGCCGAGGAGTTCGCCAGGCAGCTCGCCGCCGGGCTCGCCGCGCCCGGCCCCTACCTCATCGAAGCCGTCTTGTGAGGGCCCGTCTCGCCGCGCCGCTTGTCGCCGAAGGGCCACGGGTCAGAGCGACTCAGCCTATCCGGAGCAAGGTGGGCGCGGGATGATCTCTTACGATGCCGGCGCGGCCTCTTATGATTTGCTCTCCGGACGATGGTCTCGGCTTTACGTGCCGACGCTGCTGGCCGAGGCCGGTCTGGCCACCGGCCATCGAGTCCTCGACGTGGCGACGGGCACCGGTGAAGCGGCCACGCTCGCCGCGGATCGCGTCGGGGCGACCGGGAGGATCGTGGGGATCGATATCTCGCCGCCAATGCTGCGCATCGCGGCGTCGAAGGTGGCGAAGCAGCCAGTGTCGCTGCTCCTGATGGATGGGCAAACGCCGGCGTTCAGGGACGAGAGCTTCGACGCGGTCGTTTGTCAACTCGGGCTCATGTTCCTGCCCGACCCAGCGACCGCTCTCCAGGAATGGATACGCGTTCTACGTGACGGCGCACGACTCGCGGTGAGCGTCTGGGCAGAACCCGAGCGCGTGCCGCTCTTTGGTATCCTCATGGACGAACTCAGTCGCTACTTCCCGGACCAGCGAGCTGTGCTGTATCAGCCGTCGGCCCTGGCCGATGGCGACACGCTCGAGCGATTGCTCGCCGGCGCGGGGTTGAAAGCGATTCGTTTCACGCGGGAGACCCGCGCGCATCGATTCACATCGTTCGAGGAGTATTGGCACCCGTTCGAGGCCGGCGGGGGACGCCACGGGCAATTGTTCCTAAGACTCCCCTGCGCCGCACGGCAGGCCGTTCGAGAAGATGTCCGAAGACGGATGGCGCCCTTCCTCGTGCGCGGGGAACTGGATATTCAGGCGGATATGCTCTTCGGTAGCGGCGAACGATAGCGACGTCTCAAGATGGGGAACCGCCGTCGCTCCTGGCGCGGGGAAAGTCAGGCGCGAGTACGCTGAGGCGCGCGGTCTCCTTTCCTACGCCATGCGTTACCCCGATCTCTTCCGCCGAGCCGCCTCGTACGTCGACAAGATCTGAGAGGGGCCCATCTCTCGGATCTTCCGGTCGAGCAGCCCACGACGTTCGAACTGGTGATCAATCTCAAGACCGCCACGGCCCTCGGCGATCGCCCGTTCGCCCCTGTAGCGGGCGGATCAGGTGTTCGAGTAAGCCCCTGAAGCCGGCCTGGGCGCATTTGGCCCGATTCGGGGGTCATCGTGCTGGGACCCGCCAGCGGGTACATCACTAAGTTCGAGTGGAAAGTCGTCGTGTCACTTGTCGGGCGCGCGTCCGAGCCGCATAATGAGGCTCGCCATGCCACGCAAGCAGATCGTCACCGTCGGCTCCGCCGCGCCGAACCCGAACCTCTCCGCCGCCGTCCGCTTCGGCAACCTGGTGTTCGTCTCGGGCCAGACCGGCCGGGACCCGAAGACCGGCCAGGTCGGCAAGGACATCCGCGAGCAGACCCGCAACACGCTCGAGCGCATCAAGGCGGTGCTGACCGCGGCGGGCACGTCGATGGACCAGGTGCTGAGCGCGATGGTCCATCTCACCCGCCGCGAGGACCTGGCCGCCTACAACGAGGAGTACGCGAAGCACTTCCCCACCGACAAGCCGGCGCGCACGACGGTCACGGTGGCCTCGCTGAACTCGCCCGAGCTCCTGATCGAGATCACGGTGGTCGCCGGGATCCCGGACTGAGCGCCCGTTCCGCGCGGGCGCGGCTCAGGCCTCGCGCGGCCGCGTCCAGGTGACGCCGGCGCGGCGCCCGATCAGCACCAGCAGGGCCACCGCGAGCAGTCCGCCGCCGCCGCCCAGCAGGCACGACGCCCGCACGCCCAGGTGCTCGGCGATCGCCCCGACCAGCAGGGAGCCGAACGGGGTCATCCCCGCGTTGGCCAGCGCGTAGAGGCCCATCACGCGGCCGCGCAGGGCGTCCGGGGTGGTGAGCTGGAGCGTGGTGTTGCAGCCGGTGGAGAACAGGATCTGGCAGCAGCCCAGCACCACCAGCAGCGCGGCGGTGGTGCCGAAGCGGCCGACCACGGCCAGGCCGACCGTGCCCGCGCTGAGCACCGCGGCGGACGCGGCGAGCGTGCGCAGCGAGGGCCTCCCGCGCCGGAGGAACGCGAGCCCCACTCCGGCCACCACCGCCCCCGCCCCCAGCGAGGACATGAGCAGGCCGAAGCCGTGCGCCCCCTCGTTCAGCACGTCCTTCGCCACCAGCGGGACCACCACGTTGAAGTTCAGCACGAGGATGCTGATCGCCACGATCAGCGCCAGCGTGAAGCCGACGTCGGGCGTGCGCGCCGCGTAGTCGAGCGCGCCCCACACTCCCGCGCGGATCCCGAGACGCCCGGCCGGATCGGGATCGCCGGCGGTGCGGGTGGCGAGGAGCGCGGCCAGCACGGCCAGGAAGCTCAGACCGTTCACCAGGAAGGCGAGCGCGACCCCGTAGCGCGCGATGACGAGGCCCGCCACCGCGGGCCCCACGATGCGCGCCCCGTTGAACACGAGCGAGTTGAGCGCCACCGCGTTGGCGAGGCTCGCGCGGCCGACCAGGTCGGTGATGTAGGACTGGCGCGCCGGGATGTCGACCGCGCGCCCGAGCCCGTAGAGGGCGGCCAGCACCGCCACGTGCCAGTAGCGAACGCGCCCGCTCCACACCAGCGCCGAGAGCACGAACGCCTGCCCCATCATCGCCGTCTGGGTCAGCAGGATGATGCGGCGCTTGGGAAAGCGATCGCTGAGCGCGCCGCCCACCGGGGAGAGCAGCAGGATCGGCAGGTACTGCAGCGCGGTCACGAGCCCCAGGTGGAAGGGCGAGCCGGTCAGCTCCAGCACCAGCCACGCCTGCCCCACGCTCTGCATCCAGGTGCCGATCAGCGAGACGAGCTGGCCGCCCCAGAAGAGGCGGAAGTCGCGGTGGCGGAGGGCGACCAGACGCGCCGGCCGCGACGAGGCGGATGCGGTCACGCGCGGCGGGCTCAGCGGGCGGCCGCCGCGCGGGTCGCGGCCAGGCGGCGGGCGCGCTCGTCGAGCGCGGGGCTGCCGAGGCGAGCCGCGCACTCCGTGAAGGCCGGACGCGGACCCGACCAGCGGAGCCCGTCGACGTCGACGCCGAGCGGCGCATCCAGCCGGAGCGTGGCCAGCGTGCGGAAGAGCCGCGCACGATCCCGCTGCTCGACGAGCGTGGCGGCCAGCCGCGCGGCCCCGCGCAGCGGCACGTCCCAGTCGGTCGCCGCCTCGGGAATCCCCTCCAGGTGGCCGTAGCGGGCCAGTACCGCGGAGGCGGAGGCCGCGCCCCAGCCGGGCAGCCCCGGGAAGCCGTCGGCCGCGTCGCCCACCAGCGCGAGCCAGTCCGGAATCGAGGCCGGCGGGACCCCGAACTTCTTCACCACGCCCGCCTCGTCGCGCACCTCGCGCTTGCGGCGGTCGAGCTGCACCACGCGGTCGCCGCGCACGCACTGGGCGAGGTCCTTGTCGGGCGTGGCGATCATCACCCGGCTCACGCGCGGGTCGGCGTCGGCCAGCGCGGCCGCGGCGGCCAGCGCATCGTCGGCCTCGAGCTCGACCATCGGCCACACCACGACGCCCAGCGCGGCCAGCGCCTCCTCGAGCGGCTCGAACTGGGCGAGGAGCAGCGGGTCGACGCCCTCGCTCGTCTTGTAGTCGGCCCAGAGGCGGTTGCGGAACGACTCGATCACGTGGTCGGTGGCCACGCCCAGGTGGCTGGCGCCCTCCTCCAGCATGCCCAGGATGGAGCCGACCACGCCCCGCACCGCGCGCAGCTCGGGCGGGGCGCTCCGGTCGTAGGCGGCCGCGGGGGACATGAAGTAGCGGAAGAGCTCGTAGGTGCCGTCGACCAGGTGCACGATCACGCCTCGAACGATACGCCAGCCGGGGCGGCGGACGCGGTAGAATCGCCCCGTCATGAAGATCCGCATCGGGGTCGGGACGGGCGGCGGCTTCACGGGCGCGGAGCCGCTCCTCGAGCTGGTGCACGGGCTCGACGCGCTCGGCTTCGATTCGCTGTGGCTCTCGGAGGTGCTGACCGGCCCGGTGGTCGACCCGCTGATCGGGCTGGCGTGGGCGGCCGCGAGCAACCCGCGGCTCAAGATCGGCACCACCGCGCTCCTGCCCGGGCGCAACGTGCTGCGCCTGGCCAAGCAGCTGGCGAGCCTGGATCGGCTCTCCGGCGGCCGTCTGCTCGTCACGCTGGTGCCCGGGCTCACCTACGCGCCCGAGCGTGACGCGGTCGGCGTGGAGCCCCGGCAGCGCGGGGCGGTGATCGACGACGCGCTGCCGCTCCTGCGGCGGCTGTGGGCCGGCGAGACGGTGAGCCACGACGGGCCGGCCGGACGCTTCCGGGACGTGCGCCTGTCGCCGCGGCCCGTGCAGGAGCCGCTCGAGATGTGGCTCGGCGGCACCGCGCCCGCCGCGCTCGAGCGCTGCGGCCGGCTGTCCGACGGCTGGCTGCCGTCGCTCTGCACTCCGGAGGAGGCCGCCGCCGGGCGCCGGGTCATCGAGGAGGCGGCGGCGCGGGCGGGCCGCACCATCAGCCCGGAGCACTTCGGGCTCAGCGTGGGTTACGCGAGCGTGCCGCTCGATCCGGACGCCGCGCGCGCCCTCGCCGCGCGCCGGCCGCGCGCGCTCGAGCTGACGCCGGTGGGCTACCCCGCGCTGCGCCGGACCATCGAGCAGTTCATCGCGGTCGGCTTCTCCAAGTTCGTGGTGCGCCCGCTGATCCCGCCCCGCTCCTGGCGCGGGGAGCTGGAAGCCCTCGCCGCCGCGGTGGGTGATCTCCAGACCTGACGCGCCCGCCGAGCCGGCTCGCATGATCCGCGCCGTCGACGTGCCGTCCGCGCTGGCCGGGCTCACCCCGCTCCAGAACCGGAGCGCGGCCACGCCCGCCGATCAGGTCGCGGCCGCGTTCGCGGTGCTGGCGCCGTTTCGTGACGGCAGCGTCTTCGCGGGGCGCTTCTCGGGCGAGACGGCCTGGGAGCGCCACGCCCGGGGCGACGAGCTGGTGCAGGTCCTGGACGGCGCGGCCACGCTCATCGTGATGACCGCAGAGGGGCCGCAGTCGCTGTCGCTCTCGGCCGGCATGCTGGTGGTCGTGCCCCGGGGCCACTGGCACCGCTTCGAGGCGCCGGCCGGCGTCACCGTCCTGAGCGCGACGCCCCAGCCCACCGAGCACTCGACCGCGCGGGATCCGCGCGGCGTCTAGCGCGCCGACCCGCCGCCCGCGCCGGCCCGCCGGATCAGCGCGGCCAGCACCCATATCCCGGCGAGGGCGCCCGCGGCCGCGAGCAACGGCGCCACCGTTGACGGCAGCGCGACGGCCAGGCCGCCCGCGAGCGCGAGCGCGACCAGCGCGGCCGCCACCGTGCCGCCGACGAGAGCGAGCCAGCGGCCCAGCGTGGCCGCGACCACCGGGCCCACGAGGTGCGCGCCGCGCGTCCGCGCGATCAGGTCCACCGCGCCCAGCAGCAGCACCAGCGTGAGCCCGAAGGCGAGCGCCGGCTCCACCGCGAGGCGGCGGTCCTCGATGCAGAGCGCGGCCGCATAGGCCACGAGGAGCACGACCGCGGCCGCGCTCGCCGCCCAGCGCCAGCCCATCGCGATGGCGAGCGCGGCCAGCGCCACGCCCACCAGCGCCGCCTGCAGCACCGCCGGCACCGCGGTGGCCAGGCGGACGAGGGCCAGCGCCCCGAGGACGGCCGCGACGGCGAGCGCGCGGCTCACCCCGCGCTCGCCAGGCGCACGCGCCGCCATCTCGCGCGCGCCAGTGCCGCCTCCAGCGGCTCGGGCGGCTGCCAGTCGATCACCGCCACGCCCTGCCGTTGCAGCGCGGCCAGGTCCGCGCGGCGCTCGAGCGCCCAGAGGCGCGTGGCGAGCGCCTCGACGCTTCCCCCGTCCACCAGCGCGCGGGTAACCGCCACCGGCGACACCAGCAGGACGACCACGTCGAAGCCGCGGGCGGCCAGGTCCGCCACCGCTCCCGCGAAGCGCGGGTCGAGCAGCGGTGTGATGGCGATCACGAGGGCCTGCGGCGAGAGCACGCGCGCCGGCACCCGGGCCAGGTCCTTGGCCACGTAGGTGAACACGACCTCGGCGCGCAGGAGGCCGTCCGCGAGACGCTCGTACTGCACCGCCCCGGATCCCGGACGCACCCAGGTCATCACGCCGCCGTAGGTGACCAGGCCCACCCGGTCCCGGCGCCCGAGGTACGCGGTGGCGAGCGAGACGGCGGCCCGCACGCCCAGGTCGAGCGTGGTCTCCGGCGGCGCGCCCACCTCGGCGAGGGTGTCGAGCATCAGCACCACGTCCGCGTTGCGCTCCCGGTGGCGCTGGGTGACGTAGAGCCGGCCGAGGCGCAGGGAGGCGCGCCAGTTCACGTGCCGGATGCGATCGCCGGGCGCGAACTCCCGCACGTCGCCCGGCTCGATACCCTCGCCGAGCACGCGGGAGAGGTGGTCGCCCCCCGACGCCCGCGCGTGGGCCGGACGCGGCAGCGTGCGCAGCGCCATCGGGCGCGGGAACACGCGCAGGGTGAGCGGAGCCAGCTGACGCCACTCCCACGCGCGCAGGCCGAGCCGGTCGCGGAGCCGCACCGCGACCGCGCCCACGTCGTGGACGCCGCGCCGCGGGAAGACCAGATCGTACCGCCACTCCACCGCCTGGCCGGCGCGCAGGGTCATCACCGCCCGGTGCCGGCCCGCGCGCACCTGCGCGCCCGCCGGCCGCGGCCCCAGCAGCTCCACGAGCGGCACCGCGGCGCGCGCCTGCACGCTCACGGTGACGGTGACCGCGTCGCCCTCGAAGAGGCGATCGGCGGAGACGCGGTGGAGGACCGTGCAGGCGGGCGGCGCCGCGCGGCGGGGGAGCGCGCCCAGCGCGACCACCGCGGGCAGCGCCACCAGCAGCAGCTCGGCGCGCGCCAGCAGCACCGCGAGGGCGAGCGCCCACGCGGCCACGGTCAGGACGGAGAGGGCGAGCGGGGTGACTCGCCCGGTCATCCGCGCGTGCGGGGCGTCTCGGGCCCCGGCGTCGGCACCTGCTCCAGCAGGCTCGCGATCACCTGCGCGGGCGTGATGCGCGCCGCCCACAGCTCGGGCTTCAGGATGAGCCGGTGGGCCAGCGCGGGGCCCGCCATCGCCTTCACGTCGTCCGGCAGCACGAACTCGCGCCGGTCCAGCGCGGCCGCCGCGCGCGCCAGCTTGAGCAGCGCGAGCGTGCCCCGGGGCGAGGCGCCGAGGGCCACCCGCGGATCCGAGCGGGTCGCCTGCACCAGGTCCACGATGTAGCGCTCCACCACCGCGGCCACGTGCACCGACTCGAGGCTGTCCTGCATCGCGGCCAGGTCCGCGCGCGAGACCACCGGCGCGATCGTCACCGCATCCTCGCGACGGGACCGCCGCCGGGCCAGGATCTCCACCTCCTCCTCGGGGCCCGGGTATCCCACCGACAGACGCATGAGGAAGCGGTCGAGCTGGGCCTCGGGCAGCGGATACGTCCCCTCCAGCTCGATGGGGTTCTGCGTCGCGATCACCAGGAACGGCGCCTCCAGCGGGAAGCGCTCGCCCTCCACCGTGACCTGCGACTCCTGCATCGCCTCCAGCAGCGCGCTCTGGGTCTTGGGCGTGGCCCGGTTGATCTCGTCGGCGAGCAGCAGGTTGGTGAAGATCGGCCCGCGCCGGAACTCGAACCGTCCGTCGCGCTGGTCGTAGAGGAAGCTGCCGGTGATGTCGCTCGGCAGGAGATCCGGCGTGAACTGAATGCGCTTGAAGGCCAGATCGAGGCTCTGGGAGACGAGCCGCGCGATCAGCGTCTTGGCGAGCCCCGGATAGTCCTCGATCAGGATGTGGCCGCTGGCCAGCACGCCGGCCAGGATCTGCCGCAGCACCGGTCCCTTGCCCACGATCACCTGCCCCAGGGCGGCCAGCACCTCCTGCCCGCGATCGGCGACCGTCTCGATCTTCACGCGCGGTCCTCGATGCGCCGGATCACGCGCTCGATGGCCGTGAGCGACGGCCCGCGACGGCCCGGGCCGCCCCGGTCCGCGGGGCGCTCGATCTCCTCGGCCCCCAGCCCGCGCAGGCGGGGCCACAGCACCACGTCGAAGTAGCGTCGGCGGCGGGCGCCCGCGGCCAGGTCGTCGCGCAGGCGCAGGAAGCGCGGATCGAACGTCACCCCCGGCGCGGGCGCCGCCGGGGCATCGATCCCGCTCCCCGCCGGTCCGTCGAGGGCGTCGCGCGCCCACGCGCGGGCGCGTGCGCAGCCGATGGCCACCAGCGCGCCGCAGGCGAGGCGCGCGGCGAGCGGGCGCCACGCGGGCGCGACCGTGAGGTAGACCGGGAGCGCGGCGGCCGCCAGGAGGCTCGCGCCCGCGCCCCGCGCGATCAGGCGCGTGGTCAGCACGCTAGACGGCGCGGGCATCGCGGGGGTCCGCCTCGATCGCGCGACGGATGTCGGTGAGGGCCTCGAGGGCGCGGTCGCGCTCGCGCGCGCCGAGGGGGCGCTCGCTGAAGCGCGCCACCTCGAAGAGAGCGGTGAGGATCGGCACCGCCGCCCGCGCCCGCGGCAGCCGCGCGAGCGCCTCGCGCATGAACTCGCCCGGGGTGAGCCACGGGCGGCGCGCCACGCCGGCCGCGGCCGCCGCGCGCTCGAAGCGCGCGTAGCACCGCACGATCGCCCGCCGCGCGTCGCCGTCGGCGCGCAGGTCGTCGAGGCTCTCCTCCAGCGCGGTCACGAGCGGCGCCGGCGGCGGATCGACCGCGGGCTCCGCCGCCCGCCCGAATGCGCGATCGCCGACCGCGGTCCACACCGCGAGGGCGAGCGCGCCGACCCCGGCCGCCAGCGCGAGGCCTCCCACCAGCCAGTGGTAGACCGCGGGCGCGGTCAGCGTCTCCGCCGCCGGGAGGTCCAGGCCGGCCGCGAGCCCGCTCATGTTCGCGAAGAGCCCGCCGTCGAGCACCGCCCGGCGCCACACGTAGGCGAGCACCACCACGTTGAGCAGGGAGAGCACCATGGTGAGACGCCGGATCCACGTCGGCACCGGGGTGGGCTCCTCCTCGGGCGGACCGGCCACGGGGCGCCGCTCCCGCGCCACCGCGCGGCGCACCAGATCACCCACGAACACCAGGAGGGCCAGCCCGAACAGCGAGACGATGGTGGCGACGACCGGCCGCGGGAGCCGGATGACGCCGGCCGCCGGGTCCGCGTCCGCCACCGCCCCCGCCATGCGCAGCGCCGCCGCCAGCGCGATGACGAAGCCCGCCGCGAGCCCGGCCCACGCGGAAAGTGACGCCACGGCCGCCACCATGCCGGTTTCGCCCAGCGTGCGCAAGGGGGTCCGCCTTTCGATCCAACGCCCCGCCGGTCGACTACTCGATGGAGGGGGGTCCACCTTCAACCCGGAGGATCGCGGACATGCGGGCACGAATCGTCATCGTCGTCGTGCTGATCGTGGTGGGTCCGGTCGTCGTGGGCCACCATCGACCCCGTGATGAAGCAGACCTTCGAGGGCGCGCCCGCGGGCGCCGGGGCGGTCTACACCTGGTCCGGGAACCGGGAGGCGGGCCAGGGCCGCATGACCATCGTGGAGAGCCGCCCGCCCGAGCTGATCCGGGTCACGCTCGACTTCGAGCAGCCGCTCAAGGGCACGAGCATGGCCGAGTTCACGTTTCGTCCGGCAGGCGATCGCACCGTGGTCACGTGGTCGATGGTCGGTGAGAAGGGCTTCGCGGCCGAGGCCATCCACCTGGTCCTCGGCGTGGAGCGGATGATCGGCGGGCAGTTCGAGAAGGGGCTGGCCGCGATGGCAAGGGTGGCGGAGGCGGCGCCGCGGCCCTGAGGGCCGCGGCGTCGCGCGCCAGAAAGCTCAGCTCCCGGGGTTGCTCCGGGGATCGCTCACCAGCGTCCAGTCGTCGACACCGTCCGTGGTGGGCATCGCAGCGGTGGGCGTGGTCTCGGTGCGGCCCTTGCTGGGCGAGAACCACACGAACTCGCGAGAGGCGGGGCCGCCGGCCCCCGGGGCCTCGATCTCCGGGCCGTGGGAGCCGCTCTCGCGGCGCTCCGCCCGGCGCGCGCGCTTCGCGTCCTGCTTGGCCTTGCGCTGATCTTCCTTGCGGCGACGGTCGCCGCGGTACATCGCCGGTCGCTTCTGCGCCATTCGGCTCCTTTCGTGTGTCCCCTCCCCTTTACTCTACATGAGAGGCCACGACTCCGCGCCTCTTGCGGAGGCCGCGCGCGCCCGCCCCGGCTAGTCTGTCCAGACCCGGAATGGTGTAGACACCGTGGCCATCCCAGAGTGCGGTATGAGGTCATCCCCGCGCGGCGCCCCAGAAGAGCGCGGCGGGGGTGCGGCCGCGGACTCGGTAGCCCTGAT
>Ga0070741_10009114_pt1 | contig 19490 bp, 19 predicted proteins | sample Coa_R1_4_FD_66440 | JGI IMG/M metagenome (GOLD analysis project Ga0070741, IMG submission 66440) | Surface soil microbial communities from Centralia Pennsylvania, which are recovering from an underground coalmine fire - Coalmine... | ecosystem: Environmental > Terrestrial > Soil > Unclassified ...
ACATCTACATTACAGGGAAGCACAGAGCTATCAAGCGATTGCCAGGTTGCTTAATGTAACAGAGAATAATGCGAAAAACAGGTCCTATCGGAGCCGAAAAAAGCTCAAACAACTGCTTGCAGCCAGAACTCTGCCCAAAGGGTACAGTCAATCTACGTGACGCTCAAGCCGCCTGTAATGAGCGGTTTACTGCTACCATAGAACTGCTCTCAATGATGCAACAACAAACGATCAATCTAAGCTGTGGGAGGGCTAGTTTATAAGACGAAAACAATCTCTGGCGCGAGAAAGTTTTTCCAAAACTGCATATGCCCTCCCGCAGTAAATCGGGAGGGCATATGTCTTATGTTTATTATAGAACTGCTTTCACGCATCTTTAGTATGTTTACCCCGCAGGTCTGGTATGTCCTGATTGTTTGCTTGACCCTGGTTGTGCTCTCCTGTCTGGTCTTTCTCTTAACTCAACGCGGTGAGAGAATTTTGACCCGTATCATTAAAGCTGTGGAACTCCATTCATCTTCCAGGAAGCAACCAGAGGCCCACATCGTTATCCAGATAGGGGGTCCTGATCATAGTTGTAGCAATGGCAATGAGCAAAAGCATGAAGCTTTATTCTATGAATGTCAGGTCAACGCTCAAGGAGAGCATCGTCGCAGAGGCCGAAAAAAGGTGCAGCGACAGAGACGACGTATACGACGAAAGAGCTATCAGCGAAGGCAAACCAGGCGAAGAGTTTATAGTACAAAGAAAGGACGGCATTTGCTATAATATGTGTGATTATTCGAATGTTGTCAGGAGCAGGTAGGGTTATGTCACAAACGCCACCAGTATCAGAAGCGCCGCAGGTAACACGCAAGCGCCCGTTTTTATCGCCCCGGGCGCGCGTGATCCTGGGGATCAGCGTGATTGCTGTCCTTGTTGTGCTTAGTTTTTTCGCGCCTCCCGAAGGCGACACCAATAACGTCACGGGCGATCCGATGACGACACCCACAGTCACCATTACCCAGTTGATAGAAACGGGCAATATGAATCGCAGCGTAACCGTTGAGGGGGTGCAGATAACCGTCACGCAGGCCACGCTCGCCAGCGCGTTCTCAGATGATCGTAAGCGAGCAGGAACATATACCGTACGCGTCATAGTCCACACAGCCTATAGCGGCCAGGTTCCGCTTGGCATCAGCTATGACTCTCTGGCTCGTTTGCAAATGGCCGATGGCACATTAATCGCGCCAAAGCTCATTTCAATCAAGCCGGTTGAAATACCGGGCCGCTCTCAGACCGGCTTTCTGGATTTCCCGCTTGCAACGCAGGTACCTTTAACAGAACTCAAGCTATCCTTTGGAGATGCTAATGTAGTGCCTCTAGGCGCGCAATAATTCGCTTCCACATTCCTGATAGGGGCAGGGCTAGCCCTGCCCGGCGTCGTTAGAATAGGGAAATATCATTCCTCGCCCGGCGCTCCCACCCGCTCGACGCGGTGTTGAACGTCAGCCAGCGCGCGCCGGCGAGGCGATGATGTGTTTTCGTGCTCATTGACATCATTCATCAGTTCCTCTAACGTCAGGTAGTATTCAACCAGGACGCGTTCGCCGCTGGTGGTATGGGTGACGCAATCTTCCAGCAGCATCTCTGCCTCTTCATAGGTTTCCAGACGCAGTTGCGCGGCATGCAAAGCTGCCTGAGCGTGCTGTAAGCGTGCGACTAGCGCCTCTCGTTCGCGCCGACGCAAGCGACTATAATCTCCCTCTTGCATCACCTCCTGGAGGGCAAGGGCGTTCTCTCCCACCTCGATGGTTGTCTCCTGCTGGCGGCGCGTCAGCCAGGCGCGTATGGCGTGAAGGCGCACCAGCACATTCGCGCTCTCGGGGAGGCGCAGGTTATCGTCTGAAAGCAGTTCGTCGCTGCCCTTCTCCGTCGTATCGTCGAATGATTCGTCCTCAAAGTTCATGATTTTTGCTCTTCTAGTGCATTTGCGCTTGACACCTTCGGACTCGATGTTATACTTTTCCTCAAGAGGAGCGGCAGGAGCCGGTGGCTCTCACGATCCGCTTGAGGATACTGAAATAGCTATCTTTTTTGCGCTTTCCCCGCATGATATCACACCCTAAAAAAAGAGGGCACCCCTCAGGGGGTGCCTCCTGAATTTTCGCGGGAAGGAGGAAATCTATGCAGGTCTCCTCTCAGAGCAACAGGCTAGCCTAATGCCTCCGGCACAGCCTCTTTTACTGAAATGGGTTCGCCAATATCATAATCGGACGGCGAGGTCGCATCGGCTCCACGTTTGGCGCCAATCGCCTGGAAGACCGGGGTCAGGATGATGGCGAGCACAAGGTTGAGGAGAACGGCATGGATGCCCGAGTAAGCCGAGACCGAGAAGCCCCCAATCTGGAGTTTGTACACGTTGACCAGAGCTGCCGATGTGCCGGTGATCAGACCGGAGAACTCCATCAGCGTTCCCACAATCATACCTGCCAACCAGCCAACGAGCATCGCCCAGCGGTTGAACCAGCGGGTGAAAAGGCCAAAGAAGACGGGGACAAGCGTCTGCAAGATCCAGACGCCGCCAAGGAGCTGGAAGTTGATGATATTCGCGGTGGGCACGTACAGGATGAACAGGAGAGCACCAAATTTTATGACCAGAGAGGTCAGCTTCGCAACCCCAGATTCCTGGCGCTCAGTCGCGTTTTTGTTGATGTACTCCAGATAGATATTTCTGGTAAACAGGTTAGCTGAGGCGATCGACATCACGGCAGCCGGGACCAGCGCGCCAATAGCGATGGCGGCAAAAGCGAAACCCGTGAACCAGGATGGGAATGCGAAGTTGATCAGCGCTGGCACAATACCATTGCTGCCAAAGCCCTTGAGCGGCTGCACTTTGGCCGCAATCGCCATATAACCCACAAATGCCAGCAGGCCAAGCATCAGCGAGTAGATCGGCAGCAAAGCTGCGTTGCGTTTCACCGCTTTTGTGCTGCTGCTGCTAAGTACGCCCGTGAGCGAGTGCGGGTACAGGAACAGGGCAAAGGCGGAACCAATTACCAGGGTTACATAGGGCGTAAACTGGGCGGGCGAGAGAATGTCAAAGTACGTCTTGGGATTGGCGAGGGCCTTTGCATGCACCGCCTGGAAGATGGGACCGAAGCCGCCGAGGCTGATGGGAATAATGATGATCACTGCGAACAGCACGATGAAAATCATCACATCCTTGACCAGCGCAATCATCGCGGGCGCTCGCAGGCCGCTGGTATAAGTATAAGCGGCAAGGATGATAAACGCGATGATCAACGGCAGATCAACACTGACGCCTCCGATGGAGAAGGCCAGGGGAATGCCCAGGCCCGCGATAGCAACCTCGATACCAAACATCTGCAGCGCGATATATGGCAGCGTCGCCAGAATGCCCGTGAAAGCAACGACAAACGCCACACTACGGCTGCCAAAGCGGTCCTTCACAAAGTCTGCCGCCGTCACATAGCCCCGCTGCTTGCAAACAGCCCAGAACCTGGGCATAAATAAAAAGACCAGCGGATAGACCAGTGTCGCGTATGGCACTGCGAAGAAGCCGTTCAGTACTCCCAAACCAAACATGGCTCCAGGAACGGCGATGAATGTATAGGCGGTGTAAAGGTCGCCACCAAGCAGGAACCATGTAACAACGGTGCCAAAGCGCCGGCCCGCCAGACCCCATTCATTGATGAGGTTAAGATCACCACGGCGCCAGCGAGCCGCAATGAAGCCAAGCACTGTTACGAGGAGGAAAAAGAAAATAAAAACGGCGATTGCATCCGTGCGCATGCTGAAATCTCCCTTCCTTGGGTGAGTAAAAGAGAAGATGCGTTAACAACAGAACAACAGGTACACCCTGGCTGAGTGGACCAGGCTTACTGGCTATGCTCCCGCAAAATAGACCAGGGCTGTAATGATAGCGGTGATAATGATCCAGAGGAGCTGGAACCAGTAAAAAAATGGGATGCCGATAAATGAAGGCTCTCTAAAGTCGTAGAATGGCGGCCACAGCAGTACAATGAACGGAATGAGCAGGAACAGAAGGAGCCAGGAGCGCCCCTTTCTTTGAGGACGAGTAGACATAGAATGTTCTCCTTTTGCGGTCTAAATAAGAGAAACCGTATCTTCAGTCTGGCGCGAATGTCCTTTCAGGAAATACTAAAGGTCCCAACCTGTACGTTTGCCAGGCTGAAGAGTATGCCTGGATGTCTCAACCCAGTAAAACGCCTTAATCGTGCTTGTACGCGCCTCAATTTTTAGCGGCGCGCTATCTGGCTGATAATCTACGGCATTTCTTCCCAAATGTCAATCTACGGCAGGTTTTTCGGGTTCTCAAAGTCCCGAGGATTTTACCCTTAATTCTGCAAGAATTACTCTTTGTATGCAATAGCAATAGCCAGAATGGGTAGGAATTGTCTCGCACCGCTCTGGCTGAATAAAGGCAAAAGTACTATCTTTACCTTTACAAAACTTAACCATGCACAAAAACTCAGCCAATCTCTTGATAGTACACTATCACGCGATCATTTCTCACTTGACAGCTTGCCTGCTTGAGGTTATACTTATAACAGGTCAACTGCTATGACCATACACTCTACTTTTCTCTTCTCAGAGTGTCTCCACCATATTCTTATCCCTCAGGAGCTATCACTTATGCCACTACCACCATTTTTACGGCGGCGCTCATCTCTCCCCACGACGTCAGCGCCTCCCCAGCGTATTCAGGAGCAGATCGACCCCACTGCTAGCGCCTCAAGCCCTACGCAGGAAGATTGGTACTGGGGAAGAGCGGTAACCGGCGGCGAAGAGGATTACTACTGGCGTCGTCTCTCCGACAACTGGTACATGAAAGACGTGATCCCCTCGACCTATCTGGAGATCCATAACGCCTGCTACGAAGCCTACAACGCCAATCCCATCGCCTTTGCCATTATTGAGATTACCGCCAGCTTCGTGCTTGGCAAAGGCGTGACCATCGCCGCCAATCAGCCCGACGTGCAAAAGGTGTTGATGGATTTCTGGCACGATCCTGACAATCACATGGATACCCGCGTCTATGCTCTCTGCACCGAACTCTCTCTCTACGGAGAACAATTCATTCGTTTTTACGTCAACAAGATCAATGGCAGGGTCAAAATACGCCAGATTGACCCGTCGATCATCGATCAGATCGAGACCGATCCCGACGATATTGAGACGCCATTGCGCTTTCATCAACGTCCCATCGGCCCCAGCGCCACTCTTCCAGGCGATCCCCCTCTCATCGTCCCGCTGGAGCAGAACAACTTTGCCGGCGCGTGGTTCATCGCTGGCACGGACGTGGTGCAATTTTGTATTAACAAGGTGTCTAATGCCAAGCGCGGCAAAAGCGATCTGGCAACGCTTCTCCCCTGGCTGAGGCGTTACAAGGACTGGCTGACGGACCGTGTACGCATTAACAAGTATAAGGGGGCTTTTCTCTGGGATGTGCAGTTGCAGGGAGCTGATAAAAAAGCGATTGACCGCAAGAAGATGGAATATATGTATCCGCCCGAGCCGGGGAGCGTCATTATTCATAATGAGGCCGAGAAGTGGTCGGCAGTCAAACCAGAGATCAATGCCAGCGAGGCCGCGGAAGATGGGCGAGCCTTAAAGCTCATGCTAGCAGTTGGCGCTCAACTCCCGGAGCACTATCTAGCCGATGGCAACTACGGCAATCGTGCAACCGCCGCTGAAATGGGCCTGCCAACATTCCTAAAGTTTCAACGTCGCCAGCACGTCATGCGCGCTATGTTGCGGACTATTCTGGACCGCGTGCTGCTCGAAGCTCGCAAAGCAAAAGTTCTGCAGGAACAGATCGATGCTGGCTACGATATTCTCTTCCCAGAAATGAACATAGCTGACCACCAGACACTGGCCAGCGCCACGCAGATGCTGGTTTCCGCTCTATCGGTCGCTAAAGCACAGGGCTGGGTCAGCGATGAGACGGCGATGCGCCTGCTCTTCCAGTTCGCGGGCGAGGAGCTTGATATATATGAAGAGCAGGCGCGCATTCGCACCGCAGGAAGGGAGTAAGCCATGCCGCTGGATGCACGCAAGATACAGCATGTGTTACAGGTCGTCGCCCTCAGCTTTACCGGGCGGCAGCGTACCATCGTAATCGTCTCCCTGAACGCAGGCAGCTACAGTTACATGGCTATTCAGGCCATTATGCGCCCTCAACAGGTCAGCGATCCCCAGGTGCTCAGCGCAGAAGGCAGATCGCTGCCTCACAACGCCGATATGCTGATGATCGCGCCATTGGGCACAAATTTTACGGGAGCCGTCTATGTGGCCGATACCACCAGCGCAACGGCCAGCGCGGTTGCCAGCGCCGCCAAATACGAAATTATCGAAGTGCTCCCTGCCGGTATTGTCCCTGGCGGCACCCATCTCCGTGTCGCCCTACGCCGCCTGCGCTAACCCCGTCGCCACCGTCCCCCGGAAAGGGCTATGCGCCCTGTAGGGACCCGCTTCAGCGCGTCCTCCGGCGATTTATCGCCTTACTATGAAACATCTAACGTCGCATCTTCCTAACAAAACCAGGAGGTATTGCAATGACATTCGCTGGCTGCGTTCTCTGCCGCCGATTCCGTTGTTGGGGCGGCAGGGGTACAGCGGTTTTGGGATGGAACGGCTCTAAAGCGGTGGTAAGGCGATAAATCGCCCATCGGACGTGGTAAACCAGGTCCCTACGGGGTTCGCCACCCGTTTCTCGCATGATCACAAGGAGAAAAGTAATGTCCGAAGATTCCGCTATCCCCCTGAATGAGCAGGAATGCCAGCAGGACATTCTGCAACGTGTGCATAAGTGGTTGAATGTGCTGGAGGAGCGCGTCATTCTGCTGCTTCACGCGCACGATCCAGAGGCGTTGAAGCCTGGAGAATGTGAGCAGGCGATTAGCCGTCACCTTATCTTGATGCTGCGACTGCTCCAGTTGCGTCAGCAGTATGTGCAGATGCGGGCCTCAAGAGGCGAGCAAAGCGCGTTAGATGCTTTCCTGCGCAGTCTGGAGGAAGCCGATGAATTATAGTTTGTTGTGTCTGGCGAGAGGGCGGCTGGGTGTGATCAATTGGAGGCGGGATGGGTAGGCGATAAATCGCCCGAGGACGCGCTAAAGCGGGTCCCTACGGGGTGGGATGGGGCTATCCTATGCTGCAAATCAGCCCGGCCTCCTGCTGCGCGGCGAAGTTTACCGCGATCAGAAAGGGTTCTGCGTGGGTGGGGGATACTTCATCGATCAGGCGAAATGCTCCTGCCGGGTCGCTGCGCTCGCGACGATAATCGAGGTGATCTTCTCGGGCTTTAACGGGATGAGGAGGTTGTAAATCATGCGTGCTCAGTGCCAGTTGCCGGACCTCCTGCGGCGTCAGATAGCCAATGAACGCCTCGTAAGGCTCTCCCGCTCGATAGCCGAATGGCATGCTGCGGCGACCACACGCCAGCAATTCGAACAACGCCATTGCTCGCACCGATTGCGTCGCCAGCCAGCCGCGCAGATGCAACGGCGCAGGCAAACGACCAAGCTCTATGCCCTGCGGTTCGTCCTCTTCCGTATATTCAAGCGGAGACGCAAACTCTAACTGTTGCTCTTCCTCCCCGGCGGCCTCCTGGTTTTCGTAAGTTTCTTGCACCAGCCTGCTCAGACCGGCGGAATGAAGCAGCGAGACGATCTCGTGATGCAGCGCCTCCTCTTCTTCCTGGGTGATTGCTATGTCGTCCGACGTGGTAGTACTTTTGGTGGGGAAGAAGGGCGAGAGGAGACAATACTCTTCAACAATTGCTCCCCAGATAATACGTACAGCCTCATTATTCTGGTAGAGCTGTGGAGGGTGGCGCTGGGCATACGTGTCACTGAGGGCCGTGAAGCGTTCTGCATCGCAGAGGAGATGGTATTCGCGGCGCGTATGCGGGCCTCGCGGTAATCGCTTGATAAAAGCCTGAGCGCGTGGCCAGGCGCAGAGATGCTGCATCGCCTCCGGCACAAAGCACTCTTCGCGATAGCTGCGCGTCTGTTGATACATCTGGTAGAGCGCCGCTTCATTCCCCTCAGTAAGCCAGTCAGCAAACACCGGCATCACATTGAGGACATAGGTTTCCCAATCAAAGCCATGTATATGTACCATCATAAAACTTCACCGCCATCCTGCAAAAGCTGTACCATCATGATATCGCTATCGGCCATTCCTGCCAAATAGATGGGCCTATGGTACTTCCTTGCGAGAGAGGGCTATTTTGTAGTAGGATAGACGTATGACTAAGACCAAAGATGAAATCTCCGGTGGTGTTGTCCACGAATTGCCAGAGGACTTACGCAAAATCCTCGCTTCTGACGCGGAGGCACTAGCGGCGTGGGAAGCTCTTACGCCTCTTGCGCGCAATGAATGGATATGCTGGGCAATCTCTGTCAAGAAACCAGAAACCAGAAGGCAGCACGTTGAAAGGGTGCGCACGGAACTCAAAGAGGGAGTGCGCCGACCATGCTGTTGGTATGGCTGTATTCACCGCACGGATAAGGCAGTAAGCCCTTCGGTACAATATGTGCTCAACAAACGAGCTAAAAAGTCAGGATAAATAAGGGCTTTCATATCTTCAACTAAGGCAGGGTCAGCTTGCTTGATCAAAGCGCGCAGCCGTGACAACATCTCACCCCGCCAATTATCATGCTTTTTGATTATGGCATCTATCTGTTGAGCAGCAGACTCGTTTTCCATATGAATCTCTTTCTAGTATGATTGCTACAGCATTATATCATTGCTATCCCTCCTTGTGGTTTGAAAGATAATCTGGCTCACGGGATTGCCCCTGCCCTACTATCTGCATCATATAGATAAGCTTACAAATTTTTTACAATTTGGCGTAGATTTTTCAGGGGGGGAGGAATATACTTAGAAATACCTTTATTCGTCTGAATCTAAGACATCAACTGATATTTTTACAAAGGTCTTACTGATTATAAATCAAGGAGGTGGCAGCGCCATGACGCAGCACCCGCCGCAATCTGACAATGAGATACTCCCGCTTCCTGGTTTCCATGATGATACCGATATGTTTGAGGGCAAAGTCTCCTCTCCCACCAGGCGTAGAAGCCGTCGCCGCTTATTGATCATTATTTCCAGCGTTTTGCTGGCCGTCGTGCTTTTAGGCGCGGTTTTTGCGCTCATCAACGCCCGGCGGCAGCGCCTCGTGTTTCAGGCGCAAGCGGTAACTCAGGGCGACCTGGCCCTGACGGTCAACGGGACCGGCCCTTTGCAGAGCAATGTGTACAGCCTGAATTTTAGCGGCACGGGCAAGCTGTCTGAGATCGACGTCAGCGTGGGGCAAAAGGTCACGAAGGATCAGACATTGGGGAAACTGGACCCCACCTCGTTGCAGAATGCACTGAACGAATCGCAGGCCACTGTGTCAGCAGCCCAGACCTCGGTAAGCAACGCCCAGGCCGGCCTGAATGCCTCATTAGCCGCCTCGCAGTCAAGCGTTGCGTCGGCGCAGACGTCATTGACCGATGCCATTCAGAATCTCAAAGATGTTCAGACGCAATCTCAAGCATCAATCGATGCCGCCCAGACGGCGCTCAGCAATGCTCAGAACAACCTGATCAAAGTTCAGGCCCAGGTACAGGCGGCTCTCGCAGTCGCGCAGGATACCGAGAATCAACAGCTTGCCGGCTGTAATTCGCCTACGGTAACAAATCCCGCAGCCTGTAAGCAGGCTGCTGAGGATCAATTTGCTCAGACTCAAGCGCAGCAAAACGCTCAGCTCGCGACCGCGCAGGGAGCAGTCAGCACGGCGCAGAAGCAACTGAGCTCGGCGCAGGCGCAGGCCAATGTGCAGAATACATCCGCGCAGAATCAGGTGAACACAGCGCAGAAGCAACTGGATACTGCGCAGGCGCAGGCCAATTCGCAAAATACAACCGCACAGGGCCAGGTCAATAGTGCGCAAAGCCAGTTAAATACCGCACAGGCGCAACTGGCGACCGCGCAATATAACGTGAACAATACCGTCTTGAAGGCTCCCCACGATGGCGTGGTGGCGGCGGTCAACGGCACCATCGGCGAAACTCCCGGCGCCTCCGGTTCAGCCAGCGCGAGCGCCAGTACCGGCACCTCGACAGCCTCTAGCGGCGGCACATTTGTGCAGATTGTCGATCTCTCATCGCTGCAAATCGTCGCCAGCATTAACGAGATTGACATCGGCAACGTGGTCGTGGGAGACAATGTGCAATTCTCGGTCAGTGCCTATCCAGATCAAACCTTTACCGGCAAAGTGACCGCTATCTCTCCTCTAGGGCAGACCGTCTCGAACGTTGTCTCGTATCCTGTCTATATTAACGTCGATACGAGCAGCCTCGGCACCTTCAATCTCCTCCCAGGCATGACCGCCAGCGTTACCATCGTCACCGATCAGCGCACCAATGTGCTGATGGTCCCTGCCACTGCGATTTCGTTTGCTCGTACATCGATCATTCCTGCCAGCACCGGCAATATCGGCTTAATCGAGCAGAGTCAGGCAGATAACGCCCTGGCAGCCGCGCGCCAAATGATACAGGATCTCCAATCGAGTAACCCGCAGATTACGAAAGACAAACCGACGCCCGCCTTTGTGCTGGAGCGGATCAATAATGCCATTGTAGTGAAACCCGTGGTTATAGGATTGACCAACGGCACAGTCTATGAAGTGCTCGATGGCTTGACGCAAAATGACCGCGTTCTTGTTGGAGTTGAGTCACAGGCCCAGGCGCAGGGTAATCCGGGCGGAGCGCAGTTTCGCCTGGGTGGTGGCGGTGGTAACTGATCTGCCGTGGCCTGTTTAATTCTGGAGGATGCATGACCAGCAATGATGTTCAGCAGACGCCCCCTGATGGTTCTTCTGGTGTCCATCCTGTAAACATATCGATTCACCATGATGTCACGGCGCCACAGACCGCTATCAATAGCGTCGTGGAACAACAGCATCAGGCCAATGGAACGGGTCCGCAGCCGGTAATCGTTGTGCGCGATCTCAAGAAGACCTATTTACTGGGCGAGACGCGCGTTCAGGCGCTGCGGGGCGTCTCCTTGCAAGTGCAGCAAGGCGAGTTCGTTGCCGTGATGGGTCCATCTGGTTCGGGTAAAACGACGCTGATGAACCTGCTTGGCTGCCTGGACCGGCCCAGCAGCGGCGATTACTTGCTGGCAGGCAAAGTAGTGAGCCGCATGAGCCCCGATGAGCTGGCGTTGATCCGTAATCAGCTCATCGGCTTCGTCTTTCAAGGCTTCAATCTGTTGTCGCGCTCCACCGCTGTGAAGAATGTCGCGATGCCCCTGATGTATGCCGGTTACTCGAAAGAGGAGCAGGAGTATCGCGCCCGCAAGGCCCTGCAACTGGTGGGGCTGGCTTCACGCCTCCATCATCGACCATCGCAACTGTCCGGCGGGCAACAGCAGCGCGTTGCCATTGCGCGCGCCCTGGTCAACTCGCCATCGCTTTTGCTGGCCGACGAGCCGACGGGCAACCTGGATAGCCGCACCAGCATAGAGATTATGGCGGTGCTCCAGGCGCTCAATCAGCGGGGTCTGACGATCATCCTGGTCACCCACGAGCCCGATATCGCTGCTTACGCCAAGCGGCAGGTTGCCTTCCGCGATGGCCTGCTGGTGCGCGACGAGGTTATGTATACATCGCGTAACGCCATTACCGAGTTATCTGTAGAGAAAGAGCCTACCCATATCGTCACTCAGGAGGCTGCTGAATGAGTACGCCCATTGATTCATCGCCGCCAGCGACAACATCCTCCTCGGATGGCAATGTTGCTGTGGCTCCTGCAACTATCTACGTTCCCGGCAAGCGTCCGGGGCGCAGGCTGACCAGCACGGTGTCGGCCAATTTTAGCAGTGCGACCGATTCGCTCTGGGCCAATCGCATGCGTTCGCTGCTCACCACGCTCGGCGTCATTATCGGCGTGATGGCGGTAATCGTCGCCGTGACGCTGACGCAGGGAGCCGGAGCCTTGCTGAACGGGCGCATTTCCAGTCTCGGCACCAATACCTTGCTGATTAGTCCCGGCTCCGGCGTGACCAACGGAGCGACGGCGGGCGCGGGTACGCTGCAATCGTTGACGCTCGACGATGTGAAGCAGCTTGAGCAGATTCCCCATGTCATCGCCGTAAGCCCTGTGCTCAGCGTATCGGCCCAGGTCATTGCGCATAACCTCAACTGGAATACGCGTATACAGGGGGTGTCTGAGCAGTTTCAGCAGATCCAGAACTGGGATATCGCCAGCGGCTCCTGGTTTAGCAAAGCGGACTCGGATAGCGGCGTTGCGGTGGCGGTGCTTGGCGATACGGTGGCGAAGAACCTCTTCGGCCCTACCAATACCGATCCGATAGGTCAGACGGTGCTGATCCGCGATCAGATCTTTCGCGTTGTCGGGGTGATGCAGCCAAAGGGCTCGTTGGGCGCCTTCAACCAGGATGATATCGTCTTTGTGCCCTTTAATGCGGCCTCCGCTCGTTTGAAGCATACGACCTTCGTGGACCAGATTCAGGCGCTGGTGGATTCGGCTGATAACGTCAATGGAGCGTTGAGCGTTGCGACTACGACGCTGCGGCATGATCATCGCATTGCGCAGGGGGGCACGGATGATTTCCAGATTCGCAGTCCCAACCAGTTGGTGCAGACGGCGCAGCAGTTTACCCAGGTCCTGACGCTGCTGCTGGTCGGCATTGCCGCGGTTTCGTTGACGGTTGGCGGCATTGGCATCATGAATATTATGCTGGTGTCGGTGACTGAGCGGACGAGGGAGATCGGCGTGCGTATGGCGGTGGGAGCCAGGCGGCGCGATATTCGCAATCAGTTTTTGATCGAGGCGGTGACGCTGAGCGCGATGGGTGGCATCCTGGGTATCCTCCTGGGTCTGCTGATCGGTTATGTGATGACGGCCTCGTTCCAGTTGCCGTTTGTCGTCGATCCCCTCTCGACCTTCCTGGCCTTTAGCGTCTCGGCGGGCATTGGCATCGTTTTTGGCCTTTATCCGGCTGTGCGGGCCTCCCATCTCGACCCAATCGTGGCATTGCGAACAGAATAGACGGGCGAGGTGCAGGGCGGGGGCAAGCCCCGCCCCTACCGTTCAGCCTTCTACAAGTTCAATCGTGACCTCGTAGGAGAGGCCAGGGGCCGCTCCGGTCGCCAGGGGGACCTGCTGGCTGTGCAGGTCGATGACTTTTTCTGCGTAGGAGTCGAGGTGGACCGCTACAGGGGTGGAGTTGAGCGGATCGCTGTAGAGAATCGTGGTGCCGACCGAACTGGTATACGAGGTACGCAGGGCGTCGCGGTACTGCTGACCCGTCAGACCCGTAGGCGTGCCATCGTAGCGCAGCAGATCGTTGAGGCAGAGGATCACCATGCTCCAGCGCCGTTTGCCCGGCCCCAGGTCTACGTAGGAGAGGCCACCATCGGCTCTCACGATCATCTTGCGAATGCGCGGCTGCTTCATCTGATAGCTGCCAGGTTTGATAAAGTATCCCGTCCCGTCTAGCAGCAGTTCACAATCCACTCCAATAGTCATCTCATGCCTCCTGGGAAGTCGTGGCTTTCTTGCTGCGACGCCTGACCGGTTTATGTTCCGCCGTGAAGGCGCGTGGTTTCTGCTCGTTCTGCTCCTGAGAGACGACAGCTTCAGCGCCATAGATGCGGGTGTGATGGAAGGAGCCGTTGCCGCTATGATCGTGGATGCTGACCGTATCACCATCGATAGTGACGTGAATGCCGAGCTGTTTGAGCGCCGAGCATAACGTGGTAACGATGTAATTGAGGCGCGCATTTTCTTGTTCCAGGGTGGCAATGCGGTCGTGCAGCGTCTGAATCTCGCTCTGGAGCGCGTTGATCACCCGTTCCTGCACCTCGTTGGCTGTGCGGGTGAAGCCATGATAATAGGCGACAACGCCGCCAATTACCAGGCCGATGGTGATGAGCAGGTTCAATAAGGATAATGGTTCAAACATTTGACGCCCTTTCTTATAGCCAATATAACATCTGCACTAACGAGGCAGGGGCGGGTTATCTGGGCGGGGGCAAGCCCCGCCCCTACAGTCAGCAACCATCGGTAGGGGCGGGGCTTGCCCCCGCCCAGCCGTCCTACCGGCCAGTCCCCCATCCCCGCCATATCAGCCCTACAGTCTGGGCCAGCGCACGGGGATATCGCCCCAGTGGACGCGTGCGCCATAGGCGAAATCGCGCTGCTGCTTAATTTCTTGCAGGCGGGCCTCGAATTGCTGCATCTTCGCTTTGGTGGCTGCCAGCCATGCCTGAGGGATTTTAGTATCATCGATGCGATCCCGTATGGAGCCATCCTGGAAGTCAAAGTTGTCGTTGGTGGGAATTTGATAAGCTTCCATTGCGTAAGCGCAGGCGCCAAGCACGATGATATCACGATGAACCTCTGGAATGGTCGAGCCATTGGCGTCCAACTGGTGTTTGGTGGCGTAGAAGATGCGCATGGTCAGCGTTGAGTCCTTAGGCAGCTCCGCACTGGAGAGCTTGAGCGTGAAGCTGGGAGCTGCGGTACCGGTAAGGCTTTGTCCGGTGCCGATGCTGCCCTGTGAACCGAGATTGCCGCCCGCAGCCAGCGCGGTTGTGCTGTCGAACAGATTGGAGTATTCAGCAAATTCGCGCTCGGATGGCGGCCACAGCATCACGCCGGAGGTATTGACCGTTGGGGGCGAGAGTTTGCCGCTTAACGTGGCATCGGCGGCGCTATCGCTATAGCTTGTGGTCGTGTTGTCCGGCAACGTTGCCAGCCAGTAGAGGGTTGAGCCGCCGACGAGCGTGCGATAGAGGTTGCGCCCGATGACGATGTTGGTGGCGGTTCCCGGGATGGTCGTCAGATTGTTGCCCAGCGGGATGGCTGCCAGCGTCACCTTCTGATTACCGGTTGTGGTGGTGACGCTGGCGACGGGAGAAGGGGTGGTCTCGCCGCCCTGGGTCAGGAAGGTAACGGCGTACTGATAAGCGCCCACGTTTAAGCCAGCGCCGCTGACGGCGGTCGCGCTCATTCCTGCCGGCGGCGGAGCGAAGGCCGAGCCGTACGATTGCAACGGGTAAATGATGCGTTCCAGCCACCAGACCGGGTAAGCGGCATTCCAGGAGGATGGATAGGGATAGGTGCGCTGGTACGGCTGGGTCGCCATGTCGGTGTAGGCGATGTTGGGATAGTACTGCGAGTAACGATCCACCGCTTTGTCGATAGCTCTATCCAGGTCCGACGTGGCCCAGCGCTGACTTGAGCCTCCCAACGGGTCAAAAAGATCCTGGCGGACCGCCGTTTCGATATCTGAAAGAATCATGAAAAGCTCCAATCTGATAGAGATCGATAGCTAGATGACATAACCATAGGTATAGAGCGAGACGGTACAGGTGCCCCCGTTTGCTTTGACATCGATCTTGCCGTTGGCATCTACGGGTAAGAGGCCCATGCCGTCAAGCGTGCTATTGGCGACGGTGATATTACCAATGGCGGCGTAGGCGGTGATATCGGCTGCCGCGTGGGGTGCGAGCAGCAGTGACGCGCCCGTGGTGGGGCTGCTAAAGTAGGCTTTGAAGACGACGCCCAGCGCGCCCGGTGGGATGCCGGAACTGCCTCCGGTCAGGGTGTACACATTGGTGGTGCCTGAGCTGATAACGTCATTGGAGACCTGCCGGTATGCAGTAACGAAGGTCAGGCGTCCGGGCGGTGGGGTGGGCAGGCCACTGGTGCTGTTGGCAAAGATGGCGATGATCACCGCGTCCTGCTGATTGTGCTCGTCAAAGAAGAGGACCGCGCAGAGCGCACCGGCGAGTGCTGACGTGCCATCGATATGATTGGCGATGGGCACTCCTGAGAGCGCGTACGAAGTGGCCTCGAACAGCAGCACCGAAGCGGTATACGTGGCGGGGGAGAAAGATTGTAGAATGCCGCGTTTGATCAGCATAATGACCTCGTGTGGGCGAGGAGAACCCGGTCGGATTCTCCTCATTCGATTGAGCTATGAGTCGTTTGACATCGTGCCGGGGGCCGGGCTATTATCGCTGCCGGAGCAGGCGTGGAAGCTGCCGGCAGTGTAGGCAGTGTTGAGCAGCGTATTGAGGCTGGTGGCGATATTGGCAAAGGTCTGGCTCCCCGAAGGGTCAACTCTGACAAAGGTGCCGTCCTGCGGCAACGCGCCGTCGGCGGTTTGCTGGAAGATGCACATGGTGCGAGGGTTGAGGTAGCTGCCAATGGGAGCAGTCTGCCCGCCATTGTAGCGTCCATAGGTCAATTCAAGCAGATCAAGCATTGTAATGTCCTTTCTGTGTTCACTTCGTAGGGACCCGGTTTACTGCGTCCGACGGGCGATTTATCGCCTTCCAGCCGCTTTGCCGCCGTTCCACTCCGAACGCGCAGCACCTCTGTGCTGGTCCTCTCCCGAGAGAAAAAATGTTAGCCCTTCGTAGCGACTAGCTTCAGCGCGTCCGGTTCACCGCCGTTCCACTCCAAACTCGCTGTCCTCCTGCCGCTCCAACGACGGAATCGGCGAGAAGGCATCTTGCCAGCGTCGTTACTCAATATTTACCGATTTTTGGGAATATATGGTGTTAGATGTTTCATGAGAATAAGAGGAGGGAAGGGCGATAAATCGGACGCGCTAAAGCTGGTCGCTACGACGGGTGATACGGGTGGGATGGTCGATTAGAATTCGATCCAGCGGGCGGTGAGCGAGTTGAAGCCTGCCGAGTAGGTTTGCAGGTAGACAACCACGCCCTGCGACGAATTGGCGGGCAGCAATAGCGCCTGACCGTTAGCGAGCAGTTCCAGCGGCTGCGTGCCCACTTCGACCTGGTTGTAAGGAGCGGTGAGCGTTTGTGAGATGGAGGCAAAGGTGCAGGTGGTCGCGAGCGCGGAGGCGGGGCCGCCCAGTTTAGCGTTGGTGATCGTTGCCGCCGAAGCAAAGGCGGGGTTGGTCGTGACACTCTGCATAAAGGAGGTCATCGAACTGGTGCCCGTGACCGTGCGCAGCGAATAGATGAGGATATTCTTGCCACTCGCCGCGTTAAAGATGCACAGGGGATAGTTGCCGGCGGCGACGTTGAGCAATCCCGTGCTGCACATGAACCCCTTCCCTTGCAAGATCATGCTGGTAATCCACGGCTGGATCGCGAGATTGCCCAACTGATCGAGCTGCGCCGCCTGCCCTATGCCCGATGGCAACAGCCCGCCTATCAGGGCTGAGCCATCCTGATTCATAAAACCTGTCATCGTTCTCTCCTGCTGCAAAATCAGTCTTGAGACGTTTCCTTATGGGGATGGATGTTTAGCAGCTTAGATGCCACGATACAGGCCGCGATAGTCAACGACGGCGCCTCCGTATTCATGTCGCACTTTATAGGTGATAACATCTTGCGTGAAATTCAAGCCGAAGAGCGGCAGGTCCTGGATGAAGAGCGCGGGATTGACCTGTCCGCCCACAAAGCCGATTTCAATCGTATCAATTTCGCGCGGATCGCCCACGAGGAACCATTGTGTGCTGCTTGAGAGCTGTGGCGAAACGATGGGCACGACGTAGCCCAGCATCGGGTTGATATCGTTGTTATTGCTGCCGGGCACGCCTGCCGACTTTGTGACCACCATGCTGGTCCACTCCAGTTCCGGGGGGACAACCAGGAAGCGCGGGCGCAGCCCGAGACGTTTGCCGGCGTAGTTGGTCTGCTCGCGCATTGCCGTCACGCCCGATTGCATCGCCGCAGTGCTCAGAGCAGCCGCTCCCAGATTGTTATGCGGCGCTCCACTCGTAAAGAGCGCGCTGCCGTCGTAAATGTTGGCATTGCCGCTCAGAAAGGCGTAGACGAATTCTGCCAGCGTATAGGCCGCCGCGACCGCCAGCTTAGTGGGAATCTGCTTGATGGCCTGGAGGTCGTCGTTCACGATCACCTCGCGCGAGACAGTGACAAGATTGCCCCTTTTTTGTGGCACATAGGTGGCCGCCGAATCGGTGAGCGTGACGGCGCTGTAGGCGTTATCTTCCGCTACGATTGGCAGAGAGCCGAAGGCGCCCAGCCTGACCCGCGACTGCTGTTTGAAATCGCGGATCGGCACAATCGTGGTGAAGCGCATCCATTCGGCGGGCCACGCCTGGTAATCCTTGAGCAAACGCTTATTCATGCTGGTACCGAGCAGGTAGGAGAACGAGGCGGTGGTCGTATCGGCCTCACTGATGCGGGCAATGGGCGCGCTTTCGGCGACGCGAATTGCGCCCAGGGTGGAGCGTTCGCTCAATCCCGCCACGCCTGGATCGCCGGTGACGCGGGCATAGGCTTCGCGAATGCTGGTGAAGGGACGGATGAGGCCGAGTCTGCCGGTATCCACCTCCAGATCAAACATGCGATCAAAGGCGGCCTGGATCTTCTCGCCCTCGGTAATCATCTGCCCGACGGTGGGCTTTTCGTATGCGTTGCCGCGAATCAGTCCGCTGGCGGAGAGGGCCGCGAGCATATCTTGCTGGGCTTTGAGGTCGGTGTCCAGTTCGCCCTGCTCAAAGATGCGGCCCTGAAAGCGAGCGCGCACGTTGGCCTTGACCGGCTCTGGCAGCGTCGATTCCAGCAGGCGGCGCTCCAGCGTAATCTGCGCTCGCTCTAGCTGGAGTTCCTGCATCAGTGCGTGAAGATGGTGTTGCTGTTCTTGCAGGCGTGCGGGTTCTTCGGTGGTGGCAGCGGTTGAGGCAGGAAGCGGTGCGGATGATTCTGTCTGCGCTGGTGTCTCATTGATTTCCATAGGGGCATGGTCTCCTTGTAGAGGGTGTGGGTGGTTGGAGTGGAGTGTTTTGAAATTCTGGTCCCTGGAATGCTCAAGGGCGTTAGGGAGTTCAAGCGGTGGGAAGGCGATAAATCGCCTGTCGGACCCGCTGAAGCGGGTCCCTACGGAGGGTGGGGTTGGGGTTGGGTGAGCGGAGTGGAGGATGCGGCGGAAGGCGCCGCCGGCGCTTGGTCTGGTAACGATATCGCACGAGTTGAGCGAGACAACGCCAGTGACTTCTCGGGCCTTGCTGGCCTCGTTCAATTGCCATTGTCCAAAGATGTCTATCGACAGCCCGATCAGATCAGGGTGGCCGAGCGCGCACGCCTCGCGAATGATCGACCAGAGCCAGTCGGCGGCTTCGAGAATGTGCAGCGTGGCATCGACGCGACCGTGAGGGGTGTCGGGGCCGGGTGGAACGTAGCGGGCGTCGTGATAGAAGCCCACGATATCGCGTACCGAGCGGCCCTGCTGGTCGCTATCGTTGCGCGGATGATCGGCGTACGCGTGGGTGCCATCAAGCAAGCGGGCAATAATTTGCAGCGTGGCCTCGTTGTACATATAGCCATTTTTAGAGCGTCCGCCCTGAAGCACTGTCACCTGAACGGCGTGGCCCTGCGGATCGATGCTCTGGCCTTCGATGATATGTCCATCGATGCGGATGGCGGTAGCACTGGC
>Ga0070741_10009115_pt1 | contig 19486 bp, 14 predicted proteins | sample Coa_R1_4_FD_66440 | JGI IMG/M metagenome (GOLD analysis project Ga0070741, IMG submission 66440) | Surface soil microbial communities from Centralia Pennsylvania, which are recovering from an underground coalmine fire - Coalmine... | ecosystem: Environmental > Terrestrial > Soil > Unclassified ...
GAAAAGGCCGCCCGGCAATAGGCGGCCTTCTCTTTCAAGGGAGAATAGTTCCAACGGAGGCAAAGCCATCAGAACTTTCTGGACGAAATCTTATGGTTGACGGCAGGGGGTGTCAAGCGAATTTTCCGAAGCAAATCCCTTATAAATCAACAACATACAAAAATTGTTCCCAAATCGGAAATGTGACGCTATATGACGCAGTTTTTCCACCAAGAGGAACAATCTAGCGTGTTTTCAGTAACTTAGCGTAGTTTTTGTGTCAATCGTTCAGCTTGAGAGTGATTACTGCGGTATCTTCCGGGCGATCCACGAATCGGTCCGGATAAAGCCGTCTGAGCAACACGCGCAAACCACCGTACGCAATGCCGAATGCGACTGCGACCGCAAGAATGATTCCCACGAGCGCGAACACGGCGACGATGAGGTTCCCGATGTTGTCCTTCTTCGAAAGGTAGGTCGGTTCGTTGTAGGTGACCTCTGCTTCGTAATTGACGGACGCGAGCAACGATTGCGCTTCAGACTTCGAGCCATCTCCGCTCACAATTGCGAGAAGTGGGCCGCTGCGCTTGATCTGAAAATCTCCTGCACTCTGCTGTAGTGCGGGCCGATTTTGCTCGATAGCGCGCAACTGTGTGCCCGCGATTTGCGGAGTCGGATATGAGATCAGGGTGAGCCGCACATTGCCTTCGTCCGTACGATAGAGAGCAGTAATGATCTCGGGGCTCTTCGCGAAATCGATTGCTGAACGCGGGAGGGCCGCTCCGGAGGCATCGTATGATTTTGGTCCAACTGCGAACTTGATTGAATGCTGCACGAACTGCTGCTCAGGCAGCCATCGCGGCAGTCCAGGAGGCTGTGCGAGATTGGATGCGGGCTCGGGCAAGTCGCCTGCGAGCTCTCGCATTTCCGCTGCAGACATCGCGTTCACGCGATCGAATTTGGCCTCGATCACGACGTTGCCCTGCATGAACAACACGCGATCTCCGGCCGATTCCCCATGCCGGCCAATCTCCTCCGTTCGCATTCCTGGCTGGCTGTAGAGCGTATATGCTCCGTACGCGCCAGTTGCATCTGCGAATCGCGCGGCTCGAACGCTGAGCTTGCGATCGCCATCTTTGCTGTACGCAGCAGATTCCACATCGCTGAAGCCGTATTCCTTCAGCACGGCAGCGTTGCTCGCGTCAGCATCAGCAGGATTCGTGCTCGTCTTCACTGAAGACGCGTCTTGCTGCCATCCAGCAAATGCTTTGGGAAGGATCTGAGACTCGGCCGCAGCCAACGTAGAAGCAAGCAGTAGAAGTGGCGTGAGAAGTTTGGTGAAAAATCGCATGAAGCCTGAGTTGAAGGAAAAGAGGCGTTAAACCCAGTGTATTAGACACCGCTGAATGAAGCGAGGATTCGGAACAGCAGCTGCTAAGCTCCTCAGCTTCTGAGCATTTCGTGGCGATGCGCCAGCGGGGAATTCCTCACGCCGGAGCTGGGGGGTTCAACACGGAGGGGAGGGAGTACAGGAAGGATTCCCCTGCATATCGGCTTAGAACCTCAGCAGCTTAGGAGCTGAGAAGCTGCCTTTACTGTCCTGCTGCCGCCGGTTCTTTCGCGCTTGCCACCTTAACTCCGCTTAGCCCCTGGGCGTAGCGCGCGACTCCTCGATACAGAGACTCGGCGATGCGCTGGCGGTATTCAGGCGTGCGCAGTTTGCGTTCGTCCTTGGGATTGCTTACGAAGGAAATTTCCGCGAGGATCGATGGCATATTGGCGCCGATCAGCACGATGAACGGAGCCTTCTTGACTCCGCGATCCTTCACTCCGGGGTTCTTCGCCGCCTCGCCTGCGTAGAGCGATTTCTGGACCGTGGCGGCGAACTCGCGCGATTCGTCGATCTTCTCTTTGAGAGCGATTTTCTTCACCAGATCCTGCAGGTCGTGAACGGAAGTCTCCGAAACGGCATTTTCGCGGGCAGCCACTTCGAGCGCCTCGCGGGAACGCGTGAAGTTCAGATAATAGGTTTCCACACCCCGTGCGGCAGGATCCGGGCTGGAGTTGGCGTGAACGGAGATAAATAGATCAGCCTGATTCTGATTGGCAATTGCGGTGCGCGTTTCCAGGGGAATGAACGTATCGTCCTTACGCGTGTACACCACATCTGCGCCGAGCTTATCTTCGAGCAGCTTGCCCAGGCGCAGCGCCACGTCAAGAACAAGGTCTTTCTCGAGCAGGCCATTAGGACCGATGGTTCCGGTGTCGTGCCCCCCATGTCCGGCGTCGACCACGATCCGGCCGATCTTCAGGCCGAGCGCGCGAATAAGCGAAAGATCGCCATCGGCTGTCGGGGCGGCTTCATGCACGTTCGCCAGCGTTGCTGCCGATTTATGTTTTCCCTTTTTAGACTGCCCGTTTTTAGCCGCCGCAACTTCGACGGAATCTGCCGCCTTCTTGCCCGGCTCGCGTTTCGCCACTGTCTCGACCACTGGTCCACTCGTGGGCTTGCTCGTGGCCTTGACCTGCTGCGGATCATCGCTCAAGGAAGCGATCTCCGACACATCAAGATCCGATGTTTGCAGCGGCACTTCAGCCCGCGGAGCGAGTGACGGCCTTCTCAATTGCGCGGCTTCGGTCTGCGCTGAGTCAGAAGCATTTGAAGCCGTAGCAGTAGCAGGTTCTTTTTTTGCCGCAATGGTCTTGCTTTGAGCTTTCGCCGACCGCGACTGCGGCACACCCGTCAAAGAATTGGAATTGTCGTCAGAGTCGGACTCCTGTGCCTTGGCAGTTTGTGTTTGTGCCGCCGGCTTTCTGCCGTGAACGTCGATGATCAGCCGATACGGATTCGGCAGTATGAAAGCGGAGTATTCGGCGAGATTATCCACTTCGAGCACCACGCGCGCCATGTTGGGCTTGTACTGCGCTACGCGGACTTTCTTGAGCAGGCCATCGTGAATGTCGTAGCTCTTGCCCATCAACTCGGAAGCAAGGCGGCTGCCGTACAGGTCAAAATAAATTCGGTCTGGCGAGGGGACGCGTCCGGCTTCGTACTTGATCTCATCCCCAACATCGATGGCGATGCGTGTGTAATCCGGAGTCGACCAGTAGCGCAAGCTTGTGACCAGGGGAAGGCCCTTGTGCTTGGCCGTAGTCGTCTTCAAAGCAGCAGGTTTGGCATTTGTTTGTTCCTCATCCTGCTGATCACCTCGATCTTCGTGTGACTCGCCACGCTTGGTCGAAGCAACCAGCTCTTTCTCGCTTTCCGAATGCTTGCGCACTGGATGTTTGGCTTCATCGTCCATGTCGCGCAGGGCGGCTTTGGCGTTCTCGGCGAGTGGATGCTGCGGGTACAGTTTCAGGAAATGTTCGAATGTGGCTTTTGCAGCGTCGTTGTCGCCGAGGTCCTCACGATAAATCTGACCAATGCTCAACAGAGCCTCGAAGCGATATTTGCTGCCCGGATACTCGCGGCTGAGGAATTCATACTGGCCAATGGCCGATTTGAATGCGTTGTCGTCATCCTCCAGCCGAGCCTTTTCCGTCAGCAGATCGCCAACAGCGAGTACGCTGGCATCCGCGCGGGTCGAAGTTGGCGCTATGTGATAGACCTTGCGAAACGCCTCGATGACCCGGTCGTAGTCTTCGGGACTGCGCTGCGACTCAAGTCGCCCCCGGAGCGCTTCGCGCATCTGAAGGGCCTTATGGTACTGCTCCAGTGAGAGATGCTTTTTGCGCGCAACGCTCATTGCGTGCGCTGGACTGGCGATCAGGAAAAGGCTGGAAGCGAGCAGTGCCGCGATAGAGAATTGACGTACAGATCCGCTGAAGTATCCCGATGCTCTCTTCATCCCTGTCTCCGCCCCCGGATGAGGCGTCGTATAGCCATGTTACTGCCGGCCAGAGCAGGGAAGCGGCCAGGTACCCTACTCGATATCGCTAACCGACAGGTGTCCTTCGGCGTCCCGCTTGAACTGCAGCGGGTGGCCCATTGTGAACTGGCGTGTGTTGTTGGATGCGTACAGTTGTGTAATGCGCTTTACGTAATTCTGTGTCTCACGATATCGCGGAATGCCCCGGCTCCGTTGCACAGCCGTGCTGCCGGCGTTGTACGCCGCCAAGGAAAGCTCGACATTCCCATTATAGGAATCCAGCAGTTGCTTAAAATGCCGCACGCCGGCATCGACATTTTGCGCCGGGTCGTATGGATTGGTCACGTTTAGTGACTTCGCCGTTGTCGGCATGAGCTGCATCAGGCCAATGGCGCCTTTGCGCGAGCGTGCCTGCGGATTGAAGTTCGATTCAACTTTGATGATTGCACGTACCAGATTGGGATCGACATCGTGCCGCATAGCGGTTTCTTCCACGATCTTGTCGATCATCTGTGTGTCAGCCGACGTCGGCGGCACATCAAGCTTGCTGCGAAGCATTCCAGCCGAGTCCGGACTCTGAACCTGCTGCTGCGATGCGGCTAACAGAGCGTAGCCGGCGGCCATAAAACGTGAGTCATTGCGGGCAGCTTGCCGCAGAAGGCGTCGGACTTCATTCGCCGCCGAGTGTGCCGCCTTCATCGAATGCGAATACATCGGTGGCACCGGCTTCCAGCGGCTCTCCCGGTTGCTCCAATAGAAGATGCCGGAGTCCTTCGGACGGGCCGGCTCTGCGGCCTTTTCCGGGGCGTTCTCGTACACGAGGCGTCCGTCGCTGGTGTAAGTGGCGACGATGCCTTGAGCGTGCGTGGCCGGGCTGAAGCCGACGAGCAGCAAAGCTGCATTCAGGATTGAAACCAGGCGCTTGATCATTCCTTCTCCAGAGGCCCAATCGCAGGCCGATCCGGTTCCGACAAGAACCTCATTCCACAACAGTTAGCGCTCTATATCGTTCTTTTCGGCGCTCACCGTGGCTTTCACCCGAGCTTCTAATCCTGACGGAGAAGATACTTCCAGAGCAGTTGGATTATAGGCCGCCTGTTTCAGCCGGAGCAATAACCAGAAGAACAGGAATCAGGCGGGTGACTAGCGGAACAACCGGGCAAAAAAAGGAAAGAAATGCCTACAACACCGTGGAATGGTTGGGGACATTACCGAGGTACCTGATTGAACAATAGGGAATCGCCGAGTTTGGCAATGAGCAAGCAATAGAACCGCCGGCCGGATGGCCAGCTCCGAGTCGCAGCAGAGGAATCTCCAATGTCCTCGTGCAATTAGTAATTTGCTGCTGCCGCTTCGTCGAGACTGTCGCTATCCTGCCGACTGGCGTCGCGGCTCCTCAGCCGTTTGATCAGGCTCGTTCCACCCAGGCAAGGCGTTGCTTCCGGTTATCAGCCGGGCGCCGGACTGCCAACTCAAGTACTGCCAAGCCCAGTTCAACAGGACAAAGAATCGATTTCGATATCCGATGAGGTAGATCAGGTGGATGAATAGCCATGCCGACCAGGCGAGGAATCCAGAGAGGTGAATTTTCCCGATCTGGGCGATGCCCTTGCTGCGTCCGATGGTGGCCATGCTGCCTTTGTCCCAATAGCTGAACGCCTGGCTCAGCTCTCCGGAGATGCGTCGTCGGATTTCTTTAGCAACGTACTGCCCCATCTGGATCGCAACCGGCGCGACCCCAGGAACAGGCGCGCCGTTCTGCTCAAAATGTGCCAGGTCGCCGATCACGAAGATCTCCGGATGTCCTTCAATGTTCAATCGATCGTCCACGAAGACGCGACCGCTGCGATCGACCTTGACCCCGAGCGCCTGACCCAGCGGAGAAGCCTTCACGCCGGCAGCCCACAATGTGACTACAGATTCAATTCGCTTATCGCCGACCCACACCGCGCCCGGTTCGACATTCGTGACCATGGTGCTGGTGTGAACTTCGACTCCGAGCTGTGCAAGCTGTCTTTGCGCACTGGCCGACAAATCTTCCGTATAGGACGGCAGGACGCGTGGACCACCCTCCAGCAGAATTACGCGTGCACGTCGCGGATCGGTGCTGTGGAAGTCCCTGCTCAGGACATGCTTGGCTATTTCCGATATGGCTCCGGCAAGTTCCACTCCGGTTGGACCCCCACCGACGATCACGAAATTCAGCGGTCTTTGGATGCCGTCGAGCAGCGACTCGCGTTCAGCCAACTCGAATGCCAGAAGCACACGCCGACGAATTTCAGTGGCATCTTCCAGACTTTTCAAGCCCGGGGCGAGCGCTTCCCAGTCGTCATGTCCAAAATAGGAATGCGTTGCCCCAGTCGCTACCACGAGATAGTCGTAAACGACGTAATCCCCGCCTTCGAGGTGAATGAGATGCCGTTCGAGATTGAAGCCGACGGCATCTCCAATCAGGATCTCGACATTTTTCTTTCCATGCACTGCGCTGCGAATCGGCGCTGAGATGTCTGCCGGAGACAATGCGGCGAGGGCCACTTGGTACAACAAAGGTTGAAAGGTATGGTGGTTCTTGCGATCAAGCAACAGAACGCGAACATTGGCCTTGGCTAGGCCGAGCGCGGCTCTGAGTCCGCCGAAGCCGCCCCCGATGATGACAACACGAGGCACATAACGAGAAGGTTGAGCCGAAGACGTATGCAGGCTGGCACTTTCCATAGCTATTCGATGTTCGAGTGCAGGTGAAGTGACCGAAAGTAATGTCTACTAAGTAGCTGCCCTGATTGTACGTCTAAGGGCCTCATGCTAAGTTTCGCCAAGCTTCCACCGTCCGCCGTGCGCCACGGGTTAGTGCAGAGCGAAGAGTGCTCTGGCCGTGCCTGCCGAGCAAGGGATAGACGATGAACATCGATGATCTGCTCCGGATAGCCATGGACCGCAAGGCGTCCGACTTGCATCTGAAGGTTGGCAACTTTCCTCATATTCGCGTGGACGGCGAACTCGTGCCGCTAAGCGAGCACTCGCGCACCACAGCCGAAGACATGCTGAACATGGCCTTCAGCATGATGTCGAATCGGCAAAAGCAGAAATTCAAAGAGACCGCCGAACTCGATATGGCGTACGGAGTCGCGGGTCTCGGACGATTCCGTGTGAACGTCTTCCAGCAGCGCGGCAATGTTGGGCTGGTGCTGCGCGTCATCCCAACCAAGATTCGAGTTCTTGACGAACTTTACCTGCCAAAAGTCATTGAGAAGATTTGTGATGAGGCTCGTGGGCTCGTCCTCGTAACCGGTGTTACCGGTTCGGGAAAATCGACGACGCTGGCGGCGATGATCGACCGCGTGAACTCACTGCGTCCCGAGCACATCATCACCATCGAAGACCCTATCGAATTCCTGCATCGCGATAAGCGCGGCTTTGTGAACCAACGCGAAGTGGAAGTCGATACTCCCTCATTTGCATCGGCGCTGCGCGCCAGTTTGCGTCAGGACCCAGACGTGATCCTGGTCGGCGAAATGCGCGATTTGGAAACTATCTCGACCGCCCTGCATGCCGCAGAAACCGGCCACATGGTTTTCTCGACGCTGCACACGCTCGATGCGGTGGAGACTATCAACCGTATCATTTCGGTCTTCCCACCACCGGAGCAGAAGCAGGTTCGCATGCAACTCGCGGCCACGCTGAAAGCGGTCATCAGCCAGCGGTTGGTACGCAAGGCCGACGGCAACGGCCGAGTCCCCGCAGTGGAAATACTCATTTCTACGGCTTTCATCCGCGAATGCATCATTACACCGGAAAAGACACGCATGATCCGTGAGGCCCTAGCCGGTGGCACTTCCCAATACGGGATGCAGACATTTGACCAGTCACTCTACGACCTGTATCAACAAGGACTCGTCACTTACGAAACGGCATTGGAAAACGCTACCAATCCCGACGACTTCAAACTCAAGGTGCAAGGTATCGGTTCTACCGCAGACGCGGCCCGCGAACAGATGGAAGCGGCTGGGTTCGGAAGATAGCTTCGAACTCCTCTTAGTTCTCAGCGTGAATCGTCTAGATATTGCCATCCCTCGCGTCGCCGCGATATGACTTTCAGGTAGCGAAACTTGTTTTTGCGACGCGGGGGATCTCCTATTCAAGGTTGTGAAAGCAGACCGCCCCAGGCTGCACCCAACTTGTACAAGACTTTCCTTACTTCGCGGTGGCGTGAGTGATGATGTCGTGTTTGAGGTGTTTCTGAACTCGGCAGCCACACTCTGCCCGATGGTCGCGTCATCTATGTCAGACGGCTGAACTCGACAATGCACCACCGTTCCATCTGACCATACGCTTCTTGTTATCCTGCAAGTTCATGTCTTCGACGATCCGAATTGCCAAACAATTCTGCGGACCACCATCCAGCGGCAACGGGGGATACAGCTCAGGAATGCTCGCATCGCTCCTGCCGGGCGCATGTGAATGCACTCTGCGCAAGCCGATACCACTGGAACGCGATCTCCGAACAGAAGTCTTTGAGAAAGTGGCTCGCCTGCTGGACGGCGCCGAAGTCGTCATTGAAGCCGCGCCGACAGAAATTCCAACAAGCGCGGAAGGCAAAGGTGTAATGTTCGTCGAAGCGCAACGCGCAGCCCTCAATTCTCCGGCATTCGCGAATCATCCATTTCCGACCTGCTTCACATGCGGTCCTGAGCGGGCACCCGGAGACGGTCTGCGAATTTTTCCTGGAAGACTGGATCAAAGCAACCAGAGCAGCTCGATTTTTGCTGCGCCGTGGATCCCCGATCCGTCACTGGCCAGCGGAGGCGTAGTCGTTCGTCCCGAGTTCGTGTGGGCGGCCATGGATTGTCCCACGGGCTTCGCAGCCGGATTTCCCTGGCGCGGAACTCTGGTTACTGGACGGCTTGCACTTGAACAGGTTGCGCCGGTGTATCCGCTGCGCCCCTATGTGGTGATGAGCTGGCCCGACGGAAACGAAGGACGAAAATTTTTTGCTGGAGCAGCACTGTATGGGTCGGATGGGCAGCTCTGCGCAAAAGCTCGTGCAACCTGGATAAGGCTTGAATAAAGCGGCTACTGGCTATCGACCACAGGTTTCGGCTTGTGCATGACTGAATGCAGGGCTGCCGGGTCCTAGCCGACGCGAGAAATCATAGCTGCGAAAGCCACTACCAGAGCCCGCTCCGGCCATCGCAAGCTCCTGCCGTCTCATCTCACTAGCAGCACTCTGCCGGCCATGGAAGCCGTTCCCGATCTCACTCCAGCTATTCAGGAATCGAAGCAGAAGCACGCTCACAAGGCGGCATGGGGCGCCATGTTCGCCGGAGCGGCTCTGTCTGTTTATGGCTGGACGCGTAAGTCGGCATCGGGAGCAGCTCTCGGTGTCGCAGGCGGTGCGATTGCGCTCAAGGCAGCGAGCGCTGGGCCAATAGCCGATCTAGTGGGAACGGAGACTTCGCTGAGCCACAGCGTGATCATGATGGCGACGGCAGCAGAGATTTACTCTTTTTGCAAAAATGCCGGCAAGGCACGGTTATGGATCGGAAGACTACGCGACCTCCCGTCAGCGGCAGGTCAGGACCGCGGCAAGGAAAACTCCAATCCCATTCTGGGATCCAGCGGCTCGGAACTCAGAATTCTCGAGGATGTCCCCCATCAACGCCTCCGCTGGCAGATTCTTGATCCTCGCCCACAGTGTGAAGACTGCATCGCCGAGCTGACGTTCACCAATCTGCCTGCTGTTCGGGGAACACTGGTCACGCTTGCTATTCGCTACAAACTCCACATAGGCATGCTTCACTCCGGCGCCCCCCAAATCATCGGAGCCGATCCACAGCGACACCTGCGCGAGAGCCTGCGCAAACTGAAAATGCTCATCGAAGCCGGTGAGATCGCGACCATCCGCGGCCAAAGCCACGGGCCGAGAACCCTGAAAGGGAAGTTGATCGGTACCCTTTTGGGAGAGGAAGTGGCCTAATCCGGAATTGCAAGACTCACATCTCCACCCCGTGCCTTATCGTCTAACATAAGCAGGGCCAATGCTGAACATCACCATCCGTCGTAAAGCCAGGCAGTTTGGACAACTGGTTCGCACATCGGCTTTTACTCCCCGCACTGGCCGTCCTCACAAGCCACTCCTTTCGAGCGAACGCGAACTCGGCATCACATTCATCGGACACAGCGGGTTTTTCATTCAGATTGGCGGAGCGAATCTGGTGATTGACCCCAATTTCGCTCGGTGGCTGATCGTGTTGAAGCGTCAAAGGCGGCCCGGGGTTCGTCTCCGCGATCTTCCGCCGATCGACTACGTACTGGTGAGCCACGCGCACTTCGACCACCTGCATCGGCCATCTTTGCGTGCCATCGCCGGGCTCACTCGATGGCGCTGCGGGCGGGCTCCGCAGATTGTGGTACCCAAGAACGTCGGCGACATCGTCGGGCGGCTCGGATTCAGTGCAATTCACGAACTGGAATGGTGGCAAGAGTTCCACGAGGCCAAGTTGAGCATTACGCAAACCCCTGCGCAACATTGGGGTGCGCGAATGCTCCGCGATTTCCACCGTGGGTTCGGGGGATACGTAGTGCGTTCAGGCACGCATTCGCTATATCACGCCGGTGACACTGCGTACTTCCATGGTTTTCGGGAGATTGGGCGCCGGTTGCATCCCGAATTGGCACTGCTCCCGATCGGCGCCTATCATCCTCCGCACTATCGCAATGTCCACACCAGCCCAGAAGACGCGCTGCAGGCTTTCTTGGATTTGAAAGCAAAGACCATGATTCCCATGCATTACGGGACCTTCCGTCTCTCTTACGAGCCGATGGATGAGCCGCTCCAGCGCCTTCGCATTGCCGCCGCTGCTGCGGGCATAAGTGATCGCGTGTTGGTGCTGGAAGAGGGCAAGACGAAGATCTTCAGATAGAAGCCACACCTCTCTCCGCACAGAAAACAGCCAGTGTGAAGAAGGGGTCAGGAAAGAACATTTCCGTGCAGGCCCGAAGGGCCGAAAGAAGCGCTGACCAGCGGCGTAAGAAGCTGTTACAAAACTCAGAATTTCCGCTTTGAAACCAAAATATGTTGTGCTGCGCCTCTTTCGGCCCTTCGGCCCTTCGGCCCTTCGGCCCTTCGGGCCTGGCATTCTCGCCAAAAATATTTATCCAGCAGCGGTAATTGATGACAATTACAAGACCCGTTAAAGCCAGCTAGCTCGCCCACGCCAACAACAATCGCAGATCACGAACATTATTTCCCGTAGGCCCAGTGACAATCACGTCACCTATACGATGAAAAACGGGGAATGCGTTGAAATTCTTTAGTTCCGTTTCCGGATTCATGCCTGCGTTTCGCGCACGATCCAAGGTCGTTCCATCCGCGACCGCTCCTGCGGCCGGGCTGTCGCCGTCGATTCCGTCCGTGCCCGCGCTCAACACGCAGATGTTCTCGCTTGCGATCTGCTGAGCGCAATAGAGGGCGAAGTGCTGATTGCGTCCGCCGATGCCCGCGTCCGCCGGCACTTTGAGCGTGATCTCTCCTGCCGAGACCAGCGCCACGCGTGATACTCCCTTCCGCAGTTTGCGGATTCGATTTAGCAGGTAATCTGCGGCGCGCTCACAGGGCCAGTCATCGGGCGTGTTGTCGATCTCGACTGCGAATCCATGCTTGGCGAGCAAAGCTCCTGCGGTAGGTGCTGCTGAGGCGCTCGAGAGAATGGGCCACCAGCGGGAACTCACAAAGATGGGATCATCCGTTTTGGGAGTTTCTTCGAGCAGGCGTTCGGCAAAGATGCTGCGGACGCTTTCGGGAAATTGAGCAGTTAGTCCGTGTTGTTCAGCAATGCGATAGCAGTCGCCGGTCGTGGACGAGTCCGGCATCGTCGGACCGGAGGCGAGCGCATCGAGGGCGTTCTCCGGAACGTCGCTCACCATGATGCTCACCTGTTTTGCTGGATAGGCAGCCTGCGCGAGCCTGCCGCCCTTGATCGCGGAAAGGTGCTTGCGGAGTGCGTTGATTTCTCCGATCGCTGCGCTTGAGTGGACAAGAATTCGATAAGTCTCAATCAGATCGTCGAGCGAAATTTCCTCGTAACGCGGTACCTCAACTAATGCCGATGCTCCGCCGCTGATCAGGTAGATGACGAGCGTATCTTCGTCGAGTTCTGAGAAATATTTGAGAATGGCTTTCGCGGCGCTTACTGATTCCGCATTTGGGAGTGGATGTCCTCCGAGGAAGTAGCGAAATCCAGAATGTTGCGATTGAGGGAGATGCGGGGCTACTACGATGCCTTCGAGCCGCGACCCGGCCTGCGCGATCAGCGTCTCGAGCATCGTATGTGCCGCCTTGCCGAAGGAGACGACCAGAACACGCGCGTAGGAGCTTAAATCATAAAGATCCTGCTCCACTCGAAGCACCCCGCGCGAGTACTCGACTTTCTTGCCAAAGATGTTTGGGATGCTGATTTCTCGAAGCGTGTCGAGGAACACCTCGCGGGCAAGTGCGCGCATCGAGTCGAGCTCGGGCGCTCGGGCTTCGCTCATCAGGCGCGCTGTGCCGCAAGAGCAGGGAAGTGGCGCGGCAGCCATTCCGTGATGGCATTACGCATTAATGGCAGCTTGCCTTCGAAGAAGTGGTCGGCGTTCTCGACCAATACAAACTCCTTCGGCTCGGCAGCGAGTTTGAAGATCTCGCGCAGATTCGCTCGCGGCGCGAACTGATCGTGGTCGCCGCTGACCATCAGTTTCGGCTTCGTGCAGTTTGCGAGATACGAATATGTGTAAAGTCGTTGTTGAACCGCCAGCGGCGTTCCAAGTGCGATGAGTCCGACAACGCGATCGTCCCCGCAGCCCGCTTTCAATCCTGTGGCGGCGCCGAACGAGAACCCCGCAAAGATGATGGGCTTCCGGTATTCGCCTGCGAGCCAATCGAGCGCAGCGCGAATATCGTCGCGCTCGCCTCGCCCGTTGTCATGGGTGCCCTCGCTGAGCCCAGTACCGCGAAAGTTGAACCGCAGGACCGGTAGACCGAAACCGTTGAGTGCCTTCGCTGCGTGATACACAACCTTGTTGTGCATCGTTCCGCCGTGCAACGGATGCGGATGGCACACGAGCGCCGAGTAAGGAGCCTCAGGATCGCCGGCATTCAGCAGCGCTTCGAGCCGTCCTGTGGGTCCGGCGACGAACAAGGATTGGATCGTGTTCGGCAAAGGAATCTCGATAGCATTCTAGCCGGACGACCAGCATGGCAATTTCGTGATTTCAAATTGCTTAGCCACTAAATCCTGCCGCCGCGGAATTCCCAAGTTCCGGACTCGCCACGTATTCTGTTCTCCATGGATCTAGTCCGGCTTACGCGCGAGCTTATCGACATCGAATCCATCACTGGCAATGAAGCTGAGGTTGGCGAATATCTATATCGCCTTTTATCCAAATTGGGATATCGCACAGAGAAGATGCCGGTCGAAGGAACCCGGCACAATATCTATGCGGCTCTTGACCCGCGTCCCGATGTGGTGTTTTCCACGCATATGGACACTGTGCCGCCGTTCATCCCGTCATCGGAAGATGACGAAAAGGTTTATGGCCGTGGCTCCTGCGATGCCAAAGGGATTATTGTCGCGCAGATCGCTGCCGCTGAGCGTCTGCGAGGAAGCACTTCGCGCATTGCATTGCTCTTCGTGGTCGGAGAAGAGCGCGACAGTCAGGGCGCGAAAGAAGCAAATCGCCATGCTCCGGGCTGTCGATTCCTGATCAATGGGGAACCGACGGAAAACAAAATCGGTCGTGCGTCGAAGGGCACGCTGCGCGTGCAACTCACGGCGACAGGACGCATGGCACATTCGGCGTACCCGCATTTGGGCGAGTCCGCGATCGAGAAGTTGGTGAAGGCCCTTCATCGATTGCTGGAGATGCCTCTGGCTAATAATCCGGAGATCGGTCCCACGACCTTGAACATAGGTCAAATCGAAGGCGGGCGCGCGCCGAACGTGATTCCCGATTTTGCACGTGCGCAGTTGCTTTACCGCTTGGTGGGGACGACGGAAAAGCTGCGCAAGGACATTCAGGCTGCGGTGAACGGGCTGGCTATCCCTGAATTTGCCCTGGAGATTCCGTATATGAAGCTGCGTACCGTGGATGGTATTCCTGAAATGGTTGCTGCGTTTACGACCGATATTCCTGCTTTAACGAATTGGGGTGAACCGGTGCTGCTTGGCCCAGGATCGATCCATGTCGCACATACCGATGGCGAGTTCATTCCAAAACAGGAGTTGAATGAGGCGGTGGCTTTGTATACGTCCACTGCGAAGAAGCTGATGCAATCCTGAACTGGGCTCAAGAACTTGGCAGAAAACAATCGCAATTGTCATCCCCCTCAGCGCAGCGAAGAAGTTTCAGACTTCAAGGAATTGGATTGCGCTGAGGAGGATCTGCTGTTCCCCCGGGATGTCAACAGCAGATCCCTGCGAGCGCAAAATCAAATTCAGGCAGCGAAAACGAGAGTCGCTGCGCTCGCAGGGATGACAATTGCTTCTTGGGTTTGCTTATTGGTTGTGAAGTGCCCAATTTGCTCACGAGGGCAACAACAGGGCCAACGGCTTAGCTAGTTAGTACGCTCTCCTGTTGCGATGCCAACCGCAGCACGTGTTTGCTGGGCATCATCGGAGCCTCGGCTACATACTCCATAAATTTCCTCACCGCTTCGGCTCCGTCCTTGTAGCCCTGCTCGATCGCAGGGCGAACAATGCGGCCATCGAAATCGAGGAGCGTTGCAGCTAATGGAGCAGCAGGACGAATCGTGAATGCCTTGAGATAGCGGTAGGTGTGGGTGCCCACTTCGAGCACGATCTGCTCGGGACGTAACCCATTCTTTTCCGCGTATCCTTCACAGATTTGGTTGACATTGTTGAGCAATCGCAACTCCGCCAGGACGTTGCGCGACATGAGAATGTCGAAGGCGCGCATGCCGACGTCGAAGAACGTTTTGATTTTGGGAACGATCTCTTTTTCGGCATCTACGGTGACCATGAACACGACATCGGCTCCAAGCCGAATTGCCGGCGTGATGGGCTGCTTGGCTACCAATCCTCCATCCGACCAAAGCCCCCCGTGCATCTTCACCGGCTCGTAGGCGATTGGGAATGCCGAAGAGGCGATAACGGCATTCATGGCATCGTGCGCATACTCAAAATGCGAGCGGAGAAACTCGATATCGACTCCGGGATCTTTTTCCAGTTCTTCGAGCTTTTTATTGACGAAGTATCTTTCGCGACCAGTGTAAAGCTCGGCTGCCGTCATGACGACACGCATCGCCGAGCGGCGAAGTCGTCGCGGATGAATCCGGGTCTTCAGAAAGCGGGTTCGTTCGTAATTCTGAAATAGACCAGGATCGAGAGGCGACTTCAGGATTCTTTGACTTATGCGACTGGCGGCATTGCGCAAGATCGGCCATGCAAGGGCAATTGCCAGCAAGATGATTCCGAGCACCAGAATCGAGCGTGGCGTAAACGCGAATGTCGGAGAAGCCTTGAACTTCACTCGAGTAGAGATCAGCAGCCACACGACGAAAAGGAGCAGGAATGCGTTGGCTGCCAGCGATGGCGCAAGCTTCTTCCGCTCGGGGATCCAGGGGCTTCGTCGGAGCGCGTGGATTACGACGTAGTATGTGTATGAGAGTTCGGTGTAATTGAAAAGAATCGTGAGTCCCGCGAGACCAAGAAACAGCCAGGTCAGCAGCGGGCTGCTTTGATGGAAGTAGATGCCGAACCGGTGTAACAAATCGGCGAATGCATTGCCAAATCCCGCGGTGGCGGTAATGAGTCCAGCAAGGACAATGATGTAGCGCGACCAGTCGATCCCCACAGTGGTCGGGGTCAGATCGAGCCAGCCTTGCACCAGCGGCTCAGCGTTGCCATAAAACCCGCGCCCATGTGCAGCATACGAAGAGGCGTTGATTGCGCCGATGGAGGTTGAGGTGAGAATGTGAGTGGGAAGCTGGGCATCTTGGAAGGCGAGCAGAACGCCGGCCTCGTAGGCACCGCGTGCGCCGCCACCAGACAACACTACCCCGATGCGTCCGGTGAAGCGCTCCCACAGCCCGACAGGGTTCTCAGGCAGGCTTGCGCGGAATTCCCGGCGCTCTTCTTCCAGCAGGTTTTTTAGCTCAAATCGACTCTCGATAGACGAAGGATATCGCGATTTGGCAGGGCCAGTGTCGGTTACTGGGGTACCTGCGCGGTAGTGCTCCAATTTGGAGCCGGGCGTCCTCGCTCGGGTGTGTTAGCAACTTCCCGATTTCCTGGTTGTTGCTTCACTAGTCGCCGAAATCACGCAATCATGAAATCTACGCAGTTTTCGGATGAGGCGGCCGAGCTCCACGTTGTTTCCCTCAACTCCATATAATCGTGCCCTGAATGAGAAGCGCTCTTATCCTCCTGCTCAGCGTAGTAGTTACGACCTCTATCAGTGGCCAGCAAGCTAATGGCGATCTCGCCGCACGCGCGCAAAAAGTTGTTTCGCCGCTCGAGGGCGAGGTCAAAGTTCACGGCTTGCAGCAAGCGGTGAAGGTCGAGCGCGATAACTGGGGAGTGGCGCACATCTATGCGGCCAACCAGCACGATCTTTTCTTTGCGCAAGGATTCGTTGCTGCGCAGGACCGCCTTTTCCAAATGGAGATGTGGAAGCGAGCCGGGCAGGGCAGGCTCGCCGAGGTGCTGGGTAAATCAGCCGTAGAGCGTGATCGATATGCACGGCTGCTGCGCTACCGCAGCGACATGCAAGCCGAATACAAGAGCTACGCGCCGGACGCGCTCAGCATTCTGACCGCGTTTACTGACGGCATCAACGCGTACCTTCGTTACATCAACTCGCCAGGGGGGCCGGGGCTTCCGATCGAGTTTCAGTTGGCCGAGTTCAAGCCCGAGCCATGGAAGCCGGAAGACTGCCTCTCTCGCATGGCGGCCTATTCCATGACCGGCAATGCCCGCTCTGAGTTGCTCGATGCCGAACTGCTGTCGAAGCTCGGTTCAGAGAAGGCACAACAAGTCATCGATCCAGACCCGCACACGGCCGTCGATCCCGAGTCGGGTACGGACTATGCGGGTCTCAGTCCAAAGTTGCTCAATGGACTCGTTGGCGGCGATGTTCGCATCGAATTTCCCTCGCGCGATAACCCGGTGGGCAGCAATAACTGGACGATCTCCGGCAAGCTCACCACAACGGGCAAGCCCATTTTGGCAAACGATCCGCATCGTGTGATTGCCGTACCTTCATTGCGCTACATTGTGCATCTGGTGGCGCCGGGGTGGAACGTGATCGGCGCCGGGGAACCTGCTCTGCCGGGAGTTGCGATTGGCCACAACCAGCGCATCGCTTGGGGGCTGACCATCTTCCCTGTCGATCAGCAGGATCTTTATATCGAAGAACTCAATCCGGCGAATCCTCTGGAATACAAGCAAAACGGCAAGTGGCACCGCCTACGGGAGGAGGCGACAACTATCAACGTGAAGGGTGCTCCGGCCCAGACGGTGAAACTGCAGTTCACCGAGCACGGGCCCGTTCTTTGGGACGACCCGAACCACCATCGCGCGCTCGCTCTCCGATGGGTAGGCAGCGAGGCGGGAACGGCAGGATATCTGGCCTCGTTGTCAGTCGATCGTGCGCAGAACTGGAAAGAGTTCCTCGAGGCGTTGGAGCGCTGGAAGGTGCCCCCCGAGAATATGGTCTATGCCGATCTGGACGGCAATATCGGAGAGCAATCAGCGGGGCTTACTCCGATCCGCAGTTGGACTGGGCTGCTTCCCGTTTTAGGAGGCGATGGCAAACACGAGTGGAGTGGATTTGTTCCCCTCGACCAGCTCCCGCGTGTGTTCAATCCCGAACAAGGATGGTTTGCCACCGCGAACAATCGCACGATCACCGAGGATTACAAATACAAAGTGGGTTATGAATGGGCCACCTACCGCGTCGAGCGAATTCGCAAAGTGCTGAGCGGATTTGTCGACAAGCAGCAGAAGATCAGAGTGGAGGACAGCGAGCATCTGCAGAATGATGTGTACTCGATTCCAGCCGACGAACTTATCCGCATGCTGCCGCGGCACAGCGACGGCCCGGAGGCGCGATTCCTCGACATGCTGAAGGATTGGGACCGCCTCATGGGCTCGCCTTCCGTCCCCGGCGCAGTGTACGGAGTTTGGGAACGCCACCTTCGCAATGCGCTTCTTAATAAACTGGCAGCCGACTCAGCAGGCGAGTTCGCAAGCCACTTCGGCCTGCAGCAGGCGATGGATTACCTGAAGTCGCTTCCCGCCGCGGACCAGCAGCAAATCCTGCTCTCCACATTGGCAGATGCCGGACACGAGATGGAGCAGAAGCAAGGCGATGATCCGGCGTTGTGGTCCTGGGGCGCGATGCACACCGTCACATTTCGGCACTCTCTCGATCAATTGCCGGGAGCGCGGCACTTGTTCGACTTAGGACCAATTGCGCGTCCGGGCGATGGAAACACGGTGGATGCCACGGGTACCTCGGGCAGCGGATTCGCGCAGCTTTCTGGCGCCAGTTATCGCGAGATCTTCGATCTGAGCAACTGGGACAACTCTCTGGCCATCAACACTCCTGGGCAGAGCGGCCAGCCTGGAAGCTGGCATTATGCGGATCTTCTCCCGTTTTGGGAAGCTGGGCAGTATTTCCCGCTGGTGTATTCGAAGAACGCGGTGGAGGAAAATGCGAGCAAGGTGCTGATGCTGCTGCCAGATGCGGGTGCTTCTGCTCATAAGTAGCGCGGATATGCTGCCGAATGAGTCTCAAACCAATTCTGAGATCGTCCGCTTCGCTGAGTTCGAAGCTGACTTGCGCACTGGGGAGCTGCGCCGCGATGGCCGTCTCTTGAGGGTGCAAGGCAAGCCGTTCCAGGTTCTTATTGCTCTGCTGGTTCATCCCGGAGAACTCGTCACGCGCGAAGAACTGCGCCAGAGCCTATGGCCGGCAGATACCTTTGTCGATTTCGAACATGGACTGAATACTGCGATCAACAAAGTTCGCGAGGTGCTGCGCGATTCGGCCAGTAATCCTCGTTTTATCGAGACTCTGCCACGACGAGGATATCGTTTCATTGGAACGGTCTCGAGCAACTCGGTTCCGGCCACCTCTTCGAGCCGTCATGAGAACGCGCTGCGTGACGCTGATCCGCTTGCGCAGACGTCCGACGAACTGCCCAAAGCTCCGCGTGCGGCTGCGCGCGGCTTGCTGTTGCTGATCGAATTTGCGTATCTGGTCTCCTACATTGCGGCTCTGCATTATCTGCTGTGGGTAAGGATGCTGGCGAAGTTCAGTTTTGGTCCGGTGCAGGCGCTGACAGTGACCTCTGGAATCATTCTGTGGTGCGCGATGGGGCTGCCGGTTCGCTTCTATCTGCTTTTCGCACTCGCATTCGATTACCACCTCTTAGGTGAGAAATTTCGTCGTCTATTTCCATTCTTGCTTGTGATCGACGAGTTCTGGTCGGGGATGACGCTTTTCCTGGTTCCAAGTCTTGGGCTGGGATTTGGATTCGCTTTGTTTGTCGCGGCGATCTACTCACCATTCGCTCAGAGGACGCTGGTGCGGATGGGTTATCGCTAGCCTTTGTTGTCATTCCGAGCGTAGCG
>Ga0070741_10009116_pt1 | contig 19486 bp, 17 predicted proteins | sample Coa_R1_4_FD_66440 | JGI IMG/M metagenome (GOLD analysis project Ga0070741, IMG submission 66440) | Surface soil microbial communities from Centralia Pennsylvania, which are recovering from an underground coalmine fire - Coalmine... | ecosystem: Environmental > Terrestrial > Soil > Unclassified ...
CCTCCCTTCAACTCAGTGACCTCATCAGCCACGGAGCGTAGGGACAGGCGGTTCGGGGGTGGGGCCACTTCAAGCCATCACAAGCGGCCCAGGTGGGGCCAGATCAGACTGTCATTCCCACCGTCCGCTGGTCGACGGATAGGTTGTAGTCCCGTTCCCTGAAGCGCACGTCGGCGACCGATGGCTTCGAGGACCCCGCCCGGTCGGCGGCCGTGAACGCGTGATGAGCCAGGCCCGTCCCGCGGATGACCGGTGCGCCACTCATATGGCCGCCGGCGCCCGCGGCAGAGGTCGGGGCGGTCGGTGTCATCAACGCGAGTAGCCCTCCGACCGCCAGCGGCACCAAGACACATCTGCGCATGGTGCCTCTCCCTTCATGCTCGGTGCCTTCGGCCGAGCCAGCTGCGCTGCCCGTCACGGGACGATCCCCAGTCCGGCGCCTTGGCGACCGGACGAACTAGGAACAAGCTCCGCGACGGAACTGGAGCCGGTGGGTTCGCTCACTAGCAGCTACGGAAAAACCGGACACTCCGATTGCTCTCGTCACCGAACGACGAGAAGGCCCCCCTGCCCAACGGCATTCATGCTGGCACAGCCATCCAGGACGGTCCACAGAAGCGGGTTGGCCGGTGGTCAGGTGGCCGAATGCCGCCCGGGATCGACGGTTTCGCTTCCTTAGCTCGTTGCCCGTCGGCCGGCCGGTCGCATGTTCCGCGACGGCTCGCTATTGCCGGCGATGAGCGCTGGCCCAGGGGCTGGCGAACCGCCCTAATTCGTCGATACCGAGCGATCCGGCAAAAGGTCGACGTGGGTCATGGTCCGAAGTCGAGTTCGATGCCGTGGCTGGGTGGCTGGATGCCGGGGTCGTGGTGGAGATCGGCGGCGTGGGTGCGGCCGAGGTCTCTGATGATGTCGGGGATTTCGGGGAGGGGGTTGAGTTCCCGGTCGAGGGTTTGGAGTCGTCGGGTGGCTTCGGGGTGGTCGGCCAGCCAGGCGGTGCGTTCTCGTCGGGTGTGGTCGAGCTCGTCCCGTTGTGCGTCGAGGTGGCCGATGGCCTCGTCGAGGCGGCCGGCTTCGGGGACGACGGTCCGGGTGAAGGCGGCTTCGGCGACGGATTCCTCGTCAGCCCAGTGGATGGCTTCCTTGCGCCAGTGGTGGCGGTCCCTCCAGCCGGTGGAGGTCTCGGCGTAGTGCTCGGCTTCCCGGTGCTGCTGGTGGGCATGGAGGAGCCGGCGGGCGGCCTCGCCTTCGGGGGTGGCGGCGTAGGGGCCGTGTCCGGTGAGCAGCTCGGCACGTTGGCGGCGCAGGGCGGCGAGTTCCTGGTCGACCCGTGCCAGATCGGGGGTCGGGTCGGCGGGGATGGCAGCGGCGATGGCGTCTCGTTCTGCTTTGAGGCGGGCGTGGTGGAGGGCGGTTCGCATCCCGGCGGGAGCGGCTTGGTGGTGTTCGACGGCGAGGGGTTCGGTGGCGGGGGTGCCGGAGTCGATGGCCCAGCGGGCCCGGTGGTCGACGGCCCAGTCGCGGGTGAGGTCTTCGGCGGCCTGGTCGAGGTTGTCGGCGACGACGTGGACCGTGTTGGTTTCCCGGCCGCGGCTCATGGAGACGTAGGCGAGTCCCCGGCCGCCGCCGTCTTCGTAGCGGTGGGCGATGTCGACCGTTGATCCTTGCGAACGGTGGACTGTGACGGCGTAGCCGTAGGCGAGGCGCTCCTCGGCCAGTTCGTCGCCTTGGAGGCGTTCGAAGCGGCTGTCGTCCATCCGCACGATCAGGGAATCGCCCTGGACGCCGAGGGACACGACTTCGCCGCGTTCGGAGGTGACCACCTGTCCGTCGTCGCCGGGGGCGAGGGTTACGATCCGGTCACCGACGCAGTACGAGCGGCCGCCGGGGGCGGCCAGTTCTGGGCCGGTGAGGCGCCCGTCGAGGGCGAAGCGGTCTCGGGCCAGGCGGTTGAGGACGTCCACGTTCGTCCGCCGCCAGGCGTACATGGCCGCGTCCCGCCCGGCGCGGACGTCGCCGTACCAGGCGTCCACCGTTGTCTGCCGGGCTTCGTGGGCGTCCGGGGCGATTCGGATCCGGTCGTTGGCGGCGTACCAGGCGACGGCGTCGGAGACCGTGCCGCCGCGGAGCTGGCGCAGTGCTTCGCGCTCGTTGGGGTCGTCCTGGCGGAGGTTCTCGGCCAGGACGTGGACGATGCCGTGATGCCGGTTGAGGAGCGCCCGCAGGGCGCCGCCGGGACCGACCGGGCCGAGCTGGCGGTGGTCACCGACCAGGATCACCTTGGCCTTGGCCAGATCACAGGCGGTCAGCAGACCCAGCATGTCGCCGTCGTCGGTCATCCCCGCCTCGTCGAGCACCACCACGTGCCGAGCCGTGAGCTCGAGGGTCCCGTGGTCGAGACGCCACAACAACGAAGCGATCGTGCGGCTTTCAGTCAGGCCGGCTTCCCGGCCCAACGTGCGTGCCGCCTGACCCGAGGTGGCGGTGCCGACGACGTCGTAGCCGGCGGCGGCGTAGGCCTCGGCGGCGCAGCGAACCATGGTGGTCTTCCCGGCGCCGGCCACCCCGAGCACGAGGGAGACGCGCCGCCCCTCGCTGCAGATACCGCGGACCGCCTTCGTCTGCCCGGACGTCAGCGGACGACCGAGGACATCCTCCGCATGGGCGATCGCCGCCTCGGCCACCTCACCGGGAACCACCGCCGCCGTGGCGGCCCCGGTGCCACGGGCGACCAGTTCGGCCACCGCCGACTCGGTGGCCAACGTGGCGGCGGTGGCGTAGGTCCGTTCCCGCGCCCCTTTCACGCCCAGCAGCGGGACACAGTCGGGAACAGCCAGGACCCGCTGCGCGGCACGCTGGAGGTCCCCGACGGGACGGCCGTACAGCGCCGGGCCGACGGCCACGACCACATCGGCGGCGGTGAACACCTTGCCCACCGACAGGCGCCCCTCGGGGGAGAGCGCCTCGGCCACCAGCCGGGTGAGCTCCCGCTCCGACAGGCCCGGCTCCAGGACGGCCTCCCGCCCGGCCCGCTCGACCGAGGCGACCAGTTCGGGAACGGTCCAGCCGACGTCGGCCAGTTCCCGGTGCCACTGCGGCATCAGCTCCCCGATCGGGGTGTGACGCTTGGCCGCCCGGTTGTCCCGGGCCACGATGTTGCGGGCCCGGTAGCTCGAGTAGCCCCGCGCTTCGACTTCCTCGCCGATCTCCGCCGTCCGCTTGGAGTGGATCTCTAGGACCTCGTCGGGAATCCCGACGATGCGCCAGTGGCCCAGCCGGCCCGACGGGCCGTGATCGGGGGCGATGGCGTAACCAAGCTCGACCGCGGTGCGGGCCGACGCCGCCCGGCCCACGATGGTGGCCGCGTGGAGATGCTCCCGCCACAGCGTGGTGTCGGGCGCCTTCCAACCACCCTGCCCGTCGAGCATCTCCACCAGGTTGGCGACCAGCATGTGATCGTGCGGGGAGGGGTCCCCGGCCCGGGAGGTGGCGTGGCGGGTGTGGGCGTAGACCATGCCGCTGGTCGCTACCGGCGTCCGTTGCCGTCCCCGGCGGCCTCCCCGCTCCAGGGTCACCCGTTCCAGATAGGCCAGCGTGGCGTCCCGCTCGACGTCCATGATCCGGTGCATGTCCTCCGCCCGGCCGATCACCCCCAACTCGGCCACCGACTTGTGCGCCCCGATGACCAGCTCCATCCCCGGCCGCAACGCCGACACGAGCCGCTCCCCGGTCGTGGGATCACAGGCGCCACCCGGTCCGTAGATCGTCCGGTACTGCGCCTCCGTCACCCGGCCCACCAGACCCAGCCGCTCCGCACCGGCGCCGCCCCATACCAACGGCGTCTCCCCCCGGGAGGCGTAGTAGGCCAGAGCGCGACCCGGGAAGTCATCCGCCCGACCCATCACCGTCTTCTCGTGATAGGCGACCGAATCGGCCCCCATCATCCGCATCCAGGCCACGCCCCCACCCCCCGGCAACCCCGTTGCAATCGTGTTTCGCGGTTTCGGGTTTAGGGGTTAGGTATACAGGATTGATGGGACTATGGGGGTCGGTTTAGGTCGGTGGGTTGTAGGGACCCTTGGGGGTTGAATAGTTGTATGTGGAGGTGAGGGGTAGTGTGGAATTGTACGTAGCGATCCGGCGCTGTCCACAGTCGTCCGCAGCAGTCCGGCAGCTCAGGGGGCTGGGACTCGGCCGCGCCTGTCGACCCGCTGAACAGCCCCTGAGCTGCCTGGGAGAGCTTGGCCAGGCCCCCGCAGGCTCACAAGAAAAAAATCCCGGGGCCGATCCGCCGTCCGGGGAGTGCCCTTGAAGGCCCTCCAGTGCCCTGGAGTACCATCCTGTGTCGTCTGGTCCGGCATTTGCCGCTGCAGCGACGAATTACAGCCGTGTACGTCGCCCGAAATCCCGCGGTACCATCACCCTCCCTGGCGAACGCCAACACGCGACCACGGAGGTGAAACACGGACCAACACCCCACCACATCGGATCTGCTCCGGCTCTGGAGCGAGGACGGCACAATCCCGGCCCCGCGCCGCGGCCCGAGCCGCCGGCAACGCCCTACGAACGGTGCGGCGCCGGCAACGCCCGCCGTGCCCGGTGAGCCGACCCCGGGCAACACCGGTGAACTCGTCCTCCTGCTCTCCATCGAAGACGCCGGAAAGGCACTCGGGGTCGGCAGATCGACGATCTACGGCCTCATCGACAACGGCGACCTCGAAGTCGTCCACATCGGCCGGGCCGCCCGAGTGCCCCTCGACTCCGTACAGGGCTTCGTCCGCAGGCTCCGGGCCGGCTGACCTGCGAGGAGGCAGGCTGATCATGGCGCAACGGGAGGAGGGAAGGCTCGATGAGTATCCACGTCCGAACGACCGCAAGCGGAACCACTGTGTACGACGTACGGCTCCGAACTCCTGACGGCCGCCTCTACAAGCGGACGTTTCGCACCCGCAAGGAGGCGGACACCTTCCAGGCTCGGGAAAAGGCGGACCGGAGCCGCGGCGGATGGGTGGACCCGCGGGCCGGACGCGTCGAGCTGGCGCAGTACGCCGCTCGCTGGCTGGCGCAGCGACCCGCGCTGCGGCCGAGGACGGTCGAGCTCTACGAATCACTCCTGCGGCGCCACATCCTCCCCGAGCTCGGCGGGATCGAGCTGAGCGCCCTTACGACGGCCACCGTTCGGGCGTGGCATGCCCGGCTCCTGCTCGGGGGCCGGCCCGGGCTCAGCACCGTGGCCAAGTGCTACCGGCTGCTCCGGACCATCCTGAGCACGGCCGTCGAGGACGAACTGATTGTGAAGAACCCTTGCATTCTCAAGGGCGCCGGAGTCGAGCGGCCACAAGAACGTCCCGTCGCCACTCTGGCCCAGGTGCACGCCCTGGGCGAGGCGGTCGAACCGCGCTGGCGAGCCATGATCCTGCTCGCCACCTTCACCGGGCTCCGCCTCGGCGAACTCGCCGGACTCACCCGGCGCCGCGTCGACCTTCTCCATGGGACCGTCAACGTCGCCCAGCAGGTCCAGGAACTCAGCGACGGAAGCCGCGTGGTCGTCCCGCCCAAGACCGAGGCGGGTCGCCGGACGGTGGCCATCCCACCTCACCTGCTGGCGGACCTCGAAGCCCACCTGGCCGCCTGGGCAGAGCCGGGACCCGACGGGCTCCTCTTTCCGGCGCCAGAGGGCGGCCCGATCCGACGCAGCAACTTCACCCGCAGGGTCTGGCAGCCAGCCTGCCAAGCGGTCGAGATCGAGGGGCTGCGCTTCCACGATCTACGCCATACCGGCAACACCCTGGCCGCGGCGACGGGAGCCAGCACCCGGGAGCTGATGGCGCGCATGGGGCACGCCAGCCCCCGGGCGGCGCTCATCTATCAGCACGCCACGGCCGACCGGGACGCCGCCATCGCCAAAGCCCTCTCCGATCTCGCGACCGCCCAGAAACCGGCGGTCGTACTGCGCCTCGACGTCGGCGACCATGGCGATTCCGTGCCCTGAGTAGTGAGGAGCGGGAGCGTGAGGATTCCCACCGCGGACCGTCCGGGCCCTGGCGTAGAATGGAGAACCGAGATGGCAACGGAACCCCACGACCAGCTGCGTCGAAGCCAGCCCCTCCAACTCTCGAAAGAGGAGCTGCTCCGGCGCGCCAGGCCGTTTGAACCGTTGCCGGGCCCGCTCTTCGACGATCTCCCCGACCAAGAGGAAGAGGCGTTCTGGACCGCCGTCAACGAATAGCGCCCGGTGTCGACACCCACGACCCGGCCTGCAGCTGTCGTTGACACGAACGTCTTCGGGGCCGAGATCCTTCGCCGCACTGGCGAGTTGACCCGGCTCTACCGACCGGTCCTGCTCGGCCGACCGCTCCTCATCTCATTCCAGACGGTGGCCGAGCTCCGCTACGGGGCCCACCTCCGCCGGTGGGGCCGGCACCGTCTGCAGCGCCTTGAGCTCTACATCGCCCGCGCCGAGGTGGTGTGGCCGAACGACGAACTCGTGGAGGCGTACGTGAACCTCCGGGTGCGCTGCCAGCGCAGCGGGCACGCCCTGGCTCAAAGGGACCACGATGCCGACCGTTGGGTGGCGGCCACGGCCGTCTGGCTCGGCATCCCGCTGGTGGCCCACGACGGCATCTTCCGGAAGGCTCCCGGCCTCACGCTGGAGACACTGCTCCCGAGCTGAGAGGGCACCACGCTGCGTGCTCGGTCGGGCCGGTCCCCAAAGGGCCGTCCGTCCACCGTCAGCCGCCGAAATCCACCCGGATTCGGGGGCGTCCGCGAAACGAAATGTGCCATGGATGTGCCATGAACGACCATTCAGCGCCCACGGAAGGGCCGGGAGAGCACCCCAGAAATGCTCTCTGACCTGCACCTTCACTCGGTGGAGACGATGGGATTTGAACCCACGACCCCCTGCTTGCAAAGCAGGTGCTCTGCCAACTGAGCTACGTCCCCGCGGGCTCTTTAAAGTACAGCGCTGCGGCTCGGGGGCCGGCGAAGCGTCCGTCCCCGCCGACCCCGCCGGCGGCCGCCTGGCCGCCGCCGCCCTCGGAGTCGCCGCCGTCCTCGGGGCCAGCCGGCGCCGCCCGGCTTTTCCCCGGCGTCGCCGCTCCTCGACGCCCGTCCGACCGATCCGGCGATACGCTGGCGCGGTGCCAGGCGTCGTCTTCGTCAATCCCACCGCCGGATCGGAACTGTCGGCCGCCGACATCCGCGAGCATTTCCCCGGGCATCGGGTGGTCGAGTGCCCCGGGAAGGAGATCCCCGACCGGGTGGCGGCGGCGATCGGCGACGCCGACCCGCCCGACTTCGTCGCCGTGGCCGGCGGCGACGGCACCCTGCGAGCGGCGGCGGAGCGACTGGCCGGCACCGGCGTGCCGCTGCTCCCGATTCCCGGCGGCACCCGCAACCACTTCGCCCTCGCCGTCGGCGTCGAGAATCTGGAGACGGCCGGCAAGGCGGCGACCGGCGGCGTCGTCCGCCGCATCGACCTCGGCGACGTCAACGGCCATTGCTTCCTCAACAATTCCAGCGTCGGCCTCTATCCGAAGCTCGTGATCCGCCGGGAGTCGTACGAACGGCGGATGCCGAAGCGGCTGGCCCAGCTGAAGGCGGCCTGGGAGCAGATCCGCCACGGTCACCGCTTCCGCCTCCGCATGAAAGGACAGTGGCACCGGGCATGGCTCGTCTTCGTCGGCAACGGCTGCTACGGCGAGCACCTGCTCGACTTCACGGACCGGGAGTCGGTGGGCGGCGGCGTCCTCGACGTGCGGGTCGTCCTGGCCGACCGCCCACTGGCCCGCACCCGGGTGGTGCTGGCTCTGCTCCGGGGGCTCGACACCTCGCCGCTCATCGTCCGCGACACCTGCCCGGAAAGCGAGTTCGGCCTGGCCGAAGGCACCGTGGAGGTGGCGCTCGACGGCGAGGTCGAACGGCTCGAGCAACCGCTGCGCTACTCGGTGCGCCGGGGGACGCTCGCCGTGCTCGCCCCACCGGACGCCGCCGGCGAGACCTCAGGCTGAGCCGCCGGCGAGCGGGCTGTCGTCGAGCCCGTCCAACAGGGCGGCGACGTCGTCGTAGACGGCCACCGCCCCGGCCGCCTCGAGCTCGGCCCGGCTGATCCCGCCGGTCGTCACGGCCACGCAGCGAAGCCCAGCCCGGGAGGCCGCCTTGACGTCCCACACCGTGTCGCCGATGGCCACCGTGTCGTCCGGCGCCGTCCCGGCCTCGGCCAGGGCGGCCGAGAACAGGTCGGGCGCCGGCTTGGCCGCCTCGACTTCACCGGCGCTGGTGACGGCGTCGATGGCGTCGTCGGCGTCGATCGCCGACAGGAGGGCCTCGAGGTCGCTCTTCTCCGCCGAGGTGGCCAGCACCACCCGCACGCCGCGGCCGTGCAGCGCCCGCAGCAGATCGCCGGCCCGGGGGAAGGCCCGGATCTCGGCCTTCAGCGCCTCGAAGTGCCGGGCCCGCTCCGGCTTCAGCTCCGGCCGGGGGCGGCCGCAGAGCGTCTCGAGCAGCTGGTCGGTGCCCATGCCGACCAGCCGGTGGATCCGGGCGCTGGTGATGCCCGCCTCCCCGTGGTCGAGGAACACCCGCCGCCAGGCCAGCACGTGGAGGTAGTTGGTGTCGACCAGGGTCCCGTCGATGTCGAAAAGCACGGCGCGGCCGGCGGTGGTGTCCATGCGGCACCCTTACCCGCCGGGCGACACAATGCAGCCATGGACGTCGAGGTGATCGTCGAGATCCCGAAGGGTTCCCGCAACAAGTACGAGATGGATCACGAATCGGGGGCGGTCTGGCTCGACCGGATGCTCTTCACGGCCACCCAGTATCCGACCGACTACGGCTTCATCCCCGAGACCCTGGCTGAGGACGGCGACCCGCTCGACGCCCTCATCCTCCTGGAGGAGGCGACGTTCCCCGGTTGCCACATCCGGGCCCGGCCGGTGGCGGTGTTCTTCATGGAGGACGAGGCCGGGCGCGACGCCAAAGTCCTGTGCGTGCCGGCCACCGACCCCCGCTGGGCGGAGATGCTCGACCGCAGCGACCTGCCCCACCACCTGCTGGACGAGATCGCCCACTTCTTCGAGGTCTACAAGGCCCTCGAGCCCGGCAAGGGGACGACGGCCATGGGCTGGCACAACGCCGCCATCGCCGATGCCGTCGTCCACGAGGCCCGCCAGCGAGCGACCGCCGCCGGGCCGGTCGAGCGCTGACGCGACCGGCGGCCGGGTGCGCAACGGCGCCGCCCGGGGGGAGGGATCCGGACGGCGCCTTCGCGCTCGCCAGCGGTATCGCAGTGCGATCTGTACCCGGCCGCCCTCCGTGAGAAACCGCTTACGAGCTTCAGGTAACCTTGAGGACGGGCGCCGGGGTGTCGGAATTGGGCGGCCCGTCCCACCGCACGGTGCTGTTGTCGCTGTAGGTCTGGATGGTGTTGAACGGGTAGTCGCCCCGCTGGCCCGGCGTGTGGACGCCGAAGCTGAAGTGGCCGTCGGGGTCCGTGCCCGACGAGCGGGTGTAGGTCACGGTCGTGCGACCACCGCTGGCCGGGGCGACGGCGCACGTCCACTGCGGCTTGGCGTCGCAGCCCGAGACCGAGAAGCCGGACGGCACGACGAAGACGATCTTGCTGTTGTGGAGGTCGGGGCCCTTCTCCTCCGGCACGTTGAAGGCCAGCTTCTGATCCGTGTTGGCCGGGACGGAGTTCTTGCCGTCGAAGACGGCGTGGGCCCAGGCGGCCGCCGGCATCGCGGCCATCACGCCCCCGGCCACCACCGCGGCCAGGCGCAGGCGGGTGCGGCGAGACGACGTTCGAGCGTGGTTCCCCATCGGCCCTCCAGCGGCAGAACGACACGACACCGACAAACGTCAGCAATAGTCGAACGAAGGGTGCAAATGGTTCCCCGGGGGGCGGAACCTCAGCTCGGGACGCTCAGCCCGCCCTCATGAGCGCTGATGACCGCCAGCCCCACCGCCTGGCGGACGGCCAGCCCGGCGTCGGCGCCGGCCGGCGTCCCCGGCGGCTCGTGGTGGAAGGCGACGGCCTCGACCACGGCGGGGGGAAGCCCCCACAGCCCGAGCAGGTAGGCCCCGGCGGCCCCGTGCGTGAAACCGAGCTCGGCCTCGTCCCGCCGCAGGAGATCGGGCGCCTTGGCCGCCAGCAGCAGCAGCCCGACGTCGGACAGCAGCCCGGCAGTGAAGGCGTCGCTGCGGTGCTCCGGCGCCGCCAGCCCACCCGCCTCGGTGGCAGTGGCCACCGCCCGGGCCGACAGGGCGTCGACGTCGAGCCCGGCGGCCCGGGCGGCGGGCCGGAACAGCGACATGGCCTCGGTCGACAGCACGAGGCTGCGCAGCGTCGCCACCCCGAGGTAGGAGACCGCCTCGGGAACCGACGCCACCCGCCGGGGCAGCCCGAAGAACGACGAGTTGACCAGTTGCAGCACCTTGGCCGCCAGCGCCGGGTCCCGGCAGATGACGGTGGCGATCTCGGTCGCCCCGCAGCTCGGCGACTCGAGGGCGGCGGTGAGGTCGCCGTAGATGCGGGGCAGGCTCGGCAGCCCGTCGACCTCGCCGGCCACCGACCGCAGCCGTTCGTCGGCCAGCAGGTCGCGCAGCCGCAGCGTCCGGGCCAGCGCCTCCCGCAGCGACTCGGCCGGGCTGCCGGCCGGCAGCACCTGGTGGGCCAGGTCGGCGATCCGGAACCCGACGGCGATCGCCGGGGGCGGCGCGACCACGATCCGGGCCACCGACGGGTACTCGTCCCGCAGCCGGGCCAGGAGTTCGACGCCCTCCATCCCCGGCAGCTCCACGGCGACGACGACGTCGCAGGCCGCGCCCGAGCGCAGCCGGGCCAGCGCGTCGGCCGGTGACGGGCACACGGAGATGCGCCCGTCCGCCTCGGACGGAAACGCTCCGATGGCGGCCGGCTCGCCCACGAGCAGCACCTCTCGACCCACGTCCCCACCCATCGGCCGGCAACGGGCTCCGAAAAGGGATCGGGGACCGGCCTGGGTAGAGTTCCCACCATGATTGCCGCCTACGCCGAAAAGCTCGGTCTGCCCGATTTCCTCGACGGCCTCGTGGTCGGCGACTACCGCGACCCCGAGCCGCCTTCAGGCTGGGTGGTGGCCGACGTGAAGGCGGCCTCGCTCAATCCTCACGACACGTGGACGCTGAAGGGCCAGATCGGGTTCCCCTTCGAGCCGCCGGTCGTGCTGGGCTGCGACGGCGCCGGGCTGGCGCCGGACGGCACGGAGGTGGTGTTCTACCCCGTCATCCCGACGGAGGGCGGGGGGCTGCGCATGCTGACCGACGGTGTGGACGGCACGTTCGCCCCCAAGGTGGCGTTGCCGGCCGCCAACCTCGTGCGGAAGCCGGCCAACCTCACCTTCGAGGAGGCGGCCGGGCTCGGCACGGCCTGGCTCACCGCCTACCGCATGCTGTTCACCAAGGCCCGGGTGCGGCCCGGCGAGCGGGTGCTGATCCAGGGGGCGAGCGGCGGCGTGTCGACGGCGGCGCTCATGCTGGCGGTGCACGCCGGCGCCCACGTGACGGTGACGTCCCGCAAGGAGCAGGCGCTGGAGAAGGCCCGGGAGCTCGGTGCCCACGACGGCGTGCTGTCCGGCGGCCGGCTGGCGCACCGGGTCGACGTCGTCATCGAGACGGTCGGCGCCGCCACGTGGGGCCATTCGATGAAGTCGCTCAACCAGGCGGGGCGGATCGTGGTGGCCGGGGCCACCACCGGCGCCGACCCCTCGGCCGACCTCAACCGGCTGTTCTACCGGGAGATCTCGGTCCTCGGCTCGGCCATGGGGACGCTGGAGGAGTTCAGGACGCTGTGCGCCTTCGTGGAGCACGCCGACCTCCACCCGCCGATCTCGGAGGTCTACGACGGCGTCGAGAAGGTGCCCGACGCCATGCGGGTCCTCGAGGCCGGCGAGCAGTTCGGCAAGCTGGTCATCCGGCCGTAGGGCGCGGCGCCGGACGGGCGCGGCGCCTCAGGCCGTGGCGCCCTCGAAGACCGCCGCTTTGACGCCCCGGCGGGACAGCTCGCCGAGGAACGGCACCGGGTCGACAAGGGCGGCGAGGCCGTGCACGCCCGAGGTGGCCACCGGTGACGGCCCGAGCCCGCCGAGGCAGAGGGCGGCGACGCTGAGGACGGCACCGGCGGCGAAGGCCATGCGGTCGACGGCGCCGTAGACGAGGATCTCCTCGGAGCGGCCCCGGCGGCCCCGGACCTCGACCCAGACCGCCCCCCAATCGCCGTCGGGGTCGCGCCGCCGTCCGCCCGGGGAGCCCGACAGGCCCGAGATCAGGGTCGAGACGATCGGCACCTGGCCGAGGAACCGAACGCCCGGCGGCTGCCGGCCCGGCCCGAGCGGCGAGGCGACGCGCATCGTCGCCCGGCGGAGCAGCGGAAAGGCGTCGACGAGGAGCGCCGCCTGCCCGGAGCCCACCCGGTGGCAGTCGAGGCCCCCGACCGGCGACGGGAACCACACCAGCTGCCGGCCGCTCCCGGCCCGGTGCCGGGCCCAGGCGCCGTCGCGCCACTCGAGGGCGGTGCCCCGGGCCGACCCGTCGATGGCCGACCGGCAGGCCGGCCCGGCCGACCCGGCCCGGGCCACGCAGACCTCGTCGACGGAGTCCAAGGCGTCGCCGGCGTGCCGGGCGAGGACGTCGGCCAGCCCCGGGGCCATCCCGCAGCCCGCCGCCAGGCTGACGCCGGCCTCCCGCGCCGCGTCGTCGAGGTCGAGGAGGCTGCGGATCGTGGCCGCGTCGTCGCCGCATCCGGCGGCCGGGACGCCGGCCTCGACCGCCCGTTCGAACGCCGCCCGCTCCGCCGCACCGCCGACCGCGGAGGCGACCACGGTGACGCCGGCCGGCAGCGGTCGGTCGGGCGACCAGTCCACCGCCTCGGCGCACTCGCCCATGGCCTCGGCCGCGTCGGCCGCCGCGCCGCCGGCCTTGTCGGCGATCAGAATCCGCTCGACGCCGCCGGTCTCGGCCAGCTGTCGGGCCGCCCGGCGCCCGACGGCCCCGGCGCCCAGCAGGAGGACGGCGGTCACCGGAAGTCGGGCTCGTGGAGCTGACGCCAGCCGCCCTTGGTGGGCGGGGCACCGCCCCGGCCCCGGAGGCGGAGCAGCCAGCCGACCGCTCCGGCCAACCCGAGGGCCACGAGGGTACGCCGGAGGGCTCTCATCGTGGGGCTAGCTGGAATCGAACCAGCGACCTCATCCTTATCAGGGATGCGCTCTAACCGACTGAGCTATAGCCCCGCAAAATGCGGTGTGACCTGCGGTTTCACCCGTTCGACCCAACGCTGGCCCGTAGCACGACGCCGGAACGCATCCCTGCGACGAAATCGTGCTCGATCGAAAAGGGAGCCATGGCCGGAAGAACGGGCGCGGCGAGGATCACGGCGGGCAGTTTAGACCTGGCCTCCGCCGTCCGAGGATGGAAGCTGCACCTGCGGGCCGGAGGCCGCTCGCCGAAGGGCGGCTGCGAGCCCGGGCGGCGCTCCCCGACGCGCCCCGCGAATCAGGCCCGCCCGATCGAACCGGCGTTCCTTTTCCGCCCCCCAGCGGTAAACGAACGCCAGTTGGTGCTGACCGGCCGGCCTGACCATTCCGGCGTTCCTTTTCCGCCCCCCAGCGGTAAACGAACGCCAGTTGGTGACGCCGGGCCGGAGGCGCTCAGTACCAGCGCATCTGGTCGGCCCGCGGGGCGACACCGGTGAGGAACCGGACGCGCCGACGATGCCGCTTGCCTCGGGCCGCTATCGCTTGAGGTGCGATTGGGCCAGGTGGACCGGGGCGCAGGCGAGCCAGCCGTCGAGTAGCAGCTCCCGCAGGGCCCGCTTGGCCACCTTCTCCAGCTGGACGAGCACGGCCGGGTAGCCGTCGAAGTGCGGGATCGTGAAGACGCCCTTCGGATTGGCGGCCAGGACGGCTTCCTTGTCGTGGAGGTCATCCACCCGGACGGCGACGATGGGCCCGCCGGGCGGCGTCTGCTGACCGAAGCGCTTGATGTCGGCCTTGCTGAAGGGTCGCTCCCAGGCGAACGCCTTGCCGGCGACGTTCCAGGTGCGGTTGCCCCACCGCTCGCCCTCGGTCACCTCCGGCAACGCCAGAGCCATCTGCCGGGCTTCTTCCAGCGACACCACGGCCTCGGACCTTACTGCGGACGGAAGGTCCGGCCGCCGGGATGCCAGTCGGCGGGCGAGTTCGGCAGCGAACGGCCGAAAGACCGCCGGCGCCGGCCACCGCTCGTAGGCCTCGGGCACCGACCCGACCCACAACGCCTCGGCCCCGTCCGCCACGAGCGCACCTTACGACGAGCGCTTTGCGGGGGTAGTGACCAGTTCGAAGGGATCGGTCCCGATCGGGCCGGGATGACCCGACATGACCAGGCTCGCTCCTGCTGCCGGATCATTTTTGTCAATGACCCGTAATGAACAGCCGAGAACTCCGTTCAAGAGATGTGGGCGGTGGAGCCAGACGGTTCCGCCGGGGTGCGCTCGAAAAGGGGACCGGGAATGACCGACGGCGACGAGGCCATGGGCTTCTCCACCGGGTGTTCGGAGCACGGGTTGCCGCACTGCCTCTGCGACGTCCAGCCGCTCGCCAGCGGCGTCCCGATCAAGGCGGTGCCGTTCGCCGAGCGCCTCCTCGAGTTGGGCCTGACCCGGCGCTCGTTCGTGGCCTGGGCCGAGGAGATCGCCGCCTGGCAGGAGTCGCAGGTCCTCCAGCTGAGCGCCGACGCTTCCTAGTCGTCGGAGACGGTCACCTCGACGCCGCCGAAGAGGCGGGCCATGCCGTTGAAGACGGCGACGCCGGCCACCGTGGCCAGAGAGCCGAGGACGACCAGGATCGGCCCGACGACAGCGGAGAACTTGAGGACCTCCATCCCCCGCAGGTGGAACGTCCCGTTGTCGGCGAAGCCGTAGACCTCCACCTGCCGCTCGACGTAGCCGAGGCCGCCCATGTGCCGGGCCGCCATCCAGATTCCGATCCCACCCACGAAGGCGACGACGAAGACGCAGGTGTAGAGGGCCAGCGAGAGCTTCAAGGCCGACCACAGGTCGATGCGGCGCAGGATCAGCGCCCGACGTTCGGGCCGGGTGGTGACCACCTCGACGTCGGGATCGTCCCGCAGCCAGTCCCCGAGGGGCGGTGTGGTCACCGACCGGCCCGAAACCAGCGACTCGGCGGAGACACCCCGTACCCCGGGGCTCACGCCGGCTCCTCCGCCGCCTCCGATTCGAGGACGGGCGCCACCGCCGACACCTGCTCGCCCTGGCCGATGCGGGCGATGCGGACGCCGGTGGCGTCGCGGCCCTGGGAGGAGATCTCGCCGGCCTCCATGCGGATGATGTTGCCGGCCGAGGAGAACACCAGGATCTCGTCGTCGGCGCTGACCATGAAGGCCGCCACCACCGAGCCCCGAGCGGCGGTCACCTTGATTCCCCGGACGCCCTGCCCGCCCCGGCCCTGGCGGTTGAACTTGTCGAGCTTCGTCCGCTTGCCGTAGCCCGCCTCGGTGACGAGGAGGATCTCGACATCGTCGCGGGCGACGTCGCAGCCGACCACCACGTCGTTGGCGTCCTTCAGCTTCATGCCCCGCACGCCGGACGTGGCCCGGCCCATGGCCCGCACGTCGTCCTCGGAGAAGCGGATGGTCATCCCGTCCCGGGAGACCATGAAGATGTCGTCCTCGCCGGTGGTCTGGATGACCTTGACGAGCTCGTCGTCCTCCCGGAGGTTGATGGCGATGAGGCCCGTCCGCAGCGAGGAGTCGTACTCGCTCATCAGCGTCTTCTTCACGACGCCCTTGGCCGTGCCGAAGAACAGGTAGCGGCCCTCCTCGTACTGGCGGGTGTCGATGATCGCCTGGACCCGCTCCCCGGGCTGGAGGGCGATCAGGTTGACCAGAGCTGTCCCGCGGGCGGTCCGTTCCTTCATCGGGATCTCGTGGGCCCGCAGCCGGTAGACCCGGCCCCGGTTGGAGAAGAACAGCAGGTAGGAGTGGGCGGTGGTCGTGAGCAGATGCTCGACGTAGTCCTCGTCGCGCAGCTTCGCCCCGGTCACGCCCCGTCCGCCGCGGCCCTGGCGCCGGAAGGCGTCGGCCGCCACCGTCTTGATGTAGCCGCCCTTGGAGAGGGTGACCACGACCTCGTCGTCGTCGATGAGGTCGAGCGTGTCGAGGTCGCCGGGGTCGAAGGTGATCTGGCTGCGGCGGTCGTTGCCGAACTTCTCCCGGATCTCGCCGAGCTCGGTCTTGATCACGCTGCGGAGCTTGGCCGGGTCGGCCAGGATCGACTCCAGCTCGGCGATGGTGGCGTTGAGCTCGGCGAACTCGTCGATGAGCTTCTGGCGCTCCAGGCCGGTGAGGCGCCGCAGCGGCATGTCGAGGATGTGGTTGGCCTGGATCTCGGAGAATTCGAACGGCGCGGCCATCAGGCCGGTGCGGGCGGCGTCGACGTCGGCCGACCCCCGGATCAGGGCGATGACCTCGTCGAGCATGTCGAGCGCCCGTAGCAGGCCCTCGACGATGTGGGCCCGGTCGCGGGCCTTGCGGAGCCGGTACTCCGTCCGCCGGCGGACGACCTCGACCTGGTGGGCCACATAGGCGTTGAGCGCCTCGGCCAGGTTGAGCACCTTGGGGGCGCCGTCCATCAGGGCCAGCATGATGACGCCGAAGGTCGACTGCATCGGCGTGTGCTTGTAGAGCATGTTGAGGACGACCTGGGCGTTGGCGTCGCGCTTCAGGTCGATCACCAGCCGGGTGCCGGCCCGGGAGCTCTCGTTGCGGGCGTCGCGGATTCCCTCGATGCGCCGCTCCCGCACCAGCTCCTCGATCTTCGACCCGATGCTTTCCACCGACGTCTGGTACGGCACTTCGCTGACGATGATGCGTTGCCCGCCCCGGGCGTCCTCCTCGATCTCAGCCACCGCCCGCATCCGGATCGAGCCCCGCCCGGTGCGGTAGGCGTCGAGGATGCCGGCCCGGCCCATGATCAGCGCTCCGGTCGGGAAGTCGGGGCCGAGCACGAACTGCATGAGATCGTCGGGCGTCGCCTCGGGGTTGTCGATCAGGTGGATGGTGGCGTCGATGACCTCCCGCAGATTGTGGGGCGGGATGTTCGTCGCCATGCCCACCGCGATGCCGCCGCTGCCGTTGACCAGCAGATTGGGGAACCGGGACGGGAGCACCGCCGGCTCCTGCGTCTTCCCGTCATAGGTATCGATGAAATCGACGGTGTCTTCGTCGATCCCCGCCAGCAAGTGCATGGCCAACGGCGCAAGCCGACATTCCGTGTTGTGGTTGATGAATCCGCCGGCCGAGAAGGCGTGGTCGTCGGTGTCGACCCGGACGGAGTACACCGGCTCCTCGCCGGCCGCTTCCACCGCGCTGATCGTGGCGTAGTAGTAGCCGTGCTCGGCGATCGAGCGCGCGACGGCCTCGGCCTCGGGATTCCCGATCTTCGAGAGGATCGCCTCGGCGTCGTCTTCCCAGAGGTCGGTCCGGCCGATGGCGTTCTTGGCCAACCACCGGCGATGCCCTCGGCTGGCCTCGACCCGCAGGAAGTCTGCCAGGAAGGGGATCACGTCGCTGCTCGAGTTGCCGGCCTTCTCGGTCGTGGCGTCGAGCATCTCCATGAGCCGGTCCTGCTTGGTACAGGCGAACCCGATCCGCTCGGCGAATCGCCGCACCTGCCGCCGGCTGGTCAGATAGACCTTCCACTGGCCCCGGTTCTCGTCGTGGCTCCGCCAGGCGACAATGCCGAATTCCAACAGCATCAACTGGACGTCGATCGACAGCCCTTCGCTGCACGTCGAGTAGCAGACCTGGACGGTCTCGTCGTTGCGGCGCTCGTCATGCAGGACGGCAGCGCAGCCGTCGCCCTCGAACAGCGCCTGCAGGAACGCCCGCTTGGCGCCCATGGGCGCCCGCCACACGAAGTCGGGGATGCGTTTGTCAGCGCTCTCCTGACCGACGACCGCATCGATCGGCGTGTGGTAGTCCCCATCACCGATCAGGCGGCGAGAAAGCTCCTCGATGATGTGCGAGTACTCGGGATCGGTCGTGCCCTCCGCCAGAAAGGCGCCGGTGAGGAAGCACCAGTCCTCCGCCCGCTCGTTGTGGCGATCGTCCTCCACCGGCCGCCGGTCGATCGCGACCTTGTCGCCAGGCCGCAACTCCTCGAGCAGCTTCCACTGGAAGAGCGGTACACCGAGCACGCTGGTCAGACAGAGGACCGGATGGTTGGCGGTCCCCTTGACCTCGAAACCTTCCCGCGTCCGTGCCCGGAGCACGGCGTGTGTGCCAGAGTGGAAGAACGCCTCGGCCCGCACCGGTTCTCCGCGCCGACCCCTGAGCTTGAGATCACATTCGGTCGTGCTATTCGGCGCGACGCCTGCGACGAGGTCGCCCATCCGCATCGTGCCTTGCGCGGTTCGCACCCGAGTATCAGGTACAAGGCAATACCGCATCGCCGCCGGACGGTCGTTGGGGTCGGGGGAACCGAAGTTTCCGTGGCCGTCGACCAGGGGGTGGCGCAGCGAGAAGCTCTGGGCCATGCGGGCCAGGGCGTCGTAGATGGCGGTGTCGCCGTGGGGGTGGAAGTTGCCCATCACGTGGCCGACGACCTGGGCGCACTTCGTGTACTGGCGGTCGGGGCGCAGGCCCCGGTCGTACATCCCGTAGAGGATCCGCCGGTGAACGGGCTTCAGCCCGTCGCGGGCGTCGGGCAGGGCCCGGGACACGATGACCGACATCGCGTAGTCCATGAAGGACCGCGACATCTCCTCCTGGATCTCGATCGGCTCGATCGCTCCCAGGCTCTGCTGGCCGTCAGGCACCTCGGCCGTCCTCCCTTATGTCAGACAAAAACTCCTAGAAGTCCAGGAACCGCACGTCGTTGGCGTTCTCCTGGATGAACGTGCGCCGGGCATCGACGTCGTCGCCCTGCAGCCGGGAGATGATGTCGTCGGCGATCGCCGCGTCTTCCACCTGGACCTGGAGCAACGACCGGTTGCCCGGGTCCATCGTGGTGGCCCACAGCTCGTCGTAGTTCATCTCGCCGAGGCCCTTGAACCGGCTGATCTCCGGCTTGCGCCCCTCGTGCTGGGCGAGGAAGGTGTTCAGGGCGTGATCGTCCTTCAGGTAGGTCTTCTCCTTCCCGAGGACGGCCGAGTACAGCGGCGGCTGGGCGATGTAGACGTAGCCCATCTTCACCAGGTCGGCCATCTGCCGGTAGAAGAACGTCAGCAGCAGCGTCCGGATGTGGGCGCCGTCGACGTCGGCGTCGGTGAGCAGGACGATCTTGTGGTACCGGGCGTTGTCGAGGTTGAACTCGTCGGCGATGCCCGCCCCGATGGCGGTGATCAGCGCCTGGATCTCCTCGTTCTTCAGCATCCGGTCGATCCGGGCCCGCTCGACGTTGAGGATCTTCCCCCGGATCGGCAGGATCGCCTGGAACTCCCGGTCCCGC
>Ga0070741_10009117_pt1 | contig 19482 bp, 19 predicted proteins | sample Coa_R1_4_FD_66440 | JGI IMG/M metagenome (GOLD analysis project Ga0070741, IMG submission 66440) | Surface soil microbial communities from Centralia Pennsylvania, which are recovering from an underground coalmine fire - Coalmine... | ecosystem: Environmental > Terrestrial > Soil > Unclassified ...
TGATGATCGTACTTACTCATTTCTGCCGTCGCGCAAGGGTGACACCTTGGCGGATCGTGTGGCGCGGTATGTTCTGAAGCGGCACGCTCCCGGTTTCAGGGAATACAATTTTCTCGATCGTGGAAGCGATGAGCGACAATATTGTTTCCCATCCGTCGATCTGCCGGTCGCCTCGGTCATGCGGTCCAAATACAACACTTATCCCGAGTATCACACCTCGTTGGACAACATGAGCCTGATTTCCCCAGAGGGCTTGAGCGGCGGCTTCGAAATCTATCGTAGGATCATTATGGCGTTGGAGGCTAATCGGACTTTCAGGGTTACGACGGTCGGCGAGCCGCGCCTCGGCATTCGCAATCTTTATTCCGACCTGCAGCGAAAGGAAATCTCCGCCGACGCGGAGCCGATATTGAACTTTCTGGCCTACTGTGACGGTGAGCACGACCTGATCGCGCTTGGCGATCGCATCAACTTGCCGGTCGAGCAATGTTTCGATCTGGCACGGCGTTTATTTGAGGCCGGCCTCATCACTGTTGTAGGTGAAGGGTAAATGTTCGGGAACGTTGCGAGCTGTCAAGGAAGCTGAAAGCTGGCACATGACTGCTGCGGCAATTGAAGCAACCGGGCTGACCAAGGTCTACGAGCTTGGCGATACGCGCGAGCTTGCCGGCGGATGGCTTCGTCGGATCGCCGGACGACGCGCAAACGGCACGCCGACTATTACTGCGCTCAACAATGTATCGTTCTCGGTCACGCCTGGAGAGGCAGTCGGTATTATCGGAGCAAACGGTGCAGGCAAGAGTACTTTGCTCAAGGTATTGACGCGGGTGACCGCGCCGACGTCCGGCCATGGTGTGGTGCGCGGGCGCGTCGGAACTATCCTCGAAGTCGGCACCGGCTTTCATCCCGAGCTGACCGGGCGCGAAAATGTATATCTGAGCGGCGCCATTCTTGGCCTGCGCCATCACGAAGTACGCCAGCGCATGGACGCGATCATCGACTTTGCAGGGGTCGAAAAGTTCGTCGATACGCCGGTGAAGCGTTATTCGTCGGGCATGTACGTGCGGCTTGCATTCGCGGTTGCCGCGCACCTAGACCCGGATATTCTCGTTGTGGACGAGGTGTTGGCTGTCGGGGACATCGGTTTTCAGAAACGCTGCCTCGCGCGAATGGAAGATGAAACGCGTCGCCAGGGCCGTACAATTCTTTTTGTCAGCCACAACCTCGAAGCCATTCGAGCTCTCTGCGGACGCGCCCTGCTGCTTGATAAAGGTGCACTGACGTGCGACGGCCCGACGTCGAATGTCATCCAGGCCTATTTGAGCAATCAGAGAACGCGCATTGATTTGCGGGAGTCCTCACTCGGCAATCGCAGAAACCGCACTACTGGCCGCGTGCGGTTTACCACCATGGCCATAACCGGCGCCGCGGGAACCGAAAAATGGTGCTTCCAGTCGGGTGAACCGGCCGAGATTTCCCTGCAGTACGAAGTATTCGACGAAATAGACAGCCTGGGGCTCATGATCTCATTTGTTGCGCCGGGTAATGGCGCAATTGTATCCACCATCAAGGAGACGCTGAAGCCGGCGTCGCTCGCGCGCGGTGCCCGTGGAGAATGCCGTGTCACGATTGACACCAGCACGCTGCGGCCCGGCAGCCTCGCAATGACGATTTGCCTGGGAGACGTTGATTTTTCGGTCATCGACGACATCATCGACTCAAACGTCAGCCTGCCGTTCATCGAAATCGAATCCGGTGAGTCCGATCTTCATCGACGATCCGGATATGTCGACCTGCCTTATCGAATTGAAGTGCAGTGAAAAACCTGATGGCCTTGCTGCAAATTTTTGCGGAGCTGGTGAAGCGGGTTTTACGCATCGGCACCGGAGCCGGTGCGGAGGCGGCGCGGATTGTCGCGATTGGCCGCGAGATTCTTGGCGAGCAAAAAATTGTTGCCGTCGATGTCGGAGCCGCGATGGGCTTGCTGCCGCATTGGGAGTGGCTGGACGGCATTGCGACGATCTATCAGGTCGAGCCGCGCGCCGATGCCTGCCGTACACTTGAGGCGCAGAATGCGCGTCGCCAGTCTCCAGGGATGTATCACGTCGTCGAAGCGGCGCTCGCGGAGCGCGGTGGAAAGGCGACGCTATATGTGTCAAGTGCGCCCACCGGGACGTCCCTGCTGAGGCCTGACCCGGTCTCATCGCCGGACTGTTGCGATTACGTTGACCTGACCTACCTTTATCCCATCGAGGAAAGGGAGATCGAAGTTGAGACACTTGCGACGCTTATGAACCGGTTGGGCGAGCAGCAACTCGATCTGGTGAAGTTGGATGTGCAGGGCTCCGAATTGCCGATTTTACGCGGACTGGACGCCGCGCGTGCGAACAACCTGCTCGGTGTGGAACTGGAGATAGGCCTTCACGATTTCTATCCGGAGCAGGCCGGTTTCTGCGACGCGATGCAGTTTCTTGAAAAGCAGGGACTCGAACTTTTCGACGTGCGTGTTGCGCGCGTACATCGGCCATTTCAGAATGATCATGCCTACTACCAGCGGCGTGTGTTTTCCGTATACGCCAACTCGCCGACGATATCGGCCCGCATATGGGAATTTGACGCCATCTTTTTCCGGCGCAAATCGACGCTTCTTGCTCAGCGGGATTCGCGGCAGTTGCGCCGGATGCTGCTCGTCTATTGCACATACAACTACTTCTCCGAGGCTTATAGCCTGGTCGAAAAGGCAGAAGCGGCGGCGATCTTCCCCCGCGATGAGGGGCAACAGCTGAAATCGGCGATTGTGGAGTTGCATCGCCGGCGGCATATGCGGGCATGGCTCGCTGATACGCCGCAGATGGAGCGCTGGCGGCGACTGATGTATCGCATCGCCCCGCGAAGCGCGCCGCGATGGTGTCAATATATGTACCAGAGCTATCCGAATGGATGATTTGAGTTCCAGCGAGGCAAAGACCGTCTTCACGGCGGCGCAGGCGTCTGGCCACTCATTTCACAGAATTGGTGCGCCACGGCTGTGGACAATTGATCTTGTGGAAGTTTGGGACTATCGCGCGCTGATCCTGCTCCTAGCGTGGCGCAGCATTCGCGTGCGCTACAAGCAGACGATTCTCGGCCTGCTTTGGGCGCTGATCGCGCCCGTGGCATTCACCGCCATGTTCGTTCTGTTTTTCAGCCTGCTGCCGGTGCGGCCGTCAGGAGATCTTCCATATGTCCCGGTGGCGTTTGCAGGGATGATCCTCTGGCAGTTTTTCAGTCGCGGCGTAACGGAAGCCGGGGTCAGCCTGACTGCGAATGCAAATCTGATAACGAAAATTTATTTCCCTCGCGTGATCTTGCCACTCGCTGCCGCTGTATCGTCGCTGACTGAGCTTCTGGTCACATTCGTTATGCTGCTCGTTTTACTGTTGTTTTATGACGTTCCAATTGGCCCGATGATTTTGGTCGTGCCGGCGTTAATCATGCATGTCTTCATACTGGTGGTCGGCTTTGGCTTGTGGTTGGCTGCGATCGACGGCCTCTTTCGCGACCTGCGTCACGCGATGCCGCTGCTGTTGCAGTTGGGCATGTTCATCAGCCCCGTGGCCTACACGACAAGTGCCCTTGTACCGACGGAATGGCACTGGCTGTACAACATCAACCCAATGGTGGTTCCGCTCGAAGGCTTCCGATGGGCGACGATTGCCGGCGCATCTGCGCCTGCTGGCGGCGACATAGCAATTTCACTTCTTGTGACGGTGGTCATCTTTTGTTCGGGAGCAATGTTCTTTGCGCGCGTTGAGCGGAAGGTTGTCGACTTGGTGTAGGTGAGTGAGGGCTTCATGATGATCAAGCCACGTATCCTCGATACGACCTTGCGTGATGGAAGTTATGTAATCAATTTTCAGTTCACAGCGCGCGATACCGCGATTATTTCCGAAAAGCTTGACGAAGCAGGGTTTGAGCTAATCGAAGTCGGTCATGGAGTTGGCCTTGGTGCATCGGAAGCAGGCCACGGACAAGCGGCGGAGACCGACGAAGGATACATGAAGGCAGCAGCAGAGGCGGTGAAGCATGGAAAATGGGGCATGTTTTGTATTCCCGGTATTGCCACGCTTGAGCATATCGATCGTGCCGCCAATTATGGAATGAAATTTATTCGCATCGGCACCAATGTGTCGGATGTCGAGCAGTCCCAGCTGTTCGTTGAGCGCGCAAAAAGACACGGCATGTACGTCTGCGCCAATTATATGAAGTCATATACTTCCGATCCTAAAGAATTTGCGCAAAAGGTTTTGCTATCGGAAAAATACGGGGTTGATGTTGTCTACATTGTGGACTCGGCGGGTGGTTTTCTCACACGGGATATTGATGGCTATTTCCGGGCGATACGCGACGTGTCAACTGTTGAAGTTGGTTTTCATGGCCATGACAATCTTGGCTTGGGCGTAGCCAACGCGGTGCGCGCGGTGGAACTCGGCGCATCGATTATTGATACCTCGCTTCAAGGCATGGGTCGAAGTGCCGGAAACACGCCAACCGAGCTGTTCATCGCCGTAATGGAGCGTATGGGCATTCGACTCGGTTTCGATTTGTTACGCGTTATGGACATTGGAGAAAAGTACATCAGGCCGCTAAACCGGCGCGATGGACTCAACTCCATCGACATGATCTCCGGCTTTGCTCAGTTTCATTCCAGCTACATGGGTGTGATTCGTGAGTTCTCGAGCAAGTATGGCGTCGATCCGCGCAAGCTAATTGTGACGTTGTGTCAACGCGACCGGGTCAATGCGCCTCGTGATCTTGTGGAGTCTTTGGCGGTTTCGTTGCAGAGCGATGGGGAAGAAGCATTTTCAGGTCGTTTTCATCTTGATCGCTATTACGGCGCCGAGCAAGTAACCGATCGCTCGAAATCCTAGCCCAAGCAATGCCGGCAATTTGGTCAAAGCGATTACAGCGCATCTTTCATGAGCTTGCAGAGGCTAAGTTCATGATCGATGCAATAAGCGACCGTTCCATAACCTATGCAGAACTCTTAAGGCGGGCAGCTTCGGGAGCCCTAGCACTGCGCAGCTATGGGTTAAAACCGGGAGATCGAGTGGGAATATTTCTTCCGAACAGCGCCGAATTTGCAACTCTGTATTTCACTTGCCTGATTGGTGGCTTTACTGCTGTGCCAATCAACAGCGCCCTGTCACTAAATGACCGCGAATACGTTTTGGGTCACTCGCGGTTGTCGGCGTTGATTGTAGCGTCCCCCTCAGGTCAAGTTGCGCACAATCATGCAGAACCGTCTTTAAGAAATACCGGAAAAACAAAAACGCTACTTTTCCGAGGTTTCGCAGAAGGCAGCGCGTCCGAACACGAAATAGTGCTGGGCCAAGCTGACCATGCTGATGTGCTTAGGCTTCTGAGTGAGGTCGAGGACGACCAATTATTTTCGATTCATTTTACGTCCGGCACCACGAACCTGCCAAAGGGGGTTACGCATCAGGTCGCTCGCCTGCTCGCGAATGCAGAGGCGTTTGGCCGCTCGTTTGGCATGGATGCAAGCGCACGATTTCTTCATGTGATGCCGATGGCCTATATGGCGGGATTCCTCAACACGCTCTTATGCCCATTCGTTGTCGGGGGCAGTGTGGTCATAGCGCCACAGTTCACAGCCCATAGTGCATTGCGCTTTTGGGAGGTCGTTACCGTCTTTAGACCAAACACGTTTTGGGTATCGCCGACCATGCTTGCGACTTTGCTACGTGTTGATCGTGGATCCGTTGGTACCAAGTTTTGTGCAAGGGAACTGCCCAGGATCTTCAGTGCAACGGCGCCCCTGCCGCTCAAGGTGCGGAAGGACTTTTTCGCAAAGTACGGCGTAGACGTTGTCGAAAGCTACGGTCTTTCTGAACTCCTATTAATTACAGCCAATCTTGGTCCGGCGGGATCAAAATATGGTGCGGTGGGCGTTCCGATTGCGGAAGCGGAGATCGAAATTCGGTCGAATGACGGCACAAAGATGTTGCCGGGTGTAGACGGCGAGGTCTTTACGCGGACACCGCACGCATCGCCCGGCTACTTGAACTACGAGACGGGGGAGGCTGAACCATTTCTTGATGACTGGTTCGACACCGGTGATGTTGGGCATTTGGACGATGACGGCTATCTGTTCATCACAGGGCGCAAAAAGGATCTTATTATCCGCGGCGGCTTCAACATCAGCCCGCGGCAGGTCGAAGAGGTACTGCTGCGCCATCCGGCGATAGAAGATGTCGCTGTTGTCGGAATACCGCACGATTTCTATGGTGAGCAGATCATCGCTGCTGTGATTGTGAAATCGGGATATAACCTAACGACAGTCGAGCCGGATTTGCTGTCGGCGTGCCGAGCAAATCTAGCGGAGTATGCTATTCCAGATCGCTTGGTAGGACTTGTTACGTTTCCGACCAGCACCACGGGTAAGGTTCAAAAGAGCAAACTGCGCGAGCAGATCATGGCAGGCACGCAGCCATGATATTGGGCCCAAGTCATATGACTCTGGGCTGCTCCGATATTGATGCCGGTGTGAGAAGTCTCGGAAATATCGGCTATCATGTGCAATTCATTGACCGGAATCTACCGAATGATGTTGCGAAGGTGAAATTCCTCAGTGCGCCGTGGACTGTCCACGCAATCGCCTACACGAGGGCCAATTCAGGTTTGCCGATTGAACTCGTGTCGTATGACGTGCACCAACCTGAAGAACCTGGCCGATTTACCGGCATCTTTGCTGGGGTGGAGAGAGATCGCCAAGGTGCTCCGAACGGCAATTACCGAGATATTCTGCAGCCTGTCGTCGCGGCGTGCGGCCCTGCTGAAATTGGCTCACTGCCGGGGTTTGGCGTCCCTGCAGTTTTTAAGAACGGTGCACATGGGAGGGGCGCTTTAGTCGCAGCGGTCCTTGCCGTTGAAAATCTGAGCAAAGCAAAAGAGTTTTGGTGTTCGGCGGTAGGGTTTCGTGCTGGCGCGTATAGCATGGAGAATGCCGACTGGCAGCGACTTGAGTTTGTTTCCCCTGTCTCAGCTTGGTGTTTTACACTTGTGCTTGTGACATCTCGGAGACTGTCACTGCCGGCATTTCTAGATGCACGCGGGATGGCATGTCTCGCGTTTGTCTGCACAGATATTTGCCGAGATCGAGCGGACTTATTGGCGTGCGGAGCGGAAGGCGCAGGAATTTTCAATGCGCGAGTGAACGGAAGAGAATTATTGGTTGAAATGCTGCGTAGCCCCGATGGGGCATATTTGGAGCTCTTGCAGTTCGCCTAGGCGGCCAGAAGATGGTTTGCTCACCCACAACTGGTACAAATTCCGTCGTTCATCCGCTTCCATGCATCGGTAATTCTTCAGTACCTCAAAGAGCAGTTCGGAAAAGAGTTTGATTCCGAACGCATTCACATAGTCGGTTAGATAAGTGGGCGTACACACAATGAAGCGTATCATAGATCTTTCAATTCCTCTTCACGAAGGAATGGCAACCTATCCCGTGCATTGGTCGCCTCCGTTTGAAATTGCTCGCGTCGGTCGTCACGGAATTGAAGGCCGAGAGTCACGGAAGATTACGATGGGGACGCACACAGGCACGCACGTCGATGCACCGCGTCATTTTATCCCCGGCGGGAAGACAATCGATGAGTTGGCTCTGGAAGTATTTGTAGGCCCAGCAACGGTGATTGACTTCACGAACGCGAAGGCCTTGCAGGAAATGCAGGTTGGCGATTTCGAGCGGGAGCTTGGCGATCGATGTGTAGACCGCCTCATCATGCGCTTCGATTGGTCGGATCATTGGGGCACGCTGAAGTATTACACAGAGCAGCCGTATATTTCGGAAGCTGCGGCAAGTTGGCTAGTGGAGCGCGGTATCCGGCTGCTAGGAATGGATACACCTCAGGCCGACAGTCCAAAAAATGGGAGAGGATCTGAACGAGATTCTCCAGTCCACAAAATTCTGCTTGGAGCGGGAGTCGTCAAGCTTGAATACATGACCAATCTAAAGCAACTTCGATCAAAAGAGATTGAGTTGATCGCTCTGCCATTGTTGATCAAAGACGCGGATGGGGCGCCGGTGCGATGCGTAGCAATTGAGAATGACTGATGGACACCAAAAGAACAGTTCTGAATTTCTTTTCGCGTCATGGACGCAAACCGCTGCCCGATGCGGAAACCGACGCATTAGCCTGCAGCTACCTTGATATGGGCATAATCGATTCACTCGGCATCGTTACGATGATCTCCGAGTTCGAAAATGATCTTTCGATTCATTTTTCTGCCGAAGATTTGCAGAGCTATGAGTTTCAGACTGTTGGGGGCCTTATCACGCTGATTGACCGTTTGCGTGCAGCAAAAATATGATTTTCGTTCCGAAAGACGTTATTCTACTCCCGGAGTCGACATCGAAGTATCCAAATCGCTGGGTTGCGATGAACGTTTTTGCGCGTACCTGTCTCGGTGTCGATGACAAGGTCGTGAGGCTCCTAGGCCAGCTTCCTATTCGCGCGGTCGAGTCGGGACCGTTCCAATGTTGGGATATTGAGCGATTTTCTAATGAAGATGGGCTTCTTGCTGACCCGACGCGGTATGTCCGAGATCCGTCGCGTTGGACCAATTTGCAGCTCGAGTGGGACGAGCTCCTAAGTAAACTTAAAGCGCATTTTATCGTGATAGACAATGAAGCGGCTTATCGTGCCCGGTTTCAAGCGAAACGCCATTTGCTCGATAAAGATCATTTCGGGAATTTCCATCAGCAGCACGGGCAGCACATGATGCTCGTGAAAAGAGTCAATCCCGCAAAGTGGTGGATGGAGCAAAAGTTCTCACCCGACGGGTTGTCGGTCCGGGAAGACACGCTGTATGGCGCCGTGCAATGGCGCTTTCTCGAACGGTACTTTGCCGACCATATCAAGCCGGGCATGACGGTGATCGATCTTGGTTGCGGCAATGGGGTTTATACGAATGCGATGGCGAGACATGGGGCGAAAGTGCTTGGCGTCGATCCGAGTGACGAATATTTGGCGGTCGCGAAAGCAAACGCAATTGAGGGAGCGTCTTTTGAAAAAATGCAAATCGGCGAAGTCGGTGGACTGAACGTAATTGAAACAGCTTCCGCCGATGTTGTTTTCATGTCTGACGCATTACTTTTCTACTACGTACCTCTGTATCCTGAACAGAAGGCAGACATCAAGGTTCTACTTACTGATATTCGCCGTTTGCTGAAGCCGGGAGGTAAGTTTGTTAGTCTGGAACCGCACTCGGCATTCTACCTTGCACCCTGGCTTGGATCCGCTGAGTGGCCCTTTACAGTTGTTACTGAATATTTAAGCAAGTGGCATGGCATCGTGCCCCCGCTGTCGTGGTGGATGCGAAAATTTGCGGATGCTGGATTTGCAATTGCGGACGTACGTGAAATTGTTCCAGCAGATTATTTTAGCGAGGTGGATCCACGCGGGTATCACTTCGCAAAAGAGTTTCCACTCTGGCAAATGCTGGAGTTGATCATTCGTCCGTGATTTGAGCTGACTGTGCATTACACCCGTGATGAACTCATTGCGGCAATTCGTGCCGTAGGTATACGTGCCGGTGACGTGGTGTCGCTTCAGGTAAGCCTCGGCAGGCTTGGCATGCCGCACGGAGTGGCGGCGAACTATGCGGCCCTTTCAAATTTCGTGATCGACTGTTTTCTGCATGTAGTGGGTCCAGACGGCACCTTAATCGTGCCGACATATACCTATTCGATAGGCCGGGGTGAGGTGTTCGAAGTCGAGACGACGCCGTCGGCGATTGGAGAATTTCCCGACATATTCCGGACGAGGCCAAGCGCAATCCGCTCGCGCGATCCGATGCTTTCGAATGCGGGCATTGGACCGGCTGCCAGAGAGATTCTGCGCGACATTTCGCGGAGCTGCTATGGCGAGAAGAGCGTCTTTCACAATCTTCGTCTTGCCGGGGCGAAAATATGCTGTGTGGGAATCAGTCTTTACTGGTCGACGTTCCGGCACCATATCGAGGAGCAGGCCGCAGTTCCGTTCCGGTTTGTGAAGACTTTTACAGGCATCGTGCGAGAAAATAATTCGGACAGTGAAGAACTCTGGTCTTATTTTGCGGCGCCGCGAATCGCTAACTGCGAGCCCTATGGCCTGCCTCTCGAACGCAAGGCAAGGGAAGCCAGATTGGTAAAGGTCGCGAACGTCGGCCGCGGCGAAATCATGGTGATCGATGCCCAGGCTTTCTTTGAATTTGGCTGTCAAGCGCTTGCGACAGATCCTTGGCTGACGGCAAAAGGTCCGCCGGCACCTCCGGAAATCATTTTTCGCGACGAACCACAGTATTGGCAGCGATCAGGCCGCGCTTGGGCGTTGCGGGCACAATGAAGATTTTATGCTTTGCGCCTAACGATGCGGTCTGGCGCTGGACCTTGCCGCAAGCTCAGTTTCTTGAAACCCTCAGGCAGCGCGGTGACAGTATTGATTATCTCTATTGCGATCGGACGTTTGCAACGTTTTGCATGGCGATGGCCTCGTCCGGCGTTGGCGTGGATGCAGGCCGAGAGGCGAAAGAGGCAATTTGCGCCCGATGCGTCAATATGTCGGGGCTTGTGCGCGAGCAGTTCGGATTTTCAGGGCACCCGGTTCACCGCTTCCTGACAGATAAAGAGAAGAATCGCGCCAGCGACATTGCGGGTTGCGCAAGCATCAAAGAGATGACCGACTATCAGTTCGATGGGATCCCGATTGGCAAATTCGCACTGTATGAGGCGATTATCCAGACAAAGTCCATCAGCATGGACTTCTCGCCGAGGGCCGAGCGACTTTATCGTTTGCTGTTTGAAAACTGTGTTTTGACGGCATATGCGGTACGGAGGGCCATCGAGGAGCTCACGCCAAACGTTGGTATAAGTTACCACACCGCGTATTCATATAACCGGACCTTTCAGCATCTGGCAGAAGCAAGAGGTTGCCCGGTATGGTTTCTCAATGCAAGCTTCAGTGCGGCCGAACTCGATAGCCATCTGGTGGCGGCTCGCTCGGATCCAGAGTTGCTCTTCAAAAGAATGCTCTCGGATTGGGACCGATTCAAAGATGTGCCATCATCATCAGCTCAACTACATGCAGCAACCGATCATCTGCTGAGTCTGATGGAGGGCGGGGGGTTCGCGTACTCGACGGCGATGAAGCCGCGCAGAAAGAAGGCTGTCGAACAGCTTGGTTGCCCAGCGGGCAAAAAAGTATTGCTTGCGGCACTCAGCAGCTATGATGAGCTTTTCGCGTCCGACGTGAGCGGCTTTGGTTGGTCGGTGCAAAGCCCGGTTTTTGCGGATCAGATCGACTGGGTCCGGTGGTTATTTGATTTTGCAAGAATGCGGCCTGACGTTCATATCGTCGTCCGCGTGCATCCGCGGGAATTTCCGATTCGCAACGTCGGCCCACGCTCTGAGCACGCGCTGATGCTAGAAAAAGTTTTCGCAGAGCGTCCGGTCAATGTGTCCATCAACCTGCCGAGCGACGGAATTTCCCTCTATGAGCTCCTCGCCGGGACGGATGTCGTTTTGATTGCTTGGTCGTCGGCGGGGTTGGAAGCAGGGATGCTCGGGATTCCGGTCGTAACATGGTTCGGGAATGCGATGCTTTTCCCAAGTTCCTTGACCTTTGAGGCAAAGAGTCGAACCGAATACGGTGCGATGGTCGAAGCGGCGCTGGCCTCGCCATGGCTGCTTGAGCGTGCCCGGCTGTTCTACCGGTGGGCAGTCATGATGCTGGTGCGCACCCGCGTCGACATGACGAATGGCCGCGCGCCGTCCGTCCGTGCGTTGCGTGCCGGACGTTTCGTTCGGCGCGGCTTCAACTATTTGCGGCGGCGGTTCACACCGTGGACGGACGAACAATGGTCGATCATGCGACGCCCGAAAAATCTGAATGATGCCCCGGCAATCCATGCGCTTTTGGATCGACAACTGCCGGTATTTTATGACTGTGAAACCGCGAAACGCGCTCCGGAGGAAGAAGAAACTGCCGGGTTGAAGCGGGAGCTCGCTGCAATTGCACATGCCGTGCGGAAAACCACGGGACACCGAGCCGACCGCCTCGAGGCGATGCTCTCCATCGTGAAAGCCGAATCCGTTGGTGAAGCCGTAAAGGAAGGGTCGATGTATGTCTCACGCTAGGATGTTCTATCCGCAGATCGACTACCGGTCGCACCCTGCGTTTCGCAATATTGAAGCAAAGACCTGCTACGACGATGCGGAAGTTAATCAGCGTATTGCGCAAATTGATGCTGCGATCGAAGCTTTCGAGCACGACAAGCGGCCAGATGCTATTCTTCCGGATGAGTTCAACCGGGGGCCCGGCATCTACCTTTCAGATCTGGAAGACTACCTGCGGCGGACAAGCCGATCGCCGCGCATGTCAGATTGGTTCAGCCGGGCTTTCGTGACCACCCGCCACGAGCTCGTTGAGGAGGCGCACGTTGCCAACTGGAGAATCGAAGGCATATCGGGCGAGACCGATGGTACGACTGCGCGCAGGGTTACAAAAGCACTCGACCACGATGGCGTTTATATATGCAGTCTTGAGCCGGACACGTTGGTGAAACTGCGCGCGATATGCGCGCCTCATATGCAGGGGTTAAGAGAAAAAGCGAAGTCCGGCGGGACCGAGCGGGTCGTCCATACATTTGAACGGTATTCGAAAGTCGGGATGGTCCTGGATCAGTTTTTTCGTCGGCAGGGAATTCTTGATGGTTTAAAAGGCTACGTCGGAAGCAATGTCAGCTTCGCAGGGTTTTCACTTGAGTATTCGTATGCCGGGCAAAAATGGTGGCGTGGACTTTATTCTGACGTCGGCCTGCCCGAAAGCAAGACTACCTACATGCACTATGACTATGGTGGTCGTGATCCGAAGGCCATTATCGCGCTGTCGGACATCGGCGAGGAAAATGGTCCGACCGGATTTGTGAAAGGAAGCCATAAAGTGGAGAGATCGAAATTTCTCCACACGATGATCAAATCGCTGGACTATGCCTTTCAACCCGATCCGACGTTGCCGTACAAGACGGTCTACTATCGCGACCGCTTTGCGAAAGCAGAGTATCGCCGGGAGTTTCTGGAGCAGCCGACCGCATTTCACGGCTGCAGCCATTTCGGTGAGGATATACTCGACGACACCCCGTTATCCCGCGATCTGCTGAGTAAAGAAGTCAAACTGACCAGGAACCAAGGCAACTGCATCGTCTTCGATGGCAATTACGGAATCCATCGTGGCGGGTTGGTCAGAAGTGGCGAGCGATTCGTCTTTCAGATTATATTTAGCATTGCGCCGCCGTTATCGTTATCTCAGTGGGTAATACGGCGAAGCCGCGGATTGGCAGTACGAATGCTCGGAAAGGGCAACTAGTTGCAAGCCGCTCTGCCTGACGTGCTCCGTCCCTCCACAAAGCAACGCGTTCGCGCAATAATTCCGCGCTCAGCGGCGCGCTTCATGCACTTTCTCGCGCGCGTAGCCGATCCGTACGCGACAATCTCCTATGCACAGGAGGGCGAAGACGTCATCCTGCAGCGGCTGTTCGACAATGCCGACCGTGGCTTCTACGTCGACGTCGGCGCGCATCATCCCTACCGGTTTTCGAATACCTGCTGTTTTCATCGGCGCGGCTGGCGCGGCATCAACATCGATGCGAACCCGGCGGCAATCGATGAATTTCGCAGACATCGTCCCTCAGACGTCAACCTCTGCGTCGGCATTGCGGAAGCGGCAGGCAGTTTGACATTCTTCCGGTTCAACGATTCGGCGCTGGACACATTCGATCCGGTGCTGGCGGCAGAGCGGTCGGCTCTGCCCGCATATCGCCTGATTGACCGTTCGGAGGTGACGGTGCGGCGTCTCGATGACGTCCTGACCGAGCATCTGCCGAAAGGACAGACCATCGATATTCTTTCAGTGGATGCCGAGGGCCTCGATCTCCAGGTGCTGAAATCCAACGACTGGGCGCGGTTTCGCCCACGCGTGCTGCTGGTGGAGGCGCGGGGCGCCGACATCGATGCTCTTTCCGCGGAACCGTCCTGTGCCTTTGCGCGAACCGTCGGCTACAAGCCGGTGGCGAAGACGGCGAATACCGCGATTTTTGCCGACAGGACGATGGCGTGATTGCTTTGCCTGAGCCCATCGCTGGGGCCTAGAACGTGAGCCTCGCTCCGATAGCGCTGTTTGTGCACGCGCGGCCAGCGCATACCAGGCGCGTGATTGCGTCGCTGCAGGCCAATCCACCGGCACGAGATTCCGAGCTCATTGTCTTTTCCGATGCGCCTAAGAAATCAGAGCAGGCAGACGCCGTCCGCGAGGTGCGGGAATTCGTGCGCGGAATCGATGGCTTTGCCTCGGTGAAAGTCATCGAGCGCGAGCGCAATCTTGGGCTTTCAGGTTCCATCACCGACGGCATATCGCGTCTGTGCAGGGAGCAGGGGCGGGTGATCGCCCTCGAGGACGATCTCGTGGTGGCCCCCGGCTTTCTTGCGTTTCTAAACGCCGGCCTCGATCGCTACGCCGATGCGGCGCGTGTGGCACAAATTTCCGGCTACATGTTTCCGACAGAGACCGACACCGGGGTTGCCTCGTTCCTGCCGATCATCTCATGCTGGGGATGGGCAACTTGGAAGCGGGCATGGGATCACTATGATGCGGACATGACAGGGCTTCAGCGCCTCGCAGCCGACAAGGAAATGCGCAAGCGCTTCGATCTCGGAGGTGCCTATCCTTACTATGCGATGGCATGCGAGCAGAAGTGCGGCAAGCTCGACTCCTGGGGAATCCGTTGGCATCTCAGTGTATTCATGCGCGACTTGCTTGTTCTCTACCCGCCGCGTTCCCTGGTCCAGAATGAGGGCGTCGATTCAAGCGGCACGCACGGGGCCGGACACAAGCAGCTTCAGGTGCCGCTTGCAAAATGTGATTACGCCAACGGCAAGATCGCATTGCCGGACCGTGTCGAAGTGACCGACGCCACACTTGACGAGGTGAAGCACCTGCTGCGCACGATGCAGCCGGGATTTCTGAGGAGACTGATCAGTTGGCGTCCGGCGTGAGGGATGTCGCGCGCGAGCTCTGCCCGCCGCTGCTCTGGCGTGGCCTTTCGGGTTTGCGCAGCCGGTTGCGGCCACGGGCAAAAACAGCGATGTCCGATGGTCAGGATCTTGCCGTCTACTGGGATCCGGAGATGGCGAAAATCCTCGAGACCTGGGGTGAAGGCAATGCCTGGTCCGAAATCCAGCTGCTGATGGCGACGCTCAGTGGCCGCGTGCTTGATATCGCCTGCGGAACAGGGAGAACAATCAGCCTGCTCGGTCGATTTCCGGCCCTCGAAGTACATGGCTGTGACATATCAGACATGCTGATCGGTAAAGCCATCGATCGCGGCATTCAGCGCGATCGCTTGACGGTCACCGATGCCACGGCGATGAGCTATCCCGATGGCAGCTTCGACTGGGGATACACCATCGGCTCGCTGGAGCATTTCACGGAGAATGGCATCGTGAAATTGCTGTCGGAGTGCCGTCGCGTAGTACGAAAATCGACGTTTCACATGATCCCAGTCGCCCGCAGCGGGGAAGACGAAGGGTGGATCAAGACGCTGCAGAGCTATCACAACAACAGCGCACGCTGGTGGGAGCAAAAATGCCGATCAGTCTATCCGAACGTGCAGATTCTCGATTCAATCTGGTCCGACCGCATCTCTGTCGGAAAGTGGCTCGTTTGCTCGCCGTGACGACTGTCCGGCGAACCGGCTGGTACAAATGACGATTCCGGTCGTCGCCCGATTGCGCGCCGGTCTCGAGGGTCTGCGAGATGCCCGCCAGCGCCGAAAATGCCGGGCGGGGCGCGGAACGCGCATTCTGGCGACGGGTCGCATCGTGAATCCGCAAGTTTCCACGGACGCAATTTCGATCGGAGAATTCACCTGGATTGCTGGCGAGTTGCTTGTATTTCCGCAGTCCGGCCGTATCCGGATAGGCGACTACTGCTACATCGGTGATGGCACGCGCATTTGGTCATGCTGCGAAGTCGATATCGGTAATCGCGTGTTTTTCGCGCATGGCGTCAACTTGCACGACAACGACGCACACTCGCGATCCGCTCGTGAGCGCCACGCCCATTTTCGCGAGCTCGTGACGCGCGGTACGCAAACATTTTCGGAATCGGTCGAGAGCGCCCCTACGGTGATCGAGGATGATGCCTGGATCGGCTTCAACAGTACGATTCTGAAGGGCGTAAGGATAGGGCGCGGCGCCATTGTTGGCGCGGGCTCGGTGGTCACGCGCGACGTCGCGCCATACACCGTCGTCGTTGGGAATCCCGCCAATGTCGTCGCGCAGGCGCAGGAATAGGCTGTCTCGATGATCCGGTGGTTCAAGACTTTACGGAGCAACCTGCAACGATTGCGTGATCTCGAGGCGCGCTGCGAACGCCTGCAGATTGCGCTTGGACGGATTGAGGCCCGGCAGACGGCCGACGCGACATCCCTGGCTGATGCGGAGTTCGGAGTATTCTCGCAGTGGGGCGAGGACGGAATCCTGCAATACCTCATCAGACACGTGCCGATCGAAAGACGGATCTTTGTTGAGTTCGGTGTGCAGGATTACTCGGAATCAAATACGCGGTTTCTTCTGGTCAACAATAATTGGTCCGGCCTTGTCATCGACGGCGATTCAAGCAGCATCGAGCAAATCCGGCGCAGCGACATTTTTTGGCGGCATGATCTCAACGCGGTCTGCGCATTCGTTACGCGCGAAAACATCAATTCACTTCTGGCTGCAGCCGGGATAGAAGGCGACATCGGCCTGCTGTCGATTGATGTCGATGGAAACGACTACTGGATCTGGGAAGGTATCACCTGTATCAGCCCGCGTATTGTCGTGGTTGAATACAATGCGCGGTTTGGGAGCGAGCGAGCAATTTCGATGCCTTACAATCCGAATTTTGTGCGCAGGACCGCGCATTACTCCATGATCTACTACGGCGCATCGCTGGCTGCGCTCGCATTTCTGGCGGACAGGACTGGATACGTGCTGGTCGGCTGCAATTCGTCGGGCAACAACGCATTTTTTGTCCGTAAGGACGTCATGCCAAGAAGTCTGCGGGCCCTCACTGTGGCCGAGGCATTCAATTCGGCGCAATTTCGCGAAAGCAGGGATGTGCGCGGCAACCTGCAGTATCTGTCGCACCAACAGGAAGCCGAATTGCTTGCCGGCCTTCCCATCGTCGATGTGACCGTTCCGCATAAATGACGAGCGCACCGATCGTTATCATCACCGGCGCGTGCGGATTTATCGGCCGACATGTAGCAAGAGTATTTGCGGACGAAGGCGCGCGGGTGATCGGAATTGGACATGGCTCATGGTCCGCAGAGGAGTGGGCCCGTTGGGGTCTTGCGCGATGGCACGCTGCAGATGTGTCGGGCGAGGCTCTTCGCAAGCTTGGCGAGATTCCGTCGATCATTGTGCATTGTGCAGGTGGCTCGTCGGTTTCGGCTTCAATTGAGTTCGAAGCCGCAGACGAAAAACGGACGGTCGGCTCGACAAAAGGCGTCCTCGATTTCGTGGTCACCGAAGCACCAAAAGCGAGGGTCGTGCTGCTCTCCAGCGCAGCTGTCTATGGGGAGGTTGCGCGGCTTCCAATCAGGGAAGACACCGATCTGGCCCCGATTTCTCCATATGGGAAGCACAAAAGGATGATGGAGTGCTTGGGCGAATTGTACTGTGCAAAGTACGGCCTATCGGCGGCAATCCTGCGATTTTTTTCGTTGTACGGGCCGGAGTTGCGCAAGCAATTGTTCTGGGATGCCTGCCGGAAACTTGAAGCGGGCTCTTGCGTCTTTCAGGGCACTGGCGAGGAACGGCGAGACTGGCTGCATATCTCCGATGCGGCCAGACTAATCCAGGTGGCGGCTCACCATGATGCGCGCGGCTGCGTAATTATCAACGGTGGAAGTGGGCACGCGGTGTCGGTTCGGTCAGCCGTGGATTTGATTGCGAGGTTGCTCAAGGCGCCGGCGCCCCAATTTCGCGGCGAACGGCGCAAGGGCGACCCCGTGGGATATGAAGCCGACATCGGGCGAGCACGATCACTTGGCTGGGCTCCCCGACGGGCTCTCGCCGAGGGCATCGCCGAATATGTCGCATGGTACCGTGGTGCAAAGGCGTGATCCGCGTTGGCTTCGTCCTCACATTCCGCGATCAGGAGTGGCTCGGCGGCGTCAGCTACTTCCGCAATCTGTTTGCGGCCGTTCGTGCGCAACCCGATCGCCGGATCGAACCGGTCATCATCACGCGCACGGACATCTCGAAAGAGGCACTCAGCGGGTTCGGTGCAAATGAAGCGGTCAGGACGAAGCTCGTCGAGCAGGATGCCAAGGCATGGAAGCTGCGACGGGCCTCCCAAGTCTTTCTCGGGCGCGATTTCCTCTTTGAGCGGCTTCTCAGACGGCACCACATTCGGCTCCTGTCGCATTCCGGCCACTTGGGCCGGCATTGCCCCATTCCGACGTTGACGTGGATTCCCGATTTCCAGGATCGCGTTCTGCCGGCGTTTTTTTCGGAGGCAGAGCGCGAGGCGCGGGCGCGAGGGCTGAAGGAAGCCTGCACCCACGCGAGCGCAATCCTGTTGAGCAGTCGCGCCGCACGCAGCGATCTCGCTGCAATTGATCCGCATTGTGCCGGTAAATCGCGCGTCCTGCAGTTTGTCTGTTCGGTTCCCGATCCGGCGACGTTGTTATCGCGCGAGCAACTCGCGCGCCGGTACGGAATCTCGGGGTCGTTTTTCCTGCTGCCCAATCAGTTCTGGGCGCACAAGAACCATCTTGTCGTTATCGAGGCCCTGGCGCGGCTGCGCGCTGGGGGGCGGCATATCAAGGTGCTGGCGACCGGAAGCTCGCGCGACCATCGCCAGCCACACCACTTCGCCGCGGTGCTCGACCGCGTGCGTGAGCTCGGTGTCGGGTCGCAGTTCCAGGTGCTCGGGCTCGTTCCATACATCGATCTCATGAGCCTGATGCGGGAAAGCGTTGCCGTAATCAATCCGTCTCTTTTCGAGGGCTGGAGCACGACGATCGAGGAAGCAAAATCGATGGGCAAGCGCGCCATCCTGTCGGACATACCCGTCCACCGCGAGCAAGCTCCCGAGAGGGCTACCTATTTTGACCCGGAAGATCCCGGCTCACTTGCCCGGGCGCTCGAAGAGGTGGATTCAGCATGGGATGCAAAAGTCGAGTTGCAGCACCTGCAATCTGCGGTATCTGGGCTTCCGCTTCGGGTTAGGGCCTTCGCGGAAAACTATCAGCGTATAGTGCTGGATATCCTGGGGGGGGCGTGACGGTCGTTAAAGTGCGCATCTCAGTCGTCACGCCGAACTTCAACATGGCGCCCTATCTCGGCGAAACTATTTCGTCCGTCCTGCGAAACCTTTCACCCGGCGACGAGTA
>Ga0070741_10009118_pt1 | contig 19482 bp, 14 predicted proteins | sample Coa_R1_4_FD_66440 | JGI IMG/M metagenome (GOLD analysis project Ga0070741, IMG submission 66440) | Surface soil microbial communities from Centralia Pennsylvania, which are recovering from an underground coalmine fire - Coalmine... | ecosystem: Environmental > Terrestrial > Soil > Unclassified ...
ATGCCGTACATGAGGCCGAAATTGATCGCCTTCGCCGCGCGACGCTGGTTCGCGTCGACCTGATCGGGCGGCACGTCGAACACTTCGGCCGCCGTGGCGCGGTGCACGTCCTGGTTGCCGTGGAATGCGGCGAGCAAACCGGCATCGCCCGACAGGTGCGCCATGATGCGCAGCTCGATCTGCGAATAATCCGCGGCGAGGATCTTGTAACCCGGCGGCGGCACGAACGCCTGGCGTATGCGCCGGCCTTCCTCGGTGCGGATCGGGATGTTCTGCAGGTTGGGTTCGTTCGACGATAGACGCCCGGTGGCGGCGACGGCCTGGTGATAGCTCGTGTGCACGCGTCCGGTGCGCGGGTTGACGTGTTCGGCGAGCTTGTCGGTGTACGTCGAACGCAGCTTGGCGAGCATGCGGTAATCGAGCACGAGCCGCGGCAGTTCGTGCAAGCCGGCCAAGGCTTCGAGCGCATCTTCGTTCGTCGACGGCTGGCCGGTCGGCGTTTTCAACGACACCGGAAGCTTGAGCTCCTCGTAGAGCAATTGTTGCAGCTGCTTCGGCGAATCGAGGCTGAAATGCCGGCCGGCGAGCGTGAACGCCCGCTGCTGCAAATCGAGCAGGCGGCGGCCGAGCTCGGCGCTCTGCGCCTTGAGCTTGTCGAGATCGATGAGCACGCCGGTCTGCTCCATGCGCGCGAGCACGGGCACGAGCGGCATTTCGATCTCGTCGAACACGGACTGGAGCGCCGGTTCGGCGGCGAGCTTCGGCCACAGCGCGCGGTGCAGACGCAGCGTGACGTCGGCGTCTTCGGCGGCGTATTGCGCGGCGCGCGCGATGTCCACTTCCGCGAAGGAAATCTGCTTGGCGCCCTTGCCGGTGACCTCTTCGTACGGAATCGTGTCGTAGCCCAGGTACTTCTTCGCGAGGCTGTCCATGTCGTGGCGATTGCCGCTCGCGTTGAGCACGTAGGATTCGAGCATCGTGTCGTAGCGCACCCCGCACATGGCGATGCCGTAGGTCGACAAGACGTTGATGTCGTATTTCGCGTGCTGGCCGAGCTTGGGTTTCCGTCCGTCTTCGAGCAGCGGGCGCAAGGCGTCGAGCACCTTCTTGCGGTCGAGCTGTGCAGGTGCGCCCGCGTAGGTATGCGCGACCGGCACATACGCGCCGCGGCCGGGTTCGACCGCGAACGAGACGCCGACGATCTCCGCGCGCATCGGATCGAGGCTCGTGGTCTCCGTGTCGAATGCGACGACGTCGGCGGCGCGCAGAGCGTCGAGCCACGCAGCGAGTTTCTCTTCGGTCAACACGAGGTCGTATTCGCCCTTGAGCACGAGCGACGCGTCGACGACCGGCGCCGCCACTGCGGCTTCGGCGACGGTGCCCGCAGCGGGGGCGGGCGTCTCCGCGGCGCCGGCCCCGGCGTCGAGGTCCTTGAGCGCCGCCTTGAATTCGTAGCGCGTGTAGAGCTCGCGCAGCTTCGCCGCATCGGCTTCGCGCAAGTGGAGATCCGCGGGCGCCACCTGCAGCTCGACGTCGGTCTTGATCGTCGCGAGCTGGCGCGACAAGGGCAGGTGGGGCAGCGCCGCGCGCAGGTTCTCGCCGATCTTGCCGCCGATCTTGTCCGAACTCGCGACGATCGCGGCGAGCGTACCGTACTCGTTGAGCCACTTGGCGGCGGTTTTCGGGCCGCATTTCTCGACGCCCGGGATGTTGTCGACGCTGTCGCCGACCAGCGCCAGGTAATCGACGATCTGGTCCGGCCGCACGCCGAATTTCGCGACGACCCCGGCCGGATCGAGCGTCGAGTTCGTCATCGTGTTGACGAGCGTCACGTGCGGGCCGACGAGCTGCGCGAGGTCTTTGTCGCCGGTCGAGACGATCACGTCGATGCCGTCGGCGGCGGCCTTGAGCGCGAGCGTACCGATCACGTCGTCGGCTTCGACGCCGTCGACGCGCAAAATCGGGAACCCGAGCGCGGCGACGAGCTCGAGCATCGGCTCGATCTGCGCGCGCAAATCGTCGGGCATCGGCGCGCGGTGCGCCTTGTACTCGGCGAACAGCGCATCGCGGAACGTCGGACCCGGCGCGTCGGCCACGAAGGCGACGTAGTCGGGCTTGGCCTTGAGTGTCGCGCGCAGCATGTTGAACACGCCGAACAGGGCTCCCGTCGGCTCGCCCATGCGGTTGGCGAGCGGCGGCAAGGCATGGAACGCGCGGTAGAGATAACCGGAGCCGTCGATGAGGGTCAGGGTGGGTCGGTTCATGGCGGTGGACACGGATCGGACCGCGAGCTTGGGCCAGTCGCCGCGCTTTTGCAACGCAGCGAAAATGTTGCGCCAGGTTCAGTGACTGGGGTCAAGAATGCGTCTGAAACGTTTGCTATGCTGGTGACCCACGGAGGAGGTGCGCGATGAAATCGATAGCGTGGATCGTTCTCGTGTTCGCGCTGGCCGGCAGCGCATCGGCGCAGAATCGCCGGACCGACGCCGTCCCGCCCGTACAGGCGCCGCCGACGATGGAAGATCCGGCCGGACCAGCACCCGCCGTGAAGCTGCCGACGCCGGAGGCCGAGGCGCAAACGGCGGTCTCCGACACCCCGCATGAGACCGAGAGCAAACCTGTCGAAACCGAGCCCCTGCCGCCCGAAGTGCAAGCTGCCGCCGAGGCCGCCGAGCTGCCGGTGATCACGGTACGCCAGCGCGGCGCGGACACCGTCGAGGAATATCGCAAGCACGGCAAGCTCTACTTCGTGCGCGTGATAACGACGAGCGGCCCGCCGCGTTTCTACGTCGACTCGCCGCAAGCCGTCCCGCCCAACATCATGCAGCAACTCTCGGGCCCGTCCGGCGTCGTGCAGCCGGTCTATTTCAAGCTGGCCGATTGGAAATAGCTAAAAGTATACTTTCACGGGTCGCGTAGCGCACGCAGCAGGTCTTCGCGCGGCAGCTTGCCGGCGCCGTTGCGCGGCAGTGCCGCGATCAGGCGCAGCGGCCGCGGCAGGAAGACCGGGTCGATCGCCGCGCGCAGAGCGCTCGCGATGTCGGTTTCCCGCAGCCCCGGGGCCACGGCGAGCGCCGCCAGGCGCGCCACACCGTTCGCGTCGGGTTCCTGCTGGAATACGACGCCGTCCTCGACGCCGGGAATCGCCAGCAGGCGCCGCGTGAGTTCGCCGAGCGAAGCGCGCTTGCCGGCGATCTCGAGCAAATCGCTGTTCCGTCCACGCAGCAGGAAACGGCGTTCGGGCAAGAGTTCGACCACGTCTTGGAGCAGCGTCGGCGCGGCGAAATACGGCGCGCTCACGAGCGTGCCGTCGGGTTGCGGATGGAGTTCGACGCCGTCGTACAGTTGCCAGGCATCCTCGCGCGCCGTGCGCCGGTGTGCGATGACGCAGGTTTCGGTCGAGCCGAATACTTCCACGACGTCGGTGCGATAGCGCTCCTCGGCCGCGCGCGCGAGCGCGACGTCGAGCGGCGCCGTCGCCGAGACGATCGCGGCGACGGTCGGCAGTGCCGCGCCGTCCTGCATCAACGCGCGCAGATGGAACGGGGTCGTGACGAGCAGACGCGGCGCGGGCACTGCCGCGAGCGCCGCGGCGACGTCGGCGGGGAAAAACGGATGACCCGCGTGGATCGATGCGGCGCTCCGTAGCGGCAGCAACACGGACATTTCGAGTCCGTACATGTGCTGCGGCGGCACCGTGGCGACGATGTGCGCCGCACCGGCGCCGCAGAGCAGCGCCGCGTTGAACGCGCTGCTCGCGCAAACGGCGCCCCAGGTCTTCGGGTTCGCTTTGGGCGCGCCCGTCGAACCGGACGTGAATCCGATGGCCACGACATGGTTGGCGTCGATGTCGGGCAACCGCGACATCGGCGTCGCCGGCGTGCTCGCCGGATCGGCCATCACGAATACGCGCGCGGACGTCGACGCGACGGCGGCGTCGCTCAGCACGTAGCTGCGCGGATACGCCTGCAGCACATCGGCGACCGCTTGTGGCGCACGCGAGGGCGGCAGCAAATTGGTCTGCCCTGCGACGGCCGCGGCGCAAAACGCGACGAGGAAACGATAGCGGTCCTCGCAAAGATTGACCACATACGCCGCGGACGGCAGCGCGGCCGCGAGTTGGGCGACATCGGCGGCGAAAACCGCGGCCGGCACGGGCACGCCGCGCCGCCAGGCGAGCGGGCGCGTGGCGTCCGTGCCCGCTAACAGCGCGAGCGGACGGACCGGATTCGGCCCCGCTTCCGTTTCGATCCGTGCGGACACGCCCCACCCCTCAACTGCGTACGACTGCCCCGCTAATAGCGTCGCGTATCGGCGTCGGTCGCTCAAGCCCCCCGGTCGCGCCCTCGAGGATACCGTTGAGCTCGCTGCCGAACGCCGCACGCACCTCGCCGGCGCTGCGCGTGGGAGGCTCGCCGTGGCGGTTCGCGCTCGTCGACACGAGCGCACCGCCGAACGCGACGCAGAGCGCCGCCGCGAGCGGATGCGCGGTCACGCGCAACGCGATGCCCGCGTGTCCTCCGGCGAGCCAGGCCGGCGTCGCGGGCGAGCGCGGGAAGATCCACGTGTGCGGTCCAGGCCAGGTCGCGCGTGCGCGCGCGAGCGCTTCGGCGGGCGTGGCGTCGTCGATATACTTTTCCACTTGTGCAAAATCGGCGGCGATCAGCAGCACGCCTTGCGTGGGTGGCCGCCGCTTGAGCGAGAACAGGCGCGCAACCGCGGCTTCGTCGTGCGGATCGCAACCGAGGCCGTAGACGGCTTCGGTCGGGTAAGCGATCACACCCCCCCGGCGCAGTGCAGCGACCGCGTTGGCGAGCGCCGCGTCCATTCAGGCTTTGGTTTTGCGTTTGCTCGGCGCGGCCTTCTTAGCGGCAGCTTTCTTTGCAGGCGCCTTCTTGGCGGGCGACGCCGGCTCGGCGGCCGCCGCCGGCTTCGTCGGAGCCGCCTTCGCTCCGCGGCCGAAGCGGCCGCGTTTCGGCTTGGCCGGAGCGGCCGCGAGCAGCGCGGCGCATTCGGCTTCGGTCAGCGACGCCGGTTCGCGGTCCTTCGGGATGCGCGCGTTCTTCTCGCCGTCGGTGATGTAGGGACCGTAGCGGCCGTTCAGCACCTGGATCGCACCGTCGCGGAAACTCGCGATGACGCGGTTGCGCGCGATCTCGGCTTTCTCATGCAAGAGCTCGAGCGCGCGCGGCAGCTCGATCGTGTACGGGTCGTCCGTCGGCTTCAGCGAGGCGTATACGCTGCCGTGCTTGACGAAGGGGCCGAAGCGGCCGATGCCGGCGCTGACGGTCTCGCCGTCGGGGGCCGTGCCGAGCTCGCGCGGCAGCCGGAACAGCTGTAGCGCGTCTTCGAGCGAAATCGTGTGGATGCTCTGCCCTGGCCGCAAGCTCGCGAAACGCGGTTTCTCGGCGTCGTCCTTCGTGCCGATCTGCGCCATCGGTCCGTAGCGCCCGAGCCGCACACTGACCGGCCGCCCCGACGCAGGGTCGACGCCGAGTTCGCGCGCGCCGGTCGCCTCGGCGCGATCGACGGTTTCGCTTTTCTCCGCGACGAGCGACTTGAACGGCGTCCAGAACCGGCGCATGAGCGGCACCCATTCCTCTTCGCCGCGGCTTACGGCATCGAGCTCGTCTTCGAGCTTGGCCGTGAAGTCGTAATCCACGTACTGGGTGAAATGTCCCGAGAGGAATTTCGCCACGGCGCGACCGACGTCGGTCGGGCGGAAGCGGCGCGATTCGAGCAGCACGTACTCGCGGTTCAGCAGGGTCTGGATGATGCTCGCGTAGGTGGACGGCCGGCCGATGCCGTATTCCTCGAGCGCCTTGACCAGGCTCGCTTCCGAATAGCGCGGCGGCGGCTCGGTGAAGTGCTGTTCGGCGAGGATGTCGGCGACCGGCACCGCTTCGCCGACCTGCATCGCGGGCAGCTTGCGGTTCTCGTCGTCGTCTTCGGCGTTCTTCTGATCGCGGCCTTCCTCGTAGACGGCGAGAAAACCCGGATCGACCACGGTCGTGCCGCTGGCGCGGAACATCGAGTCGCCGCCCGCATCGAGATCGACCGACACGGTGTTGAGCGTCGCGTATTGCATCTGGCTCGCGACCGCACGCTTCCAAATGAGGTCGTAGAGCTTGCGCTGATCGTCGTTCAGATACGCCGCCACGCGCGCCGGCGTGTGCAGCGCCGACGTCGGGCGGATCGCCTCGTGCGCCTCCTGGGCATTCTTCGACTTGGCGCGGTAGAAGTTCGGATGCTCGGGCAGCGCCTTCGCCCCGAAATCGCGCGCGATGACCTTGCGGATCTCGACGATCGCTTCGCTAGCAAGGTTCACCGAGTCGGTACGCATGTAGGTGATGAGGCCGACCGTTCCTTCGTCGCCGAGCGCGACGCCTTCGTAGAGACCTTGCGCGATGCGCATCGTGCGGCTCGTCGAGAAACCGAGCTTGCGTGCGGCTTCCTGCTGCAGCGTGGACGTCGTGAACGGCGGCGACGGTCGCCGCTTGCGTTCCTTCGACTGCACTTCGGCGACCACGAGCCGCCCTTGCGCCGATTTCAGCAGCGCCGCGCGCGCCGCGTGCGCATCATCGGCATTGGAGAGATCGAACTGTTCGAATTTCTTGCCGCGCAAGCGCGTGAGGCGGGCGACGAAGCGTAGGTCGGGGTGCGCGCAATCCGCCTCGATCGTCCAGTACTCGCGCGCCTTAAACGCTTCGATCTCCTCTTCGCGCTCGACGATCATGCGCAGTGCCGGCGATTGCACGCGGCCGGCCGAAAGCCCGCGCTGCACCTTGCGCCAGAGCACCGGCGAGAGATTGAAGCCGACGAGGTAGTCGAGCGCGCGCCGCGCCTGCTGCGCGTTGACGAGATCGAGCGAGAGCTGCCGCGGATGCGCGACGGCTTCCTGGATCGCATGCGGCGTGATCTCGGAGAACACGACACGATGCAAGTGCTTGCCGTCGAGCAGGTGGCGCTCGCGCAGGATCTCCGCGATGTGCCACGAGATCGCTTCCCCCTCGCGATCCAAGTCGGTGGCGAGGTAGAGCGCTTCGGCTTTCGCGGCGGCCTTGGCGATCGCGTCGACGTGCTTTTCGTTCTTGTCGATGACCTCGTACGCCATGGCGAAATTGCGGTCCGGGTCGACCGCGCCTTCCTTGGGCTTGAGATCGCGCACGTGGCCGTACGACGCCAGGACTTGAAAATCCTTGCCCAGATACTTGTTGATCGTCTTGGCCTTCGCGGGCGACTCGACGATGAGCAGGTTTTTCGCCATGGAGGATTCCGTTCGAAGAGTTCCCGCGGGCCTGTCCGGAGGTGAAAATCCGGCGGCCGAAGAGGCCGCGCCCTTTTTTCAGTGTGCTCACAGACTCGGGCGTGCTGTCAAGCGCATGCCGCCGGTCAACGTCGCGCGTAGCGCCCGGCTTCGGCGATCACGCGTCCTTCGAGCTCGAGCACGAGCAGCATCGACGACAGCGCCGCGGCAACGAGGCCGCTGCGTTCGGCGAGCTCGTCGAGCGTGGACGGCGTAGCGCCGAGGACGCCCAGAAGCCGCTGGTAGTCGGGATCGGCCGCATGCGCCGAGGCGGCCATGGGCGGCGTCGAGCGCTCCGCGTGCAAGCGCTCGCGCAACCCGTCGGCCAGGGATGCGCCGAGGCTGCCGAGCTCGGCGAGCACGTCCTCCGGCGCCTCGACGAGCCGAGCGCCGTCGCGAATCAAGCGATGACAGCCGCGCGCGAGCGCGTGGTGGATCGAGCCCGGGATCGCGAACACTTCGCGGCCTTGTTCGGCGGCCAGACGCGCGGTGATCAGGGAACCCGAATTGAGGCCGGCTTCCACCACGAGCGTGCCGAGGCTCACGCCGGAAATGATGCGGTTACGCCGCGGAAAATGTTCGGGTCGCGCCGGCGTGCCGGGTGGGAATTCCGTGACGAGAGCGCCGCGCGCGGCGATGCGCCTCGCGAGTTCCGCATGACCGCGCGGATACACGACGTCGGGGCCGGTACCGAGCACGGCGATCGTCGTTCCACCCGAATCGAGCGCTGCCGCGTGCGCGGCGCCATCGATGCCTTCCGCGAGGCCGCTCGTCACGGTGGTGCCGGTCTCGGCGAACGCCCGTGCGAAGCGGGCCGCTTCGGCACGGCCGGCGGCGCTTGCGTTGCGTGCGCCGACGACGGCGATCTGCGACGTCCACAAGAGCGTCGGGTCGCCGACCACGAACAGCGCTGCGGGCGCAGCCGGTATGCCGCGCAAAAGCAGCGGGAAGTCCTCCGAAAGCGCCGTGACGAGGTGATGATCCGGCGCTTCGAGCCAGGCGAGGTCGCGCTCGATGGCGGCCCCATCGGGAGCGGCCAGCCATGTGCGTGCCGCATCGGGGATGCGGGCGTCGGCCGCCGCAATCGCTGACGCCGCGCCGCCGTGCTTGGCGACGAGCTCGCGAACGCCGACGGCGCCTAGGCCGGGGGCGCGCAACAGGGCGAGCCATGCAGTGGTTTCATCGTGGGGCAGCGTGATCGGCATCCTTGCGGCTCACTCGAAGCGACGTCCTAAAGACAAACGGCGCGGGAAGCTCTCCCGCGCCGCCTGCGTGTTCCCCGACCCCGGGGTAGCTACCTGTGGTCCGGCTCGTAGAGCCGATCGCCGAGATGCACGGGCCGTATGCCGTCCATGATGAGGCCGTAGCTCACGTGATCGAAGGTGCGGAATACCATGACGTGGCCGACGTACTCTTCGGGCAATTGGACTTCCGAATCGTTCGGATGCACGAACGAGCGCACGCTGAGCTCGGGGTAATCCGTTTCGTCGTGCACGACGTCGCCCGGGCTGAAGATCGAATAGACCTGACCGTTCTCGACGCCCTGTAGGGCGCCGCTCGAGAGCGCGATGACTTGCAGCCGACCCGCTGCGGCGAGCGCATCGGTGAAGGCGATGACGTGCAGGTCCGGCGAAACCTGTTTCGGCGCGTGCGGCACGTATTGGAAATCGAAAGGCGTCGTGTCGAGCGGGATCACGTAGTCGCCCTTGCGCACTTCGATGTCGGCCGCCATGACCACGGTCGAGGCCGGGTTGCCGGACTTCGTGACCTGCACGCTGCCGAACTGGAGCACCTCGTAGCCGACGAAGTGCACGTCGCCGTGCAACGTGAAATTCCAGGGGCCTTCATGCCAAAGCATGTCGGGGCGATTGTCCTCGTCCTCGAGGGACTGGCGGAACGTCTGCACCGTCTTGCCGTCGTCGCTCACGATCTCGTAATAACGGCCGAGCGGCCGGACGATCGCGAACTGCTGGCCGGGCTGCGCATCGAGGCCGCGCACGTAGGCGAGCTGGCCCGGGCCGCCGTTGATGTGATGGTCCTCGAGACCGACGATGTGCGGTGCGTGCCGGAAATCCTCGGCCGAGATGATGCGCGGCTTCTTGAGGAACGCTTCGATGTCGGTGAGCGGCACGGGCTTGATCGCGTCGTCGACGGTCGTCGCGCGTACGTGCGGGCCGAAGCCGCCTTCGCTGCCGCCGCCGGCGACGCTGAGGCTCGGCCGGCCGTTGACGTAGCTCAGGTTCAGCACGTCGCCCGGGTAGATCAGATGCGGATTGCGCACCTGGGGATTCGCCTGCCAGATCTCGGGCCATTCCCACGGCCGCTTGAGGAAGCGCGCCGAGATGCTCCACAACGTGTCGCCTTTCTGCACCGTGTAGGTGTCAGGGTGATGCTCGTTCAACTCCACGGTCGCGGCAAAAACCGAGAGGGTGAGCAGCAGTCCAGCACAAACCGCAGGTAGTTTTTTAAGCATGGCTGCCAATTACCTGATTCCCCAAGGGCTTCCCGAGTGTATACGAAATATTTACCGGAGAAAATGACCGGCGCCACGAAATCGCGCCCTTGACGGGCGGAACCGCGGGCTACGGCTCGCTGCAGTGCCGCAAGATTCGCTTCAAGTGCCGAATCGGCGTAGAATTTTTGCTCAACCGCCCGACTTGCCGCGAACCCGCCGCCGCGCTTGATAACCCAATGCGGCGGCGCAATCATGACGATCATGCTCACCATTCTCGAATTTCCCGACCCGCGACTGCGCACCAAGGCGCAGCCCGTCGGCGTCTTCGACGAAGCCCTGCAGGAGCTCATCGACGCGATGTTCGCGACGATGTACGCCGCGCCGGGCATCGGCTTGGCCGCAACCCAGGTCAACGTGCACAAACAGCTGCTCGTGGCCGATGTTTCGGAGGAGAAGAACCAGCCGCTCGTCCTCATCAATCCGAAGATCTTGGAGCGCGCGGGCAGCCAGGTCTATCAGGAAGGTTGCTTGTCGGTGCCGGGGATCTTCGCCGACGTGGAACGCGCCGACAGCATCGTCGTCGAGGCGCTGGACCGGCACGGCAAACCATTCCGGCTCGAGGCGAGCGGATTGCTCGCCGTGTGCATCCAGCACGAGATGGATCATCTTCTCGGCAAGCTCTTCGTCGACTATCTCTCGCCGCTCAAGCGCGAGCTCGTGCGCAAGAAACTCGAAAAGCAGCGCCGCGCCGCCGCGCCCGCGGCGTGAGCCCGATGCCGTTGCGCCTGGGGTTTGCGGGCACGCCCGAGTTCGCGGTGCCGCACCTGGCGGCTTGCCGCGTGGCGGGAGTGGAGATCGCCGCCGTGTATACGCAGCCGGACCGTCCTGCGGGACGCGGCCGCAAGCTCGCGCCGAGCCCCGTGAAAGTGGCCGCTCTCGACGCGGGCTATCCGGTCGAGCAACCGGAGAATCTGAAAAGCGCGGACGTGCGGCAGCGGCTGCGCGACTACGCGCTCGATCTTTTCGTCGTCGTCGCCTACGGACTGCTGCTGCCGCGCAGCGTGCTTGCGGCGCCGCGCTTCGGCTGCTGGAACGTGCATGCGTCGTTGTTGCCGCGCTGGCGCGGCGCGGCCCCGATCCAGCGCGCGCTGCTCGCGGGGGACACCGAAACAGGCGTCTGCCTCATGCAGATGGAAGCGGGGCTCGACACGGGCCCGGTGCTGTTGCGGCGCGCCCTTGCGATAGCGCCCCAAGACACCGGCGGCACGCTGCACGATCGCCTCGCCGCGCTCGGCGCCGAGGTGCTCGGCGAGGGCCTCCTGCGCCTCGTGCGCGGCGAAACGCTGACGCCCGAGCGGCAACCGGAACAGGGCGCGAGCTATGCGCACAAGCTCGACAAGACCGAGGCGAAGCTGGACTGGCACCAAACCGCCGCCGCGCTCGAGCGCAAGGTGCGCGCCTTCGATCCGTGGCCGGTGGCGGAAGCCGACGTCGGTGGCGAACGCCTGCGCATCTGGAAGGCGCAGGCGCTGACTGCGCACGGCGACACCGCGCCGGGGCAGATCGTCGCCGCCGGACGCGACGGCATCGACGTCGCCTGCGCGCAGGGCGTGCTGCGGCTGCTCGAAGTGCAGCGGGCGGGTGGCCGCCGCATGCCGGTGCGCGACTATCTGAACGCGCGGCCGGACCCTGGCCGCTCGTGAGCGCGGGCGCCGAGCCACGCGTGCTCGCGGCGCAAGCGCTCGACCGCTGCGTGCGCGGCGGCGCGTCGCTGCGCGTGGCATTTGCGTCATTTTCCACAATGCTCGCCGATGCGCGCGACCGCGCCCTGATGTCGGCGCAGCTGCACGCCGGCACGCGCTGGTGGCTGCGCTTCGACGCCGCGGTCGACTCGCTGCTCGATCGCCCATTGAGCGCGCGCGAGCCCCTCGTGCAGGCGCTGCTCGTGCTCGGGCTCGTCCAGCTCGAGATCCTCAGGCTGCCGGAATACGCAGCCGTGGCTGCCACCGTCGAGGCAATGCGCGGGCTCGGCCGGCCGAAATTCGCCGCGCTTGCGAACGCGCTGCTCCGGCGTTGGCTGCGCGAGCGCGCGGCGCACCTGCGCCGGCTCGACGCCGACCCGGTAACGCGCACGGCGCACCCGCGCTGGTTCATCGACGCGATCGCCGCCGATTGGCCCGCGGAGGCCGAGGCGATCCTTGCCGCGAACAACGCCGAAGCGCCGCTATGGCTACGCGTCAACCGCAGGAAGACGACGCGCGAAGCATTCGCTGCGCGCCTTGCTGCTGAAGGCTACGCAGTGACTGCGCCGGACCGCCTTCCGCATGCGCTCATGCTCGAACAGAGTCTCGACGTGACGAAGCTGCCGGGCTACGACGAGGGCGCGTTTTCGGTGCAAGACGGCGCCGCGCAATTCGCCGCGGAGCTGCTCGACGTGCGGGACGGCATGCGTGTGCTCGACGCCTGCGCCGCGCCGGGCGGCAAGGCGGCACACGTGCTCGAGTCGGCCGACGTGCGCCTCACTGCGCTCGATCGAGATGCTGCGCGCCTGCCGCGCCTGCACGAGAACTTTGCCCGGCTCGGCGTGGCGGCCGACGTGCGCGCCGCCGACGCGGCGGCGCCCGCTGCGTGGTGGGACGGCACGCCTTACGAGCGCATCCTCCTCGACGCGCCATGCTCGGCGAGCGGAGTCGTTCGGCGCCAGCCCGACATCAAACTGCACCGGCGCGCCGCCGACTTGCCGGCGCTCGCGGCCACGCAAACCGCGTTGCTCGACGCGCTCTGGCCTTTGCTCGCGCCCGGCGGGCGCTTAGTCTATGCGACATGCTCGTTGTTCCGCGTCGAGAATGCCGACGTGATCGCCGGTTTCACGAGGCGCCACGCCGACGCGGGGACGTCGCCGGTCCCGATCGGGTGGCGCGCGGCCGGAGCGGGCGCGCAGAACCTGCCGGGCGAAAACGGCATGGACGGATTCTTCTATGCGGTCCTGGAAAAGAAGGCGTAGGCTAAACGTATACTTTTGCATGGCGCTCGCGGCAGCGGCGGCGATCGTCGCCGCGTGCGCGCGTCCTGCGGCGACCGCGCTCAGCGTCCGCGGCGCTGCGCTCGGCGGCGGGGTTCTGAGCGCGCGCTTGGAATGGCAGCCCGATTCCAGCGTGCTGGGCGCGCTCGATCATGGGATACCGCTCGACTTCGTCGTGCGCGTGAAGGCCGAAGGCGCGTCCGTGCTCGGCTGGCGTCCGACGCTCGCCGCAGTCGAGCGGCGCATCGAGCTGCGCTACTACCCGCTCAGCCGCCAGTACCAGTGGCGCGATCTCGACCGCGGCGAAACGCGCAGCTACAGCGCGCGCACGCTGCTCATCGCCGCGCTCGAGGATCTGCGCCTGCCGATGGATATCGCCGCGCCCGGTGCGCAGCGTTACACGATCGAGATTGATCTCGATCGGAATGCCTTGCCCGGCGCACTGCGCATTCCCGCGCTGCTGCGCTCGGCGTGGCGCATCTCGAGCGGAACGTTCGCGTGGCCGGCACCGGCCGCCTGATGCGCCTCGCGCGCCGCGTGCTGCCCGCCGCTGCGGTGGCGGTGCTGCTCGCCACGGCGCTCGTGCTCGCCGACGACGCGACCGGCGGCAGCACGCGTTTCGCCGCGTTCTATCCGTGGGTGCTCGGCGCGTCGATGCTCGCGCTTCTCGTGTTGATCGCCGTGATCGCGCAGCGCCTGCTGCGGCTGCGCGGCGAGCTCAGGCGCAGCACGCCGGGCGCGCTGCTGACGCGCCGGCTGCTGCAGATGCTGATCCTGCTCGCCGTGCCGCCGGTCCTGGTCGTGTACGGGTTCGCGCTCAATTTCATCGATGCGACGATCGACACCTGGTTCAACGTCCGCATGGAGCGCGCCTTCGACGATGCGCTCGAAATCGGCCGTATCTATCTCGACGAACGCCTCGGCGCCGCGCGACGCGGCAGCGAAGCGCTGGCGCGGGATCTCGCCGACGTCGGCGCCGAAGACCTGCAAACGCGGCTCGACGCCGCGTTCGATGCGCAGGGCGCGACACAGATCACGGTGTTCGGCAGCGATCGCGCCGTGCTCGCGAGCGCCAGCGCCGATCCGAAGTTCCTCTCGCCCGTGTTCCCCGATTCGGCCGCACTGCTCGAAGTCAAGGACAACGGCCATTACGCGAAGGCCGAGCCGCTCGGCGACCGCCTCGTATTGCGCATCGTCGTCCCGCTACCGGGCGGCGCGGCCGAGGACCAGCGCTTGCTGCAGGCGCTCTATCCCGTGCCGCAGCGCGTACAGCCGCTCACGACCGGCGTGGAGCAGGCGAGCTTCGATTTCCAGCGGCTCAAGTATCTGCGCGATTCGCTCAAGCTCACGTTCACGCTCGTGCTCACGTTCGTGCTGCTGCTTTCCGTATTGTTCGCGCTGCTCGCCGCATTCGGCGTGGCGCGGCGCGCGACGGCGCCGATCGGACGGCTCGCGGCCGCGACGCGCGCGGTCAGCGCCGGGCGTTACGACACGCCCCTGCCGGTCGCATCGGACGACGAGCTCGGGTTTCTCGTCAACTCGTTCGGCCACATGCAGCGCGAGCTCGAGCTGACGAGTTCGCGCCTGAGCCACAGCGCGCGCGAAACCGAAAACCAGCGCGCCTATCTCAAAGCCGTGCTCGAGCGCTTGACGTCGGGCGTGCTCGGGTTCGACCGCGATGGCGTGCTGCGCACGGTCAACCACGCCGCCGAATCGATCCTCGACGCGCCGCTCGCCAAGTACGTCGGTCAGCACTTGAGCAGCGTCCGTCGCGACCACGCGGCGCTCGGGCCGCTCGTCGATCCGATCCTTGCGCATACCCGCGAAGGCCTGCGCGAGTGGCGCGAAGAGGTCATCATCGAACGCGAGGGCGAACGCCGCGTGCTCATGCTGCGCGGCGCGGAACTTGCGCCGGGACCCGGGGACGAGGCGGGCGTGGTCGCCGTATTCGACGACCTGACTTTGCTCAACCGCGCGCAACGCGACGCGGCCTGGGCCGAAGTCGCGCGCCGGCTCGCGCACGAGGTCAAGAACCCGCTCACGCCGATCCAGCTCGCCGCCGAGCGCCTGCGCCGCCGCTTCATCGGCCGCTTGCCTGCGGAGGAAACCGAGCTCCTCGATCGCGCCACGCACACGATCATCAACCAGGTCGAAGCGCTCAAGGCGCTCGTTAACGCGTTCGGCGACTACGCGCGACCGCCGCAAATCCAGACCCGCTCGCTGTCGCTGCACGCGCTCGTCGGCGAAGTGCTCGATCTTTACGAGAACGACCAACGCATCCAGCTCACGCGCCGCTTCGCGCCGGCCGATCCGGCGTTGCGTGCGGACGCCGGACGTCTGCGCCAGCTTCTGCACAACCTGCTCAAGAATTCGCTCGAAGCCATCGGCGACACGCGCAAGCCGCACATCGAAGTGACGACGCAGGAAGTGCGCGAGGACGGCCGTACCTGGGTCGAACTGACCGTGGCCGACAACGGCCCGGGCCTGCCCGAGGGCTTCGACGAGCGCTGGTTCGAGCCGTACACGACGAGCAAGGCGCGCGGGACGGGGCTCGGTCTCGCCGTCGCCAAGAAGATCGCCGAAGAACACGGCGGCAGCATCCGCGCCGAGAACCGGCCCGGCGGCGGGGCGGCCTTCGTGCTGCGCCTGCCCTGCGATCTCTCGGGCGCCGCAGCGCCGGCCTGAGCCAAACGCATGCGGCACTGCTAGCATACGCGGCCTTTCGTTCCCTCACACCGCGATGTCCGATCCGACTCCCGTTGCGCAGGCGCGTCGAGAATGGCGCCTGTTCCTGCTCTTCGCGGCGATCCTGCTCGCCGCGGGCATGGGTCTGCGCGATCCGTGGCCGTCCGACGAGCCGCGCTTCGCGCTCGCGTCCAAGCAGATGGTCGAATCCGGCGACTGGCTGTTTCCGCATCGCGGTCGGGAGCTTTACTCGGACAAGCCGCCGCTCTTGTTCTGGGCGCAGGCGGCCTCGTACGAGATCGTGCGCGATTGGCGCATCGCGTTTCTGCTGCCGTCGTTCATCGCGGCGCTCATGACGCTTGCCCTGACCTACGATCTCGGCCGCCGGTTGTGGAATCACCGCGCGGGGCTCCATGCCGCCGTCGCATTGCTGTTCGCGTTCCAGTTCATGTTCCAGGCCAAGCGCGCGCAGATCGACCCTCTCGTCGTCGCCTGGCTCACATTGGCGAATTGGGGCCTGCTGCTGCATTTCCTGCGCGGGCCGAACTGGCGCGCGTTCTGGCTCGGCTGTTTCGCGGCCGGCGTGGGCGTCGTGACCAAAGGCGTCGGCGTGCTCGCGCTCTTGATGTTCGTGCCCTACCTGTTCGCGCGCCGAAGCGGATGGGACGTCACGCGGACTGCGGGCAGCTCCTTGCGTTGGCTCGCGGGCGGCGCCGCGTTCCTCGCGCCCGTCCTCGCCTGGGGCTTGAGCGTGCTCGTCGTCGCGCAAAGCCACGCTTCGCCCGATTACGACGCGTACGTGCACGATCTCTTCTTCCATCAGACCGCCGGGCGTTACGCGAAATCCTGGGACCATCCGCAGCCCTGGTGGTACTACGTGCCGATCGTCCTGTTCGATTGGTTTCCGCTGTCGCTCGCGTATGTCGGAGCGGTCACTCGGTGGCGGCGGGATCTCGCCGGGCGCGACGCGCGCGTGCTGCTGCCGCTCGCTTGGGCGGCGCTCGTCTTCGTCTTTTTCAGCATTCCGCACGGCAAGCGCGACGTGTATCTGATGCCGGCGCTGCCGATGATCGCGCTCGCGCTCGCACCGCACCTCGGCGAGATCGCGAGCGGCCCGCGTCTGCGCAAGACGGCGTTCGCGCTGGCGCTCGGCGCCGGCATCGCGATCCTCGGCCTGGGGCTCGCGGCCATTCTCGGCCATTCGGCCTACCTCGAGGACATGCTGCGCCGGCGCGAACTCGACAGCCTCGGCAACGCCGTGTGGGCCATGTTCGTCGCGATCGGCGCAGCTTTCATCGCGGCGGCGGCCGCATTCCGTCCGCGCCGCGGCGTGCATGCGCTGCTCGCCGGCCTTGCCGCGCTGTGGCTGATCTGGAGCTTCTGGTCGTACCCGCTGCTCAACGATGCCAGTTCCGCCGCGGGCGTGATGCGGCACGCGCGCGAGCTCGCCGGCGCGGACACCGAGATCGGCCTCGTCGCGTGGAAAGAGCAGAACCTGCTGATGCTCTCGCCGCCGAAGCGCGATTTCGGGTTCACGCTGGCCTGGAGCCGCCAGTACGAGGAAGCCGTGCGCTGGCTCGCCGAGGATCCCGCGCATCGGCGCGTCTTCATCCTCGATGAAGCGATGGGCGATTGCGTGGAGCGCAGCAAGGCGCAGCGCATCGGAATGGCGAACCGCCGCGAGTGGTGGCTGTTCGGCAGCGACGCCGTCGTACCGGGCTGCGTACCGAAGGCGCCCAGCGACGAGGACGCCGAAAAGAACGCCGGGGAGCCTTGAGATGCGCAGCGTGAACCTGATCGCTTGGGACAACGGCTTCGGCCTCACGAAGAATCTGCGCCTGCTGCGCGAGGCGCTGGCGGCGGGCGGTCACCGTGTGGACATCAGCGCGATCCGGCGCGGCAAGCTGCGCAAGATCGCCAAACCCTGGGCGGTGCGGGCACGCGTGGCCTGGCGTGTCGTCACGGGCCGGCCGCGCGCGCAGTACGACGTGAACCTCATGCTCGAGCACGTGCGAGCGGAATTCGCGCCGCTTGCGCGTCACAACGTGCTGATGCCCCATCCGGAGTGGTTCGACGCGCGCGACCGCAAGGCGTTCGGCGCGGTGGATCGCGTGTTCGCGTTGACCCAGCACGCCGTGCCGATCTTCGAGCGGCTCGGCCGCGCGACCGACTACGTCGGCTTCACGAGCGAGGACCGCCTCGACCGCGCGGTGCCGCGTGAGCGCATGTTTTTCCATCTCGCCGGACGCAGCCAGAACAAGGGCACGGAGCCGCTGCTCGCCTTGTGGCGCCGGCACCCCGAATGGCCGACGCTGACCGTCGTGCAGAACCCGCGCTCGGCCAAGCCCGGCGCTCCGGCAGCGAATATCCGGCATTTGATCGACTACATCGACGACGCGGAACTGAAGCGTCTGCAGAACGCCCACCGGTTCCATCTCTGCCCGTCGGAAACGGAAGGCTTCGGGCACTACCTCGTCGAGGCGATGAGCGTCGGCGCGACGATCCTGACGCTCGACGCGCCGCCCATGAACGAGATGATCGCTTCCGACCGGGGCCTGCGCGTCGGCACTTCGCGCACGGGCACGCAGAATCTCGCAACGACCTTTTTCTTCGATGATGCCGCGATGACGGCCGCGATCGAGGCAGCGATCGGGCGCTCCGACGCCGAGCTCGACCGCTACGGCGCCGCCGCGCGCGCCTGGTACGACGACAACGACCGCGCGTTCCGCGCGCGCATCGCCGCAGCGGTCGCGGCGCTCGATTGAAGATCTCGGGCGGGCGTCAGAGCTTCTGGCCGCGCTCGAGGAGCCACAGCTTGATGAATTTCTGGCGCACGTAGTTCGCCTCGACGTACGCGTAGACGAGCCCGCGCCATCCGTCGAGGAAACCCAGGCGCAGGAAATACCCGCGCACGAAACGCCAGCCGGGGTTCAGTACGAGATTCCACACATGAGCCCGGCGCCCGCGCGCGTGCATGTGCTCGGCCATCAGCCGCGCATAGCGTTCGAGGCGCGCGAGCTGGTCCGACAGGGAGCGGTAGGCATGATGGTCGAGGTCGCCGGCGAGTTCGAGCACCGGCCCGTCGACGCTCGCGTGCTCGTGGATCTCGCGCTCGCCGCGCCACCCGCCCCGGCGGCGGTCGAACAGTCGCAGCACCCGGTCCGGATAGGCATTGCCGTGGCGCAGGTAGGCGCCGAAGTAGTCGGTCGCGCGCGGAAAGCGAGCGCCCGCGGCGCCATCGAACGCGCGCGCGCGCGCCGCTTCGATCGAACGGCGCAGCTCCGCCGAAACGCGTTCGTCGGCATCGAGGCAGAGCACCCAGTCGTAAGCGGCCGAGCGCACGGCGAAATCCTTCTGCGAGCGATAGCCCGTGAATTCGCGTTCGATGACGCGGGCGCCGCGCGCTGCTGCACGCTCGCGAGTGCCGTCGCCGGAGCCCGAATCGACGACCACGATGTCGTCGCAGAACGCGAGCGAATCGAGGCAAGCCTCGATTCGGTCGGCTTCGTTGTACGCGATGATGCAGGCGGACAATCGCGGAGCGGTATCGGTCATGGGAGGCAGCGGGGCGGACGCAGCGGCCCGTCGATACGCGAGTGTACAGGGCGCGCCGTTCGCGTTTAATATCGACCATCGCTCGCGATGCGGAGGTGTGTCATGAAGCCGACCGACGTCCCGATCAAGACCGATAGCGGCAACCGCGAGCTCGCCCAGCGCGCTCACAAGCTCACGCCGCGGGCACGTTCGCTGCTCATCGTCATTCACGGCACCGAAACGGTCGCCGAGCTCTCGCGCAATCTGCACGCGTTCGGCGACATCGAAGAGAGCCTGCAGCAGCTCGCGAGCCTCGGTCTCATTTCGGTGCGCGGAGGTGCGGTTTCGGCGTCCGAGGCGCGGCCGCCGGCAGCCAATGCCCCCGATATCGTGCCGCCCGCGCAGCAGGTCAAGCAGCTCCTCAACGAGAGCGCCGTGGCGGTGCTCGGTTTACGTGCGTTCCTGTTCACGCTCAAGCTC
>Ga0070741_10009119_pt1 | contig 19481 bp, 12 predicted proteins | sample Coa_R1_4_FD_66440 | JGI IMG/M metagenome (GOLD analysis project Ga0070741, IMG submission 66440) | Surface soil microbial communities from Centralia Pennsylvania, which are recovering from an underground coalmine fire - Coalmine... | ecosystem: Environmental > Terrestrial > Soil > Unclassified ...
CGCTTCGACGAAGCGGTGACATTGGCGCGAAAGGGCATCTCGATCGATCCGAAGAACGCGCGTGCGTACGCCGACCTTGGCATGGATCTCATGCGCACCGGCGACGAGGAAGCTGCGCGCGCCGCGATTGCCAAGTCGTTCGACCTCGATAACTTCGACGACAAGGTCCGCAACAACCTCGAGGTCGTCCTCGACAAGCTCGAGAAGTTCACGACCGTTCGCGACGGCGATCTGATCGTCCGCATGGACAAGGACGAAGCGCCGGTGCTCGCCGAGTACGCGATCCCGCTCGCGCACAAGGCGCTCGAGACCTTCTCGAAGCGCTACGAGTTCACGCCGAAGGGGCCGTTCCTCATCGAGATCTTCCCGAAGCACGACGACTTCGCCGTCCGCAATCTCGGCTTGCCCGGCGCGATCGGCGCGCTCGGCATCTGCTTCGGTCGCGTCGTCTCGCTCGATTCACCGCACGCACGTCCGCCCGGCGAGTTCCAGTGGGAAGCGACCCTCTGGCACGAGCTCGCGCACGTCGTGACGCTGCAGATGTCGAACATGCGCGTGCCGCGGTGGCTCACGGAAGGTTTGTCGGAGTACGAGGAGACGCGCGCGCATCCCGAGTGGCGCCGCGACATGGACACCGACTTTGCGGGGATGTTGAATCGCCACGAAGACATCAAGCTGAAAGACCTCAACGCGGCGTTTCAGAACCCGAAGCTGATCGGTGTTGCGTACTACCAGGGGTCGCTCCTCGTTGAGTACATGGTCAAGACGTTCGGTGACCGTGGAATTAACTCGTTGCTACGCGGGTACGGCCAGGGCCTCGACACCGATGCGGCGCTGAAACAGGCGCTCAACACCACCATGGCGGCGATGCAGACCGGCTTCGACCAGATGCTCGAGCAGAAGTTCGGCGACATGCGTCGTGCGATGGCGATCCCGGAAGGCGTCACCGATCTGTTGAAGACTCCGGTCGATCAGTTGAAGATGCTCGCCGATCAGCACCCGAAGAGCTTCCCGATCCAGCTCGTGCTTGGCCGTGCGCTGCGAAAAGCGGGGGACCTCGACGGCGCGATGCAGGCGTTCGAGCGCGCCGCGGCGCTCGTCCCCGGCGCGGCCGGCAAAGACAACCCGCACGAAGAAATGGCGGGCATCGCGCTCCAGAAAAAAGACGATGCGCGTTTCATCGCGGAGCTGACGACCGTCGTTCGCGTGGATCCGAATAACGTCGGCGCGGCGCGGCAGCTCGTCGGCGCGCTGCGGAAAGCGAACCCCGACGATGGGGCGAAGCTGTTGCCGGTGTATCAGCAGATTGCCGAGATCGATCCGTTCGATGCGGAGGCTCATACGTACCTCGGCCGTCACGCCTTGCAGCAGAACGATGCGGAGTCGGCGGCGCGCGAGTTCCGCGCGGTCATCGCGCTCGGCCCGGTGGACCGCGCCGCGGCATACACCGACCTCGCGGAGAGCTATTTCAAGAGCGGCAAGCGCGTCGAAGCGAAGAAGCAGACGCTCGCGGCGCTCGAGATAGCGCCGACGTACGAGCGAGCACAAGAATTGCTGTTGAAGCTCGTGGATAGATGACGATCCGCCGCCTCGTCCTCGTCGTCGCCGCGCTTCTGACGTTGATTCCGGTGCTGCAGCCGACGGTCGACGCGCAGTTGCCGTCCACGCCGGACGACCGGTATGCCGGCCTGCAGTGGCGGTTCGTCCGCATCAAGTACCACTACATCACCGAAGGGACGCACATCCAGCAGGATTTCTACGGCGAGCCGTGGTACATCGATGCGCCCGCCGCCGAGCAGAATCTGTCGCGACGCGTGAAGACGGCGACCGCCATTCAAGTCGAGGATCCGATCGTCCTGACGCTCGACGACCCGCGGCTGTTTCAGTATCCGTGGATTTACTTCGTCGAGCCCGGCAACTTGAAAATGCTGGACAGCGACGTCACGACGCTGCGCGAGTTTCTCTATCGCGGCGGCACCGCGACGTTTGACGATTTTCATGGCCCGTTCGAGTGGGCGAACCTCGAAAAAGAATTGAAGCGCGTGTTTCCCGACCGGCAGATCGTCGAGGTGCCGAAGGATCATCCGGTGTTCAGCTGTTTCTACAAGATCGATACCTATCCGCAGGTGGCGGGACTCGGATCGTTTCTCTCCGGCCGATCGTGGGAAAAAGGCGGTTACGTGTCGCACCTTCGCACGATCCTCGACGACACGGGCCGGCCGATGGTGTTTATCAACTTCAACACCGACATGGGCGACGGCTGGGAGTGGTCGAACGCGGAAGATTATCCGGGCTACATCAAGTACACCGCGATGGCCTACCGGATGGGCATCAACGAGATCGTTTACGCCCTCACGCATTAAGGATTACGACATGAACTCGCCGGTAACAACCGTCGGCGCCGAGCGCGTCGCTGAAGGCCGCGATCGCATTCTCGCCGAGCTGAGAAAAGTCATCGTCGGCCAGGACGAAGTCGTCGAGCAGGTGTTGATTGCGCTCTTCACCGGCGGACATTGCCTGATCACGGGCGTCCCGGGTCTCGCGAAGACGCTGCTGATCAAAACGCTGTCCGACATCCTCGATCTCGACTTCAAGCGGATTCAGTTCACGCCCGACTTGATGCCGTCCGACATCACCGGCACCGAGATCCTCGACGAAGAGCAGGGGACGCGGCGGCTGCGTTTCGTAAAGGGCCCGATCTTCGCGCAGATCATCCTCGCCGACGAGATCAACCGGACGCCGCCGAAAACGCAGGCGGCGCTGCTCGAAGCGATGCAGGAATATCACGTCACCGCGTCGGGACGGACGTATCCGCTCGAGAAGCCGTTCTTCGTCCTCGCGACGCAGAACCCGATCGAGCTCGAAGGCACGTATCCGCTGCCCGAAGCGCAACTCGACCGCTTCATGTTCAACATCGTCATCCGGTACCTGAAAGAGGATGACGAGGTCACCGTCGTGACGCAGACGACGGGGACGGATCGAGGCGAGCCGGCGCGGGTGCTGAACGGCGAGGACATCCTGCAGTTTCAGGATCTCGCGCGCCAGGTGGTCATCGCCGACGAGATCGCGCGCTACACCGTGCGGCTCGTCAGCGCGTCGCGGCCCGACGGCGAGAACACGCCGGAGTTCGTCCAGAAGTGGGTGAAGTGGGGCGCCGGCCTGCGCGGATCGCAAGCGCTCGTGCGCGGCGCGAAAGCGCGCGCGCTGATGCAGGGCCGCTATCACGTGTCGGTGAAGGACATCCAGGCGCTCGCGAAGCCGATCCTGCGTCACCGCATCATGACGAACTTCTACGCCGAGTCCGAGCGGATCAGCTCGGACAACATCATCGATCGTCTGATCGAGTCCGTGCCGATGCCGAAAAGCGGCCTCTGAACTCTGAAATCTGAAATCTGAACTCTCATGGCACCCTGGACCGCGCACGAGCGACCGTTTCTCGACCCTGCGGTCGTCGCGCGCCTCGGTACGCTCGAGTTGAAAGCGCGGACGATCGTCGAGGGATTTCTTTCGGGGCTGCACCGCAGTCCGTTCAAAGGCTTCAGCGTCGAGTTCGCCGAGTACCGGCAGTACATTCCCGGCGACGATCTCTCCACGATCGACTGGAAAGTCTTCGCGCGCAGCGATCGGTACTACGTCAAGAAATTCGAGGAAGAAACCAACCTCGATTGCCATCTGCTGCTCGACGTCAGCGGATCGATGGGCTACGGCTCGCATCACGCGATGAACAAGTTCCAGTACGGTGCGTGCCTCGCGGCATCGCTGGCGTACTTGATGAATCGTCAGCGCGACGCTGTCGGGTTGACGGCGTTTGACGAGAACATCGTTTCGATGATGGCTGCGAGCTCGCGTCCCGGTCATCTGCGATCCCTGCTCGTGACGCTCGACCGGCTCGAGACCGCGCACAAAACCGACGTCTCGAAGCCGCTCCATCAGCTCGCCGAGGCAATGACGAAGCGCGGCATGGTCGTGCTGATTTCGGATCTCCTGGACGAACCGGACGCGGTCATTCGCGGGCTGAAACATTTCCAGTTCCGCGGCATCGACACGATCGTGTTTCACATCCTCGATCCGGACGAGATCGAGTTCCCGTTCGATCGGCCCACGCGGTTCGAGGACATCGAAACGGGCGACGAAGTGATGGCGGTCCCTGGCGCCGTTCGCGAACATTACTTGAAGGAAATGAACGGCCTCATCGAGCGCTATCGACGCGAGCTCGGCGCGATGGGCATCGACTATCAGTTGATCAGCACGAAGCACCCGCTCGAGCTCGCGTTGCTGTCGTATCTCTCCACGAGGTCGAAGGCGCTATGACGGCATTCAGTGGTGCAGGGTGCAAAGGTGCAGGGGTGCAGGGTGCATTTGGTGCAGGGTGCACCAGTGCACCTGGTGCACCTGGTGCACCTGGTGCACCTAGTGCACCTAGTGCACCTAGTGCACCTAGTGCACCCTGCACCCTGCACCCTGCACCCTGCACCACGTAGAACATGTTGTCCTTCCTTTCCCCGTTGTTTTTGTTTGGTGCGGCCGCGGCCGCGATCCCGATCGTGCTGCACCTGCTGAAGCGCGAACCGGAACCGCGGATCGAATTTCCGGCGGTGAGGTTGTTGAAGCGCGCGCCGGTGGAAAACACCGAACGGCATCGGCTGCGCGAACTGTTGCTGCTCGCGCTGCGCGTCGCGACGCTCGTTCTGCTCGCGCTCGCGTTTGCGCGTCCGTTCATGCCGAGCGGGGCTGCGGCGTCCGCGTCGGGTGTGACGATCGTCGTGCTCGACACCTCGTACAGCCTGGCTGCGCCCGGGCGCTTCGAACGCGCGAAGCAACTTGCTGCGGACGCGGTCCAGCACGCTCCCGCAGGTGACCGCGTCGGCGTCGTGACCTTCTCGGACGAGGCGCAGATTGCGGCGAAGGCGACCGAGGATCGTGTGCTTGCCTCGTCCGCGATCAACGAGGCGACAGCCGGTTTCGGATCGACGCGATATCGCGCGGCGCTCTCGGCGGCATCGCAAGCGCTCGACGGCCGCAAAGGACATATCGTCGTCGTCACCGATCTCCAGGAAGGCGGTTGGGACGTCGGCGACCGCGCGTCGGTGCCGGACGGCACGCGCGTCGACATCGTCGACGTCGGCGCGCTGCCCGAGAATCTGGCCGTCACGAACGTGCAACCGATGCCCGACCGCGTCGTCGCGACGGTTCGCAACGGCGGCTCGAAACAGCGCGACGTGCGCGCCCATCTCGCGATTGATGGCCGGCCCGCAGGCGACGCGACCGCGTCGATCGCGGCAGGCCAGTCGGCTGACGTGGTGTTTGCCGGATCGCCGAAAGGGACGTGCGCGGCGGTCACGGTCGACGACCCCGACGGCATTCAACCAGACAACGTGAGGTATGCGATCGTCGGACGCGGCGGCAAGGCGACGGTCGGCGTCGTGAGCGCAACCGGCGATCTTGCGACCGAAGCGTTTTACGTTCAGCACGCGCTGTCGACGACGTACCAGCCGGTCGCGCTCAGCGGCGCGAAGCTCGCGTCGGCGACCGACGAGCAAGTCGCGTCGCACGTCGCGATCCTGTTGCTGTCGACGCGCAACCTCGAACGTCACGGCCGCGAACTGCTGACGAAGTACGTCCAGAGCGGCGGCGGACTGTTGATCGCTGCCGGCGCCGACGTGGACGGCGACGTGATCGCCGATCTCCTTGGCCAGGGAACCACGTTGCGCGTCGTGACGGCGCCTGCCGGCTCGAATGCGCAGAAGCCTGTGGGCGATCGTTCGCTGGCGCCGGCGGATTTCCGTCATCCGATTTTTCGTCCGTTCGCATCGAACGGCGCCGCGCTCGGCCTCGTGAAGTTCCGCACGGTCTCGAAGATCGGCGGCGACGGATGTCAGCCCATTGCACGGTTCACGTCCGGCGATGTCGCGGCGATCGACTGCAGTGCCGGCGACGGGCGCGCGATCGTCGTCGCGTCCGACCTCGACAATCGCTGGAACGATTTCCCGCTGCACGCGACGTTCGTGCCGTTTCTGCACGAAGCGGTGCAGTATGTCGGCGCCGGCCGCACGCACGCGTCGGAAGTGCTGATTGCCGACGCGCCCGCCAGGCTTCCGCGCAAACCGGGCATCGTGACGCTGGCGCATAATCGAACCGTCGCGCTGAACGTGGATCCGCGAGAGTCGGATCCGGCGCGGTTGACGACGGAGGAATTCCAGGCGGCGGTGACGCCGATGAAGATGTCGGCCGCCGACAAAGCGCAAGTGGCGGCGCGTCAGCAGGAAGATTCGCAGCATCTCTGGCAGTACGCGATTGCGTTGATGGTGCTGACGCTGTTGGTGGAAGGTTTCATCGCGGCGAGAACCGCGTGACGGGCTGACGTTGTATGGCGAACTACGAAGAGATCCGTCGCTTGATCGATCGCGTGCGCGCGCGGTGGCGCGCGCTGTGTGCGTATCACGCGTTCGTCCGCGGGGCGCTGGGCGTCGTTGCCGCGCTTGGCGCGATGCTCGTGGCGGCGCGATGGATTTCGGCGTCGCCGATCCTGCTCGCGGTCATCACGCTCGCCGCGCTGGTCGCATCAGCGGCCGTGCTCGCGTGGGCGCTGCTGCCGCTCGGTCGCCGCCCGTCGGATGCGCAAATCGCCCGGTTCATCGAAGAGCGCGAACCGGACCTCGACGACCGCCTCGTCACGGCCGTCGAGCGGCAGTCGAAGACGGCGACCGCGTTCGATCGGCTCCTGATCGCGGATGCGGCGAATCGCGCGCGGCAGGTCGAACCGGAGCGGATCGTGGCCGCAGAATCGTTACGGCGCGCCGCGTTTCAGGCTGGAGCCGCCGCGCTCGCGCTGATCGCGCTGCTGCTTCTCGGCCGCGATCCGCTGCGCGAATCGGTCGACGCGATGGCGCTGACGTTGTTTCCCGCGCGCGTGACGCTCGACGTGGCACCCGGCAACGCGCACGTCAAGGCTGGATCGCGCGTCGACGTGCGCGCGCGACTCGTGGGCAATCGCGCGCCGGTGATCGCGCAGTTCCAGGTTGCCGACGGCGACAGCTGGCGCGTGTCGGATATGACCGCCGGTAAGGATGGGTTCGCGCTGTCGCTGCCGTCCGTCAGTTCGTCGTTCAAATACCGGATCGTCGCCGGCACGGTGACGTCGCCGACATATGACGTCACCGTCGTGCATCCGCCGCGCGTGACGCGTATCGACGTCGATTACACCTATCCGCAAGGCCTTGGACTTCAGCAGCGGACCGAGCGCGATGGCGGCGACGTTTACGCGCCGGCCGGCACCGACGTGACGCTGCACATCTTCACCGATCGTCCCGCCGCCAACGGCGTCCTCGCGCTGGGCGATGGTAAGCAACTGGCGCTCAACCTGACGCAGCCCACCGAGTTGACGACGAGCCTGAAGGTCGTTGACGACAATTCGTATCGCGTTGCGCTGGCGGATCGCGAAGGGATCGGCAGCGGCGGCGACACCGAGTACTTCATCCGTACGCTCGAGGATCGACCGCCCGAAGTCCGCATCACGAAGCCGGCGCAGGATCGCCAGGTCACGAAGCTCGAAGAAGTCGACATCGACGCGCAGGCCGAAGACGACTACGGCATCGCTCGCCTCGATCTCGTGTACGTCGTCGGCGACAAAGAGCAGTCGGTGCAGCTGTCGATTCCGAAGAACGAGGCGAGCGTCAAAGCGCATCACACGTTGTTCCTCGAGGATCTCGACGTGCAGCCGGGCGACTTCATCGCCTACTACGTCCGTGCACGCGATCTGACGCGCGGGACGCGGCCGAACGAAGCGCGCAGCGACATCTTCTTCCTCGAAGTCAAACCGTTCGAGCAGGAGTTCACGTTGGCGGCGAGTCAGGCGGCCGCGGGCGCCGGCGGCCGCAGCTCGATCGACGATCTCGTCACGGCCCAGAAAGAAGTCATCGTCTCGACGTTCAAGCTCGATCGCCGCGCGCAGATGTCGAAGGGCGCCCGGTCCGAGGCCGACATCCACGCCGTGTCGCAGGCCGAATCCGAGTTGAAGGACCGCGTCGAGCAGACGTCGAGCACGTTCCGCGAGTCGACGATGAGGGATCCGCGAAAGCGGCCGCAGGGACGCGGGCAGCCGCCGTCGCCCGACGCGCCGAAAGCGGGCCAGACGCTGGCGGAAGAAGACGACATGGCCGCCGCGGCCCTGGCGATGGCGAAAGCGGTCGACGCGCTCGATGCGTTGAAGACGCAGCCGGCGCTGCAACCCGAAATGGAAGCGCTGAACCACTTGCTGAAAGCGCAAGCGGACGTGAAGAAGCGCGAAGTCAATCGCCAGCAGGCGGGCAGCGGCGCCGGCAACAACCGCAGCAACTACGACGTGTCGGCGCTGTTCGACAAAGAGCTGAAGAAACAGCAGCAGACGAACTACGAGACGAAGTCGTCTGCGGAACAGAAAGACGATCCGAACAAGAGCGCGCTCGACAAATTGAAGGATCTCGCGTCGCGGCAGGACGAACTGCTCAAGCAGCAGCAGGCGCTCGCGAAGAATCGCGAGAAGATGTCGGAAGACGAGATCCGCCGTGCGCTCGAGCAGCTGACGCGCGAGCAGTCGGAACTGCGGCAGAAGGCGGAGGAGCTCGCGCGCCAGATGGCGCAGTCGAGCAGTCAGCAGTCGAAGAGTCAGCAGTCGAACGGTCAGCAGTCGCAATCACAGTCGGGCGGCGGTGGACAGGACGGGCAAGGCGGCAAGAGCGAGAAGGGACAGAGCGGGAGCCAGCAGAACGCGAATCAGCAGGGGATGCGCGACGTCTCCGAAGCGATGCGGAATGCGGCGAACGATCTGCGGCGCCAGGATCCGAAGCAGGCGAGCGCCGCGGGCAGCAAGGCGCTCGACAAATTGCGCGAGATGCAGCGTCAGCTCGAGTCGGCGCAGCCCGACGAACGGCGGCGCGCGATGGGCGACATGCAGCTCGAAGCGCGGCAGCTCGCGGATGCGCAGCGGCGGATCGCGTCGGAGCTGTCGAAATCCATATCGCAGCAGGGACAAGCGTCCGCCGATGCCATGCGACGGCTCGCCGGCGAACAGGAACGCCTCGCGGAGCGGACGAAGAAACTCGAGGGCGCCGGTGGAGACGCGGGCAAGGACCTCGAGCGCCAGCGCGTGTCCGACCGGATGCAACAGTCCGCGGACGCGATGCGCGGCGGCCGCGATGCGCAGTCGCAATCGGCGGCGCAGCAGGATCTCGCCAAGGCGCTCGACCGAGCCGCCGACAAGCTCGCGCAAGGCACTGGCGGCGGCCAGGACGGCGAATCGCGCAAGCTGTCCGAGCAGCTCAGTCGCACGCAGCAGCTGCGCGAGCAGCTCGATAACCTTGGGCGGCAGATGTCGGAGGCAGGACAGGCGGGACAGGCGGGAAGGACAGGACAGAGCTCGCAGAAGTCCGCCGGGCAACAGGGACGTACCGGCCAGGGCCAGGCTGGCGGGGGCGGCGGTGACGGCACCGATCTCGCGCGGATGCGGCAGGAAGCGGAGAAGAAGCTGCAAGAAACCAAAGACCTGCTCGATCAGTTGAAGCGCGATGATCCGAACGGCCAAACGTTCGCGAAGGGCGGCGCCGGGTTCACCTTCGAAGGTCAGGGTATGACGTTGTCCGCGCCGGGCACCGAAGCATTCAAGCAGGATTTCGCGAAGTGGGACGAGTTGCGGCGTCAGGCGACGCAAGCGCTCGACAACGCCGAGTCGACGTTGTCGAAAAAGCTGCAGGCGAAGCAGGCCAAGGATCGACTGGCCGCCGGCGCCGACGACAAAGCGCCGTCCGAATATCAGAAACAGGTCGACGATTACTTCAAAGCCATTGCGAAGAAGAAACAGTGATCAGGTGCAGTTGGCAGTTGGCAGGTGCAGTTGGCAGTTGCAGTTGGCAGTTGCGGTTAGCCGTTGCGGACTGAACCTGCCAACTGCAACTGGTCACTGAAATAGAGATGCATCTCGCGTATTCATTACCCTGGTGGCTCGCGATTTTGCTCGCGGCCGGCGTGGGCGCCGCGGCGTTCTTTCAGTACCGCCGGCCGCTGTCGCCGCTGACGTCGATTCAACGCGGCTTGCTCGTCGCGCTGCGCGTCGTGACGCTGGCGGCGCTCGTCCTCTTTCTGTTCCGGCCGATTGCGATCCTGCCGCCGGTCGGATCGCGTGACGCGATCGTGCCGATCCTCGTCGACGTCTCGCGCAGCATGCGCCTCAGCGACGCGGACGGCCAGACGCGGCTCGCGCGCGCGACGGCGGTCCTCAAGAATCAGTTGCTGCCGACGATGAATCGGCAGTTCACGACGGAGCTGTTCGCGGTCGGTGACGGTGTGGCGCAGGCGAACCTGGACAAGCTGTCCGCCGACGCGCGGCGGACCGACCTCAGCGGCGCGCTCGCCGCGATCTCGGAGCGGTTCCGTGGACAACGTGTCGCCGGCGTCGTCGTCCTGTCGGATGGAGCGGACACGGGGGCAGGTGGGGCAGGTGGGGCGGGTAGGGCAGGTGGGGCAGGTGGGGCGGGTGGGAGATTGCCGGTTTTCTCAATTGGCGTCGGTTCCCCCGATGGGCCGCGCGATCGCGAAGTGCTTGGCATCACGGCAGGCGATCCAAAGCTCGATGCGGCGTCGGTCGATCTCCATGTGACCGCGATCAGTTCGGGATTCGGTCGCGCGCCATTTCCGGTGAAAATTCTTGCGAACGGGCAGACGATCGAGACGCGCCGCCTCGTGCCGCAAGCCGATGGCTCGCCGATCGACGAGATGTTCACCGTGTCGCCGAACCCGCAAGTGCCGACCGTCTACACGGCGCAAATTCCGCCAGACGAATCGGAATCGGTCACCGAAAACAATTCACGCAGCGTGCTCGTCAATCCGGCGGGCCGGAAGCGACGCGTTCTCGTCATCGAAGGCGCGCCCGGCTTCGAGCACAGCTTCATGACGCGCGCGTGGGCCGCCGATCCCGGACTCGAAGTCGACACCGTCACGCGCAAAGGCAAGAACGACAGCGGTCAGGACACGTTCTTCGTGCAGGCGGCGGCCGGGCGATCGGCGGTGCTCACGAGCGGCTTCCCCGCATCGAAAGACAAGCTCTTCGCCTACGACGCGCTGGTGATCGCAAACGTCGAATCGGATTTCTTCACGCGCGCGCAGCTCGCGATGGCCGCGGACTTCGTCGGGGAGCGCGGCGGCGGACTGCTCGTCCTCGGCGGCAAGTCGTTCGCGCAGCGCGGCCTCGCGGGAACGCCGCTCGAGGAAGTCCTGCCGGTCGAACTGAACGATCGCCGCGGCGCGCTGGTCCGCACATCGCTCGCGACGGCGGATCTGCAGCCGCACAACAAAGTGACGCTGACGTCCGACGGCCTCGCGCATCCGATCATGCGCATCGGTCCTACCGCCGACGACACACGCAAGGTGTGGTCGACGATGCCGGCACTGGCGGCGAGCGCGGCGCTGGGCGGTCCGCGTCCGGGCGCGACGGTCCTGGCAGTGACGACGTCGCCTGACGGCGCGGTGCATCCGTTGGTCGCCGTGCAACGGTACGGTCAGGGGCGATCGATGATCTTCGGCGGCGAGGCGTCGTGGCGCTGGAAGATGATGATGGCGTCGACCGATCGCTCGTATGAATTCTTCTGGCGCCAGGCGGTGCGCTGGCTCGCCACGCCGGCGCCCGATCCGGTCCAGATCGTCGCCAACGAATCGACCGAGCCTGGCGACGCCGCGTCCATCGACATCGACGCACGCGATGCGTCGTTTGCGCCGGTCGCGGACGCGAAGATCGACGCGACGATCGCCGCGCCGGGCGGCGATCCGCAGCCGCTCAAGCTGCGACACGTGGACGGCGGCCGCTTCAGCGGCGCATGGCGTCCCGAGCAGACGGGCTTGTATCACGTCCACGCGGACGCGCACCGAGGGACGGCAGCGCTGGGTGTCGCCGATCGGTGGATTTACGTCGGCGGTTCGGATCGCGAATTCACCGATCCGCGGCTGAACGAGGGCTTCCTGCGCCGTATCGCGCGGAACTCGGGCGGGCGCTACGTCCGCGCGAACGACGCGTCCAAGGTCCTCGATTTTCTCAGCTCCGCGGTCCCGCAGGACGCCGCTCCCGAACGCCGCGATCTCTGGCACGAACCATGGACGTACGCGACGATCGTGACGTTGCTCGCGCTCGAATGGATTTTGAGACGTCGATGGGGCCTTCGATGACCCGCCTTCGCGCGCTCGTGCCGAGCGTCGGCCGGGTCCTTTTGGGCCCGGCGGGTCTAAAAAGACCCGCCCTACTGCTGTTGCTGCTGTTAACTGCCTCGTCAGCGTTCGCCGGCGAGAAGTTCGCGTTCATCGTCACCGGCGCGTCGGGCGGCGAGGCGTACGCGAAAAAGTACGATGCGTGGCGCGGCACGCTGGTTTCGACGCTGCGAGACAAGTTCGGCTATCAGCAGGATCACGTGATCGCGGTCGGCGACGCGACGCGGGACAACGTGCGAAGCGTCCTCACCGATATGCGTCGTCGACTCAAGGCTGATGACCAGTTGTTCGTGTTGTTGATCGGTCACGGCACGTCGATGGACGGCGAAGAAGCGAAGTTCAACCTCGTCGGACCCGATCTGAGCGCGACCGAGTGGGCCGAACTGATTCGCCCGATCGCGGCGCGCGTGATCTTCGTCAACACGAGCAGCGCGAGTTTCCCGTTCCTCAGACGGATCGCCGGCAAGAACCGCATCGTGCTGACGTCGACCGATTCGGCGGCGCAGACATTCGAGACGATCTTCCCCGAGTTCTTCGTCAACGCACTGACCGATGCCGCAGCCGACAGCGACAAGAACGGCCGCATCTCGATCTGGGAAGCGTTCGCCTACGCGAGCAACGGCGTGCTGCAGGCGTTCCAGCAGAAAGGGCAGCTGCCGACCGAGCGTCCGCTGCTCGACGACACCGGCGCCGGCATCGGCCGCGAAGCGCAGAATCCCGGACCCGACGGCGCCGTCGCCAAGGTCACGTACCTGCAGCCGGACACGTCGGTCGCGATACCGACCGACAGCGTCACCGCCGGCCTCGTGCGGCGCCGTAACGAACTCGAGGCGCAGCTCGAAGAATTGCGCGCGCGTAAAGAGACGATGGCGACGGAACAGTACGAAGCCGAACTCGAGCGCATCGTTCTCGAGATCGCGCGGCTATCGGCGCAAATCAGGACGAAGTCGTAGAGCGGTTCGCGCGTCAGTAATAGCCGGGACGTTCCCAGCGGTCGACATTCCGTTTTCGAAAAACGAAGACGCCCACGACGCCGACGAGAAATCCGGCGACGTGCGCGGCGAACGCGACGCCGCCGCTGCCGTGCGAGCTTGCGGTCACGGCGATGCTGCCGGCGCTGAACAGCTGCATCACGAACCAGAAACCGAGCAGGAGGTACGCGGGCAGCTCGATGACTTCCCAGAAGATGATCAGCGGGATCAGCGTCAGCACGCGCGACTGCGGATACAGCACGAAGTACGCGCCCATCACGCCCGCAATCGCACCGCTCGCGCCGATGGTCGGCAGCGTGGAATTCGGATCCATCATGATCTGCCCGATCCCTGCCGCGATTCCGCACAGCAGATAGAACACGATGAACCGTCCGTGGCCGACGCGATCTTCGACGTTGTCGCCGAAAATCCAGAGATACCACATGTTCCCGATGATGTGCATCCAGCTCCCGTGCAGGAACATCGACGTGATGAGCGTCGCGGGGGCGAAGTACGCCGGCACGACGCCGTAGATCGTCAGGAACTGGTTCAGTTGGTCGGGCGGGAGCGATACCTCGAACAGCCACGCGACGGCGTTCAAGACGATGATCGTGACGGTGATATACGGAACGGTGCGCGACGGAATGACGTCGCGTAACGGGATCACACTCAAATGCTAAAGGAAAAATGCTAATTGCTAAATCATTTTGCAATTAGCCTTTCCCATTTAGCATTTCAGTTTACTTACACGCCGTGACCGTAACCGACGGTTTCGATATGCGTCGGCGTGACGCCGGCGGAGATGCTCGACGGCGTGCGGACGCGGTCGACGATGCGCCGGAGGTCGCCGTCGGCGATTGCTTTGCGGTGTTCGCCGAGCGAGATGACGGCGTGGTAGACCTGATCGACTTCCGCCGCTGACAGCGTGAAGCCGAGCGCGACGCAGCGCGACTGCACGGCGTGACGACCGGAGTGACGGCCGAGCACGAGCCGCGACGAGGCCGATTGGCCGACGTCTTCGGGCGTCATGATTTCGTACGTGCGCGTGTCCTTCAGGACGCCGTCCTGGTGGATGCCCGCCTCGTGCGCGAAGGCATTGCGGCCGACGATCGCTTTGTTGGCCTGCACCGGTTCGTCGGTGATCTGCGAGAGCAGCTGGCTCGCGGCGAAGAGCTGCGTCGAATCGATGCCGGTGTCGTATGGCAGCCGGTCGCCGCGGACGCGCAGCGCCATCACGAACTCTTCGAGCGACGCATTGCCGGCGCGCTCGCCGATGCCGTTGATCGAGCACTCGACCTGGCGCACGCCGCCCTGGATCGCCGCGAGGCTGTTCGCGACGGCGAGGCCGAGATCGTTGTGGCAGTGGGCGCTGAAGATCGCTTTCGAAGAATTCGGCACGCGCGTGATGATTTCGGCAAAGAACTCACGATGCTCTTCGGGCGTCGCGTAGCCGACCGTGTCGGGCAGGTTGACGGTCGTGCAGCCGGCGGCGATGACCGCTTCGACGACGCGACACAGAAAATCCCGATCGCTCCTCGTCGCATCCTCCGCCGAAAACTCCACATCGTCTGTAAACGTGCGCGCGAGCTTGACGGCATCCACCGCGGACTGCAGGCACTCCTCGCGCGTGATGCGCAGCTTCGTCTTCAGATGCAGCTCGGACGTGGCGAGGAACGTATGGATCCGCGAACGCTGCGCTGGTGCGAGCGCATGACCGGCTTCTTCGATGTCCTGGCGACGGGTGCGCGCGAGCGCCGCAATCACCGGACGCTTGACCGCGTTCGCAATCTGCCGCACCGCTTCGGAGTCAGCGGGCGACGCGATGGGGAACCCGGCTTCGAGAATGTCCACGCCCAGCGTGTCGAGGGCGCGCGCCATGGCGATCTTCGCCGGCACGTCCATCGAGAACCCCGGGGCCTGTTCGCCGTCGCGCAGGGTGGTGTCGAAGACGACGACGCGAGTCGGTGTGGTCATGACCGTTGTTTGTATCGTTCCGGGCAGTAGAAGTCAAAGTGATAGTGATTACGAAATGATAATCATGCCTTATACTTGGCTGGACGGCCGGGAGAGGCAGGAGAGGCAGGAAGGTAAGGCGACGGAGGCTTCTCCGTGTCTCACCTTCCTGCCTCTCCCGCCTGTCCCGCCCGTCCTGCCCTCATGGATCTAGCCGCCCTCAAAATCTTCCTCGCGGTCGCGCACGAGCGTAGTTTTTCGCGCGCGGCGGCGAAGGTGCATCGGACGCAGCCGGCGGTCAGCCAGGCAGTGCGGCGGCTCGAGCTCGAGCTGGGCGAGCAGTTGTTCGACCGGTCGTCGAAGACCGGGACGCTGACCGAGGCGGGACGGATGCTGCAGAACTACGGCCAACGGCTCGTCCGGCTGGCGGAAGAAACCGAATCCGCGGTGCGCGAGCTGCGCGACCTGCGCCGCGGCCGCGTGCTGATCGGCGCGAACGAAGCGGCGGTGCACACGCTGCTGCCGCTCGTCGCGCGCTTCCGTCAGCAGCACCCGGACATCACGATCGACGTGCGCCGCGTGCCGGCGCGGCAGATCGCGGTCGAAGTGCAGCAGGGCAGCCTCGATTTCGGCGCGCTGACGTTTCGTCCCGCCGAAACCGGATTGCTGGAAGTCATGGTCGGCAGCGACGAGCTCGTGCTGCTCGTCCCGCCGTCGCACCGGCTGGCGAAACGCAAACAGGTCGCGATGGAAGACATCCGCGAGGAAGCGATCGTCGCGCACAACGATCCCTCGCCGGCGCGCGAACGGGTCCTGCGGCTGTTCGAAGAGCGTCACGTGCCGTTGAAGATGGTGATTTCGCTGCCGAGCCTCGACGGCATCAAACGCGCCGTCGAGATGAAACTCGGGGTCGCGCTGCTGCCGCGGCGATGCGCGATCACCGAGATCGCCGACGAACGGCTCGTCGCGATTCCCGTCGCCGGCGTCTCACGTCGGCGTCAGGTGATGCTGGTCTGCCGCAAGGCACACCGGTCCCACGCAGCCGACGCGTTCCTTGCGGTGGCACAAAGGCCGGACAAACAGGTGTAGCGCAGCCCTTTAGGGCTGCAGCAGGCCTGAAGGCCGCGTTACAGCTACTGGCGAAAATCGGAGACGTACGGCAAGTGCGCGGCGACGGCGCGAACCTCGTCGAAGTGCTGCAGCAGCATCGCCGTCGGGTTCCACTGCCCGGACAAGAACGCATCGCGCGCGCCTGGCGGTAGTGAGGCGTGGATCTCCACATCGCCGGCGCTGATGACGCCCGATTTGACGTCCGCGATCAGCGTCACATGAGGATTGCTTTCGACGGCGGTCTGGAGACGCGCGATCGAACGTTCGTCCGCGACGAAGCAGGGCATGCCGATCATCACGGAGTTGCCCTGGAAGATTTCCGAGAACGATTCGCCGACGATCGCGCGGATGCCGTAGCGCTGCAGCCCTTGCGGCGCGTGCTCGCGTGACGACCCGCAGCCGAAGTTCTTGTTGACGATCAGGATCGCCGCGCCGCTGTAGCGCGCATCGTTGAACGGATGCGTGGGATCCGACGCGCGGTCGTCTTCGAACAGATGTTTCTCGAGCCCTTCGAACGACACGGCCTTCAGAAACCGCGCCGGCATGATGCGATCGGTGTCGATATCGTTGCCACGAATGGGCAGTCCGCGGCCTGAGACATTGCGGATTGAGGATTGCGGAGTGCGGAGTGATTGTGGATTGGTCATGGTGTCGTTCCTACTGCAAATCGTCAATAACTCCGCAATCCGCAATCCGCAATCCTCAATCCTCAATCCGCAATGACATCGCGCACGTCCACGACCTCGCCCGCGATCGCCGCGGCGGCGACCATCGCCGGACTCATGAGCAGCGTGCGGCCGGTCGGACTGCCCTGGCGTCCCTTGAAGTTGCGGTTCGAGGACGAGGCGCACAGCTGACGCCCTTCGAGGCGGTCGGGATTCATCGCGAGGCACATCGAGCAGCCGGCGCCGCGCCACTCGAATCCGGCGTCGATGAAAATGCGATCGAGACCGCGCGCTTCGGCGTCGCGGCTGATCGAGCGCGAGCCGGGGACGACGAGCGCCTTGACGTGCGGGGCGACGTGATGTCCACGGACGATCCGCGCTGCTTCCTCGAGATCCGACAGGCGGCTGTTCGTGCACGAACCGATGAAGGCGACGTCGATCTTGGTGCCGGCGACGCGATCGCCCGGATGGAATCCCATGAACGCGAACGCTTCGTCCTTTGGATCCGCATCGATCTGTTCGTTCACCGACACCGACTGACCGGGGTTGATGCCCCACGTCACCGTCGGTTCGATCGTGGCGGCATCGAGCGTGATCCGATCGTCGTACCGTGCGTTCGCGTCCGACGCCATCCCGCGCCACCACGCAACGGCGCGATCGAAGGCGGAGCCTTGCGGCGCGAAACGGCGTCCGCGCAGGAAGGCGAACGTGGTGTCGTCGGGGTTGACGTAGCCGACGCGCGCGCCCCCCTCGATCGACATGTTGCAGATCGTCATCCGCTCTTCGACGCTCATGCGATCGATCGTGCTGCCGCCGTATTCGTACGCGAAGCCGACGCCGCCCTGGACGCCAAGTTTGCGAATGATCGTCAGGATCACGTCTTTCGCGTAGACGCCCGGCTTCAACGATCCGGTGACGTCGATCCGGCGGACCTTCAGCGGATCGAGCGCGAGGCACTGCGACGCCAGGACATCACGGACTTGCGACGTGCCGATCCCGAACGCGATCGCGCCAAAGGCGCCGTGCGTCGACGTGTGGCTGTCGCCGCACGCGATCGTCATGCCCGGCTGCGTCAGCCCGAGCTCCGGGCCGATGACGTGAACGATGCCCTGGTTTTCGTGATCGGGCGGCCAGTACGGGATGCCGAACTCGCGGCAGTTTCTTTCGAGCGACACCGTCATCTCTTCGGCCATCACGTCGAGGAACGGCCGCTTCTGCGAACTCGTCGGCACGATGTGATCCACGGTGGCGAAGGTGCGATCCGGAAACGCGACGGTCCACCCGTGCTGCCGCAGCATGTCGAACGCCTGCGGGCTGGTGACTTCGTGAACGAGATGTAAGCCGACGAACAACTGTGTTTGTCCGCTCGGCAGCGTGCGCACGGCGTGCGCGTTCCAGACTTTGTGAAAAAGTGTGTCAGCCATAGATGAGGTGCGCGGCGCGATCAGCCGCACCGCTAGAATACACGGATGGCTCGCGCACGCGGGTTTTTCTCCATCGCCGCCGTTACCGCGGCGATGTTCGTCCTGTTCGCCTCCCACGGTCGCACGCAGACGGACTCACCGCTGATCGTCCTGCAAGGCGTCGGTCTCCCCGGCGTGGACGAGGGACCACTGCCAGACGACTCGCACCGTCCGGGCTCGCCGGAGTCACGCCGGCGCGCGTCGATCCACGCCGAGAACACGCCGATCCGCACGAGCGCGTCGGGCCGCCAGTATGAAGCGGGCCGCGTCATCGTGAAGTTTCGCGACAACGTCGCCGCACGCGTGCGCGACGAGGTCATTCGCGCCGCGACGTCCACCGGCATCATGCGCGCGCGGCCGGAACACGCCGACTTCGATCTCGTCTCGATCGATCCCGCCGAGGATGCCGAAGCCGCCGCGGCGAACTTCCGCGGACGCGACGAGGTCGAGTACGCGCAGGCGGCGTACCGCATGAAGTCGTCGATGGTGCCCAACGATCCGAACTATAAGGATCTGCAGTGGAATTTCCCGGTGCTCAACCTCGAACAGGCGTGGGACATCCAACCGCAAGCCGGCTCCTCGATCATCGTCGCCGTCGTTGACACCGGCATGGCGTACCAGAGCGCTACGCTCGACGTCACGATTCGCGGTTTTCGCGACGATTTTGGCAACGTCTACCCGCCGCTCGGGCATCAACTGATTCCGTACGCGGCGGCCGATCAACTCGTGGGCGGGGGACACGGCAGCCGGATCGTGTCGCCGAAAGACTTCACCTGGTCGACGCCGCAGCCGCCGCTCGATTTCGACGGGCATGGCACGCACGTGTCGGGGACGATCGGTCAGCTGACGAACGACGGCGTCGGCGTCGCGGGCGTCGCGTTCAACGTGAAGTTGATGCCGGTGAAAGTGCTCGCGAGCCCGTGGGACGTGTTGTTCGGCGGCGCGCCGGACGTGGGTGGCAGCGACGATCAGGTTGCGCAAGGCGTGCGCTACGCCGCCGACAACGGCGCGAAGGTCATCAACATGAGCCTTGGCAGTTCGGGACCGCCGAACTGCGGCGCGAATCCGAATCAATCCGGCTGCTCGCCGGT
>Ga0070741_10009120_pt1 | contig 19481 bp, 26 predicted proteins | sample Coa_R1_4_FD_66440 | JGI IMG/M metagenome (GOLD analysis project Ga0070741, IMG submission 66440) | Surface soil microbial communities from Centralia Pennsylvania, which are recovering from an underground coalmine fire - Coalmine... | ecosystem: Environmental > Terrestrial > Soil > Unclassified ...
GTGACGCGGGCGGTGATCGTGCGCACGGCCAAGGAAATCAGCCGCGGCGACGGCAGCTATATCCGCTTCGACGGAAATTCCGCGGTGCTGCTCGACAATCAGCACGAGCCGATCGGCACCCGTATCTTCGGGCCGGTCGCGCGCGAGCTTCGCGCCAAGAAGTTCATGAAGATCATTTCGCTCGCACCCGAGGTGTTGTGATGGCTACGACGCGGGCGGCTGCAAAATTCAAGATTCGCAAGAACGACCTCGTGATGGTCATCAAGGGGAAGGACCGCGGCAAAACCGGCAAGGTGATGCGCGTGCTGCCGGACGAGGAACGAGTCGTCGTCGAGCGGCTCAATATCGTCAAGCGGCACTCCAAGCCGCGCGGCGCCGCGAGCCCGGGCGGAATCGTGGAAAAGGAAGCCCCGCTAAGGATTTCGAACGTGATGTTCTTCTGCGAACGCTGCAACGCCCCGGTGCGCCTCGGAATCAAGGTCGCCCAGGACGGCGAACGATCCCGGATGTGCCGGCGATGCGGCGAAGCAGTGGGTAACGACTGATGGCGGAGAAGACGGAAAAGCCGCAAAAGCAGAAGCGCGACAAGGGCCCCCGCCCGGGTCAGGCCGAGACGGCCGCGCAGGCCGAAGCAAAACCGCGCGAGCCCGAGCCCAAGGTGCCCGCGCGCCTGCGCATCCGGTTCGAACAGGAGATCGCGCCGGCCCTGATGCGCGAGCTTAAGATCGAGAACCGGATGCGCGTGCCGCGCCTCGAAAAAATAACCATCAACATGGCGCTCAACGAGGCGCGCGACAACGTGAAGATCCTCGATGCCGCCGTGGAGGAGCTGGCGCAGATCGCGGGCCAGAAACCCGTGCTCACCCGGGCCCGCAAGGCGATCTCCAACTTCAAGCTTCGCCAGGGGATGCCGATCGGGGTGATGGTTACGCTCAGGCGCGACCGGATGTGGGAATTCTTCGACCGGCTGGTGTCGGTCGCGCTGCCCCGCGTGCGCGACTTCCGCGGCGTGAGCGACAAGGCCTTCGACGGACGCGGCAACTACTCCCTCGGCATCCGCGAGCATACGATTTTTCCCGAACTCAACCTCGACAAGGTCGAGAAGGTGAAGGGATTGACGGTTTCAATCACCACCAGCGCCCGCAGCGACTTCGAGGGATTGATGCTGCTTCGGGCGCTTGGGATGCCGTTCCGCGGACAGGCGGAACGCGAGGAGAGGGCGGCGATGGCCGCTCAGGCGTAGGCGATGGCGAAGAAGTGCCTCAGAGTGAAGGCGACGCGCGCGCCCAAGTTCAAGGTGCGGCGGTACAACCGATGCCCCCTGTGCGGGCGGGCTCGCGCCTTTTTTCGACGTTTCCAGATGTGCCGGTTGTGCCTGCGCAAGCTGGCTCATCGCGGTCACCTGCCGGGCGTCGTCAAAGCCAGTTGGTAGAGAGAACCCAAGATGTCGCAGACCGATCCTATCGCAGAGCTGCTGACCCGAATCCGCAACGCGATGCGCGCGCGGTTCAACGAACTCATCGTTGACCATTCCCGCATCCGCGAGGCGATCTGCCGCGTGCTCGCGGCCGAAGGATTCCTCGACGGCGTCGAGGTCGGCGGCGAAGCCCCCAAGCGCAAGCTCATCCTCAAGCTTCGCTATTCCGCTTCTCGCGAACCCGTCATCCGCGGCATCCAGCGGGTGAGCAAACCCAGCGTCAGACGCTACGCCGGCGCCGACGAAATCGGGCGAAGCCGCGGCGCCATGGGCGTGCAGATCGTTTCGACCCCGCTCGGGGTGATGACGGGGCGCGAGGCACGGCGCAAGCGCGTCGGCGGCGAGATCCTGTGCCGGGTATGGTGACAAGGAACGGCAGATGTCGCGTATAGGTAAATTGCCGGTAAAGCTCGACAAGAGCGTCAAGGCCCAGCTCCAGGGCGACACGCTCAAGGTCGAGGGCCCCAAGGGCAAACTCGAGCTTAAAGTCCATCCGGGCTTTACCGTGGAGATCAAGGATTCCGAGCTGGTCGTGAAGCGCCCGGGCGATTCCAACCAGGAGCGCGCAAGCCACGGATTGCTCCGCAAACTCATCGCCAACATGGTCGAGGGCGTGAGCAAGGGCTTCACGAGAGTTCTCGAGATTAATGGCGTGGGTTATCGCGCCGAGGCCAAGGGCAACGTCATCAACCTGAGCCTCGGTTACTCGCATCCGATCGTCTACCAGCTTCCGCCCGGCGTGACGGCCAAGGTCGATCGGCAGGTGATAATCACGCTGGAGAGCGCCGACCGCCAGCTATTGGGCACGGTGGCCGCGCAAATCCGCGAACTCAGACCCCCCGAACCCTACAAGGGCAAGGGAATCAAGTATTCGGACGAAACCATCCGCCGCAAGGCAGGCAAGGCTGCGGCCGGCTCGGCGGCAGGTTAAGGCGTGAGATCAATGGCTTCGGAACGCGCGGAAAAACGGGTGTTGAGACAACAGCGGGTGCGCAGGATCGTGCGCGGGACCGACACGCGGCCGCGCCTGTCCGTGTACCGATCGCTGCACCATATCTATGCCCAGGTGATCTCGGATGAGACCGGGCGCACGCTCGTATCGGCCTCCACCCAGACCCCGGCGCTGCGCGAGGGGTTGAAGAGCAAGCGCGACCTTGGAGCCGCGAAGGCGGTGGGCAGGGCAATAGCTGAAAAATGCCTCGCCAGCGGCATCCAAACGGTCGTTTTCGATCGCAACGGTTTCCTGTATCACGGAAGAATAAAGGCGCTCGCCGATGCGGCGCGCGAAGCCGGCCTGAAGTTCTAATTCGAGGAGCGACGTGGCGTACAGAATCGACCCGCAGGGTCTTGAAATCAAGGAAAAGGTGGTTCACATCAATCGCGTCGCCAAGGTCGTGAAGGGTGGACGCCGCTTCAGCTTCAGCGCGTTGGTCGTGGCCGGAGACCAGAACGGCCTGGTCGGCTTCGGGTTGGGCAAGGCCAACGAGGTTCCCGAGGCGATTCGCAAGGGAGTCGAGCGCGCCAAGAAGAGCCTTATCCGCGTGCCCCTGCGCGAAGGCACCATCCCCCACGAAGTGGTGGGACATTTCGGCGCCGGCAAGGTCGTCCTGCGGCCGGCCGCCGAAGGAACGGGGGTTATCGCAGCAGGCGGCGTGCGCGCCGTAGTCGAACTCGCCGGCATCCGCAACATCCTCACCAAGCGGCTCGGCTCGTCCAATCCCCACAACCTCGTGAAAGCCACGCTGGAGGCGCTGTCGGAGCTTAGAAGCCCCGAGGATATAGCGAAGCTTCGCGCCCGTCCGGCGGCCGACACCACTGCGGCCGCCTGATCAGGGCTTTTTGGACGGAAACGATGAGCGAGACGATACGCGTTAAACTTGTTAGGAGCCCGATCGGCACCAACAACCGGGTGCGGGAGACCGTCAGGGGACTGGGCCTCGGCAAGGTGGGCAGTGAACGCACACTCAAACGCACGCCTGCGGTCGAGGGGATGATCCGCCGGCTTAGGCATCTCGTCGAAGTGAAAGGCTGAGGCTTCTGATGAATCTTTCGGAGATCAAACCCACGCCGGGCTCGGTGCGCCGCCGCAAGCGGGTCGGGCGCGGAATCGGTTCCGGCAACGGCAAGACCGCCGGCCGCGGACACAAGGGCAAGGGGTCGCGTTCGGGAGGCAACACGCCCCCCGGATACGAGGGCGGCCAGATGCCGCTGCAGCGGCGGCTTCCCAAGCGCGGGTTTCGCAGGCTGCAGAAAAACCAGGCGCGGCGGGAGGAATACGTCCCGGTGAACCTGGAACGGATTGCCGACTTCCCCGACGGCACCACGGTGGATGCATCCCTGCTGGCCGAGCGCGGAATCGTGCCGGCCGGGCGCAGGATCAAGATACTGGGCAACGGCGAACTCAAGAGTAAACTAATCGTACGCGCCGACGCGTTCTCGGCGGGCGCGCGCGACAAAATTGCCGCTGCGGGCGGCACTGCGGAGCTAATCGCCCCGACTAAGTCCTGATGCTGGAGGGGTTCTCAGGCGCCTCGCGCATCCCGGAACTGCGCCGCCGGCTCGTGTTCACGGCCCTGATGCTGGCCGTGTACCGAATCGGAGTGGCGGTCCCGACCCCGGGAATCGACGGCCAGGCGCTGGCCGCGTTCTTCAATCAGCAATCCTCGACCCTTCTCGGATGGGCCAATCTGTTCTCGGGCGGCGCGCTCGAGCGCTTTTCGGTCTTTGCGCTCGGCGTGATGCCCTATATCACGGTCGCGATCGTCCTCGATCTAATCAAGATTGGATGGCCCTACCTAGATGAGTTGTACAAGGAGGGCGAGGCGGGCCGCCGCAAGATCACCCGCTACACCCGCTACGGCACGGTCGGCCTGTCCTTGATCTACGGCTTTGCGACGGCGACGTCGCTCGAGAAACTGCCGGCCCCCGGCGGCGGCGCGATCGTGTTCGCTCCCGGATGGAGCTTCCGGATCATCACGATGCTCACGGTTACGGCGGGGGCGATGTTCGTGATGTGGATCGGCGAGCAGATCACCGAGCGCGGAATCGGCAACGGTATCTCGCTCGTGATCATGGCGGGAATCGTGGCGCGGCTGCCGTCCGCCTTGATCAACACTACGCAATACGTCCAGCAGGGCGAACTGAGCATCTTCCTCGTGATCTTCATCCTGCTGCTTGCGGCGGCGGTGACCGGCGGAATCGTGTATATGGAGACGGCGCAGCGGCGCATTCCGATCCAGTATGCGCGAGTCACGCGGGGTCGCCGCGTCTACGGCGGACAGTCGTCCCATCTCCCGCTCAAGATCAACACCTCCGGCGTCATCCCGCCCATCTTCGCCTCTTCGCTGCTCGTATTTCCGGCGACGCTGGCGACCTTCGTGCCCGCGCTCAAGGAGTATGCGCACCTGCTGACGCCGGGCGGCGCCGCCTACGACTTGATTTACGTCGCACTGATCGTCGTTTTCTGCTTCTTTTACACCGCAGTCACCTTCAATCCGGTGGATGTCGCCGACAATCTGAAGAAGCACGGCGGCTTTATACCCGGAATTCGTCCGGGACGCTTCACGGCGGAATATATCGATCGGGTGTTGTCGCGGATCACGCTGGGCGGCGCGATCTATGTGAGCGCGGTCTGCGTCCTGCCGACGATCCTGATCCAGCAGTTCAACGTGCCGTTCTACTTCGGCGGCACAGCGCTCCTGATCGTGGTGGGAGTCGCGTTGGATACAGTGGCGCAAATTGAAACCCATTTGCTCACCCGCAACTACGAAGGTTTCATGCGTCGCGGTCGGGTGAAGTCTCGACGAGGTGCGTAGCGGTGCGACTGATACTGCTCGGGCCTCCGGGCGCGGGCAAGGGAACGCAGGCTCGGATGCTCAGCGAACTGGCCGGGATCCCTCAGATTGCAAGCGGCGACCTGCTCCGCGCGGCGGTTCGCGAGAAGACCGAACTGGGGCGCAAGGTCGAAGGAATTCTGGAACGCGGCGACCTGGTGCCGGATGAGATTGTGGTTAAACTGATCGAAGAGAGGCTGGATGCGCCCGACGCCCGCCAGGGATTCATCCTCGACGGGTTCCCGCGATCGCTGCCGCAGGCCGAGTTGCTCGCGGCGATGCTGTCCGGGCGCGGTACCGCCATCGATCGCGCGCTGGCCGTGATGGTGCCGGATGAGGAGATCGTCCGGCGCATCTCCGGTCGCAGGACCTGCCGCAAGTGCCAGGCGATGTACAATGTCGCGACCGAGCCGTCCCGCACCGACGGCGTGTGCGACAAATGCGGCGGTGAACTCTACCAGCGCGAGGACGATGCCGAAGAGACGGTGCGCCATCGCCTGGAGGTCTATAACGCCAGCACCCGGCCCCTCCTCGACTACTACGAGCGCGCCGGAATCCTCGCGCGAATCGACGGCGTCGGCAGCCCCGACGAGGTCGAGCGGCGGATGATCGCGGCTCTCGACGGGCTCATCCCCTCGAAGTCGCGAAAAGGAAAGAAGTGATTACCATCAAGACCGCCGAAGAGATCGCGATCATGCGGCAGGCAAGCCGGATCGTCGCCGAAGTTCTCGACGAACTGGTTGCGGCGGTGCGTCCCGGACTTGCCACCGACGAGCTGGACCGGATCGCCGAGACTCTTACGCTGAAAAAGGGAGCCCGGCCGGCATTCAAGGGCTACAAGCCCGGCGACGTCGTCTATCCCAAGTCTCTCTGCGTTTCGATAAACAACGAGATCGTCCACGGCATCCCGTCGGGGCGCCGCCTCAAGTCGGGAGATATCGTCGGTCTCGATTTCGGCGTTGTCTACAAGGGCTTTTATGGCGACGCGGCCCGCACCGTTCCGGTCGGAGAGGTGCCCGAGAGCACGATGCGGCTTTTGCGGGTCACCCGCGAGGCCCTGTATGCGGGAATCGCGCAGGCCCGCGTCGGCAACCGCATCTCCGACATCTCGCGCGCCGTGCAGAATGTCGCCGAAGGGGCGGGGTTTTCGGTCGTGACCGAATTCGCCGGCCATGGAATCGGCCGCCGGCTCCACGAAGACCCCCAGGTCCCGAACTATTTCCGGCGCGGGATGCCCGATCCGAGGCTGCAGGAGGGGATGGTCCTGGCGATCGAGCCGATGGTAAACGAAGGAACACCGGATTTGGAGATATTGTCCGATGGGTGGACTGCGGTGACGGCGGACGGTAAACTATCCGCCCACTTTGAGCATTCCATCGCAGTCACCTCGAACGGACCCGTAATTCTCAGCGAGCTCTCAAATGTCTAAGGGCGACGCAATCGAAGTGACGGGAACCGTGCAGGAGGCGCTGCCGAATGCCGTTTTCCGGGTAACGCTCGACAACGGGCACAAGGTGCTGGCCCATATCTCGGGCAAGATGAGGATGCATTACATCAAGATTCTGCCCGGCGACAAGGTCACCGTCGAGTTGTCCCCCTACGACCTCAGCAGGGGCAGGATAACCTACCGGCAGCGATAACCCGGAGCCGGGGATGGAAACGCAACGATGAAGGTTCGCGCGTCAGTAAAGAAAATCTGCAAGAACTGCAAGGTGGTGCGCCGCCAGGGCGTCGTGCGCATCCTCTGCTCCAATCCGCGCCACAAGCAGCGTCAGGGCTAAGGAAGGAAGTTTTCCGATGGCACGTATAGCGGGCGTCGAACTGCCCAAGAACAAGCGGATGGAGATAGCGCTCACGTATATCTACGGAATAGGGCGCAGCTCCGCGATGAAGATACTTGCCAAGGCCAACGTCGACCCGGGCCGCAAAACCGACGACCTCTCCGCCGAAGAGCAGGTCCGCATTCGTCAGGTGATCGACTCGGACTACGAGGTGGAAGGCGATCTGCGCCGCGAAGTCCAGCAGAATATCAAGCGGCTGATGGACCTCGGATGCTACCGCGGAATCCGCCATCGGCGCGGATTGCCCGTGCGCGGCCAGCGTACTCATACCAATGCCCGCACGCGCAAGGGCCCCCGCAAGGTGGTCGCGGGCAAGAAGCAGGCTCCTCCGAAGGGATGATGATTCAGCGGCCGCGCCTCATCGCGCGGCCCGGAGATTTTTGAAAACGGAAGACTGATGGCAGACGAGACCAAAGAGACCAAGGCACAGCAGCCCGCGCAGGCTCCCGCAGCAGGGGCGGCCGCGGCGCCGGCCCCCCGGCGCAGGCGCGTGCGCCGATCCGTGCCCGAGGGCGTGGCTCATATCCATGCGACCTTCAACAACACGATCGTGACCATCACCGACCCCCAGGGAGCGGTGGTCGCGTGGTCGAGCGCGGGCTCTGTTGGTTTCAAGGGATCCCGCAAGGGCACCCCTTTTGCCGCGCAGACCGCGGCCGAGGCGTGCGCGCGCAAGGCGGCGGAAGTGGGGATGCGGACCGTCATCGTTCATGTCAAGGGCCCGGGCGGCGGACGCGAGTCGGCGGTTCGCGCGCTCCAGGCGGCCGGACTCGGCGTAACCTCCATCAAGGATGTCACCCCGATTCCGCACAACGGATGCCGTCCCCCGAAGCGGCGCCGTGTCTGAGCATCAGGAAGGATAGACCGAAGTGGCAAGGAATCTCGGACCAGTATGCCGGCTGTGCCGGCGCGAAGGGCTGAAGCTGTTCCTCAAGGGAGAGCGATGCTTCAGCGACAAATGCGCCATCGAGCGGCGCAACTATCCGCCCGGCGCGCACGGCCAGGCCCGCACCCGCTTTTCCGAATTCGCCATCCGGCTGCGCGAAAAGCAGAAGGTCAAGCGCATCTACGGACTCCTTGAAAAGCAGTTCGCGCATTACTTCGAACTGGCGGAGCGGATGCCGGGGATTACGGGCGAAAACCTTCTCGTCCTGCTCGAACGCCGGCTCGACAACGTCGTCTACAAGCTCGGATTCGCAAGTTCGCTTGCCCAGGGCCGCCAGCTCGTGCGGCACGGCTTCTTCGAGATCAACGGCAAGGTCGTCACCATTCCGTCGTACCTCGTCGAGGTCGGCGACGTGGTCAGCGTGAACGAAAAAAAACGGCAGAGAAAGGTAATCGTGGAGGCGATCGAGATGGCGCAGCGGCGCGGCGTGCCGTCGTGGATGGCGCTCGAACGCGAGCAGTTCCGCGGCACCTTCAGGGCGCTGCCCGCCCGCGCCGACCTCACGATGCCGGTCAGCGAAAAACTGATCGTCGAACATTACTCGCGATAGGACGGAGGAAGGAGCTGCCTGCGGGGCCCGTGGCGGGCCCGTCCGCGGCAAGGATCCAAGGCTCTCGAAACATTGACTATGCATAACGATTGGCGAGATCTGATCAAACCCAAAGCGGTCGAATTCGAGGAAAAGGAGCTTACCCAGGACTACGGTAAGTTCTATGCTGAACCGCTCGAACGCGGCTACGGCATCACCATCGGCAACGCGATGCGTCGCGTGCTGCTCTCCTCCCTGCCCGGCTTCGCCATCACCGCGGTCCGGATCAAGGGCGTCCTTCACGAATTCTCGACCCTCCCCGGCATCAAGGAGGACATCACCGACATCGTCCTCAACCTCAAGGAGGTCCGGGTCCGGCTCCACGAGGGCGAGCAGATCACCGCGAATCTGAAGGTCAAGGGCGAAGCCACCGTCACCGCCCGCGATATCACCGGCGGCCCGAGCCTCGAAATCCTCACCCCCGACCAGCATATCGCCACGCTCGACAAGGGCGCGGAACTCGACATGGAACTCGTCATCAAGCGCGGGCGCGGCTACGTTCCGGCCGAGCGCGGCGAGGACGAGGAGCCCATCGGCACCATCCGCCTCGATGCCATCTATTCGCCCATCAAGAAGGTCAACTTCACCGTCACCAACGCCCGCGTCGGCCAGCGCACCGACTACGATCGGCTGGCGCTGGAAATCTGGACCGACGGCTCTATCGCGCCGCGCGATGCGATGATCTATGCGGCGCGGGTGATCCGCGACCAGATGACCATCTTCGCGGGCGTCGAGGAGGAGGTCGAGGCGCCGCAGGTCGCCGAAGGCGTCGAGGCGCGCCCGACGATCAACGAGCTGCTCTACCGCCCGGTCGAGGGACTTCCCATCTCCGTGCGCGCGTTCAACGGCCTGCAGAATGCCGACATCAAGTATATCGGCGAACTCGTGCAGCGCACCGAACAGGACATGCTGAAGATCAAGAACTTCGGCCGCAAGTCACTGAACGAAATCAAGGAAGTCCTCGGCGATATGAACCTCTCGCTCGGCATGCGGCTTGAGAATTTGCCGCCGCGCAGCGAGCTTGACCGGATGTGGGAGGAGCAGGAGCGGCGCGAATCCGTCTAGCGGCTGCTGCCGCGCGGGACCCGCTGGAGTAGGTCGATGCGTCATCTGAATCAGGGTCGAAAGCTCAACCGCACTTCCGCGCATCGGAAGGCGCTTCTTAAGAACCTCGTGCTGGCGCTCATCCGCCATGGAAGAATCCGCACGACCGATGCCAAGGCGAAGGAGCTCAGGCGCGTCGCGGATCGGATGGTGACGCTGGGAAAGAAGAACGATCTGGCCGCGCGGCGGCGCGCCTACGCCTTCGTGGGCTCGCACGACGCCGTCAAAAAGCTCTTTGACGAGATCGCGCCGCGCTTCAAGGACCGCAACGGCGGCTATACCCGCGTCGTCAAGTACGGCTTCAGGCGCGGCGACTCCGCCCCGCTTTCGATAATCGAATTCACCGGCGAAGAGGGCGAGGCCAAAGCCAAAAAGCCCCGCAAGCGCTCCGCCAAAAAGGCCGACTCTCAGCACCAGGAAAGCCGCCGCGCAGCGGCCGGCTGATCCTTCCAAAAAAGTGCCGACAAAAGGCCCGCGCGGAGGTTTGCTTCCGCGCGGGCCTCGTTATTGGCCTCTTTCGCCCTTCCTGGCGGGTTTCATCGCGGCGGCGCAATCCTTCGCCTGCTCTCCTCCGATGCCAACTTCTGACACTCGTGCGGGTCTGATAGCCTAGTCTCAACGAGGCAACATCGAACATGACAAAGGAACTGGCGCATCCGGAGAAGTTCTTCGTCGACCGGTTCGGGATGAGTGAGCGCGCCCTGGAACGAATCCTCGGCACCGCCCTCGAACGCAAGGCCGATCACGCCGACATCTACTTCGAGTACCGCGATGCTGAATCGCTCGGACTCGAGGAGTCGATGGTGAACCACACGGCGAAGAGCGTCAGCCACGGCGTCGGGGTTCGGGTCAACGCCGAAGACCGCACCGGCTACGCATACTCGGACGAAGTGACGATCGATCGGATGAAGCTTGCGGCCGAGGCTGCCCGGGCGATTGCCGATCAGAGGGCCGAGGTGCCGGCGGTGCGGGTCGGCACGCCGGTTCCCCGCCATTCCCTCTACGAGGTCGCAACCACGCCGCTTGAGATTCCCCTCGAGCAGCGCGCGAAGCTGCTCGAGGAAATAGACAAGGTCGCGCGTGCCTACGATCCGAGGGTCCGGAATGTGATCGCCTCGATCGTGGCGGAACGGAAGATCGTGATGATCGCGACCAGCGAGGGCACGATTGCCGCCGACGTGCAGCCGCTCTGCCGCCTCAATGTCTCCGTCGTCGCCGAAGACGGAAAGGGCGGGCGCCAGATCGGCACCTACGGCGGAGGCGGCCGTGTCGAATACAGCTTCTTTCTCGAAGCAGACCGATGGCGCCAGTACGCGCTTGAAGCCGCCCGCCAGGCGATCGTGAACCTCGATGCCGACGATGCGCCGGCGGGAGAAATGATCGTCGTGCTGGGTCCCGGATGGCCCGGAATTCTGCTCCATGAGGCGATCGGTCACGGTCTCGAGGGCGACTTCAACCGCAAGGGCGTCTCCGCGTTTTCGGGGCGCGTCGGCCAGAAGGTCGCGAGCGACCTCTGCACGGTCGTCGATGACGGAACCATCCCGATGCGGCGCGGGAGCCTCAACGTGGACGATGAGGGCACTCCAACCTCCCGCACCGTGCTCATCGAGAAGGGCATCCTGCGCGGATATCTTCAGGATCGGCTCAATGCCCGGCTGATGAAGATGAAGCCCACGGGCAACGGAAGGCGCGAAAGCTTCGCATTCGCTCCGATGCCGCGGATGACGAACACGTTCATGCTGCCCGGCGAATCGACCCCCGAGGAGATCATCAAGTCCGTCAAACGCGGCCTCTACGCCGTGAGCTTCGGCGGCGGGCAGGTCGATATCACCAACGGCAAGTTCGTGTTCTCCGCAAGCGAAGCCTATCTCATCGAGGACGGCAAGGTGACGCGGCCGGTCAAGGGCGCAACCCTCATCGGCAATGGCCCCGACGTCCTGACGCGAGTGACCATGGTTGCAAACGATCTTTCGCTCGATTCCGGAATCGGCACCTGCGGCAAGGACGGGCAATCCGTGCCCGTCGGCGTCGGCCTTCCGACGATCAGGATTGATGGAATAACCGTGGGCGGCACGAGAGCCTGAAAATCATGACGACATTCGATCCCGCTCTTGCTGAATGGGCGCTTGATGAAGCGAAACGGAAAGGCGCAACCGCCGCCGAGGTCCTCTTCTCGGGCGGCGAATCGCTCGCTGCGGGCGTACGCCTAGGACAGACCGAAAAGCTCAAGAGCTCGCGCGAGCGGCGGATGGGGCTTAGGGTCTTCGTCGGACAATCCTCCGCGACCGCATCGACCGCCGAGATGGACCGCGATTCGATCGCGGGATTTATCGCGGATACGGTCACGCTGGCACGTCTGACGGCGGCCGATCCATGGTCCGGCCTTCCCGATCCCGCCCTGCATCCGAAGTCCTTCCCCGACCTGGGGCTTAGCGATCCGGATTGCGGGATCGTCGATGCGGACCGCGCGCTGGAGATTGCGCGGCTTGCAGAAAAGGCCGCGCTCGCCTCCGATCCGCGAATCAAAAATTCCGAAGGCGCGGAATTCGATTCGTCTCGCTATCGCATCCTGTTCGCCAACAGCCAGGGTTTCTTTGGCGAATACGAAGGTTCGTCCTTCAGCCTGGTCGTGCAGCCGATCGCGCAGGAAGGCGAGGCGATGCAGCAGGGCTTCTGGTACACCGCCAACCGCCATTTCGCGAAGCTAGAGGATCCCGAAGAGACCGGACGCACTGCGGCCAGGCGCGCGCTCAGGCGGCTCGGCGCCCGCAAGGTCCGAACCACGCGCGTTCCCGTGGTCTTCGATCCCGACATGGCCGCGGGCCTTATCCGCACCCTTGCCGGAGCCGCATCCGGTCCGGCGCTCTACAAGGGCACCTCGTTCCTCATAGACCGGCTTGGCGACCGGATCGCGGCGCCGGGTGTGACGATAATCGACGACGGAACCATCCCGGGCGCGCTCGGGTCGCGCCCGTTCGACGGCGAGGGTCTGCCGACGCGCCGCCAGCATCTGGTCGAGCGGGGAATGCTGCGCACCTACCTGCTCGATTCGTATTCCGCCCGAAAGCTGAAGCTCGCGCCCACCGGCAACGCATCCCGATCCGTCGGGCAGGCGCCGACTGTCTCCACCAACAATCTTTACCTGGAGGCGGGACAGTACACCCCCGAACAGATCATCGGTTCCGTCAAGAGCGGCCTCTATCTGACCGAACTAATCGGCTTCGGGATCAACATGGTCACCGGCGACTATTCGCGCGGCGCCGGAGGAATCTGGATCGAGGACGGCCAGCTCGCCTACCCGGTTCAGGAGATCACGATCGCCGGCAACCTGAAGGACATGTTCCTCGGAATCGAGATGATCGGAAACGATCTGAAATGGCGATCATCGGTGGTGGCCCCGACGCTCAAGATCGCCGAGATGACAATAGCCGGCGCCTGACCACAAACGGCACGCCGCTCGCGCCGCATAGCAATCGCGCACGAGCAACGCTCCGCCACGGATCAATTCGACGTCCCCAGCTTCGGAACGGCTGGAGGCCGAGGCCGAAACGCAAAACGCCATCTGCCCTGAGATCCACTCTCAGATGGACAACCGGCGGCGAAGTATGATGCAGCCGGATCACGCCGTTCTCAGCGACGCAACGAGCGACTGGACGAGCCAATTCCGCGGAGGATATCCAAGCGACGCCCCACACCTGCCGGTTGGCGCCGGTCTTTGGCTCCATCCTGCCCGTCAGACGAAGTCCCGGCTTTTCACTTGAGTCGATCAGCGTTGCGCTCCGACTCCGCAACCTTCGGTTGCTTGATGATCAAGTCCTCGACAATCGCCAGGTACTCCTCATCCGGATGGGGCAGTGAGCGCAGCAGGTTGGCGAGTTCGGCGCCGCTGAATTTCACCGGCCCGGCGGGGAGAATTTCGCAGATCGGTTTGCGGCCGCGTTCGACCACAAAACTCTCGTCCCGATGGCGGACCCGGTTCATCAGTCCGGAAAAGTTGCGCGCTGCCGCAGCGGCCGAGATGCGTGATTTCATGGAGTCAGATTTGACTGTAAATAGCAGTCTATCATCGCATCCTTGCGCACCGTGTTGTAATACGCCGCATCCGAGATCCGGTGCCGACTGCACATCTCCGCCGCGGCCGCTCCCGAATCGGTCTCCCGCAGTATCCCGAGGATCCGTCCTCCGTGAATCGATTCCGAAGGCGATTCAGCCGCAAAATGCACGACCCTTTGATCATTTGAATTTCTTCCCGGGCCGTTTGGTCACCCTGCGGAGCGGCCGGCCGATGGCAACGAGGCCGCGCTCGTCCCGCCGATCAGCGGTTTCCGAACATCGAGCCGAACACCCGCAGGAGCCATCGCCAGAAGTTGATCACGATTCCCTGCCTGGCGACCGTGCCCGCGGCTTCCGCCCTGAGTTCCGCATCGGCGGCGGCGAAGAACTGCCCGAGCATCATTTTCGCCGCGCTGTCGATGACGCGCTGGCCGACCTGCACGAGCGGGCCTCCGATCTGGACGTCGCCCGCGTATTTCACCGCCGTGGTGTCGCCGTCGCGGGCCTCTAGATCGAGAGTTCCGGAGCCGCGGACGAATCCCTGCTTGCCCTTTCCGTCCACCACCATCCGGTAGTGTTCCGGCGCGCGCTTGTCCTCGAGCTTGAGCTTGCCGGAATACACGCCCTTCACCGACGCGATTCCGACATTGATCGTCCCGCCGTACTCATCGGGGCCAAGCACGTCCAGCTTCTCGCATCCCGGAATCAGCCGGGAAAGACGTTCCGGATCGTTGAACAACGCCCACACCCGCTCGCGCGGAGCGGAAAGAATCTGTTCTCCAGCCAGTTTCATTGGTCAGGGGTAATTCCTCGATGGCGCCACGGGGGCGGCGTCCTCGTCTCCGGCCGCCGCCCATGTTGCAAGCCTGATTCGCCGACTACGCCTTTGCCCGCGCGGCGGCAGCCTCGATCGCACGACGAGTATAGACCCGCGCAAGCTCGGCGCGGAACTCGGCCGAAGCGTGGATGTCCGACAATGCGTCGATTCCGTCGGCCGCGTGCGAAGCCGCGTCGCCCGCCTGCGCGGGGCTGCGTCCTTGAAGCGCCGCCTCCACCGCTTTTGCCCGAAACGGTTTCGGACCCAATCCGGTCACCCCGATGCGGGCTCGGCTTACGTTGCCGCTCTTGTCGAGCGTTACAACCGCCGCAACACCCACCATCGCGAATCCCGACGCGGGCTGGCGATGCTTCAGATAGGCGAAGCCGGTTGCGGCGGGAATCGGCGCGAATGCCGCCTGCGTGAGTATCTCGCCCGGCTGCACCGCGGTGGTCATCAGGTCAAGGAAGAAGTCCTCCGCCTCGATCGTGCGCGATCCCGCCGCGCCCTCGACCCGGATCTCACCTTCAAGCGCAAGCACCGCGGCCGGGTAGTCGGCCGCCGGGTCGGCGTGAGCGAGAGAACCGCCAAGTGTGCCGCGATTTCTGACCTGCATGTCGCCGATTTCCGCGGCGCATTCGGACAGAAGTCCAAGCTTCGCGCGTACGACATCGGAGGTCTCGACCGCGAAATGGGTCGCGAGACCGCCGACGATCACTTTGCCGCCTTCCTCGCGAATCGCGGCGAGATCGCGGATTCCGCCGATGTCGATGAGATGGGCGGGCTGGGCGAGCCTCAGCTTGAGCATCGGCACCAGGCTGTGGCCGCCGGCCAGGATTTTCCCTTCCTCGCCGTACCGCTGCAGCATCGCAACGGCATCCTTTACCGACGAGGCGCGATGATATTCGAACGATGCGGGAAACATCGGGCTAACCCTTCCGTTGGGCGTCGCGAATCGCGCGCCAGACCTTTTCCGGTTTAAGCGGCATGTCCAGATGGCGGATGCCGAGCGGCGCCAGCGCATCCACCACCGCATTCACGATGCACGGCGTCGAGCCGATCGTGCCCGCCTCTCCTACGCCCTTGACGCCCAGGATATTGACGGGCGATGGGGTGACGGTCGATGCGAGCTCGTAGCGGGGCAGCATGTGCGCGCGCGGCACCGCGTAGTCCATCAGCGTGCCCGTGATTAGCTGCCCGTTCTCGTCGTAAACCACCTCCTCGTATAGCGCCTGCGCGATTCCCTGCGCTATTCCGCCATGGATCTGGCCCTCGACCAGAAGCGGGCTGATGATCTTCCCGCAATCGTCCACCGCCACGTAGCGCAGGAACTTTACCACTCCCGTCTCGGGATCGACTTCGACGACCGCCACGTGGGTGCCGAACGGGAAGGTGCAATTCTGCGGCTCATAGAAGCTGGTGGCATCGAGTCCCGGCTCGATTCCCGGGATCGGCTGCTTGTACCCGTAGGCGGCATCCACCACCTGCTGAAGCGGAATCGACTTCGACGGATCCGAGGCGAGCGCCACCGTGCGATTGGTGAACGTGAGTTTGTCGGGCGGCACTTCCATCATCGTGGACGCGATCTTCTTCATCTTGTCCTGCAGCTTCCCCACCGCCATCATCAGCGCCGGCCCGCCCACCGTCGTGCCGCGCGATCCGAACGTCCCGATCCCGTACTGCACCATCGCGGTGTCGCCGTGGACGACCGTTACGTCGTCGATGTCGATGCCGAATTCGTCGGCGACCATTTGTGCGAAGGTGGTTTCCTGTCCCTGGCCGTGAGGGGAAACCCCTGTGAGCACGGTCACCTTGCAGTCCGGCGCCATCCTGATCGTCGCGCTCTCCCATCCTCCCCCCTTGAGCTTGGGCGGCAGCAGGGAGGATGGTCCGATTCCGCAGATCTCCACGTAGGAGGCGATGCCGACGCCTATGTATCGGCCCTGTTTGCGGGCTTCGGCCTGCTCGGCGCGCACCTTGGGATAGTCGACCATTTCCAGCGCCTTGTTGAGCGACAGTTCGTAGTCGCCGGAGTCATAGACGAGACCGCCCGCCGTCGGCGCGGGAAACGCCTCCTTCGGGATGAAGTTCCTGCGGCGCACGTCGGCCGGGTCGAGCCCGAATTCGGACGCGACCATGTCCATGATGCGTTCGGCGATGTAGCAGGCTTCCGGACGACCCGCGCCGCGATACGCATCGGTTGACATCTTGTTCGTGAATACCATCTGCTGGTCGAACGCCAGCGCCGGTATCTTGTAGCATCCCGTCATCATCAGGCCTGAGAAGCCCGGGATGGCCGGGGTGAGGAGCTGGAGGTAGGCCCCCATGTCGCAGACGAAGCGGGCCTTCACCGCGGTCACCGTGCCGTCCTTCATCGCAGCGACTTCCAGGTAGGTGATCTGATCGCGGCCGTGCGTGGTGACCTGGAAATTCTCGCGCCGCCGTTCGATCCACTTGACCGGCTTGCCGAGCATCATCGCCAGGTAGGCGACCAGCGCCTCTTCCGCATAGACGTTGAGCTTGGCCCCGAAGCCCCCGCCCACCTCGGGCGCGATCACCCGGATCCGGTTCTCGCCCAGCTTGAGCATCTCCGCCAGTTGCGAGCGCAGCAAATGCGGGATCTGCGTGGATGACCACACGGTGAGCTGGCGATAGCCCGGCTCCCATCGCGCCACCGCCCCCCGCGGCTCCATCGGGATCGGCGCAAGCCGCTGATTGACGAGGCGGAACTTGATCACCCGGTCCGCCTTGCGCATAGCTTCATCCACCGCCGGATTCGGCACCGACGCGAGCGTGACGGAGTTGTTGCCGAATTCCTCGTGAATGACCGGCGCTCCCGGCTCAAGCGCTTTTTCGGGATCGCTCACCACGTCGAGCGGGTCGTAGTCCACCTCGATCAGATCGATCGCGTCCTGGGCGATATAGCCGTTGGAAGCGACGGCGACCGCGACGCCCTCTCCCATGAAACGGACTTTTCCCTGCGCGAGCACGGGATGAAACGGGACATGGTCGGCCGGCGCAACGCACGGCACCGAGCCGATTTTGCCCTTCAAGTCTTCCCCCGCAAGCACGCACGAGACGCCCGCGAGCGAGCGCGCCTTGCTCAGATCGACGGAGTTGATCCTCGCGTGCGCGTAGGGGCTCCGCAGGATCACCGCCGTCAGCATCCCCGGCAATCGCACGTCATCGACGTAGGTTCCGGTTCCGGTGATGAGCCTTGGATCCTCGCGCCGCTTTATTCTTTCGCCGACGAATTTCGGAATAACAGCCATCGTGATCGACCTCGCTCAGGCGGCCTTCCTCGCCCGCATCTTTGCCGCGGCGTGCTGGATGGCGTTGATGATGTGCTGATAGCCGGTGCATCGGCACAGGTTCCCTTCCAGCGCTTCGCGGATCTCCGTTTCACTCGGGTTCGGATTGCGCGACAGCAGATCCGCCGCCGTCATGATCATCCCGGGCGTGCAATAGCCGCATTGCAGGCCGTGCTCCTCCCAGAAGCCCTCCTGGAGCGGATGCAATTGCCCGGCGGGGGCGAGCCCTTCGATCGTGGTGACTTCGGCGCCCTCCGCCTGCACCGCCAGAACCGTGCATGATTTGACCGCCCGCCCGTTCAGATGGACCGTGCAGGCCCCGCACAGCGAGGTCTCGCATCCCACGTGGGTTCCGGTCAGTCCCACGATATCGCGCAGGTAATGGACGAGCAGGGTGCGGGGATCGATATCGTCCTCGCGCCGCTCTCCGTTGATCGTCAAGGACAGTCGCATAGTCGATGTTCTCCCTGGAAATCCCATCGACCTTTTAGCAGAAGAGAAATGGAACGGCTAACCTCCCCGCGCCAATCGACCCGTCCGGGCAGGGCGGCGTCCGGGTTGCCGAGTGCCCCTGCTTGCCTCCAAAGAACAAAGAACTTGATCAGTTTCGTGACGAGCCTGTTTGACGATGGCGGCGATGGCGCGGAAACCCCGCGCCAGGCGCGGCACAGCAAGCACCCCGCCTATGGCAGGGTTATCGGGGTCTCCAGCGGACTGATCGTCACCCAGGAGTCGAAGGTCTACCCCACCATCGACGACGCGGTCCGCGCCGCCCGCTCCGCAGCGGTGAATCGTGCGAGAGCGACCGGTCGAGAAGCATACGGGTTCATATATACTTCGAACGGAGGCTTTACCTATTCTGGACCTTTCGATACAGAACGTGAGAGTGGTGGACGTATACCTGTGGAGCTCGATTCGGCGGCGATGTATCATACGCATCGCTGGTCCGCCCTGCTATCATCCGATGATATAGACTATATGAATGTCAGATCCAGGAAGCCTATATACGTACTTACGGTGCCTCCTTTAGGAGAACCCCCTGAATCGGGCGGTATCATTAAATTCATGCCGGGTCACGAGGGCGAGCCTTTCATGCTCCCGTGAGCCGCTACGAGAAGCACATGATAGACGCTGCACCTCATCCAAGAAGAAGCGCCGGCAATGCAGTAATCAAAGGAGAAAGATCTCATCGTCGCTTCCACCTCACGGCCGCCCTAGTCGGACTCGCAGTTCTATTGCTTCAACAGGCCAACAGCCTGGCGCCGGCAGGGGAGCCTGCTGAACCGTTCATTTCGTACAAGGCCCTATTGGAGACGCCGGTCAAATTCGACAAGAAGCTGGTAATGGCAGTTGGGACTGTGACTGTTAGACACGGTACAGCCTATCTAGCGTGCTGTCTCGCAAATATCTATGGGGGCGCAAGCCGAAGTATGCCTGACAAGCGGGGAATTTTTGCACCGAATCGGCAGATCAAGCAGCAGTCCGAGTGCGGCACTTATTTACGAGACAG
>Ga0070741_10009121_pt1 | contig 19478 bp, 15 predicted proteins | sample Coa_R1_4_FD_66440 | JGI IMG/M metagenome (GOLD analysis project Ga0070741, IMG submission 66440) | Surface soil microbial communities from Centralia Pennsylvania, which are recovering from an underground coalmine fire - Coalmine... | ecosystem: Environmental > Terrestrial > Soil > Unclassified ...
GGCGTGGACGGAGCAGTAGTCGAACTCGATGCCCTGGCCGATGCGGATCGGCCCGCTGCCGATGACGAGCGCGCGCTTGCCGGGCTCAGGCGGCGCCTCGTTCTCGTCCTCGTAGGTGCTGTAGAAGTACGGCGTGGCCGCGTCGAACTCGGCCGCGCACGTGTCCACCATCTTGTACACGGGCCGGATGCCCCAGTCGCGGCGCAGCGCGCGCACCTGCTCGGGCAGGCGGTCGGCGAGCGTCCCGATCTGCGCGTCCGAGAAGCCCATGCGCTTCGCGCGCCGCAGCAGGTCCGGCGTCAGCGACTCGGAGAGCAGCCGCTTCTCCATCGCGACGATGTTCGCCAGCTTGCGCAGGAACCAGAGGTCGACGCCGGTCTGCCGCGAGACCGCGAGCAGGTCCGCCCCGCGGCGGATCGCCGCCATCAGCGACCACAGGCGCTCGTCGGTGGCGTGCATCGGCCGCTCCTGGTGGCCGTCCTTCCACGCCGGCTCCTCCCAGAGCAGCGAGCGGCCGCCGATCTCGAGCGAGCGCACGGCCTTCTGCAGCGCGCCCTCGAACGTGCGGTCGATCGCCATCACCTCGCCCGTCGCCTTCATCTGCGTGCCGAGCGCGCGGTCGCCGAAGGGGAACTTGTCGAAGGGCCAGCGCGGGATCTTGACGACGACGTAGTCGAGCGCCGGCTCGAACGCCGCGGTCGTCTTCTGCGTGACGGCGTTCGGGATCTGGTCGAGCGTTCGGCCGGCGGCGATCTTCGCCGCGACGCGGGCGATCGGGTACCCCGTGGCCTTGCTCGCGAGCGCGGAACTGCGCGACACGCGCGGGTTGACCTCGATGACGTAATACGGCGGCAGGGCATCGCCCGCGGGCACGGCCCACGGCGTCGTCTCCGGGTTCGGCGCCAGCGCGAGCTGGACGTTGCAGCCGCCCTCGATCCCCAGCTCGGAGATGATGTTCAGCGACGCCGAGCGGAGCATCTGGTATTCCTTGTCGGACAGCGTCTGGCTCGGCGCGACGACGATGCTGTCGCCGGTGTGCACGCCCATGGGGTCGAAGTTCTCCATGTTGCACACGGTGATGACGTTGCCCGCGCCGTCGCGCATCACCTCGTACTCGACCTCCTTCCAGCCGAGGAGGCACTGCTCGACGAGCACCTGCGTGATCGGGCTGGCGGCGAGCCCGCCGGCGACGATGCGCTCGTAGTCTTCCTCCGTGTGCGCGATGCCGCCGCCGGTGCCGCCGAGCGTATACGCGGGGCGGATCACGGCCGGCAGGCCGATCGCCTCGCGCGCGCGCCGGGCGGACTCCATGTCCGTGACGATCTGCGAGGCCGGCGTCGGCTCGCCGATGCTCGCCAGCATGTCGCGGAACAGCTCGCGGTCCTCCGCCCGCCGGATCGCGTCCAGCGGCGTCCCGAGCACGCGTACGCCGTAGCGGTCGAGCACGCCCGCCTTGTCGAGCGCGACGGCCATGTTCAGGCCGGTCTGCCCGCCCAGCGTCGGCAGCAGCCCGTCCGGGCGCTCGCGCTCGATGATGCGCGTGACGACGTCGACGGTGATCGGCTCGATGTAGACGACGTCGGCGACATCTTCGTCCGTCATGATCGTCGCCGGGTTGGAGTTGACGAGGACGGCGGTGATGCCCTCCTCGCGCATGGCCTTGCACGCCTGCGTGCCGGCGTAGTCGAACTCCGCGGCCTGGCCGATCACGATCGGTCCGGAGCCGATGATCAGGACCTTCGAGGGCTTGCTCACGCTCGCTCGCCGTCCAGGGCGAGAGGCTCCCGCCGCATCAGCGCCGCCTCGCCAGGGCGCGCTGCCGCTGCCGCTGCTCCGGGATGACCCGCGCGCCGCCGAGGTGGCCCGCGACGAGGGACCCGGCGACGAACGCGGCGGCCATCGTCGCCGCGAACGAGAGGTAGACGTTCACGGGCGTCGCGACGAGCAGGTAGGCGAGGGCGCCGTCCGCCGCCGCGCCGAACGCCATGCCCACCGCATACCCCGGCCACTCGGTAATCCAGTCGCCCGACCAGCGCCAGCAGAACAGCGCGAGCACCACGCCGGCGCCGGTCACCGCGACGGCCAGCAGCCAGCCGCCGAGCCAGATGAGCAACGCCTCGCCGCGGTTGTCCTCCCAGACGACGAACGGCAGGACGCTCGCCACGACGAACAGCACCGGCCCGGCGATGATCGCCATGGCCGCGACGCACTGGCCCGCGAACGCGAGCCGGCCGAGCACGTCGATGCTCTTCATCACCTGGTCGAGGCGCAGCTCGGTGTTCATCATCAGACGAGCGGCAGCTCGAATCGCGCCTCCGGGTTGTAGATGGGCACGAGCGCGCCGATGCTGCTGAGGAAGCTCAACGCCACTTCGTTGTCCTGCGGCAGCCGCCCGCGAATGCGTTTGTACCCCTTGTCGCGCGCGAAGCCGAGCGCGTACTCCGCGAGCGCCGTGCCGATGCCCTTGCGCCGCGCCTCCGGCAGCATCCACACGCCGAGCACCACGGTGTCCGGCTCGAACGTGTTGTAGTCGAGCGCCGCGAAGCCCAGCACGCGCCCGTCGCCGGTCGCCAGGAAGACGCCGCCCTCCCCGCCGAGGCGCTGGAGCCAGGTGCGCACCTCCGCCGGCGTCAGCTCGCGCTCGAAGGCGACCGGGTTGGGTTCCTTCACCACCTCGGCGATGACGCCGGCGATCGCCTCGGCGTCATTGGTGTTCGCCTGGCGGTAGGTGACCTCGGACCGGACGTTGGTCTCGCTCATGACGCCCTCCCGGACGGCGCGGCGCTGCGGCCGCGGCACGTCTCCACCATCTGCAGGAAGCGCTCGAACAGGTACATGTTGTCCCGCGGCCCCGGCGACGCCTCGGAGTGGTACTGGATCGTCATGACCGGTTCCCTCCGGTGCGCCAGGCCCTCGACCGTGCCGTCGTTCACGTTGCGGTGGCTGACCTCGACGTCCGCCTGCAGGCCGGACTGGTCGACGGCGTAGCCGTGGTTCTGCGCCGTGACGTACACGCGGCCCGTCGCCTCGTCGCGCACCGGGTGGTTCGCGCCGCGGTGGCCGAACTTCAGCTTGTACGTCTTCGCGCCGAACACTTCCCCCAGCACCTGGTGGCCCAGGCAGATCCCCATCAGCGGCGCCTTGCCGACGAGCCCGGAGGCGGTGCGCACCGCATAGTCGAGGAGCGCCGGGTCGCCCGGCCCGGGCGAGAGCAGCACGCCGTCCGGCCGGAGCGCGAGGATGTCCTCGGCGCTGGTCTGGCACGGCACCGCCGTCGCACGGCACCCCAGCCGGTGCAGGATGCGGAGGATATTGTACTTGACCCCCAGGTCCAGCACGACGACGTGCGGCGCATCGGGCGATGGCGCGTGGTCGTACTCGTACGCCGCGCGCGCGCTCACCCACGGCACGAGGTCCGTCGTCCCGTAGCGCGGCGTCTCGCGCAGGCGCGCGAGCGCGTCCTCCGGCGACTCATCGTGCGTCACCAGGCCCATCATGACGCCGGCCGTGCGCAGCTTGCGCGTCAACGCGCGCGTATCCACGCCGGCGATACCCGGCACGTCGTTCTCGAGCAGGTACTCGTGCAGGGTGCGCTCCGCGCGCCAGTGGCTCGGCGCCTCGCACTCCTCGCGGACGATGAAGGCGCGCACCTGCACGCGCCGCGATTCGACATCGAAGCGGTTGATGCCGTAGTTGCCCTGCAGCGGATACGTCATGACGAGGATCTGCCCGGCGAACGAAGGGTCGGTGAGCGCCTCCTGGTAGCCGGTCATGCACGTCGTGAAGACCACCTCGCCGCTGCTGCGCACAGGGGCGCCGATCGGGTCGCCGGCGAATACGGACCCGTCCTCGAGCACGAGCAGCGCGCGCCGCGCGTCAGGCAACGGCCACCTCCTCCTCGTGCACCACGCGCCCCCCCGCGATCGTGGCGACGACGGCGCCGCGCAGCGCCACGCCGGCCAGCGGCGTGTTCGTTCCCTTCGACGCGAAACGCGAGGGGTCGACGGTCCACGCGCGCTCCGGGTCCAGCACCACGACATCCGCCGGCGCGCCGGGCGCGAGCGTGCCGATGCCCGGCACGTGCGCCTCGAGCGCGAGCGCCCGCACGGGCCCGAGCGTCAGCGCCTCGACGAGCCGCGCGAGCGGCACGCGGCCCTCGTGCACGAGGCGCATGCACAGCCCGAACGCCGTCTCGAGGCCGCTGATGCCGAACGCCGCGTCATCGAACTCGCACAGCTTCTCGATCACGGCGTGCGGCGCATGGTCCGTCGCGACGCAGTCGATGGCGCCGTCGGCGAGCGCCTCCACGCAGGCGTCGACGTCGTCGCGTTCGCGCAGCGGCGGGTTCACCTTCGCATTTGCGTCGTAGACCAGCGCGTCGCCTCCGGCGCAGCCGAAGGCGACGGCGTCCGCGGTGAGCGTCAGATGGTGCGGCGTCACTTCCGCGGTGACGCGGAGCCCACGACGCTTCGCGGCGCGCACCGCCTCCACCCCCGCCCGCGTGCTGATGTGCGCGATGTGCACGTGCGCGCCCGTCGCCTCCGCGAGCGCGATATCGCGCTCGACCATCGCGGCCTCGGCGGCGGCGGGCGCGCCGCGCAGCCCGAGGCGCGTCGCGACCGCGCCCTCGTGCATCACGCCGTCTTTCGCGAGTGACGGGTCTTCGCAGTGATCGATGATCGGGCGCCCGAACGCCGACGCGTACTCGAGCGCGCGACGCATGATCATCGCGTCGGCGATCGGCGCGCCGTCGTCGCTGAAGGCGACGCAGCCGGCTTCGGCGAGGTCCCCGAGCTCCGCCAGCTCCTTCCCTTCCCGCCCACGCGTCACGGCGCCGATCGGAAACACGCGCACGGACGCGGCCTCGCCCGCGCGGCGCAGCACGTACTCGACCGTCGCCCGCGTATCGCAGGGAGGCTCCGTGTTCGGCATGGCGCAGACCGTCGTGAAGCCGCCGCGCGCCGCCGCGCGCGTGCCGGACGCGATGTCCTCCTTGTACTCGAGCCCGGGGTCGCGCAGATGCGCGTGGATGTCGACGAAGCCCGGCGCCACGAACAGCCCGCGCGCGTCGATCACGCGCGCGCCCGTCGCATCGAGCCGGGCGCCGGCCGCGGCGATGCGCCCGTCCTCGACCAGCACGTCGCGCTCGGCGTCCGTGCCGGAGAGCGGGTCCAGCACGCGGCCGCCGCGGATCAGCAGGCGCTCGCTCACGCCACCCCCTTCGCGCGCGTGCGCGTGACGAGCCAGAGCACCGCCATGCGCACGGCGACGCCGTTCGCCACCTGCTCCTCGACCTGGGACTGGAGCCCGTGCGCGACCTCGTGGCTGATCTCGACGCCCTCGTTCATCGGTCCGGGGTGAAGCACGAGCGCGCCGGGGTTCGCGCGCGCGAGCCGCTCGGCGTTCACCTGGTACAGGCGCGCGTACTCGCGCATCCCGGGCACGAAGCCGCCGTGCATGCGCTCGAGCTGCATGCGCAGCGCCATCACGACGTCTGCGCCCTCGACCGCGCGGTCGAGGCTGGATTCGACGCGCACCGGCGGCAACAGCCCCTCGTGCGTGTCGCCGAGGCCGCGCGGGACGAGCGTGGGCGGCGCGCAGACGGTCACCTCCGCGCCGAGCGACGTCAGCAGCCAGAGGTTCGAGCGCGCGACGCGGCTGTGCAGCACATCGCCGACGATGACCACGCGCCGGCCGCGCACGTCGCCGAGGCGGGCTCGCACGGTGTAGAGGTCGAGGAGCGCCTGCGTCGGGTGCGCGTGCATGCCATCGCCCGCGTTCACCACGCTGCACGCCGCGTGCCGCGCGGCGAGGTATGGGGCGCCGGAGCGGCCGTGGCGCATGACGATGACGTCGGCGCCCACCGCCTGGAGCGTCTTCACCGTATCGACGAGCGACTCGCCCTTGGTGACGCTGCTCCCGGACGCCGCGACGTTGATCACGTCGGCGCCGAGCACCTTCCCCGCCAGCTCGAACGACGACCGCGTGCGCGTGCTGTTCTCGTAGAACAGCGTGATGATCGTGGTACCGCGCAGCGCCGGCACGCGCGGGACCTCGCGCGCGAGCACCTCCTTCATCGCATCGGCGGTCGTCATCAGCAGCTCGACCTCGTCCGCGGTCAAGTCGTCGACGTCGAGCAGGTGCCGGCGGCTCCAGGCGGACTCGCCGGGGGAGTCCGGCGTGAGCGTCGTCTCGGGCGCCATGCGGACGGTCGTCATCGCTGCACCTCCAGCGGCTCGGGGGCCGCGACGCGCACGTACTCGTCGCCGTCGCTCTCGTACAGCCGCACCTGGACGTCGTCGTCGCGCGATGTGGGCAGGTTCTTGCCGACGAAATCCGCCCGGATGGGCAGCTCGCGGTGCCCCCGGTCCACGAGCACGGCGAGCTGGATGCGCTCGGGACGCCCGTAGTCGATGAGCGCGTCGAGCGCGGCGCGCACCGTGCGGCCCGTGTAGAGCACGTCATCGACCAGGACGACGCGCTTGCCGGCGACCTCCGGCAGGTCGCTCGGCTGCACCTTCACCGCCGCCCCGCGCTCGGTCAGGTCGTCGCGGTGGAGGGCGACATCGAGCGAGCCGACCGGGACCGTCTCTCCCTCGAAGGCGGCGATCGCGTCGGCGATGCGCTGCGCCAGGGGCACGCCGCGCGTGCGCATGCCGATGAGCACGAGGTCACGGGTGCCGCGATTGTGCTCGACGACCTCATGGGCGATGCGCGTGACGGCGCGGCGGATGTCGTCGGGCGACATGACGGGCGCGATGGGCATCAAAAAACCTCCTGTCCCGCTGCGGGCATGGAGGCCTGAGGTCGTGCGGGCGCGTCCTGCGCCGGTCGAAGGGCGTACATCGCTTCGTCCCTTTCCGGCCTCGCGGGACCGGATTAAAGGCAACGGTTGTCCATCGATGATAGATCGGCCGACGGCGCAGGCGCAACACGCCCGACTCGGTTGACATACCACGCGCAGGACGCATGCGCGCTGCTATTGACACCCCGCGCCGGCGTTCGTGAAGCTTCCCTCGCTGGCAGCGCGCCGGCCAGGGGAGGGCACGTGATCGAGCGGGTGACCGCCGCCTTCGCGATGGCGATACGCCGCTGGCCCTTGCCATTCGTCGGGGCCGCACTGGCCGCCTCGGTCGCGCTCGCGTTCGGCATCCCGCGGCTGAAGTTCCAGACGGGCCAGGACACCCTGCTCAACCCGTCGTCGCGCATCGCCCAGGACAACGCGCGCTTCCAGTCCCGCTTCGGCGGCGACCCGATGCTGATCCTGTTCGAGACGCCGCCGGATGGCCCGGGCATCGCCCAGCTCTTTACGAAGCCAAACCGTGACGCCATGGCCGACCTGACCGCGAAGCTCGAGGCGACAGGTGACTACCAGAGCGTCATCACGCCGCTGACCGTGCTCGAGTTCGCGCAGCAGACCGCGGAGCAGCGCCAGGTCACGCAGCCCCAGAAGCTCAACGACGACATCGCCGCCGCGGAGCAGCAGGCGCGGGCCGCCTCGGCGGCGCGCGGCGAGGCGCGCGAGCAGCAGGACGCCGCCGCGGCCGCCGCGCGCGAGCGGGTGATCGACGCGTTCAACGCGCAGTTCGGCGCCGACGCGGCGCGGTTCCTTGCCGCCGGCGACCACTCGCTCGACAACCCGCAGTACGTGGATTTCCTGCTCCACGACGCCTCCGGGAAGCTGCGCCCGGAGATGGCGGGCGTGTTCCCCGACGACCACCACGCGCTGATGGTCGTGCGGCTCGCCGGAAACCTGTCGATCGACGACTCGTCGCGAGCGGCCGGGCACGTCCAGAAGACCGTCAAGCCCGAGCTGTTCGATGGCGTGCGCGTGCGCGTCAGCGGGCCGCCGCTGTTGATCAAGGAGATCAACGACAAGATGCGCGGCGCGCTCGTCGTGATGGCGGTGTTCGCCGTCGCGATCATGGTCGCCGTGCTCTCCTCGATCTTCCGCGCGCGCTGGCGCCTGCTCTCGCTGCCGGTCGTGCTCATCGGCTGCGTCTCGGCGTTCGGGCTGATGGGGTTCGTCGGCATTCCGCTGACGATGGTGACGATCTCCGGCCTGCCGATCCTGATCGGCCTCGGCGTGGACTTCGCCATCCAGGTGCACAGCCGGATCGAGGAGGAGACGTTCGCGACGCAGTCGGCGGAGCGCGGGCTGGACCGCGCCGCGCGCCGGCTCGGGCCCGCGCTCGGCATCGCGCTCGTCGCCGCCTGCATCGGCTTCATGGTGCTCCGGCTCTCGTCGGTGCCGATGGTGCGCGACTTCGGCTCGATGCTCGCGGTCGGCGCCGTGATCGTCTTCCTCAACGGCGTGATCATCGTCGGCGCGGTGCTGTTCTTGCGCGAACGCCGGCGGCTCGGCCCGCGCGAGCTGCCGCGCACCCGCTTCGAGGTCGAGCGGCTGGTCAACGGGCTGACGGCGCGCACCGTCGGCCGCTTCGCGCCGATTGCGCTGTTCGCCGTCATCGTCGCCCTCGGCGGGCTGTACGTCGGGCGCAAGATCAGCACGCAGACCGACCCGGAGAAGTTCGTACCCTCGGACAGCAGCGTGCTCCGCGACCTCCACTACGTCCGCGACGTGAGCGGCTCGACCAGCGAGCTCGACCTGCTGGTCGAAGTGCCGGCAGGCAAGCACGTCACGGACCAGGATGTCCTCGACTGGATGGATGCATTCGAGCAGCGCGAAAAGCGGGCGCATTCGGAGATCACGCAGACGAACAGCCTCGCCTCGCTGACGGCCCTGACCACCGGCGAGGCACCGACGACCGTCGGGGCGGAGGCCACGCTGAAGAGTGCGCCGCCGGCGCTTCGCGCGAGCGTGGTCGACGAGGCCGGGACGAGCGCCGCGATCACCTTCGCGATCAGCGGCAACGACACGCTCACCGCCCGCAAGGCCATGACCGACGCCATCGTCGCCGACGCGGACGCGCCGGCCGGCGTCAGCGTCGCGCCGGCGGGCATCGCCGTCGTCGGCACCGCCACCGTCGAGGCGATCAGCCACAACCGCGACTTCATGGGGTTCGTCGCGGTCGTCGCGATCCTGGCGATGCTGGTGCTCGCCTACCGCAACCCCGTGAAGGCCGTCGCGCCGATCCTTCCGGTCATCCTCGCGCTCGGCGCGTCGGCGATGCTGCTGTACTTGAGCGGCGTCTCGTACAGCCCCCTCACGTCGATCTCCGGCCCGTTGATCATCGCGATGGGCACCGAGTTCAACGTGCTCCTGATGTCCCGGTACTTCGAGGAGCGCGCGGCCGGACGCCCGGCCCGCGAGGCGATGACCGAGGCGTCGCTGCGCATCGGCCGGGCGATCGCGGCGTCCGGCCTCACCGTCATGGGGGGCTTCGCGGTGCTGGCGTTCAGCCGCTTCCCGCTGCTCGACAACTTCGGCAAGGTAACCGCGCTGAATATCGGGCTGTGCCTGCTCAGCACGCTCGTGCTGCTGCCGCCGCTGCTGGTCTGGGCCGATGAAGATCGCGGCTTCGTGAGCGTTGGCGCGGACGCGCCCGGCCACGAGGCGGCGGGGCCGTGAGCGGCTAGCTCGGGCCGCCGATCCAGCGGAAATAGTGCCCCAGGTCGGGCAGCAGGCCACCGCGCGCGAAGAGGAAGAAGACCCCCACGAAAAGGCTGAAGATCGCGGCGACGATCCCCGCCGCCACGTAGATGCCCTGCCGCCGGCGCGTGGAGACGAATCCCGCGGTCGAGACCACCGTCACGATCGAGTTCGAGATCAGCAGGCCGACGACGAACGCCGCGAGGGCGGCCGAGCCCATGCCCTTGCTGCCCGCGCCGACGGCGGTCGCGATGACGAGCACCTGCGTGCCGGTCTCGGCGCCGATGCCGTGGATCAGGCCCACCGCGTACGCCGTCTTGACTCCGTACTGCTGCGCCTCGTGCACGTGCTCGTGCGGGCGCCCGAGGAGCTTCGAGCGCAGCAGGCCGAAGGCGTTGCGCGCGCCGGCGAAGACGAGCATCCAGCGGCTGCGCAGCTGGAACTCGCCGCCGCCGCGGAAGAACTGCACGACCGAGTAGATCAGGTACGCCGCGAGCAGGATCAGCGTCGCGCCGACGACGCGCTCCATGATCGGGTCGATCCAGTCCGGCAGGAACTGGCGCGCGAGCAGCGCCAGCAGCCCCAGCACGACCACCATCGTGCCGTGTCCCAGGGCGTACATGGTGCCGAGTACGAGCGCCGGCCGCTGCCGCCGGACGAAGCGGTCGATCTTCCCCGGCGCGAAGCGGCCGTTGTGGCGGTGCGCCAGTTCCCCGAGAGAGTGCACGTGCGCCGCCGGCGCGCCGACGGCGACCGCCGCCGCGAGCGCGACCGGCGCCGCGACGCGGCGGTGGTGGTGCGACTCATCGGTGAGCATGAGCCCCGGTTCGCGCGACAACCACGTCTCGTCCTCCTCCGCCTGGCCCGCCGCCGTGCTCGTGATGTCGGTGATCGCCGCGATGTGGTCCCAGTCGATGCCGTGCCGCACGCCGAGGGCCAGCGCTGCGCCGAGCACGCCGATCGTGCCGCCAACCCCCAGGGACAGCGCAGCGACCGTGGCGAAGAGCGTGGCATCCATTTGAACCCCTACGACGCGCGCTGGCAGGCCGCGCAGAGGCCGAAGATCGCGAAATGATCGAGGTCGGCGCGAAACCCGAGGTCCCGGCCGATGCGCGCGCCGACCTCCGCCAGGTAACGGTGGTCGAGCTGCGTCACGCCGCTGCACTTCCGGCATATGAGGTGGTGGTGCCGCTCCGTGCCCACCCACTCGAAGGTCGTGTCACCCAGCCCCATATCCGTCTCGGCGATCAGGTGCAGGTCCTTGAGCACCGCCAGCGTGCGGTAGACCGTCGAGATATCGACGTACGGATATGCCTCCTTCACCCGGTCGAAGATCTCGGCGGCGGTGAGGTGGCCGGGCGCGTGGCGCAGCGAGTTCAGGATGAGCATCCGCTGGGGGGTCATCTTGTGGCCCGACTCGCGGAGCAGATCGACGGTCTCGGACTCGCAGCCCATCGCGAACACCCGTTGTTGCAACTGGTTGCTACTACTGTACGCCAGAAGTATCGGCAGCGGCAACAGCTTCTTTACGCTCGAAACCCCTGATTCGGATCCCTGGCGACGCGGATTGTCAGGAGGCCGGCCGGGGCCTTGCGCCCTCAGCCCGGCAGGCTGACGGTGAACCGCACGTGCCCGGCAGGCTCGTTCGCCGCCGCGATCGAGCCGTGATTCAGCTCGATCAGTTCGCGCGCGATGGCCAGCCCCAGGCCGCTGCCACTCGCCGAGCGGCGGGCGCGGTCGCCCCGGAAGAAGCGGTCGAAGAGGCGCGGCAGGTCGTCCTCGGGGATCGGGCCGCCGGCGTTCGTCACGGAGCAGAGGACGCGCGCCGGCGCCACGCCGTTCTCTCGCCAGCCGTGCACCTCGATCTCGCCCCCCGGCGGCGAGAACTTGGCCGCGTTATCCAGCACGTTCGTGAGCGCGCGCTCGAGCTTGTCGGGGTCGATGCCGCGGAGCACTGCCTCGGCCGCGACATCCACGTCCACGCTCAGGCCGCGGGCGCGCGCCGCCGGCTCGATGCGCCGCACGCAGCGCGCGACGACGTCCTCGAGCGGCACGTCTTCGCGCCGGTTCAGCACCTGCCCGGCGTCCAGCTCCGCAAGGTAGAGCAGGTCGCCGAGCAGCCGGTTCACGTGGTCCGACTCTTCGCGGATCACCGTGCCGATGCGCGCCGCGTCCGCGGGGTCGGCGGTGCCGTCGGTCAGCGCCTGCGCGTACCCCGTGATCGACGTCATCGGCGTCTTCAGGTCGTGCGAGACGTTGGCGAGCAGCGTCCGCATCTGCGCGTCGCGCTGGCCGATGCGCTCCGCCATGACGCTGAACGAGCGGGCGAGCTGGCCCACCTCGTCGTCGCGGTCCACCTCGACCCGCTGGTCGAAGTCGCCGCCGGCGAGCGCCTCGGACGCCTCGCTCAGCTTGCGCAGCGGCTGCGACACCTGCCGGGCGAGCAGGATGGCCGCGAGAGAGGCGAGCGGGATCGCGACGAGCGCGGCGAGACCCAGCCCCGGCAGCACCCCGAGCCAGGCGCTCGCGATCGTGTCCGTCTTGACGGCGAGGACGATCGAGAACGGCAGCGGCCGCCCGTTCGCGAGGAAGCGCGTCGAGCCGGAGATCAGCGTGAGATTCTTCTCCGGGAAGCTGTCATCCGGCTGCCAGCTCACATAGCCGCGCCGCGCGTCTTCGAGGGATGCGCGCGGCGGCACGATCAACCCGCCCTGCAGCCGGTCGTCCTCCGTGTCGTGGAGGACCGTGCCGTCGGTCGCGATGACGAGGATGCGCAGGTCCTGCTCCTTCGCCAGCTCGTCCACCTGCGCGGAGAAGCCGCCATCCTCGCCCTCGTCGTTGACCAGCGCATACAGCGCCTGCTGATAGACCGCCGGCGAGGCCGCCGCCACGCGGTCGAGCGCCTGCTGCCGCCGCTCATCGCGGTTGCGCGCGACGAAGACCGCGCCGGCGAGGAAGATCGCGAGCACGATCACGGCGGTCATCGCCAGGACGAGCTTGGTCTGGAGGCTGAACAGGAACGAGCGCACGCGCGACATCAGGCGGGGACGGCCTCCACCAGCCGGTAACCGCTCCCCCACACGGTCTCGATCTTCACGCCGGAACCCTCGAGCTTGCTGCGCAGCCGCACCACGTGCACGTCCACCGTGCGCATGCTGTAGAACGACGTGCCCCACACGAGGTCGAGCAGCTTCTCGCGGTCGAGCGTCACGTTGGTGAAGCGCGCGAACGTGGCGAGCAGGTCGAACTCCTTCGGCGTCAGGCTCACCGGCTCGCCCTTGATCGTCGCCGTGCGGTTGCGCACGTCCATGCGCAACTCGCCGACGGCGATCCGCTCCCCCGCCGGCTCCGCGGCGGCGCGGCTGCGGCGCAGCACCGACTGGACGCGCGCGACGAGCTCGGCCGGGTTGAACGGCTTGGTTACATAGTCGTCGGCGCCGAACTGCAGCCCCGCGACCTTGTCCACGTCCGACGTCCGCGCCGAGAGGAAGATCACCGGCAGCTCGCTCCGGCGGCGCAGGTTGCGGATGATCTGCAGCCCGTCCTGGCCCGGCATCATGATGTCGAGGACGACGAGGTCGAACTTCTGCTCCCTCAGGAGCTTCTGGGTCTCGTTCCCGTCGGCCGCAACCGACACGTCGAAGCCGGCCTTCGCCAGGTACATGCGGACGAGGTCGCGGATATTGCGGTCGTCGTCGGCGACGAGGATGCGGGCCGGGTCTTCAGGTTCGTTCATCTCTGTTGCGTCTCCATGGTAGAGGAAACGGCAGGCGGAGCCGCCTGCCGTCCGTCACAACCTCGCCGGGCTAGCCGGGAAGCACGCTCCGCAGCCGCGCCCCGCCCGCGCCGGGCGATGGCGCTGCCTCCGGCCCGTCATCCGGGCGCATGTGGCGGCCCATCCCCTTGTGAAACGCGCCCGGGAAGCGGCCGTCAACGATCGCGTCGAGGTGGCTGTCCAGGCCCTGGAGGATGGCGTCCTCGCGGTCCTGCGTCAGCTTCCCGTCCGCCACCGCCTGGTCCAGCTTCTGCTTCGCGGAGTCCTTGATGAACGCCTTCAGGTCGTCGCGGCTCTCGCCGTGCGCCTGCGCCACCGAGGCCAGCGTCGCGTTGTCCGCGCGCAGCTCCGTCCGCAGCTCGTCGGTCGAGACGCCGAGGAAGTCCGCCAGCGCCTGGGCGTCCACGCCGGCGCCCATGTGCTCCTTCACCCCGCGCTCGAAGCCGCGACCGAAGGGCACCAGCTCATCGCCGTTGGACTGGTCGATCTTCTGCTTGAGCCGGTCCGCCTGCTGCTGCGTCAGGTCGCCCGACGCGACCCGGGCGTCGATCTCGTCGTTGGCCGCGCTCTTGACCGCGTCCTGCAGCTTCGGCGTGTCGATGCCCAGCTTCTGCGCCACCCGGTCGAGGAACGTCGGGGTGCCGCTGGAGCTGCCGCCCGACTGCGCCATGACGGCGCCCGCACCGATCACCGCCGCCGCGACGAGCGCCCCGGCGCCGGCGATCCACCACGTCCGCTTCATCCTTCACCTCCCCGATCAGCGTACGGCGCGCCGCGACGCGAAGGTGTTTCCAAGCGGTTAGTGCCCGCGGCGCGGCCCCCGCGCGTCACCGGAAGAAAATATCTGGTTTCACGCCCGCAGGCCCAACAGTTCGCCGCCCGGACGCCGATTACCTAGGTGGAAAACAGAATAGTCAGCTCCGACAAAGGCAAACCCGTCGAAAGGCGGCGACGCAAAGCTACGGGCCTGTGTCCACTCCGGTGGATATGGCCGCCGGGCCACCGAAGGCGGGATCACGGGTCGGAGTCTGCAGCCCTCGACCGCTGCGGATCGAGGGCGTTTTCGTGCCCTCCGGCCCGGACGAACGAGGGGCGAGACGATGCAGGCGATGCGCAACCTGGTGGCGACGGAAGACCGTCCGTCGGCGCGCGCCGGCAACGAGCCGCCCCGCAATCCGAGCGCTCCATCGGACTCAGTCCGCCGAGGTCATGTACCCCCAACCCCTGACCCTGACCCTCGTGACCGAGGCACACGCGATGCGTGCGTACTGCGTCTGAGCGAATTGGTGTCGTCCATCCGCTCCGTCCGTCCGTGTTCGGACGGGGCGGCGACACCGCCGGGCCGAGTCCTGGGCCTGCAAGACACGCGCGCCGACTAGCTCGGCCGCGTTCATCGCCTGACCGTGCAGGCGATCCCAGGGCTCGGCCCGGTACTACCCTCTTTCAACCATCGGCTCGCTGCACCCGCCCTGAACGCGTCCGGGCGCGCCCGCGCGCGGTGTATGCTTCGCTCACGATGGCCGCCTACTACACGTCGCAGGCCTACGACGCGCCGGCTTCGGTGATCTGGCCGGTGCTCACGGACTTCCCCGCCTGGCCCGAATGGTTCCCGCGCGTCACCTCGGTCCGGCTCGAGGGCGCGCCCCCCCGCAGGGGCGCGGAAATCCTGGCGGTCGGCGAGGCGCCGGACGTCTGGACGCGCTGGCAGATCACCGAGTGGCGCGAACCGGCGCTCCTCGTCTGCGAGCACCTCGACTCGAACACGCCGGTGACGGCGCACGTGCAGGCAGCGTACCTGCGCTTCGGCCTCGAGGACGACCCGGAGGGCTGCACGCTCGAAGTCGAGCTGGGCGCCGACGGCTACGGCATCGTCGGTGACTTCTTCCTCGGCGTGACGATGCGCTCCGAAGTCCGGCGCCTGCTGCCCGAGCTGATCGACGCCTTCAGCGATTACGTCGTCCGGCGAGTCGCCGCGGCACGATGAGCCTGCTCCCCGGCAAGCTCCCGCCGGAGGCGCTCGCGCGCCTGCTCGCGACGGTCCCGGCCGCCGACCCCCGCGTGCTGCTCGGCCCTGGCATCGGGCGCGACGCCGCCGTGCTGGACCTCGGCGATGGGCGCGTGCTCGTCGCCAAGATGGACCCGGTGACGTTCGCGACCGACGAGATCGGGCGCTACGCCGTCGCCGTCAACGCGAACGACGTCGCATGCATGGGCGCACGCCCGGCCTGGTTCCTCGCCACGGCGCTGCTGCCCGAGGGCGCGGATCAGGCGCTCGCGGAGGCGATCTTCGCGCAGATCGTCGCCGCCTGCCAGGAGGCCGGCGCCGAGCTCATCGGCGGCCACACGGAGATCACCGTGGGGCTCGACCGCCCGATCCTCTCCGGCGCCATGCTCGGCGAGGCGGCGCGCGACGAGATCGTGACCGGAGAGGACATCGCGCCGGGAGACCTCGTGCTCATGACCGGCGCGGTCGCGGTCGAGGGGACGGCGCTGCTCGCCCGCGAGTGCGCGCCGGTGCTGCGGGCGGCGGGCGTCGACGCTGCGACGATCGCCGCCGCCCGACGCCTGCTGTTCGACCCCGGGATCAGCATCGTGCGCGCCGCGCGGGCGATCGCCGGCGCGACGCGCCCGCGCCTCATGCACGACCCCACGGAGGGCGGCATCGCGACCGCGCTCCACGAGCTCGCATCCGCCACGCGGATGACGCTACGGATCGATCCGGGCGCCATCGACGTATTGCCCGAGACGCAGGCAATCTGCGCGGCGCTCGCCCTCGACCCGCTGGGGCTGCTCGCGTCCGGTTCGCTGCTCGTGGTCGTGCCCGCGGCCGATGGACCGCGCGTCGCGTCGGCGCTGACCGAGGTATCGGGCGGGTGCCGCGTCCTCGGACGGGTCGAGGAGGGCGAGGGCAGGGTTATAATGGACGGCGAGGATTCCGCGCCTCTTGTCTCGTTCCCCCGCGACGAACTCGCCCGGTTCTTCGAGCAGCAGGCGCGCAGCGACAACGGCCCGAGTATCCGGAAGGACCGCTAGATGACGTCGGAATCGAGACCACGAACACTGGGTGAACTGAAGGCGTCCGGCTACAGGGTCCGGACGGTGAAAGAGGAGATGCGCCACAACCTGATCCGGCGCATCCGGGAAGGACGCGCGCTCTTCGACGGCATCTTCGGCTACGAGGAGTCCGTCGTGCCGCAGCTCGAGAACGCGATCCTGTCGGGCCAGGACATCATCTTCCTCGGCGAGCGCGGGCAGGCCAAGTCCCGCATGATCCGCAGCCTCACCGGCCTGCTCGATGACGCGATCCCCGTGATCGCGGGGAGCGAGCTCAACGAGGACCCGTTCGAGCCCATCACGCGCGCCAGCCGCCTGCGCATCGAGCAGGAGGGCGACAACCTGGCAATCGACTGGATCGGCCGCGACCAGCGCTACGGCGAGAAGCTCGCGACGCCCGACATCACCATCGCCGACCTCATCGGCGAGGTGGACCCGATCAAGGTGGCGGAGGGCCGCTACCTCTCCGACGAGCTGACGATCCACTACGGGCTGATCCCGCGCACGAACCGCGGCATCTTCTGCATCAACGAGCTGCCCGACCTGGCCGAGCGGATCCAGGTCGGCCTGCTGAACATCATGGAAGAGCGCGACGTCCAGATCCGCGGCTACCGCATCCGCATGCCGCTCGACGTGATGATCGTGGCCTCCGCGAACCCGGAGGACTACACCAACCGCGGCCGCATCATCACGCCGCTCAAGGACCGCTACGGCGCGCAGATCCGCACCCACTACCCGCGGAACGTCGAGCACGAGATCGGCATCATGGAGCAGGAGCGCTCCGTCTTCGACGACACGGAGTACACGGTCGAAGTGCCGGCGTACATGAAGGAGATCGTCGCCGAGATCACCCGCCTCGCGCGCCGCAGCCCGGACGTCAACCAGCGCTCCGGCGTCTCCGTGCGCGCATCGATCGCCGACTACGAGAGCCTGCTCGCGAACGCGCTGCGGCGCTCGATCCGCCTTGGCGAGAGCGACGTCGTCCCGCGCATCAGCGACCTGCCGTATGTCATCCCGACGATCAGCGGCAAGGTCGAGTTCGAGACGGTCGAGGACGGCAAGGAGGAGCAGATCATCGAGAAGCTCATCCAGGGCGCCGTCGTCGCCGTGTTCAACCGCTATTTCAACGTCGTCGAGCTCGAGGACGTGGTGACGCGCTTCAAGGCCGGCGCCAGCGTCGAGGTGAGCGACCAGCTCGCGTCCGACCAGTACGTGCGGCTGATGAACTCGATCGAAGGGCTGAACCGCGCGGTGTCGAAGCTCGACCCCGGCGAGAAGCCGGCGGAGATCGCCAGCGCCGTCGAGTTCATCCTCGAGGGCCTGCACCTGAACAAGCGGCTGAACAAGGACCGGCTCGGCGCGAAGGCGCAGTACCGGGGTTAGCAGCGCCGGGCCCGGAGGGCACATGGTCGCCTACCGATACAGCGAATGGGACGGCACGCAGGAGATCCCCCCGCTCGACGCCGACGAGGTGCTCGAGGCGCTGACCGACGACCTGATGAACTTCGGCGACCTGCAGCACGCCATGCGCAACCTGCTGCAGCGCGGCATGCGCAACCAGTTCGGCAACCGCCTCCAGGGCCTGCGCGACCTGCTCCAGCAGCTCCGCCAGCAGCGGCGCAACACCCTCGACCGCTACAACCTCTCGTCCGTCATGGACGACATCAAGAAGCGGCTCGATGAGCTGCTCGACATGGAGCGCAACACCATCGACCGCCGGCTCGAGGAGGCGACGGGACAGAAGCCCGACGACGGGGCCGGCGAGCAGGGCGTGCAGGCGTCGCAGCCCCGCCGGCCGCAGGACGGTGCGCCGGACGGCGGCGAGCAGGCTTCCGCGCAACGGCAGCAGGGGACGCAGGGACGGCCGCAGGCGGGCGCGCAACCGCAGGCAGGCCGGCAGCCAGGCGGCAACCAGTCCGATGCACAAGACGGCGAGCAGGGCGGCGGCCAGCAGCCGTCGCGCGCGGCGCCGGGCGGCGGCGAGCAGGACCAGTTCGCGGAGATGCTCCGCAACATCGCCAACCGCAAGAAGAACTTCCTCTCCAACCTGCCGGAGGACCCGGCGGGCGCCGTCAAGGAGCTCCAGAACTACGAGTTCATGGACCCGGAGGCGCAGCACAAGTTCAACGAGCTGATGGAGATGCTGAAGAAGGCGATGACCGAGACCTTCTTCAAGGACATGTACGACCAGATCGCGAACATGTCGCCGGAAGACCTCGCCCGCATGAAGCAGATGGTCAAGGACCTGAACCAGATGCTGAGCGACAAGCTCGCGGGCGGGGAGCCGGACTTCGACCAGTTCATGCAGCAGTACGGCGACCTCTTCGGCCCGAACCCGCCGCAGTCGCTCGATGAGCTCGTCGCGCAGATGCAGGGGCAGATCTCGCAGATGCAGAACCTGCTGGACAGCCTGCCCGGCGACATGCGGCAGCAGCTCCAGGAGCTGCTCGCGGACAAGGTCGGCGACCCCGAGCTGCAGGCCGAGCTGTCCGAACTGGCGACCAACCTCGAGTTCCTCTCGCCGATGCGCGACATGCGCAACCAGTACCCCTTCCGCGGCGACGAGGAGGTCGACCTCAACGAGGCGATGCGGCTGATGGACCGCATGCAGTCGATGGACGAGCTGGAGCGCCAGCTCGAGCGCACCCAGTACGGCGGCGACATCGACGAGATCGACGAGGAGAAGCTCCGCGAGCTGCTCGGCGACGAGGCCGCGGAGACACTCGATCAGCTCAAGCAGTTCCTCGAGATCCTGGAGGAGTCGGGGTACATCCGCCGCAAGGGCAACAGCTGGGAGCTGACGCCCCGCGGCACCCGCAAGATCGGCCAGAAGGCGCTCGGCGAGATCTACGCGCAGCTCAAGCAGGACTCGTTCGGCAAGCATGCCGTCCGCGACAACGGCCGCGGCGGCGAGCGCGCCGACGATACGAAGAAGTACGAGTTCGGCGACCCGTTCCACCTCGCGCTCGACAAGACGATCATGAACTCGCTGCAGCGCGAGGGCGCGTCCATCCCGGTGCGGCTCGACAAGGACGACTTCGAGGTCTACCGCTCGGAGCAACTCACGCAGACCGCGACCGTGATGATGGTCGACCT
>Ga0070741_10009122_pt1 | contig 19474 bp, 21 predicted proteins | sample Coa_R1_4_FD_66440 | JGI IMG/M metagenome (GOLD analysis project Ga0070741, IMG submission 66440) | Surface soil microbial communities from Centralia Pennsylvania, which are recovering from an underground coalmine fire - Coalmine... | ecosystem: Environmental > Terrestrial > Soil > Unclassified ...
TTGAGAAGCAGTTTCTTCAGGACGAGGAGGAAGCCGATAAGTATGTAATCAAGAACGAGTTCGGCGAGATTATCGAGCGCGAGGGCGGAGAAGACCTCAACGCCACTACGGCAGAAGACGAAACTTCTTATTTTTACTCATTGCCGTCCAACCGGTTAGAACTGTGGGCCTACTTAGAGTCAGATCGATTCCTGCATCCCGTTCTGCGCGAGTTTTACCAGGAGCGCGACGTCGTTTATGAAGAGCGCCGGATGCGGACCGATTCAAGTCCGCTGGGACGCATGATCGAGCAGTTTCTGGCCACGGCGTACATCGCGCATCCGTATCGCAATCCCAATGTGGGATGGCCATCCGATCTCACGAATCTCACCCGCACCGAAGCACAGCAGTTCTTCGATACGTACTATGTAGCTTCCAACATGACAATCGCCGTGGTCGGGGACGTGAAGCCCGATGAGGTTTTCTCACTCGCGGAGAAATATTTTGGGCAGCTGCCGGCAAAGGCAAAACCGGAAGATCTGCATACTGTGGAACCAAAACAGGTGGACGAGCGCAACGTGAACATTCCCGAGCGTTCTCAGCCCATATATCTCGAGGGCTACCATCGCGGCGATTATCGCGATAAAGATGATGCCGTCTATGACGCGATTTCCGATCTCCTTTCGGAAGGACGCACATCACGTCTCTATCGTTCGCTGGTACGCGACAAGAAGGTCGCGGCTGCGGCGGTAGGATTCACCGATTTTCCCGGCGTAAAGTATCCAAGCCTCTTTGGCTTTTATGCAGTGCCCACTCGCGGACACACGCCTGCCGAGCTTCAGGCTGGGTTTAAAGAAGAAATCGACCGTATCAAAACGCAGGATGTGAGTGACGCCGAACTGGAAATGGTGAAGACTCGCGCGAAGGCCAATCTCATTCGCGGCCTTGGAGACAATGGCGGGTTAGCCCAGCAGTTGGCTATATACCAGGCTCGGTACGGCGACTGGCGTGAGCTCTTCTACAACATCGATCGTCTGCAGAAAGTCACAAAGGAAGACATTCGCCGGGTAGCAAACGCGACATTCACGCCGACGAACCGTACCGTTGCGATAGTTCAGACGGTCAAGCCACCGGCAGCACAGGAGCAGACGACCGAGAGTCAATAGCGGACGCCGGTAATACCGGCGTCGGGCAGCAACGTGTGTTTGCTGCTGCGCTTGCTCACGTCACCAGCCTTGCCAACCTGGAATTGGCTCTTCGCCGATCCGGCTCACGCTGATCGGTAGTTCTGTTGTAGCTTCGGATTCCCCAGGCTCAGGCTGTCACGTTTCGGCACACAATGACTCGTACAGCGCCTATGAGCCTCATAAGCACGTGCCGCGGCCTCTATCGTCTGCTGATTCGTATCGGTAACTCGCTGCAATCGCTCCTTCTGCTCGCTATCCGCTTGTATTGGGGTTGGCAGTTTTGGCAGGCAGGTTGGGGCAAGCTGCATGACATCTCTAAACCAATAGGCTTTTTTACCGATTTGGGAATTCCTTTTCCTGTATTTAATGCCTGGTTGGTCTCGATTCTCGAGTGTGTAGGCGGAATCATGCTCTTCGTCGGCCTGGCGTCGCGACTGATCTCAATTCCACTGGTCATCGATATGACCGTCGCCTTTCTCACCGCAGATCGCGAAGCGCTCAAATCAATTTTTGTTGAGCCAGGCAAATTCTACGGAGCCGATCCCTATACTTTCTGGTTCGCAGCGCTCGTGATTTTCATCTTTGGTCCTGGCGCATTCTCAATCGACTGGCTCATCGCACGATTTGTCGAACGCCGTTATGGAGAGTCGCCACGGCCGTTCGCAATGCCGGTATCCCAGAGACTCTGATAAGCTCGATGCCTCGGTATTCGGCACTCGGCAATTGGGACTCGGCAACACCGGATCGCTGCTTTTTATTCTGGGTAGCCCAGGAAACATCTGAAGCTGAGCTTTTGGCCGCATGCCGAGTGCCGAACGCCGAGTGCCCAACTCCGATGTTCGTGTCTCCGATACTCTCGATCCTTCTCGTGTTCAGCTTCGCATTTGCACCTCATCGCGATCCCTCGTTCAAAGTAGGCGGCGGCACCATTGATGTAAACCTCGATTCCGATCTGTCGCAGTCCACACAAGACAACCTCATGACCTGGGTGCACGATGCCGGCAACGCCATCGTTGCGTACTACGGACGCTTTCCTCTATCGCACACATATCTCGAACTGCGGAGCTTCGATGGACGCGGCGTCCATAACGGCCACACCTTTGGCGTCGATAACGGCGGTTTGATTCGCATCTCCGTGGGTACCCGGAGCACGCCCGAGGAATTGAAGCGCGACTGGATGCTGACGCATGAGATGGTGCACCTAACGTTTCCATCCGTTCCGCGCGAGCACCACTGGATCGAAGAAGGAAGTGCCGTGTACGTTGAGCCAATCGCACGTTCTCGCGCCGGCAATTGGGCCAAGGAGCACGTATGGGGCGAGATGATGCGCGATATGCATCAAGGGCTCCCCGAAGAAGGCGACGAAGGCCTCGATAATACTCATACGTGGGGACGTACATATTGGGGGGGGGCGCTCTTTTGTCTGCTCGCCGATATCGAAATTCACGAGCGCACGCATAATCACAAAGGCCTTGATGACGCACTGCGCGCCATCATGAACAATGGCGGAGTCATCACGAAAGACTGGGAACTCGATCGTGCGTTCTCGATCGGAGACAAAGCTGTTGGCGTTCCCGTTTTAGAACAGCTTTACGCCAAAATGAAAGACAACCCGGTGAACGTCGATCTCGACCAGCTCTGGCGTCAGCTTGGTGTATCTCAGCAAAACGGCATCGCGACTTTTGACGACAAAGCCCCCCTGACTCCAATCCGAGAATCCATCACCACAGGCAAACCGGTCAAAATAGTATCCAGCAAGTTTTCCATCGATACCCTGATGTCAGTGAAGTGACGTGTGCTCTTTGCGCTTCGGGCCTGCGTTCACTGACGATCGGTCCTGCCAGCTAGAATGGCACTCCATGCCCAGGTCTCAGGTCAAAAACTTTCGCGGCACTCTGGAACGCCTGCGGGGCAATTTAGGATGGGTGATCGTCCGAATTCCCTTCGACGTGAAGAAAACCTGGGGCAGCGCGCGACCGAAAGTCCGAGGTGAGGTAAACGGAGCCGTCTTTCGCACGTCAGTTTTTCCTGAAAAATACGGTCGTGCGTTTCTGCTGATCAACAAGCAACTGCAGAAAGATGCCGGCATCGTCGAAGGGATCACCGCGAGTTTCAAGATCGAACTCGACACAGAACCGCGCGAGGTCACGGTTCCAGCCGAGTTGAATCGGATCTTCACCGAAAGCAAACGTCTGAAGAAGTGGTTCGAATCGCTCAGCTATTCTTACCGTCGCTGGATCGCGGACTGGATTGGCGAACCCAAAAGCGCCGCCAGCCGCGAGCGCCGCGCCGACCAGATTGCTGAGCGATTGATGGAAACCATGGAAGCCGAACGCGAGTTGCCACCGCTGATTAAGACTGCTTTCGAACGAAACGCTCTCGCGCGTGAAGGTTGGAGCCGCATGACCGCACGGCAGCGGCGAGGCGAGCTGATGGCAATTTTCTATTACCGAACTCCGGAGGCGCGTCAGCGGCGTCTTCAGAAGGTTCTCGAGACAGCGAAAAGCGTAGCAAGTCGCAAGTTGGAAACCTCCGATTTGGCTGACGCAATTGAGTGACGCTTTTCGGTCCTGCACAGCATCTGTTGCAACATGGCTACGGTGACGCTCCCGGCTGTCGCCCCCTCGCGCTTTTTTCGCCTGTTCTGCTTCGCAGCCATCTACTTTTTGTGGGGAGCGTCGTTTCTCGCCATCCGCGTAATCGTTGCAACGGTTCCGCCAATCCTCGCGGCGGGATTTCGATTCCTCAGTGCCGGTTTGACTCTGTTCGCGTGGTCGCAGCTGCGCGGCGATTCATTTCCGAAGCTGCGGGAGTGGCGCAGCGCGCTTCTGTTGGGCGTAGTGATGTTCGCCTGCAACTACGGCCCGTTGTTCTGGGCGGAGCAGCGCGTGCCTTCGGGTGTGGCGGCAATCATCTCCGCATTGATTCCAGTCTGGGTGGCAATCTTTGAGTGGACGCGTTCCAGTTCGGGAATGCCGAGGAGATTGATCATCGGCACCGCGTGTGGGCTTGCGGGAGTAGTAGTCCTGAGCCTCGCGCCCGGCCGCGTTCATGCTGAACACATCGATCTCGCCGGAGTTCTTGCGTTGCTGGTCGGCACTGTTGCGTGGTCGATAGGAACCGTGTGGTCGCGACATCTTACGCTGCCCAAATCGAGACCGACCTCCGCCGGCATTCAAATGATGCTCGGTGGTCTTGCATTAACGCTAGCGTCGTTCCTGTTCGGTGATGCGCGACGGTTCTCGCCGGCGGAACTGAACTTTAGTGTGGTGCTTTCTATGGCGTACCTCGTGATCGCCGCGTCGATCGTGGCGTTCACCGCATACGTGTGGCTGTTGGGACATGAGCCTGCCACGCGCGTGGCCAGCTACGCGTATGTGAATCCCGTCATCGCGGTGTTGTTGGGATGGTCGATTGGTGGCGAGAAGCTGTCAATTCAGATCGTATCGGGGATGGTGTTCGTGGTGATGGGAGTGATTGCGGTTCTTCGCAGTGCGCCATCGCGCACCGCGCGAGCGTAGCCGCGAGCAAAAACACCGGAACTCGATTCGAAACTCTCAGAAATTTCTTCTATATTGCTTGGTTCTGCAGGAACACTAAAGCAAAGGGAATCAACGTTGCGATATTCGACTCTGTTCTTTTCACTTCTCGCGTGCAGTCTCGGTCTGGTAAATGTCGCTTCCGCGCAATCGCGCGGTACATGGTCTTTCGCCGTTTCGGGAGACTCGCGAAACTGCGGCGATGTGGTGATGCCGGCGATTGCTGCCGGTGCGCGCGCTGACGGCGTGAAGTTCTACTGGCACCTCGGCGATTTTCGTGCCGACTACGACTTCGATCAGGATATGCTCGCAGCTCCCGAATATCGCGGGAAGCATCCCTCGATTTCCGATTACCAGCGTATCGCGTGGGACGACTTCATCGCGCACCAACTGGATCCTTTCGACGATACTCCAGTCTTTCTCGCCATCGGCAACCACGAACTGGTTCCGCCAAAGACGCGTGCAGACTACCTACAGCAATTCGCCGATTGGCTCGATGCTCCTCCGATCAAGGCGCAGCGCCTGCGCGATGATCCGCATGATCACAAGCTCCGCACTTACTATCACTGGGTCGAGAACGGCGTTGACTTCGTTTCCCTGGATAATGCATCGCTCGATCAGTTCGATGAAGCCCAGGCTTCGTGGATTGAACGCGTGCTGGCGCGCGATGAATCCGATGCGTCAGTGCGAACGGTTGTGCTTGGAATGCACGACGCCTTACCCGACAGCATCTCAACCGGACACGGCATGAATGAATCCGCACAGATGGAGCGCAGTGGTCGGCGCGTATATCAGGATCTGCTGGCGTTTCGAAAGAAAACGAAGAAGGGTGTGTACGTTCTCGCCAGCCATTCGCATTTTGTTATTGAAGACGTCTACAACGACGCATGTCACCCCAATCCCGACACGCTGCTCCCGGGGTGGATCGTGGGAACGGCAGGCGCCGTCCGTTATCGCCTGCCCAACAATTTGGCCGGATCCAAGCTGGCGAAGACCGACGTGTATGGATATCTGCTGGGCACAGTGCAACCGAGCGGTGAAATCAAATTCCAGTTTCGGGAAATCACCCGCGACAAGATTCCGCAAGCTGTAAATGATCGTTACGGCGACCAAGTGCAGGCTTGCTTCACCGAGAACAAATCGACGTACACGCCTGCCGGTCCGGACTGCGCGAAATAACAGGACAGCTGTACGCCGGCGGTGTGTGTGGGTGGTGCCCGGTGTTTAAGCCAAGCAGCAGAGTTCGAAGAAATTAACCCTGAGTTGCTGTATTCAATGCTGCGCAGCCGTAAACCCAAGCGGCTGCTGCGCCGCCCCCCGGCCGCGGTTCTGTAGCAAACAGCCCCCGGTCCACCCGCATCAGAAGATGCGATGAACCAGTATGACAAGTATGGTGAGTACAGCAGAGCTGCCGGCGGTTCCGACACCGCAAAGACAGCCTTGATCTTCTTAGGCATCGGCATAGGCATCGGAGCGTTAGTTTCATTGCTCCTGGCTCCGCGCTCAGGCTCCGAAGTAAGGCAGGCCGTTCGCGGTAAATTCGACGACGCTCGCCGCGGTCTTAGCCGCCAAAGCAGCCGCGTGCGCCAAAAGGTAATGCCGATCAGCAGGACGCGATAACAGAGGCGGCGGCGGTAGCCGCTGGGTGGTGCTGGGCGGCCAAGCCCAGCACCAGATGGCCGAACTATTCGACTGCCTGGCGAAGTATCTACGACACCAAGCCGCCGCCCCCTTAATTCGGGCGGCACTTTTGCTAGACGTTGATGTAAAACGTTGCTCCCGATTTGGGCTTTCCTTGTCCCGGATGCTTCAAGGCCGAGAAGCTGAATTGCCGGTGCTCCTGAAACGGGAATGGCTCAAGGCGGTACTCATCTCCTGATCGGCTCAAGGTGAGCTTCGGACAATCAAACTTAATGGATCGCCTCGATCCGCAGCACAGATAAAGCGACAGCAAGTCGCAAAACTGAAGAGCGTCCACCAACTTCTCGAGAGCCGCTTCTTCCATGTGAATCTTAGGCTTTAACCGCAGCTGTCGCTGTTTTTCTCGACTGCGAAAATTCTGCAGCTTGGTTTGATTGTCACCACCGTTCCTCATCGAGATGCGCTCGAAGTGCCTGCTAACAAGAAATCCGCCGATGGGCGCGAACTTCTCAGCGATGTCTATTGAAGACGTCCATGCGCGCAGAAAGTGATCGGCCGCAAATTCGAGAAAACTCTTCGGCTTCAGCTTCGGATCCGCACGAAGCTGCTGGATCTGTTCGGCATCATCCATGCTCCAGCCGGAATCGTGCAAGGCGATTGAACGCGAGACAGTCTCATCGATCGCGCCAAACAAATCTTCGCGCAATGAAGCGGCCAACTCACCCGAAAGCGCAGCGTGCGCCGGCTGCGTTACTAACCAGTAGGACGAAGCTGATTCTCGCTGACGTTCTTCCACCGCGGGCCACGCGGCAATGGAGTCGATATTGCGTTCATCAGCAATCGGGAAAATGACCATTCGCTGCTCTTGTGCGTTTCTGCGGATCGCTTTTCAAAAACGCAACTGATGCTGATAATAGATGGTTGAGACGCCCCTTCCAATTCTCCCTGCTGCCAGCCTCTCTGATTCTTGTTCTAGGATTTGCTGCATGTAACAGAAAGTCATCGAAGCCCTCTCGTCCGCTAACCGCTCAGGAGCTTCGCGGTCGCGAGATCTTCGCGGCCAACTGTGCCATATGCCACAACGCTTACAAGCAGGAGCCCCTGCAAGGTCCACCGCTGGTGGGAATGTTTTCTAAGCGGGCTCTGCCGAGCGGCATGCCCGCTACTGACGAACACGTGCGCAACACGATCGTCAGCGGGCGACGCAATATGCCTCCATTTAACGGCGTGCTTGATGACAAGCAGATCGATGACCTGCTTGCATTCCTGCACACGCTTTGAGGGCTGCGGGTTCCAGCGTCTCGTACAATACAATCAGCAATGGCCGCCTTCGCCGAACTCGTACAGATCGATCTTGCTCCACGCCTGCCGAAGCCCAAGCCGGAATGGCTGAAGGCGCGCGCGCCGATCGGCGAGAACTATCACGAGCTGAAGAAGCTGGCGCGGAAGCTGGAATTGCACACCGTGTGCGAGTCGGCGCAATGTCCGAACATTGGCGAGTGCTGGAACCATCGTACGGCGACGTTCATGCTGCTCGGCAATCTGTGCACCCGGCGCTGCGGGTTCTGCGCTGTGCCTAAAGGCAGGCCAGAGCCAATCGATTTTGACGAGCCTCGCCGCGTTGCCGAAGCTGTTGCAACCCTCGGACTGAAGCACACTGTCATCACCAGCGTGAATCGCGACGACGACAACATCGGCTCAGCCACGGTATTCGCCGAAACGATACGTCAAGTGCGCCAACAAGCTCCGGGATGTCAGGTGGAAGTACTTATTCCCGACTTTCAAGGACGTGAGGATGCACTGAAGATTGTCCTGGACGCTAAGCCCGAGGTCCTCAACCACAACACGGAAACTGTGCCGCGTCTTTATCGCGCCGTCCGGTCCGGTGCCCGTTATGAACGCACGCTGAAGCTGCTGGAGAACGTGAAGACATTTGCGCCGGGAATGGTTTCGAAGACCGGAGTGATGGTCGGCATCGGCGAGACCACCGATGAACTGCTCGAAGTCTTTCGCGACCTCGCGTCGGTGAAGGTCGATATTCTGACCGTCGGCCAGTATCTCCGCCCCTCACGCGATCACCTGCCGATGACCCGCTATTACCATCCAGACGAGTTCCGCTTCTTCAAAGAAGAAGCCCTGAAAATGGGCTTCCGGCACGTGGAGTCGGGTCCGCTGGTGCGCTCCTCCTACCATGCCCACGAGCAAGCGGAATCGACCGGACTCGTCAGCTTGAGCTCGCCTGCTTAATCCTGACTAGGTAACCAACAAATAGTTACCCACGACTAACATTGCTGTTGTATGCTCCTGAAACACACTCAGGAGTAGTTATGCCGGCAAAGGTGAAGAAGGCCAAGGCGCGCCCGAAGCGCACCATTCTGGCTGCGACCGACGACCATCCTCTCGGTCTGTGGGTCGATAAGGAGCTGCTGCGCAAACACACCCAGCAGACGCCACGCACGATTATCCACGGACACTCCGAAGCAGCCGGCAATCGTTATCTCGAGCTCGCCGATCTCGTTTTGGGAAATGGCAAAAAGAAAAAACCGTCCATCAAACGAGAAATTTGACAGCTTCTTCGTGCTCCATGTAATCTCACTGGCACAGAGATGAGACAGCTTCACCATCACCGCCATCATCATCACGTCACCAACGTGTCGGCGGATCGTCTCTAACGAATTCAAAGTAACTCAAGAGATTCAATACCCGCTGACGCATCTGCTCAGCGGGTTTCGTGTTTTTGCCTTCTGTGCGGATCGAGCGATAACGGAGAGGAAATGATCAAGATCGATTTCGACAAGATGGAAGGCCTGGTGCCTGTCGTAGTCCAGGACAACGCCAATGGCGATTTGCTGATGGTTGGCTTTGCCAACGCTGAAGCGTATCAGCGCACGCTCGAGACAGGATTTGTGACCTTCTTCAGCCGCACACGGCAGAAGCTGTGGATGAAAGGAGAAACCTCAGGTAATCGCCTGCGCGTAATCTCAGCAGCAACGGACTGCGACAACGACTGCTTACTATTCCGCGTGGAGGTGGAAGGCGACGGCCTGGTCTGTCACGAAGGTACGCGCTCCTGCTTTACAAAGAACATCGAGGTCAGCCCCGCGCTCGAGGTGAAGCGATGAAGATTCGCCTCGGCATTCCCAAAGGCAGCCTGCAGGACGCGACCATCGCCCTCTTCGGACGCGCGGGTTTCAACATCTACGCTAGTGGTCGCTCGTATTTCCCCGGCATCGACGACCCGGAGATTGAATGCATGCTGATCCGAGCGCAAGAGATGGCGCGCTACGTCGAGCACGGGTTTCTCGATGCCGGACTGACTGGCCGTGATTGGGTAATTGAAAGCGGACTCGTTGTCGAGACTGTCACCGATCTTGTCTATGCCAAACAGAGCCGCGGGAAGGTGCGCTGGGTTCTGGCCGTGCCTCAGGATTCCAGTTTTGAGAAGGCGGAAGACCTGCGCGATTGCATCATCGCTACAGAGTTGGTCAACACTACAAAGAACTACTTCGCTTCGAAGAACATCCCTGTAAAAGTCGAGTTCTCCTGGGGCGCAACAGAGGTGAAGCCTCCCATTTTGGCCGATGCCATCGTCGAGGTAACCGAAACGGGAAGCTCTCTTCGAGCCAATCGCCTGCGCATTATCGAAACCATATGCGAATCGCAAACGCAGCTCATCGCCAATAAGAAAGCATGGCAGTCTCCGGAAAAGCGCAAGAAGATTGAAAATGTCGCGCTGATGCTTCGCGGCGCAATCGATGCGCAAGGCCGCGTCGGCCTGATGCTCAACGTGCACAAGTCCCATCTGGCACAGGTGCTCGCTGTGCTGCCGGCGCTTAACAGCCCTACAGTTTCCGAGTTGAGCGATCGCGAATGGGTTGCGGTGAACACGATTCTTGAAGAGAGCGTTGTCCGTGACGTGCTGCCAAAACTGAAGGACGCGAAGGCGAGTGGGATTGTGGAGTATCCCTTGAATAAGATCGTGATGTAAGCCATCGGAGCGAAACCGGTGGACGGCTGATGCAGCGATCATTCTAGAGATTGTCATCCCTCGCTCCGCCGCGATAGTGCTGTGAATATAAACGATGGGGTTGCGGAGCGGGGGACCTGCTGCTTGCAACGCACAGATAAAAGCAGATCCACTCGACCGCAACAGTGATGCGTTAGCCGTTGAAAAAGTTTTTCCTGCGGTCGAAGGGATGACAGTGCAAAAGAAATCCGGCAAATTTGGACGGAACGATTGCAAGTGACCATGATTCAACGCAAAGCAAGATGAGAGTCATTAACGCCAAACGAAATAGAACAGCGATCGAGCGCCTCGCCAATCGCGGAGCCCTCGATCTCGCGCGCGTCGAAAAGCCTACAACGAAGATCGTGAACGACGTGCGCAAGCGCGGCGACTCTGCCCTGCTGCGCTACGCGCGCAAGTTCGACGGCTTCGAAGGCAAGAACCTTCGCGTGAGTCAGGAAGAAATCGATGGAGCCTGGCAGCAAGTCACGCCCGATTTCCGTCACGCACTGGAAACCGCTGCGACAAACATCCGCCGCTTCTGCGAATGGCAGCGTCCGCAGGAATGGATTCGCGAGGTACAGCCCGGTGTAAAACTCGGCCAACTCGTCCGAGCGATCGATGCAGTCGGATGCTACGTTCCCGGCGGCAGACATCCACTTCCTTCCACGCTGCTCATGACGGTGATTCCCGCGCAGATCGCAGGTGTGCCAAGAATCGTTGTGGTCTCTCCCCGACCGGCGCCCGAAACCCTCGCGGCAGCAGCATTGCTCGGAGTGAGAGAGTTCTACGCAATCGGCGGAGCGCAGGCTATCGCTGCGTTGGCGTATGGAACCAAGATAGTCCCAAAAGTGAACAAGATCGTCGGCCCTGGGAACGCGTTCGTGACCGCAGCAAAGAAGCTGGTCGCATTCGATTGCTCGATCGATATGCTTGCCGGACCAACCGAGGCTTTGGTCGTGAGCGAAAACGGGAATCCAGCCTTCATCGCTGCTGATTTGGTAGCGCAAGCTGAGCACGATCCCGACGCGCTCCTAATTTTCGTAACTTCGAGCAAGAAACTGGGCGAGCAGGTGATCGCGGAGACCAAACGTCAGTCAGAAAGTAACCGTACCGCGCGCGAATCTTTGAAGAGAAACGGCTATGTGATTCTGTCCGAATCACCTGCCGATTCCATGCGCATCGCGAACCTGCTTGCCCCAGAACACATCACCGTTCCAGATCACTCAGTGCTCGCCGACGTCCAATCCGCCGGCTCCGCGTTCGTGGGCGATTTCTCGCCCCAAGCTGCGGGTGACTATGCGTCCGGTCCCAACCACGTGTTGCCCACCGGCGCCTGCGCGCGTTTTCGTGGCGGGCTCAGTGTGAATGATTTCGTGAAACTCATCACGGTACAGGAACTGTCAGCGCGCGGCTTGGGAACGATCGCACGTGAGGCGACGACCATGGCTCGCGCCGAGGGTCTGCTTGCTCATGCACAGTCGATTGCTGTGAGGATGGAAGCCTGATGGAGAAGGTTCTCCAGGCGCGCGAGGCTGTACGCAAGATGAAGGAGTACCATCCGCCGCTTAGTGGACGCGATGGCCTGCGCCTCGACTTCAACGAAAACACTCAGGCTCCTTCTCCAAAAGTTGCAGAAGCCTTGCAACAAATCGCCTCCGAGGAACTGACGAAATATCCAGAGCGATCTCCGGTGGAGGCGCTTGTTGCGAAGTACCTGCGCTTGACCGCTCCGCAGGTGCTGCTCACGAATGGGGTGGATGAAGCTATTCACCTGCTCTGCGAAACGTATCTCGAGCCGGAGCACGAAGTCATCATCGTTGTTCCCACCTTCTCGATGTACGAGATCTACGCGCAAAGCACCGGAGCGACGGTCGTCTCCATTGAGGCGGATCCGGACGATGGGTTCAAGTTTCCTGTCGATCAGGTGCTTTCCCGAATTGGTCCGAAAACGCGGCTGATCGCCGTAGCCAGTCCCAACAATCCGACGGGAACTCTTGTTCCGCGCCACGATCTGTTAAAGCTGGCCGATGCCGCTCCATACGCTGCCGTGCTCGTGGACGAGGCGTATCACGAATTTTGCGGTGAGACAGTGCTGGGTTCTGTGAGCCGTTTTCCCAACCTGTTCGTCGCGAGAACTTTTTCGAAAGCCTATGGGCTTGCCGGATTGCGAATCGGAGTGCTCGCCGGCACGGAATCGCAGATGCAGATAGTCCGGAAGGTCAGCTCGCCATACAACGTGAACGGCATCGCATTGGCGTGTTTGCCCACTGCTCTCGCCGACCGCGCGTTCGTCGAGAGCTACGTGCACCAGACCGTTCAAGGACGCGGGCGGTTGATGATTCAACTGGCCTGTCATGGAATCCCGTATTGGATAAGCCAGGCGAACTTTGTCTTGGCGAAAATCGGAGCACGTCATGCGGACTTCGTAACGGAAATGAAGAAGCGCGGCATTCTGGTGCGCGATCGCAGCAAAGATCCTGGATGCGATGGCTGCGTGCGCATGACCGTCGGAGCCGCCGAGCATACTGACCGCCTTTTGCAAACGCTTCCCAAAGTTTTGAAAGCCATCGACTGGGTAGCTCCGGAGAAGTCTCCCACGCAAGCGCAAGCCGGGAGCGCGCCATGAGAACCGCCAAGCTGCAGCGCGATACGAACGAAACGAAAATCGCATTGGCATTGAATATCGATGGCCGGGGCAAATATGAAGTCTCCACCGGCATTCGCTTCTTCGATCACATGCTGGAGTTGTTCACGCGTCACGGCGCTTTCGATCTTCGGCTCAAGTGCGATGGCGATCTGGATGTCGATCAGCACCACAGCGTCGAGGATGTCGGCATCGCGCTGGGCGAGGCATTTGATCGCGCACTCGGAGATCGCAAAGGCATTCTGCGCGCCGGTTACTTTCTCATGACTATGGACGAGACGCTCGGTCTGGCCGCAGTCGATCTCAGCGGACGAGCGTCTGCTGTTGTCGATACTAAAATTCGCGCTCGACTCGTCGGCGATTTTCAATCAGAACTCACTTGTGACTTCTTCGAAGGCTTTGCCCGAGGCGCCCGCGCCAACGTCCACGTGAAGACTCTTTACGGCCGCTCGAACCATCACAAGCTCGAAGCTCTGTTCAAAGCGTTCGCACGCGCTCTGCGCTTTGCATGTTCGCGAGACAAGCGCCTGGCGAAGATGCTTCCCAGCACCAAGGGCCTGTTGTGATCGCGATCATCGACTACAAAGCCGGCAACCTTGCGTCGGTAAAGAAGGCCTTCGATCACCTCGCAGTCGAGTCGCTCGTCACGTCCGATCCGGAGGTCGTAAAGGCAGCGGACAAGCTAGTCCTGCCAGGCGTAGGTCACTTTGCTGCTACCGCCGAGTTGAGCCGTGGAGGATTGCGCGGGGCGATCCAGGAGCGCATTGCCGCCGGCAAGCCCTTTTTGGGAATCTGCGTGGGCATGCAGTGGATGCTCACCGGGAGCAGCGAAGCTCCAGACACCCTGGGACTCGGCGCGATTCCTTCGATGTGTGAACGCTTCGTCGCCTCCGGCGCAAAGGTGCCGCACGTCGGCTGGAATCGCATCGCGAAGGTTCGCAATTCATGGCTCCTGAACGGAATTGAGTCGGGTTCCTTCGTTTATTACTCGCATTCCTACTACGCTCCCGTGACTGCAGACACCGTTGCGGTAACTGAGTATGTCGGAACGTACTCAGCTGTTTTAGAACATGGCAACATTTTCGGCGTGCAGTTCCACCCGGAAAAATCGGGCGAAGTGGGTTTGAAGCTGCTTCGCAATTTCGTGGAGCTCTGAAAACGATTTCACCACGGAGACACAGAGACACGGAGCAAGATTCTTGCTTCGTGATTCCCGGTGGTCCGGAACAAGGACAAAAAGCCTTCTCCGTGACTCTGTGTCTCCGTGGTGAAATCGGAAGTTTATGCTGACCAAACGCATCATCGCGTGCCTCGACGTTGACGCTGGACGCGTCGTCAAAGGCACGCAATTCGTGAACCTGCGCGACGCAGGCGACCCGGCGGAGCTGGCGCGGGCGCATGCCGAATCGGGCGCCGACGAGATCGTGTTGCTCGACATCACCGCTACGCACGAGAAGCGAAGCACTCTTATTGACACCGTGAGACGCACAGCTCGTGAGCTCTTCATTCCATTTACTGTGGGCGGAGGTATCCGCACGCTGGCCGACGCCGAATCGATTTTCGAAGCTGGCGCCGACAAGATCAGCATTAACTCCGCCGCACTACGTGATCCAAAGCTGATCGAGCAGATCGCGGTGCGCTTCGGATCACAGGCGGTTATCGTCGCCATCGATGCGCGCCTCGGCAGCAATGGACAACGTTATGACGTTTACGTGGCTGGAGGACGAACTCCCGCCGGAAGAACTGCTACCGAGTGGGCGGTTGAGGCGGAACAGCGCGGCGCTGGAGAAATTCTGCTCACGTCCATGGACCGCGATGGCACCGGGCTCGGCTTCGAGTGTCAACTCACGTCGAGAGTCAGCTCCGCCGTGCAGATTCCAGTGATCGCTTCTGGTGGCGCCGGAAACGCGAGTCACTTTGTCGAAGTGTTTCGTTCCGGTAAAGCCGATGCCGCTCTCGCTGCATCGATATTCCATTTCGGGATCGAGAACGTCCGCGACCTGAAGACCGCACTACAGAACGAAGGAATTCCGATGAGGCTGCCGTGCTGATTCCTTCCATCGATCTGATGGGCGGCAAAATCGTGCAGCTAGTCCAGGGAGAACGTAAAGCGCTCGAATTCGATGATTTCCCGGAATGGGTTCGCCGTTTCAGCAAGTTTCCCGTCGTCCAGGTCATCGATCTCGATGCCGCAATGGGCAGGGGTGACAATCGGCAGCTTGTGAAAGGGCTGTGTGCCGAACTTCCCTGCCAGGTTGGTGGCGGGCTGCGGACGACCGATGCTGCACGGCAGGTCCTCGAATGGGGAGCACGGAAGGCAATCATCGGCTCGTCTTTGTTTTCCGGCGCTGATGTAAACATTCCCTTCGCGAAGGATGTCGCCGATGAACTGAGCGCCGACCAGCTTATCTTCGCGGTCGATTCACGCGGTGGATACGTTTCCGTGAAAGGCTGGAAAGAGAGCACAGGACTGCGTCCGGCCGATGCTATGCGGACACTGGAGCCATTCTGTTCCGCATTTCTCTACACGCACATCGATACGGAAGGCATGCTTCAGGGATTTCCCTTTTCAGTGCTCGACGATCTACGCACTGCGACGCGAAACAAGTTAATCGTTGCCGGCGGGATCAAGTCGGCAGAAGAAGTTCAGCGCCTCGACGAAATGGGAATCGATGCCGTTGTGGGAATGGCCATCTACACCGGCGTGCTACAAGCCTGAAGAAACAACAGAACCGCCGGCGGTAGCCGGGCATGGCTAGTTCGAGATTCCTGCGGAAAAGCCGCACCAGCCCCGCCACGTACCGGCGCCGGTCCTTAACCCTATGCAACTCGCAGCACTTCTTCCATCACCGCATCGTGGAACGCCGGCCGGATTTGCTTGATCAGCTTTGATTCGTTGTCAGGCCAAGTGCGATTGGTAAGAAGCGCGATCGCGATCTTTCGCTCGCCATCGATCCACAGCGAAGTGCCTGTGTATCCCAAATGCCCAAACGAGGAAAGCGAAAAGTGTTTGCCGGATTGCGACGGCGGTGACGGAGTGTCCCATCCCAGCCCACGCGAAGTGCCTGCAGGAGACGATTGCCTGCGAGTGAACAAAGCGACAGTTTCTTTTCGGAACAGCGCTGGTTGTTCGCCGAGCATGGCTGCGGAAAAACTCGTCAGGTCAGCGGTATTTCCAAACGCGCCGGCATGTCCCGAGATTCCGCCCATCACGCTGGCATTCTCGTCATGAACTTCGCCTTGAATCACACGATGGCGGAATTCCCGATCCTCGCGCGTCGGGGGAATCTGGCTGCGAACGCGCTCGGCGGGACGGAAGCACGTCGACTTCATCCGCAAGGGCGCAAAAATCTCGCGAGCTGAAAAACTGTCCAGTGGCTCTCCTGCAAGCCTTTCCAGAATCTCACCCAGCAGAATGAATCCGATGTCGCTGTATTCGACATGCATGCCGGGATCGGCGACAAGAGGAACTTTGAACGCCAGGTTCATTAGTTGTTCACGAGAACGCGCTCGCTCAAACAGCCGCTCGTAAGCTGGCAAGCCGGAGGAGTGCGCGAGCAGCATCTCAATGGTGACCTGTTCTCGCCTGCCATCCTCCGTGACAAATTCCGGCAAGGCGTCTACAACTTTTTGTTTCAACTTTAGTTGTCCGCGATCATAGAGCAGCATAGCCATCGCGGTGGTCGCGACGACTTTTGTCACCGATGCCAAATCGAAGACCGTGGAGAGCGTCACGTCCTCAGAAGATTCGTCGTAAGTGAAGCGCCCGATCGCTCCCTGCAGCACGATATCTCCATGCCGGGATACTGCAAAGGCGGCGCCGGGAAAAGCGTACTGGGCGATGCCGGTGGCCAGCACCGCAAGCGCGCTGCTGCCGGAGTATCCGGGAGCGCGTCGGATCGCACACCCGGGCGAAGTTCCGACAACTTCGAATCCATGAGCTTGCGGCAGAGTATCCATCATGAGCAGTTTAAGTGAACTGCAAACCGATGCGCTCACACCGAAGCCTCGAATCGGATCAACTCACGAGCAGCGCTGGTGAGATGGAAAGATGATTCAATTCCCGATTGTCCGAAATTGACCTCGGAATCGACTGTCAGATTTCGCGCTGAAAGTGGAGTAGCGGCTATTTGAAAGTAGCTTCGGCGGCGGCCCGCGCGTTATTTACTGCATCATGATCCGGTGTCTGGCTGGGATCGGAGCTCGTTAACGCGAGGGTGTGATCCTGCTTTACCGCCATCATGTAACTCACTAACTGCGCGAATTCGCGTTGATCAGCGGCGCTTACGGTTGCTCGTCGCGCCATATCCACCGCCATGTCGGCACTGGCAATACGGGTCTCGAACTCCGGCTCCGATCCGGCATCCTGGGCGCTCTCGAGTCTGAGCATTGCCGTCTTCCCGAGCTGATGGAATTGCGTGGAGACAGTAGCTGCGCGCCCACTCGGGGCTAGCTGGACGACGCCGTACCAAATCAGTGCCGCCAGCGACATCACCAGGAAGCAAATGCGCAGCTTCATGCGGACATCTTGGCGGAGGTTTGCCGAGGCGAGGTAATTACGAAAGTCACATTTCGCTGGAGCCGGATAAAAATTGCCAACACCCGCAGTGTTCGCCCCGTCGTGCCGGGCCAGCCATGACGTAATCCCATAGAAGCGTGCTAAGGGGTCTACGTGCTACTTCGGGAATTCAGAAATTGCCGGCGGTGCCAGGTCTCCGACAGACCGGTTTTGCGGCGATTGGGGCGATGATAGCCCCTTGGCAGCCGCCTATTGCGGCTGCGCTTCTCCAGATTGGAGATGTGTTGTGCCTGCCCCGCAGCTGGCCATTTAGCCCACGCCTACCGGCGCAGCTTCTGTCCGCCCGGCTTGCAACTCGGTCATTGGCCCTAATACAATAAAACCAGACTGTTTCAGTCCTGTTTGGCTGCTGGAGCCAAGTTGCTGAAAACACAATGATTCGCTTAGGCAAACTTACCGATTATGGACTTGTACTCATGACCTGCATGGCGCGGGAACACGAGCGTCAGCTCCATACGGCGAGGGACTTGGCGGACAAATCGAAGCTTCCGCTGCCGACCGTAAGCAAGCTTCTCAAGCAACTCATGCAGGGCGGGCTGCTGATTTCCCATCGCGGCATCAAGGGTGGATACAGCTTGTCGCGGCTGCCCCAGGCCATTTCGATCGCGGATATCGTCGCCAGTCTAGAAGGTCCAATCGCTCTGACCGACTGCAGCACCGATGTCGAAGGCGTCTGCGAGATCGAGACGTGCTGTCCGATCAAGAGCAATCAGCGAATCATCAGCAAAGTTGTTCGCGGGGCTTTGGAGAAGGTGATGTTGGCCGATTTAGTTCAGCCGATGCAGCTCACCGTCATCCAAGATGCGGAAGGTCACCAGCTGCCCGCAGTCAGGTTCCATTCTGGGAGAGTGCAATGAGCACGAACGTTAATGCAATTCGAGATTTAGCCGAGCGCGAATACAAGTGGGGATTCGTTACCGACATCGAAGAGGAGCGCGTCCCGAAGGGTCTGAATGAAGACACCATTCGGCTGATCTCGGCCAAGAAGCACGAACCGGAGTTCATGCTGGAGTGGCGGCTGAAGGCGTATCGCTATTGGGCGTCGCAGGAGAAGGCTGCCGCCGAACCGACTTGGGCGAACATCAAGTACGGGCCCATTGATTATCAGGGAATCACGTACTACTCGGCGCCGAAGCAGAAGCAGAAGCTCGAGAGCCTCGATCAGCTTGATCCCGAGATTCTTCGTACTTATGAAAAGCTCGGCATTCCTCTGCAGGAACAGAAGATGCTGGCGGGAGTCGCGGTTGATGCCGTTTTTGACAGCGTTTCCGTCGCGACCACCTTCAAGCACAAGCTCGCCGAAGCAGGCGTGATCTTCTGTTCGTTCTCGGAAGCGGTGCAGAAGCATCCCGAATTGGTTCAGAAGTACCTCGGTTCAGTCGTTCCCTACACCGACAACTTCTTTGCCGCCCTGAACGCGGCAGTGTTCAGCGACGGGTCGTTCGTTTACGTCCCAAAAGGCGTGCGTTGCCCAATGGAGCTTTCGACGTACTTCCGCATCAACGCCGCAGAAACCGGACAGTTCGAGCGCACGCTGATCGTCGCCGACGAAGGCGCATACGTCAGCTATCTCGAAGGCTGCACCGCTCCGATTCGCGATGAGAACCAGCTTCACGCAGCCGTCGTCGAACTAATTGCGCTCGACAATGCGCAGATCAAGTACTCGACCGTGCAGAACTGGTATCCCGGCGACAAGGAAGGCAAAGGCGGGATCTACAACTTTGTGACGAAGCGTGGGAAGTGCCTGGGAGTGAATTCGAAGATTTCCTGGACGCAGGTAGAAACTGGCTCGGCGATCACCTGGAAATATCCGAGCTGCATTCTCCAGGGCGAAAACTCGGTAGGCGAGTTTTATTCGGTCGCGCTGACCAACAATTATCAGCAGGCCGACACCGG
>Ga0070741_10009123_pt1 | contig 19473 bp, 26 predicted proteins | sample Coa_R1_4_FD_66440 | JGI IMG/M metagenome (GOLD analysis project Ga0070741, IMG submission 66440) | Surface soil microbial communities from Centralia Pennsylvania, which are recovering from an underground coalmine fire - Coalmine... | ecosystem: Environmental > Terrestrial > Soil > Unclassified ...
CCGCGAGGAAGATGCCGCCGAGTATCCCGACCGGAATCGCCATTGCGGATGCAAGGCCGACGATGACGAGGGTGCCGAGGATCGCGTGCTGGACACCCCCGCCCGGGATTCCGACGGGTCGAAACGAGTTGACGAAGAACCCGACGTGCATCGCCGGGCCGAGACCTTTGGAGGCGGTGAACCACAGCAGGAGGCCCAGGGGCACCAGCGCCAGCAGCGTGAGCATGTACATCAGGACGAGGACGGCTCGGCTGACGGCCAGCCGGCGAATGTTGCGAGTCATGCGGTGAGGCGTGCCTGCCGTGCGGTCGACCGAACCAGGACCAGGGCGATGAGGTTGACCGCCAGCGTCACGAGGATCAGGACGAGCCCGAGCTCGATGAGCGCCGCCGAATAGACCGCCCCGGTGGCTTCGGTGAACTCGTTTGCGATCACGCTGGCGAGCGTGTACGCCGGCTGGAATATCGAAGGCGGGATCTCGTAGCGATTGCCGATGACCATGGTCACGGCGATCGTCTCGCCGAGGGCGCGACCGAGGGCCAGGATCGTGGCGCCGAATATCCCTGCTCGCGCTGCGGGGAGGGTCACGCGCCGCGTGGTCTCCCACCACGTGGCCCCAAGCGCAACCGCGTTCTCACGAAGGCCGGCAGGGACGGCACGGATCACGTCCCGCGAGATGGCGGTGAGGGTGGGCAGGATCATGACCGCCAGGACGAGCGCAGCGTTGAAAAGGCTCCGCACGGCCGGATCGGAAAGCCAGCCGACGAACCGCACATGGCCTGAGATGGGAACCTCGAGGTGCTGATAGGACCAGGGGGCGAGCACGTAGAGGGCCCATATGCCGTAAACGACGCTCGGGATCGCGGCCAGCAGCTCGATCGCGATGCCGAGCACGCCGCGCAGCCTCACCTGACCGGGCTCCACCAGGACGATGGCGACCGCGACACCGACAGGCAAGACCAGGGCGAGGGCCAGCAGCGATGTGGCGACCGTGCCGAAGATGGCCGGCAGCGCACCGAAGGTGTCGGTCACCGGATTCCAATCACGACCGTTGATGAAGCCGGGGCCGAACTTTGCCAGCGCGGGGCCGGCTTGCAGGAGGAGCACGGCCACGATGAGCAGGAGAAGGGCGGGCGCCGCTGCCGCCACAAGGAGCGTCATGGTGCGAAACCAATCGGGCGCCCGGCGCTGTTTCCTCGCGCCGGCGGCCGGAGGCGCTATTGCGGACACCGTGCGCTCACTCGGTAGCGGTCTGAGGGCCGCGGTCGAGTCGGTAGCCGACCCCGCGCACCGTCACGATCTCGAACGGCGCCACTCCGGCGAACTTCTCGCGAAGCCAACGGATGTGCACGTCGACCGTCTTGCGGTCCCCCGAGAATTCCGGTCCCCAGACGTTTTCCAGGAGTACGTCTCGGGTGTGCACGCGGCCCGGGTGCGCGAGCAGGTACGAAAGCAGATCGAACTCACGCTGCGTGAGCCGGACGTCGGTCGCTCCGAGAATGACGCGCCGCGCCGCTCGATCCATGACGAAGTCGCCGATGACGTCGCGCTCGGGAATCGACCGCGGCTCGGCGACGTCCGGACCTGAACGCCGCAGCACGGCATTGACGCGGGCGAGAACCTCGCGGATCGAGAAGGGCTTGGTGATGTAATCGTCGGCGCCGAGCTCGAGGCCGACGATCCTGTCCACCTCGGCGTCCTTGGCGGTGATCATGATGATCGGCACGCGGCTGCTCTTGCGAAGCGCCCGGCAGAAATCGAGACCGCTCATTCCCGGCAGCATCAGGTCGAGCAGGATCAGGTCGGGGCGCGCGGTTCGGGCCGTCCGAAGCCCGGTGGCTCCATCCTTCGCCTCCTGGACGGAAAACCCTGCGGTGGACAGGTTGTACTTCAGCATGTCGCGTATTCCTTCGTCGTCCTCGACGACCAGGACGCGCCCCGAGCTCGTGCCGTCGCCGGGGCTCAACCCAGCTCGACCACCTGGCCGGACTCCAGGAAAACGATGTCTTCGGCGACGTTGGTGACGCGATCGGCAATCCGCTCGAGGTTGTGTGCGACGAGCAGCAGGGTGACCGCACGAAGAGCGCCGTCGGTGTCGGTCTGCCCGCTGCCGATCTCCTTGACGAGATCCTCGAAGACACGGTGATAGAGGCGGTCGATCTCGTTGTCGCGACCAGCCACTTCGCGGGCGCGCGGTTCGTCCTGCTCGATGAGAGCCTCGAGGATGTCGTGCACCTGGCCGATGGCGAGCTCGCCCATCAGCCCGAACTCGGCCCGCAGCGGTGAGCCGGGAAGCGCCACCAGGGTGCTGGTCATGCGCGCGATCCGGACGGCGTAGTCGCCCATGCGCTCGAGCTCGGCTGCGATGTACTGCAGGCCCATGAGGTACCGCAGGTCGCGCGCCACGGGCTGCTGGGTGGAGATGACCATGAACACCTGCTCGCGAATCTGCCTGAACAGCTCGTTGAGGTACTGGTCCTGCGTCCGCACCTTTTCAGCGGCGGTGCCATCACGACGGCGCAGCGCGTCGAGCGCCGCCTCGATCTGAGACTCGACGAGCGTGCCCATCCGGACCAGCGACTCGCGAAGGCTGGAGAGCTCCTTTTCGAACGTCAGCCGCGGCATCTATCCGAACCGGCCGGTGATGTATGCCTCGGTCCTCTGGTCCTCTGGCCGGTTGAACAGCTCGGCGGTCGGTGCGAACTCGACGAGCTCACCGTGGCGGCCTTCGGGGTTCATGAGCATGAACGCCGTGAAGTCGGACACCCGCGCGGCCTGCTGCATGTTGTGCGTGACGATGACGATGGTGAAGTCCCGCGTCAGGGTGGACATGAGGTCCTCGATCTTCAACGTGGCGACGGGGTCGAGGGCCGAGCAGGGTTCGTCCATCAGGATGACCTGAGGGTTGACCGCTATGCAGCGCGCGATCGCGAGGCGCTGCTGCTGGCCACCGGATAGAGAGGTCGCGGGTGCGCCGAGCCGGTCCTTCACCTCGTCAAGGAGCGCGGCGCGCTCGAGGCTGTCCTCCACCGCCGTCCTGATCCGTTCCGGCTTCCACCCAAGGAGCCTTGGCGCGAACGCGATGTTGTCGCGGATCGACATGGGGAAAGGGCTCGGTCGCTGAAACACCATACCGACCTTCTGGCGCAGCTCGAGCAGCTTCCCTGTGGCGACGATGTCCTCGCCGTCGAGCATCACGGAACCGGTGGCGCGCGCGCCGGGCACGAGGTCGTACATGCGGTTGAAGACGCGCAGGAGTGTGCTCTTGCCGCATCCGGACGGACCGATGATCGCCGTGATCCTCCGCTCGGGGATGTCGAACGTCACATCCTTCAGAGCCTGGTAGCGACCGTAGAAGAATGACAGCGCTTCGACCTGGAGTTTCGGCCGGCCCGCACCATATACGGCGCGAAGCCCCGGCCTGGTGCCCTGGGCCGACACCTCGACCGACGGACGTACGTCTGCCACCTGCCGTCAGGATAGGTGGCGCCGGATTAACGGGACCTTATGGCGCGGTTAAGAGTTCGCGCGGCAGGGCGATGCTGAACACCTGCCCGCCGTCCCGCGCCGCCTCGGTCCAGATGCGCCCGCCCATCAGCTGCACGAGATGCTTGGTGATGGCCAGGCCGAGCCCGAAGCCGCCGGCTTCGCGTGGACGGGCGCCGTCGACCTTGTAAAAGCGCTCGAAGACGCGGCTCCAGTGCTCGGGCGAGATGCCTGGGCCGCGGTCGCGCACCCCGATCACGAGCTCCTGGCTCCCGTCACGGATTTCGACGTCGATCTCGCTGCCGGCCGGTGAGAACTTGGCGGCGTTGTCCAGCACGTTGCCGAGCGCCTGGGCGAGCTTCGCCCGGTCCGCGGCGATCCGAAGCGCGGGCGGCCCGCCGATGTTGACCGGTCGCTGCAGGCCGAGCCTCCCCACCGTTTCGCGGACGAGCTCGACGAGATCGAAGGCGCTGACATCTGTCGCGGCCGCGCCCGCCTCGATCTCACCGAGCTGGCGGAGGTTGTCGATGATCTTGCTGATCAGGTCCGCTTCGCGAACGATCCGCTCCGCAAAACGGCGCCGGTCGGCCAGCGGCGGGTCGCCGGCGAGACTTTCCGCAGTCAGACGGAGCGAGGTGATCGGCGTCTTCAGCTCGTGCACCAGGTTGGACACAAACTCCTGGCGAACCGTGGCCAGGCGCCTCACCTCTGAGACGTCCTGGAGAAACAGGATGCGCTCGCCGTCCCGCCGGCCCGCGACGATGGTCGCGGCAACAAGGCGCCGGCGGTGGACCAGCTGAACTTCCTCCGAAGACGTCCCGGAGCTGACGAGCTGAAACAGGCGCGACTCCAGGGTGGCCTCGACGATGCTGGCCGGCAACCGAGAAGCATCCAGCGAGAAAAACTCGCGGGCTGCGGCGTTGGCGCGGATGACGCGATTGTCCGCGTCGAGCAGCATGGCGACGATCGGGGCGCCATGGAGAACTTCGGTGAACGGGTCGCGTTGCTCCCGATCCGGCGGTCCGGGTTCCTGCCCCCGCCGCCGGTCCCAGATCACGGCCGGAGTATATGGGCGATGTCTCCGCACGGAGGCTTAAGCCTCGATTAACCCGGTCTTAAACGCCCATCTCCTAGCGTGGCGTTGTGACTACAGCGCAGCGAACCAGGAGGGGTCAGATGCTTCGATTTACGTGGGCCGGCCGGCTGTGGCTGATGGCGGCGGCCACCGCGATGGTCGCCACCGCGTGCGGCGGGTCGGGAGATGCGACTGCAACGCCGACCGCCGACATCGGCAGCGGCTCGCTGACCGGCGCCGGCTCGACGTTCGACAACCCCCTGTTCACGCGGGCGTTCTACGACTACTCACAGAAGTACCCGCAGGTGAACGTGAACTACCAGGCCGTCGGCTCAGGTGCGGGCATCAAGCAGTTCCAGGCCAACACCGTGGACTTCGGCGCCACCGACGTGCCGATGGGCTCCGCGGACATCACGACCGCCGGCGGCCCTGACGCTCTCGTCCAGGTCCCGGTGACCCTGGGGGTGGTCTCCATCGCGTACAACCTTTCGGGAGTCGGCAAGCTGCAGCTCGACGCCAACACGCTTGCCGGCATCTATCTCGGCCACATCAAGAAATGGAACGACGCCGCGATCACGGCGCTCAACCCCGGCGTAAGTCTTCCGAACGAGAACATAACCGTCGAGCACCGATCGGACGGCAGCGGCACCACGTACATCTTCACCGACTACCTCTCCAAGGTCTCCACCGAGTGGCAGTCGGCCGTGGGCGTCGGCAAGTCGGTCAAGTGGCCGGTCGGCGTCGGCGGCAGCGGCAACCAGGCCGTCGCGCAGGGCATCACGTCAACTGACGGCGCGATCGGGTACGTCGAGCTCGCGTATGTGGTCCAGGCGAACATGCACCAGGCCTACCTCAAGAACGCCAATGGCAAGTTCCTCCAGGCAAGCGTCGCCGGCGCGACCGCGGCGGCGGGCCAGAAGGGGTCCGTCTCGGCGTCCGACTTCTCGATCGTCAACCAGACGTGTGACGCCTGTTATCCGATCTCGGGGTTCAGCTGGGTGATCCTGCGAACCTCGTACTCCGATTCCTCCAAGGGCAAGGCGATCGCCTATCTCTTCAAGTGGCTCGTCACCTCGGGCCAGAGCGAAGGCTCGAGTCTCCAGTACGCACCGCTGCCTTCTTCGGTGCAGCAGCTCGCGCTCACGGGGTTGAAGTCGATCAAGGCTGGGGGAACGGCGATCCTCAGCTGACGCGACCAGGATATTTGCACGCTGAGCCGGGTGGCCTCCCCAACGCCGCCCGGCTCGCGTTCGTTCTAGGCCGAGGCGGCCGGGACGGTGACCAAAAGCTCCTTCAGGCTTTGCCGGGTGAACTTGCCGACGAACAGCGGTATGTACTGGGTCACATGCGAGCCTGACAGTCGCTGCAGGGCCTCGTTGGCCAGGGCTTCAATCGACTCGTCTGACACGATGCCGGTGTACTCGGCTTTGATCCTGGCGACCTCGGTGGCGACCTGTCTCAGCACAGCCTCATCGAATTCACCCTTCACGGTCACACTCCCCTGAATCCGAGCCGAAGGCAGCCGCTCGACGCCGCAGAAAGGCGAGACCACTCACAGAGTAGGACCTGACGCCGACTTCGCGCCAGGGCCTGTATAGGCAACGAATGGTTGCCGCCGGCTAACCATTGCGAGACTGAGCCGGCCCGGCCGCACCCGGGGTTACAGGGGCTTTCTCGCCGGAACACCCGCCCGCCGCGGGTAGGCTTCCGGCGTCGGCCGGACCTTCGCGACGATCACGATCGTGCCCGAGCGCCTCGCGGCCGACGGGGCCGGCACCACCTCCACGAGCTCACCACCGAGGATCGAGATCGCGTGGGCGGCCCGGTGGACGTCCTCGCTGTCTGTCTTCTGGGCGAGAAGCCGGCCGCCCACGCGGACAAGCGGCAGGCACAGCTCGGCCAGCACCGGCATCGCCGCCACCGCCCGCGCCACGGCGGCGTCGAATGCCTCGCGGTAACGCGGATCGCGGCCCACGTCCTCGGCGCGCCGGGCCAGCACCTCGACCCTGCCGAGCCGCAGGGTCGCGCAGGCCTGGACGAGGAAGGCGGCCTTGGCCTGGTCCGCCTCGACCAGTGTGAAGTCGAGCTCAGGGCGCGCGATCGCAAGGGGAAGGCCGGGCAGGCCGCCCCCGGAACCGACGTCGACGATCCGCCGCGCCTCTCCGATGTGGTCGAGCAGGACCAGCGAGTCGTGCACCAGGTCCGCGGGCGGCCCCGACACGAGGCCCGGCCACGAGGCGATCAGACGCGCCAGCTGTTCCGATCTAGAATCGTTCACGAAATGCCCATCTACGAGTATCGGTGCGAGAGCTGCGCCGAGAAGTTCGAGATCCTGACCAGGTTCGCCGAGCGCGACACGGCGCAGGTGTGCCCCGCGTGCGAGTCAACCCGGACGCGCGTGCTGGTCTCGAGCTTCGCGGTCACGGGCGGAGAGATGTCGGCCTCCGACTTCGCAGCCCAGCCGAGCGGCGGCGGCTGCTGTGGCGGCGGCTGCGGCTCCTGCGGCACGAGCCCGAACTAAAAGAACAAGGTTGCTCTTCCCGGTCACGTACCGGGTCAACGCGGCCGGCCACATGGAGGTCGGCGGCTGCGACCTGGTCGACCTGGCGCGCGACCACGGCACCCCGCTCTACGTCTACGACGAGGCGACGGTCCGGCAGCGCGCGGCCGAGTATGCCGCGGCCCTCGACGGCGCCGGCCAGGCGCTCTACTCCGCCAAAGCCTTCGCCTCGCCGCAGTTCCTCCGCATCGTCGCGGAGGAAGGGCTCGGCCTCGACGTCGTGTCGGCGGGCGAGCTGCACCTTGCGCTTCGCTCCGGCTTCCCACGCGACCGCATCTACTTTCTCGGCAACAACAAGAGCGTCGATGACCTGAGGGCCGCCTACGCGGCCGGCGCGACGATCGTCATCGACGGCGAGCACGAGTTCGAGCTGCTGCGCGAAGTCATCCCTCAGGGCAGCCGCTCACCGGTGATGCTCCGCATCTCGCCAGGGGTCAAGCCGGACACGCACGAGCACATCTCGACCGGTCAGCTGGACTCCAAGTTCGGCTTCTCGGTCGAGAACGGCGCGGCGCGGCGTGCGGTGGGGACCGCGCTGCGCCATCCCAACCTCGAGCTCGTCGGCCTCCACTCCCACATCGGCTCTCAGATCTTCGGCCTGCGCGCGTACGAGAAGGCCATGGCGATCATGCTCGACCTCCTCGTCGAGTTGAAGCGCGACCTGGGCTACGAGCCGGCCAAGCTCGGCGCGGGAGGCGGCCTGGGCATCGCGTACACGCGGAACGACGATCCGCCAACGCCGCGGCAGTTCGTCGAAACGGTGATGCATGCACTTGTGACGGGCTGCGCCGAACGCGGGCTGGCCGTGCCCCAGCTCGTGGTCGAGCCCGGCCGGTCGATTGCGGGGCCGGCGGGTGTGGCGCTCTACACGGTCGGCTCGATCAAGGACATCCCGGGCGTCCGGCGCTACGTCGCGGTCGACGGCGGCATGGGCGACAACATCCGCCCCAAGCTTTACGGCGCGCGCTACGAGGCATTTCTCGCCTCCGACCCGGAGCGTGAGCCGGCGGCGAAGGTGACGATCGCCGGCAAGTACTGCGAGTCGACCGACATCCTCATCACCGACATCGAAATGCCGCAGCTGGTGCCAGGCGACGTGATCGCGCTGCCGGCCGCCGGCGCGTACTGCCTCGCGATGGCGAGCAACTACAACGGGATGCCGAGGCCGGAGGTCGTCATGGTCAGCAACGGCAAAGCTCGCGTGATCCGCCGGCGCGAGACACTCGACGACCTTCTGGCCGCCGAGGTCTTCTGAGGGTCAGGCGCCGACCGTCACCGCGTTCGAGGCGTAGCACTTCAGCGCCGCGTCGCATGCGACCACGTGGGCCTCGACACCGGCCACGACGCCACTCGGTGTCTGAAGGACGGCCGTCGTCCAGGTCCTCGCCCCGCTCGGTGTCACGTACCCCACGACGTGGGGCCGGGACTGCTGCACGACACTGATCGAGAATCGCCCGGCGGCGGCGCACTGGAAGGTCACGCTGAAACCCTTCGCCACGGAGATCGCCGTCACCGACACAAGGACCGGTGGGCAGCCGCTCGCCGGCGCCGTGGCCGCGGCGCTCGCCGTCACGGCCGGGCTGCCGATCCCGGGACTGACGAACGCGAGGCGTGAGACGACGTGCAGGGTCGTCTGCTTGTGGCAGGCTCCCGCCCAGCAGATCTTGAGCACGTGATCCCCGACGGCCGTGTCCCTGGGAACGGTCACGGCCGCGGTGACGTTGCCGGCCGAGTCGGCCAGGAACGGGAAGGTATGTGCCACCTCCGAGACTTCGATCTCGCCGCTCTGCCCGGCGGGCACGTGGGTGGCCGTCACGACCAGCGAGTCGCCGGGCACGACCGTCGACGCCGACAGCGTCAGGGTGACGCCCTGTCGCGCGATGGCAAGGCCGACGAACACGGCGATCAGCAGCATCACGACGACGGCTGCGGCGATCAGCGCGTAAAGCCCGGCACGCGAGCTCTTCTGTGTCACGGGATATGACGCCTGTCCATAAGTGACCGGCGTCGCGATCGGGACCAAGGGCGGCGGAGCCGGCGCCACGGGCGCGACGGGCGCCATGACAGCCGTCGCGCCGCCGTAGCTCGGGGGCGGCGGGATCGGCAGGGGCGGCGGGGCCATGACCACCGTGCGGGAGGCCACCGTCGCGCCCTCCGACAGCGAGGCGCCCAGCGCGCCGACGAAGGCGGCGCAGCTTTCCCAGCGGTCCGCCGGGTTCTTGGCCAGGCCGCGCATCACGACCGCATCGACGCTGGGACCGAGCCCGGGCCGGCGGACGCTGGGCGGGTCCGGGTATCGGTGGACCTGCGCGTACAGGAGCTCCATCAGCGCCTCGCCATCGAACGGGATGACGCCCGTCACCATCTCGTAGGCGATGGTCGCGAGCGAGTAACGGTCGGCGGCCGGGCCGACGGAGCTTCCCGTGACCTGCTCGGGCGCCATGTAGGCGGGCGTGCCGGTGGTCACGCCCGTCATGGACTTCAGCGACGACCCCTGCATGAGCTTCGCCAGGCCGAAGTCCGCGAGCACGGGGGCGTCCTCCGCGGTGAGCAGAACGTTGGCCGGCTTGACGTCGCGGTGCACCACGCCGTGCGCGTGGGCGTAATCGAGCCCGGCGCCGATCCCCTGCAGGTACTTGAGGACGGTGGCGTGGTCGAGGAGTCCCTGGGCAAGCCTCGTCGACAGGCTTCCGCCCGGCACGTACTCGACGATCATGTACGGCGTCCCCTCGTACTCCCCGAAGTCGTAGACGTTGACGATGTTCGGGTGGCGCATCTGCGCGATCGCCTGCGCCTCGTGGCGAAACCTCGCCACGGCGTCGGGGTCGGGCGCAAGCGCCTGCATGACCTTCACGGCGCCCGTGCGCTGGAGATGAGGGTGGTAAGCGCGGTAGACCAGGCCCATGGCGCCCTGGCCAATGAAGTCCTGGACCTCGTACTGGCCCAAACGGGTCCCCGGTCCGATCGACACGGCCCCTGATTATGCCGGTCGATCACGCGAACCCGGCCCGGGTTAACCGATCGTTGACGTTTGCTTCCAGCCGCCCCGGCCGTGGCGGCGGACGGCGACGAGCCCGGCCAGGATCGACAGGGCGATCTCGGGCGGCGTGGTCGCGCCAAGGTCCAGGCCGACCGGGCTCTGGATCCGAGCGATCACGTCCTCGGCCACGCCCTTCGCGCGCAGGGCCTCGAGATGGTGGCCGGTGTGGCGGCGGCTCCCCACCAGGCCGATGAAACGTGGATCCGCCGGCAACACGGCTTCCAGCGCCTGCACGAGGTCGGGGGCGTCGTGGTCGGTGTGGACCACGAAGACGTCGCCCGTAAGCATGCTGCGCACGCCTTCCAGGGACGTCACGGCCTCGGGCCATTCGTCGCCGCCCAGGCGCTCGCGCCGAGTCTCGACCAGCACTGGCCGGAAGCCGGCCTCCGCCGCCCATCGGACGAGGGAGCGCGCGACAGGAGTCGCGGCGAAGACTACGAGGGTGGGCGCGGCCGCGTAGGGCTCCACGTAGACCTCGATCGAGCCCAGGTCGTGGCGGTAGGTCCGGACGGCCGGCGTCCCCGCCGTCGCGATGCCGGCGGCGTCGGCCAGCGCGGCCGAGTCGAACTCGCTGCAGCCCAGCGTCCCGGCGAGCGAGGTCGCGCGCGACATCAAGAGCTTGGCGCCCGGCTGCGATGGCGGCTCGCCGTCGAGCTTGATGACCGTGGCCAGGACGACCTCTTCGCCGCGCCCCAGGCGCCGCGCGAGCTCCTCCTCGACCGAGTCAGGCATGCGCCGCCGCCCTGGTCAGGACCCGCCGCAGTATGGCGACGGCGAGCTCGACCTCTTCGTCGGGCGTGTCGTAGCCGGTCGTGAGGCGAAGCGATCCAAGCGCGCGCTCAAGCGTGAAGCCCATCGCGAGCAGCACGTGCGACGGGTCGAGCGAGCCGGAGGCGCAGGCCGAGCCGCTCGAGACTGCCATCCCGGCGAGGTCGAGCGCCATGAGCATGTCTTCGCCGCGCCGGCCGTCGAACGTGCAGCTGGCGAAGTTCGGGAGCCGGTTGTCGGAGCCCGTCAGCTGTGCCCCGAGCTCGACCAGCGCGGAGCGCAGCCTGGCCGACTGGCGGGCCGCGGCCTGGGCGCGCGCCGCGCGCCGCTCCGACCATGTTTCGGAGATCGCGGCGGCCATCGCGCCCGCGGCGTCGACGTCCTCGTGGCCCGCCCGCCGCCCCCACTCCTGCGGTCCTCCGAAAAGGAGCGGGTCGATGCGCACGCCGTCGGCGACGAGAAGGACACCGCCGCGGCCGGCCCCAAGCTTCTGGCCGCTCATCGACACGAGGTCCGCGCCGGGCGGCAGGCCGATCCAGCGAGGCCCGGCGCAAGCGTCGACGTGGACCAGCGCGCCCGCCGCATGTGCTCGCTTGAGCACCTCGGCGACCGGTTGGATGCTGCCGACCTCGTTGTTCGCAAGCCCGACCGAGACGAACGCAACGCCGGGCTCGATCGCGTCCAGGTCGACGGCTCCCTTCGAGTCGACACTCGCGATCCTCACGTCACGGCCTTGGGCCTGGAGTCGGCGGAATGCGCCCAGCACCGACTGGTGCTCGGACGCCCACGTGAGCAGACGGCCGCTGGCCGGAAGTCGCGCGGCCGCGCCGAACACCGCGAGGTTAACGGCCTCGGTGCCGGAGGCGACGAACGTGACCTCGGTCCGGTCGCGACCCGTCGTCCTGGCGACCGTGTCGCGCAGCGCATCGAGGCGCGCTCGCGCGGCTCTGCCTTCGGTGTGGGGGCTGGACGCGTTGCCCTCCACGTGCGCGGCCGCACGAGCCTGGACGACCGCGGGGAGGATGGGCGCGAAGCCGGCGTCGTCGAGATAGATACGCCTCACGGGGCGGCTCGCGTCAGCGGCTGTGGTCCGGCTGGTGGATCAGTTCCTTGAGGGTGCCCTGGAAATTCTTGAGGTAGAGATGGACGTCGAGGATCTCGTCGACGCTGATCGGCTCGGCCTCGAACGTCGCCTTCTCGGGCATGTCGGCCGTCACGCTGTCGACCTCTTCCACCGCGCCGCCCGCGATGGCGAGCACGACCACGAAGGTCACCTGGCACTGCGCGCAGGTCACCTGCAGGTGAAAACGCTCGTCCTCGTGGTTGAGGACCTGGATGTCGCAGCCTTTGAGGCTCCGTCCGCAGACCGGGCAGTTGTAAAACCTGGCGCGGTCGCGGATGAACTCGATGATGCTCATCGCGAGGCCCATATTACGCCCGGGATTCCGATCGTCGCCGCCCTTCGATACACGTGCAGCCGGAAGATCCGACGATCGCCGAGTGCACGGTTCCCGGCGGGAGGACCATGCGGTCGCCGGCCGCCAGCTCGAGCGATCGGCCCTCCCGCTCGAGCACGAAGGTGATCGATCCTTCCACGCAGTACAGGACCTTCTCGTAGCCGTGGGAGTGCGCGCCGTAGCGATCTCCGGGCCCGTTCGACCACGAGTAGCAGCCCGTGGCCTCCTTCTCGAGGCGCGCCATCAGGTCTTCGAGGGGCATGTCGAACCGATTCTAAGATTGCTCAGGTGGAGCCTCGCTTCGTCGCGGACTGCAACGTCGGACGTCTCGCGCGGTGGCTGCGCGCGCTCGGCTACGACGCGTCGTACCACGCCCGGATCGGAGACGCCGAGCTGGTGCGCGAAGCCGCAGCCGAGGATCGCGTGCTGCTGACGCGGGACCGCGACCTGATGCAGCGGCGCGCCATCCAGACCGGAGTCGTGCGCGCCATGCTGCTGCGGGACGACGACGTGAACCTCCAGCTACGCCAGGTCTTCTCGGGACTGGGTCTCGTCCTTGCCGGCGCGCTCACGCGCTGCATCGAGTGCAACAGCCTGCTGGAGCCGCGTGAGCCGGCCATGGTCGCCGAGCGCGTGCCGCCGTACGTGCGGCGGACCCAGCTGCGCTATTCGGAATGTCCGCGCTGCGCCCGCGTGTACTGGGCGGGGACACACTGGCAGCGGATGCGCCAGGTGCTCACGGCGCTGTGAGGTCCATCCTGCGCGCACTCGTCGCCGGGGCCATCGGCGAGGAGGAGACGCTCGAGCAGCTGCGCCGCCTCCAGCTCGAAGAGCTCGGCGGACGCGCCCGTCTCGACCTCGGCCGCTACCTGCGCCGCGGCGTGCCCGAGGTGGTGCTGGCAAGCGGCAAGTCGCCCGCGCAGGCCGCTCGCCTTGCGGTGGTGCTGGCCGAGCAGCAGGGCCAGGGCCTGGTCAGCCGGATGACCGACGCGCACGAGGCGGCCGTGCGCTCAGCCGCGGCAAAGGCGCGGATGGGCGTGATCGACTACCACCGGTCCGCCAGGGTCGTGCGCGAGGGTTTCGAGCCGGAGCCGGTGGGCGGCAAGGTCGGGATCCTGACCGCCGGAACTTCGGACGTTCCCGCTGCCGACGAGGCACGGATGCTCGCCGAGGCATGCGGCATGGACGCGCGGCTCGATGCCGACCTGGGTGTTGCCGGGCTGCATCGTTTTCTCGGCCCGCTGGCCGCGATGCTGGATTGGGGCGCGGACGTCATCGTGGTCGCGGCGGGCATGGACGGAGTGCTGCCCGGCCTGGTGGCGGGGCTTGTCGACGTGCCGGTCATCGGGCTGCCCGTCTCGACCGGTTATGGGCGGGGGGGTGCCGGCGAAGGCGCCCTCACCACGATGCTGCAGTCGTGCTCGACCGGGCTCGTCGTCGTCAACATCGACAACGGCGTGGGCGCCGGAGCGGCGGCCGTGACGATCGCGGCGCGCGCGGCTCAGGGCCGCCGGCGCGGACGGAGCGCGGCCGCCACAGCCGCGACGAGCGCCGCGACCAGCATGAGCCCGAACAGCACAGGGGCCGCGGCGCGCCATGCGTCAGCGCCTCCGGGGATGGCGAACGTCAGGCCGAGGACGACCACCGCGAGCAGCACCCCCGCCAGCAGCCACGGGAAGCCTCGGCGCCGCCGGCCGTAGAACAGCATCCAGAGCGCGCCGGGCCGCTTCTTCTGGCCGTTCACACCAGCTCCCGCAGCCCGGCGAGCGAGCGGACGGTCGGCACCCCATCGCCCGGCAGCTCCTCGGCGTGCGCGAGCACGATGACCGCTCGCATGCCAAGCGCGACCGGGCCTTCGTAGTCCTCACGCACGCGGTCGCCGGCGAACAGCGTCCGGTCAGCTGTCGTGCCGATGGCGCGAAGCGCGACTCCGTAAAGCTCCGGCGAAGGCTTGCGCCGGCCGACCTCGCTCGAGAACACCACCGCATCGACGGCCGCCGCGATCCCGTTCGACTCCACCTGGCGCCGCATCATCTCGGGCGGAAACGGCGCGTTGGAGCAGATCCCGCGCTTGATCCCGCGCTCACCCAGCCAGGCCAGCAGGTCGAGCGCCTCCGGGTCGACGCGGACGGCGTGGTCCCAGCACCGCTGCTCCGCATCGAGGATCTCGTGGAGCAGGCCGTCCGGCAGGCGCAGCCCGGCGCGGTGCCACGCGTCCCGGAACACGTCCATGTAATCCACCTCGTCCTCGCTCATGCTCGAGATGTACTCCTCCAGCGGAAGGGCGACGTCGTGGAGGATCGTCTCCGCCTCGGGCGCCGGCACGCCGAGCGCCTCCTCGATCCGCGGCCTGAACTCGCGCAGGACGGCGACGAGCTCTTCGGCGGGATAGGCGAACGTGACGAGCGTGCGGCCGTAGTCGAAGATCACGCCTTCGGTCCGGGGCATGCGCATATCCTGATCGCCGTGGCGAAAAAGCTGACGCACCTCGACGACCGCGGCGCGGCGCGCATGGTCGACGTCGCGGACAAGGCGGTCACGGTGCGCGAGGCGCTGGCCGAGTGTGTCGTCCGCATGAGCAGGGCGACCGTCGACGCCGTCCGAGCGGGCACCGCCAAGGGCGACGCGCTCCAGGTGGCGAGGGTGGCGGGGATCATGGCCGCCAAGCGCACGCCCGAGCTCATCCCGCTGTGCCACCCGCTACCGATCACCAGCGTCGCCGTCGATTTTCAGTTCGTCAAAGGCGGCGTGCGAGTCGAGGCGCGCGTGCGCGTCACGGGCCAGACGGGCGTCGAGATGGAGGCGCTGACCGCGGCGGCGGTGGCCGGCCTGACGTTGATCGACATGACCAAGGGCGTCGAGCGCGGCGTGTACATCGAGACGGTGCGCCTGCTCGAGAAGTCGGGGGGCCGCTCCGGGACTTGGAAGCGCAAGGCTTGAAGTTCCGCGCCCACGTGATCACGGTGAGCGATCGTGTGTCCGCCGGCCGGATGGAGGACGCGAGCGGCCCCGCGCTGTTCGAGATGCTCGGCGCCGCCGACTACGAGGTGTCGGGACCGGAGGTCGTGCCCGACAATCAGGAGCGCGTCACGGACTGCATCGTCGCGGCGGTGGTCGCGGGCGCGGACCTCGTCGTGACGACCGGCGGAACGGGACTCGGGCCCCGGGATGTCACGCCTCAGGCGACCTCGATGCTCATCGACTACGAGGTCCCGGGTCTCGGCGAGCTGATGCGAAGGGCGGGCGCGGAACATACGCCGCTGGCCGCACTCTCGCGCAGCATGGCCGGCGTACGGGGACACTCGCTCGTCATGAACCTGCCGGGCAGCGTGAAAGGGGCGACCGAATCGCTCGGCGCCGTGCTCACGGTTCTGCCTCACGCGTTGAAGCTGCTGCACGGGGACACCGCGCACGAGGCGTGAACGTCAACGCCGACGTCGGTGAAGGAGCCGGCCACGACGAGGCCGTGCTCGCGTGCGTCGACAGCGCAAGCATCTGCTGCGGGGTGCACGCAGGCTCGGCGGCGATCACCCGCGCGACGGCGCGGAGATGCGTTGAGCTGGGCGTGGAGGTCGGCGCGCATCCGGGTTATGACGACCGCGCCAACTTCGGCCGCCTCGAGGTCGGGATGCCGGAGGCCGAGCTCGCCGAGCTGATCGCAAGCCAGGTCGGCGCGCTGGCGGCGGTCGCGCCCATCAGGTACGTCAAGCCGCACGGGGCGCTGTATCACCGATGCCAGCACGACAGGTCCGCCGCGGACGCGCTTGCGCGCCTGGCCCAGGCCTACGGCGTGGGGGTCGTCGGCCAGCCTGGATTCGAGATCGTCGCCGCGGCGAAGCGGGCCGGCGTCCCGGCCTACCGCGAGGGCTTTGCCGATCGCCTCATCCTGCCCGACGGGAGCCTTGCGCCACGCTCGCGGCCCGGCTCCGTGCTCGAGCCGGCGCGCGCGGCGGAACAGGCGGTGATGCTCGCGATGTCCGGCGAGTACGACACCATCTGCGTGCACGGCGACTCGCCGGGCGCGGACACGATCGCGGCCGCCGTCCGGCGGGCGCTGTCCGAAGCGGGCTTCCGCACGACCGCGCTGGCGGGATGAGCCCCGCCGCCACGCTTGCGCTGAAGCTCGTGCTGACTCCGCTCCTCGTCGTCGCGGGTGTCGCCCTGGCGTTTGCGGTCGCCGTCGTGTCGGCGCTCGACGTGCAGACAGCGACACTTGCAGCGGGGCGTCGGTGGAGAATCGCGTGACGGAAATTCGCGAGCTGGATGGCATCGTGGACCTGGCCGACCTCGCGGAGCTTTTCGCGGTGGTGTGGGGCCGGCCCGGCGAGCCGCCCATCGGCTCCGACGTGCTGAAGGCCCTCGCGCATTCCGGCAATTACGTATGCGGCGCGTACGACGGGACTCGACTCATCGGAGGCCTGGTTGGCTGGCTGGGAGGACGGCCGCCCGGCGAGCTGCACCTTCATTCGCACATCCTCGGCGTGCTGCCGGGAAGCGACGCGCGCGGCCTCGGGTTCGAGCTCAAGCAGCACCAACGCCTGTGGTGCCTCGAACGCGAGGTCCGTCTGATGGAGTGGACGACCGATCCCTTGATCCGCCGCAACGCCTACTTCAACCTCACCAAGCTTGGAGCGCGTTCGAACCAGTACCTCGTCAACGTGTACGGCGCGATGCGCGACGGGATCAACGCGGGCGAGGAGTCGGACCGTCTCCTGATCCGCTGGGAGCTGCACTCACCCGAGGCGCTGGCGGCGGCCGCCGGAAGAGCGCCCGAGCCCGACCTCGACGCGCTGCGCGAGGCCGGCGCGACCACGATCCTTTCCGTCGGGCCTTCTCTCGAACCGCTCGCGAAGGAGCGCATCTCGGGTCGCGTCCTCCTGTGCCAGGTGCCGGACGACATGGTCGAGATGCGAATGCATCATCCGGCCACGGCGCGCGCTTGGCGGCTCGCCGTGCGCGACGCGCTCACCGACGCCATCGCGCACGGCTATGCGATCGCCGGGGCCACCCGATCCGGCTGGTACGTGCTGGTCGCGCCGGCCGAATAGACTCATAGGCAGTGCTGCAGGTTGGTGACCAGGCGCCGGATTTCAAGCTCCCGACGACAAGCGGACAGGAGCTCAGCCTAGATGCGGCATTCGAGAAGCATCGCGCCCTCGTCTTTCTCTTCTATGTCCTCGACTTCACCGGTGGTTGAAGGACCGAGCTGACCGAGTTTCGGTCAAGGAACGAGGATGCCGTCGCCGGCGGCGTCGGCATCTATGGGATCAGCGTCGACTCGGTGTTTTCGCACCAGGCGTTCGCCAAGGAGCTCGGCGGGCTGCCGTACGACCTCATCGGCGACTTCGAGCGGAAGATGGTCACCGACTACGGCGTGCGCCGCGACGACGTCGCCGGGTATTCCGGCATGGCGCGCCGCTCCATCTTCATCGTGGGCCGTGACCGCAAGGTGCACTGGACCTGGGTCTCGTCGCGCGAGCAGCCGCAGCCCGACTACGACCACGTCATCGCGGAGGCCAAGCGGGTGGCGGGGCCTGCATGACGCCGCCGAACGCCGAGCTGCCGAAGGTCGAGCGGGGTTGGAACGAGCTGTCGGAACTCGTCGAGCGCCTCGGCCCGGACGGACTCGCGAGGCGAGACCTCAACGGTTGGTCCGTGCGCGATCACGTCGCGCACGTTGCGGCGTGGGAGCTTTCGGCGCTTGGGATCCTTCGCGGTGAGAACCGGATCGCGATCATGGGCATAAGCGGTGTCGGCTGGGATGTCGAGGCCATCAACAACGCGGTCTGGGAGCTGCACCGGCACCAGACCGATGCCGAGGTGATGGCTTACTGCCGCAACGCGCACGACAGCCTCGTCGCGGCCCTGTCCAACCTCAGCGATGCCGACCTGCAGCTCCCGTACAGCCATTACCAGCCGCATGTCGACATCGGCCCGGACGGCAGCCGGCCGGTGGTCGAATGGATGGGCGGCAACACGTACGAGCACTACGCCGAGCACATCGGCTGGATCGATCAGCTGATCAAGGAGTCGAGCGCCGCGCGCTGAGCGGCGCGCATGCGCGCGGCTTCGTCGGCCGTGGTGCGCATGAAGGTCAGCTCGTCACCCGGCGCGAGCTGCGCAGCCGTGCTCAGGCTCGGGCCGATCAGGTTCACGATCACGGGATAGCCGCCCACGGTCTGGTGGTCGGCCATCATCAGGATGAGCCTGCCACCCGGCGGCAGCTGAACCGCACCGGGCACCAGGACGAACGACAGCAATCCTTCGCTCGTCGACTCGAGAGGTGATCCGTCGAGGCGGTAGCCCATGCGGTCGGAGGAGTGCCCGACGGAGAACGTCGAGCCGAACAGCAACTCTTGCGACTCGACCCCGACGGTGTCGAATTGAGGGCCTTCGATGACACGCATCCGGTGGTCCGAATAGTCGGGCCGGAGCTCGGCGGCGAGCGTGCGCTCGGCGGAGCTTGCGGTGACCTGCTTCGCTACCTGGACCGCGTCACCGGCGGCGAGTGCCCGGCCTTCCATGCCGCCTCGACCCACCATCACGTTCGTCGACAGCGAGCCGAGCCACCGCTGGCCGGCGAAGCCGCCCGTCACCGCTACGTAGGCGCGCGCGCCGGCGTGCCTGCGTCCCACGTCGAGCCGGTCGCCCGCGGCGAGCCGGATCGACGTCCACATGGGCACGGCATCGCCGTTCACGCGGGGTTGGAAATCGCCACCCGCAATCGCAACGTTGCACTCGGCCGTCGCCTCGAGCACCGGCCCGCGCACGGTGCACTCGAGCGTCGCCGCGGCGTCGTCGTTGCCGGCTAGCCGGTTCGCCGCACGGTGCGCGAATCGGTCCATCGCACCGCCGGCCTGGATGCCGTGGATCATGGCGTGAGGGCGCCCGAGATCCTGGATGGTCGTGAAAAGCCCCGGCTCGACGACGCGGAGGGAGGTCAATCGCCGGCGTCGAAGAACTTGACGCGGTCGCCGGCGCGGAAAAGGCACGGCGGCTCGCGATCCGGGAAGAAGAGCTTCACCGCGGTGCGGCCGATCAAATGCCATCCGCCTGGCGTGGCGGCCGGATAGATGCCCGTCATCCG
>Ga0070741_10009125_pt1 | contig 19471 bp, 19 predicted proteins | sample Coa_R1_4_FD_66440 | JGI IMG/M metagenome (GOLD analysis project Ga0070741, IMG submission 66440) | Surface soil microbial communities from Centralia Pennsylvania, which are recovering from an underground coalmine fire - Coalmine... | ecosystem: Environmental > Terrestrial > Soil > Unclassified ...
AGCATCACGCCGATCTCCTCGCCGGTGCGGATGATGTTCGGCACCACGCCCGAGGTCGACAGCGTGATCCGCCGCCGCGAGATGCCGATGCCTTCGTTGTCGGCGACGATCAGCAGCGCATCGCGCACCGCATCGAAATTGTAGAGCGGCTCGCCCATCCCCATCATCACGATGTTGGTGACGAGGCGCGCGCCGTTCTCGCGGTCGGCCCAGTCATTCAGGCGATCGCGCGCCACCATCACCTGGCCGACGATTTCGCCGGCGGTGAGGTTGCGCACCAGCCGCTGCGTGCCGGTGTGGCAGAACGAGCAGTTCAGGGTGCAGCCGACCTGCGAAGAGACGCAAAGCGTGCCGCGGTCGGTCTCGGGGATGTAGACGCATTCGACCTCGTGCGGCCGCTCGACCTTGTCCCCGCTCGGCAAGCGCAGCAGCCATTTGCGCGTGCCGTCACTGGAGATCTGCTCGGCCACGACTTCGGGCCGGTCGACGGTGAAATGCTTTTCCAGCTCGGCACGCATGTCCTTCGAGACGCTGGTCATCTCGGCAAAGGATTTGGCGCCGCGGAAATACATCCAGTGCCAGAGCTGCTGCACCCGCATCTTGCGCTGCGCCGGCGCAACCCCGATCTCGCCGAGGCGATCGGCCAGCTCCGCGCGCGACAGCCCGATCAGCGACGGCCTGGCCGGCGGCACATAGATTTCGAGCGGCGTCTTTTCCAGGACGGGTGCGGTCGCTGCCATGGGATCGGTCGAAGTCATTCGTTCTTGCGAGATTTCCAACCTCATCCTGAGGAGCGGCGTACGCCGCGTCTCGAAGGATGAGGCCCGGGCCTCATGGTTCGAGACGGCGCGAACGCGCCTCCTCACCATGAGGGGAGACAGCCATCAAATAGGCGTTCTGGGGTCATCGAACAACGATGTTTTGCGCCTTACCGCCGGCAGTCCTGCGCGATCTTGTCGAGGGCCTGCGATAGGCCCTTCATCGAGAAGGTGTCCGTGGTCTCGGTGCCCTTGGCCGAGACGCCCTTGACCGTGATATCGGGCGCGCGCCGCATGGCCTGGACCATCGCATCCTCCTCGGCGGCGTTCTTGATCCAGAGCCCGTCGCCCTGGGTGTACATCGCATAGGACGCGCCGCCGACATCGATCGTCGATTCCGAGCCCGGCTTCAGCTGATAGCCGATCATGACCGAGACCTCGTTCACCACCTTCTCGGCGGGGCGCGTCGAGACAAAGGCATAGGCCGGATCGCGCGGACGGTTCGGCGGATTGGTCTTCGACGACGAGGGCTTGGCCAGCGCAAAGCACACCAGCTTGCCGTTCGGCATCGCACTGTAGGCGCCCCAGGTTCCGAACTGGCCGATCAAGGTCGGCTCTGCGCCACCTGCAACGGCGGCTGGAGGTTTGGCGATCTCGGCCGGCTTGGCCGCGCTCTTGGTCGGCTTTGGCGTGGCGGTCGGCGCTTGTTTCGGCGCGGCCGACTGCGCCTGCGCGAAGCTTGTGCCCCCGCACAGCAACATACTTGCCGCAAAAGTCACCAAAATCCGCCGAAACATGCGGAGTGGTTCCCCCATCATTGTGACTGGAAGATGGCCCGGCGCGAGCGCTGTGACAAGCCAGAGTGACGGCCCGGTCTTAACCCCTGGAACGCGCGGCGCGCTGCGCCTCCCATTGCGCGTCGGTCCATTGCAGCAGATCCTCGGCACCGGAGGAGCGCAGATGCGCGCCGCCGTCCTGCACCACCATCTCGCCATTGATGTAGGCGGCACCGTCCGAGATCAGATAGCTCGCGAGATCGGCGAGCTCGCGATGCTCGCCGGCGCGCCCGAGCGGATTGCGCGCAGCCCAGTTCGAGTCGCGGCCCTCCGGGCGGAGCTGACCGGTGGCGCCAGGCGTCGGAAACGCACCGGGTGCGATCGCCACGGTGCGGATACCCTTCGGTCCCCATTCGACGGCGAGGCTTTTGGTCAGCGCCAGGATCGCCGACTTCGCCATCGCCGACGGAACGGTGAAGGCGCGCCCGGTGATGGTCGAGGTCGAGAGGATCGAGAGCACCACGCCCTTGTGCCTGGCCTCGATCCAGCGTTTGCCGGCGGCGAGCGTGCAATACATCGTGCCATGCAGCGTCGGGGCGAGAATCGCATCGGCCGCGCGGAACGACAGCTGCTCGGTCTGGGCGATGAAGGTCGCAGCCGCATTATTGACGAGGACGTCAATGGGTCCTTCGCGCCAGATCGCATCCATCATCGCATCGACCTGGGCGCCGTCGCGAATGTCGCAACGCTGCACACCGACCTTGCCGCCGATCCTGGCGCGCATGTCCGCGGCGGTGACGTCAAGCAATTCCAGCCTGCGCCCGCAAATCACGAGCTCGGCCCCGAGCTCCAGGAAACGCCGGCCCATCGCAGCTCCAAGCCCCGAACCGCCGCCGGTGACCAGGATGCGTTTCCCCTTCAGCAGGCCTTTTTCAAACATCGTTTGATTCCTCTCGAACACTCTCTCCCCTCATCCTGAGGAGCGCGCAAAGCCCGCGTCTCGAAGGATGTGGCCATGATGGGGCCTCATGGTTCGAGACGGCGCAAGAGCGCCTCCTCACCATGAGGGTCGAAACCGCATTGTCCCGGCCCCTCAAATCCGGCATGGAGTATCCCGCCTAATTCGTCCGCCCGGAAGGTGTGTCCATGAAAGCCGTTCTCTGCTCGCAATATTGCCAGCCCGACGATCTCGTGCTGGCCGACGTACCCGACCCCGTGGCCGCACCCGGCGAGGCCGTGATCGCGATCAAGGCGGCGGCGCTGAATTTCTTCGACATCCTGATGATCCAGGGCAAGTACCAGATCAAGCCGCCCTTCCCGTTCTCGCCGGCGGCGGAAATCGCAGGCGTGATCGAAAGCGTCGGCGAGGGCGTCAAGGATCTCAAACCCGGCGACCGCGTGGTGGCGTCCTGTGGCCATAACGGCGCGCGCGAGAAGATCGCGCTGCCGGCCGCCTCGATCGTGAAGATCCCCGACAATCTCGATTTCGACCGCGCCGCCGGCATCATCATCATCTACGGCACCGCGCTGCATGCGCTGGAAGACCGCGCCAGCCCAAAGCCCGGCGAGACGCTCGCGGTGCTGGGCGCGGCCGGCGGCACCGGCCTCGCCGCCTGCGAACTCGGCAAGCTGATGGGACTGAAGGTGATCGCCTGCGCCTCGTCGGACGAAAAGCTGGAGTTCGCCAAACAGCACGGCGCCGAGCTGACGCTGAACTATGCCAAGGAAGACCTGAAGGAAGGCCTGCGCAAGCTGACGGGCGGTAAGGGCGCCGACATCGTGTTCGATCCGGTCGGCGGCTCCTATGCGGAAGCCGCGCTGCGTTCGACCGCGTGGGAGGGCCGCTTCCTGGTCATCGGCTTTGCCGCCGGCGACATTCCGAAGATGCCGCTCAATCTCGCGCTCTTGAAAGGCTGCGACATCCGCGGCGTGTTCTGGGGCAACTGGGCGCGGCTCAATCCGGAGAAGAACCGCGCCAATCTCGAGAAGCTGGTGAAGTGGACGGCGGAGGGGAAAATCTCCTCCCATGTCGACCGCACCTTCCCGTTGGCGCAGACTGCGGACGCCCTGAAAGTGCTCGCCGGCCGCAAGGCGATGGGCAAGGTGATTTTGCATCCGTAAGCGGGTGCGCACTGATGCATTAGACCTCGTCGTTCCGGGAATGACGACGAATGCGTGTTGTCCCAATTTGACGCAATTGGGCGGTGTGCAGCAAAGCAACACCGCAATTCTCTTTTTGATTTTCAGCGCTCTGCCAAAATGAATCCAAAATGTTTCCCAAATCGCGCCGAGCAGGGCCGCGTTTTGGGCTGATTCAAGCGGCGACTATGACCCCAGTAACGGGGCTCTCTTGAACAGCAACAACAACAAGACAGCGTGGGATGCCCCGGTTTGTTGCGTCACAGAGTGCGTGGGGAACATACCATGGTGGAGCACACACACTATCGGTCTGACCAGTCCGATCTAAACAACGAAGACACTCAGCGCCCCCGGCGCTACGCCTTCGGACGAACCGCCAACACCGACTATGGCGATTCCGTTCCGCTCTTCCTCAGTGATCCCGACGGTGAACCGGATCCGGAAGAATATTCGAATGGCTTAGAGCCGCAGCGGCGCTTCTCGCTCTCGTTCAAGCTGTTGATGACCGCATCGGCCGCCGCCTGCGTGGCGATGCTGTTCGCGTGGTTCACCTCGGATGCGACGCGCGACGTCATGATCAGCGCGAAAGCATCGATCGCCACCGTGCTGCCGATTCCATCGACCGCGGCACAGGCGGAAGCGAGCCAGTCTGTCCCGTCAGCCCAGCTCACGGCAAGCGACGTGCAGTTGAAGGATCCGGCACAGATCCAGGATACGGCCCGTTGGCCGTCGCCGGCACAGGCAAGCAGCCCTCCGCGCCAGCAGGTCGCATCCGCGACGCCGTCGCGCGAAGAGATTACCTCGGCCTATCAGAGCGCGCTGCAGACCCGCAGCCCCGCCACGGCACCCGCCGTTGTACCGCCGCAAGTAACGGCACCGGTTGCGGTCGCGCCGCCTCCGGCCGCGCCGCAAGCGCGGCGGATGGATGCGGACGAGCTCGCGACGCTGATGAGGCGGGCGAAGGAATCGCTCGAGGCCGGCGATATTCCGGTCGCGCGCCTGCTGCTCGAACGTGCCGCCGACGGGCAGGACGCCGGCGCCGCGCTGATGCTGGCGCAGACCTACGATCCCGCCGTGCTCGGCACCTCCGATGTCCGCAACATCACGCCCGAGCCCGACAAGGCGAAAAGCTGGTACCAGCGCGCCGCCCAACTCGGCTCCGCCGACGCGCAGCGCCGGCTGGCCCAGATGCAAAACTAAAACTGATTTCACACCAGCGCAGGGGACAACATGCGGCGTTTATTTGGACTGGCACTCGTTGCCATGATGATGGCGTGTGGCTTTGCGGCCCGCGCCGAAGAAGGCGAGTATGACCCGGCCAAGGTCAGCGACAGCCTGAAGGCGATCTTCCAGTTCGGCTCGGCCCAGACCAAGCAGGCGCTGAATGCCAATACGGTGACCCTGATAACGGGCACCATCGGCGGCACCTATGTGCAGATCGGTGCCGATCTTGCTTCCGTGCTCGACGACGGCAACAAGTTGCGCGTACTGCCGATCGTCGGGCGCGGCTCCGTGCAGAGCGTCGCCGACATCCTGTTCCTGCAGGGCGTCGACCTCGGCATCGTGCGCTCCGATACGCTCGACTATCTCGAGCGCAAGGGCTTTGCCAAGGACATCAAGAAGCAGTTCACCTATGTGACCAAGCTCTACAACGAGGAAATGACGATCATTGCACCGAAGTCGGTGCAGAGCCTGAAAGACCTCGAAGGCAAGACCGTCAGCGTCGACCTGCCGAACGGCGGCACCTTCGTCACCGCGTTGACGGTGGCGGAGCGGCTCGGGATGAAGGCCAACTTCGTCTATATCGAGCAGCGTATCGCCATGGAGAAGCTGAAGGCAGGCCAGATCGACGCCGTGATCGTGGTCGGCGGCAAGCCGTACAAGTCGGTCTCGAGCTTCGCCAATGACGGCCGCTTCCATCTCGTGCGCGTCGACTACGACAAGCCGTTGCAGAACGACTATCTACCGGCGACGCTGACCTCCAAGGACTATCCGAACCTGATCGCCGAGGGCGAGAAAGTCGACACCATCGCAGTGCCGGCGGTGCTTGCGGCCTATAACTGGTCGCCCGGCACCGACCGCTATCGCAAGCTGGCGCAGTTCGTCGACGCTTTCTTCGCCAAATTCCCGACCTTCCAGCGTCCGCCCTTCCATCCCAAATGGAAGGAGGTCTCGCTGGCGGCGCCGCTTGCCGGGTGGAATCGGCTCCCCGCGGCCCAGCAATGGCTCGACAAGAACGGCATCTCGCCGGTGGCACGGGCGAAGTTCGATGACTTCATGAACCAGAACCCGCAAGGCGCGAGTGGCCCGCGGTCGGAAACCGATCGCGAGACGCTGTTCAGGCAATTCCAGGCATGGCAGGCCGAACAGGCCGCCAAGGAAAACGCCCGGGCGCAAGCCCCCACCCCCGCCCCCGCCATTCGCGCAAGCCGGCATCAAAAAGAGCAATAACGCGCGGCGGGTCGTAAGAGCGCCGCAACCACACACTCGTCATGGCCGGGCTTGCCCCGGCCATCCACGTCTTTCCTTCAAGTGGCCCGAAAGACGTGGATGCCCGGCACAAGGCCGGGCACGACGAAAGGTAGATAGCGCGCTCAGCTCTCCTCACAACCGCGCTTCAGGGCGGCGCGCGCCGCCTCGCGATGATCGTCGGTGATGTTGCCGGCGACCAGCCGGATCACGGTCGCAAGGATCGCCGCATCGTCGGTGAAGCCGAGCACCGGCATCATGTCGGGAATGAAATCGAACGGCAGGATGAAATAGGCAATCGCGCCGAGCAGGGCGACCTGCACGTGACGCGGTGTCCGCTTGTCGAACGCGCAGTAGTAAGCCGCAAGCAGGTCTTCGGTGAACGGCAGCTTCGCCGCGACCTTCTTCAGCTTGATCCAGAAGCGGCGGCGCACGCTGTCGCGATCCTGTGCGAGGCGATCGGCCGGTTCAAAGCCCACACTGAAATCGGATGCCATCGACGGCCTCCCCTCTTCCGCGGCAGATCGCCGCGGCCTATCCCAAGCGAAAAGTTGGTGATGGCACGCAACCGCCGCAAGGTCATCCCGTCAGCTTATCCGCCGGCGATCGCGTTCATCGCCTCGGCGAGTTCGATATCGTTTTTCGTGACGCCGCCGGCGTCGTGGGTCGACAGCACGACTTCCACCGTCTTGTAGACATTGCGCCATTCCGGATGGTGATCGCTCTTTTCGGCCACCAGCGCCACACGCGACATGAAGCCGAAGGCCTCGTTGAAATCCTTGAAGGTGAAGGTCTTTGCGATTGCGTCCCGGCCCGAGACCTCTTTCCAGCCGGCAAGCCCCGCCAGGGCCGATTTCCGCGCCTCCGCCGACAGCTTTTCCGCCATGTCCGCCTCCTTTTCCGATACGTATAACTCTAACAGCCAAAAGTGCTTTTGGGGTCCGAACCGGTACGCCGGTAACCATGACACAGATGTAACCCGCGGAACGGCTGGATTTTTGCTACAATTGGAGTTCAGGCGTGCCGCAAAATGAATTTGAACGTCAAACGGTTGCTTGCGAGATCCATGACCGGGGGTCCTGAGCCAGCCCAAATGCCGGCGCCGCCGTCGACCCGAGCGGCCGTGCGCCGGGCAACGTTCGTCACCGCGGCCGGTATCCTGGCCATCGTCGGCACGCTTGCCGGTGGCTATTACTTCGCCACGCGGCCGGTGCCGCTGAAAATCGCGGTCGGTCCCGCCAATAGCGACGACGTCAAGGTGGTGCAGCGACTGACGCAGGCCTTCACCGAGACACGCAGCTATGTACGGTTGAAGCCGATCCAGACCGACGGCGCGACCGCGAGCGCCGAGGCGCTTGCCGAAGGCAAGGTCGATCTCGCCATCATCAGGGGCGATCTTGATGTGCCGCGCAACGCCCAGGCCGTCGCCACATTGCGCAAGAACTACGTTGTGCTGTGGGTGCCGCCGCCGGCGAAGGGCAAAGGCAAGAAGGCGGGCCCGAAGATCACCAAGATCGCGCAGCTTGCGGGACGCAAGATCGGTGTTGTCGGCCGGACGCAAGCCAATGTGAACCTGCTGAAGCTGATCCTGCTGCAATATGGCGTCGACCCGGGCAAGGTCGAGATCACGCAATTTCCGGCCGGCGAGGCTGCCGACATGATCCGCAAGCAGACGGCTGACGCCTATCTCGCCACGGGTCCGCTCAACAGCAAGATCACGGCGGATGCGCTGACAGCCTCGACCAAGGATGGCGGCACGCCGAGCTTCCTTGCCATCGATGCCAACGAGGCGATTGCGCAGAACCATCCGGTCTATGAGGCCACCGAAATTCCCGCGGGCACGTTCGGATCGGCCGACCGGCCCGAAGAAGAGGTGAAGACGCTGAGCTTCGCTCACCACATCGTCGCACGCAAAGGCCTGTCGGAAGCGACCATCGCGGCCTTCACCCGGCAGCTGTTCGCGGTCCGCCAGCAGCTGATGTCGGAATTTCCCCAGGTCGCGAAGATCGAGACGCCCGACACCGACAAGGACGCCGCGATCCCCGTGCATCCCGGCGCCGCCGCCTTCGTCGACGGCGAGGAGAAGAGCTTCCTCGACCGCTACAGCGATTACATCTGGTGGAGCCTGATGGCGCTGTCGGCGATGGGCTCGGTCGGCGCCTGGTTCGCCGGCTATGTCAGGAAGGACGAGCGCAGCAACAATTCCCATCTGCGCGAGCGGCTGCTCGAGATGATCGCCGGCGCGCGCAAGAGCGACTCGATGGAGGAACTCGACGGCATGCAGACGGAGGCCGACACCATCCTGCGCGACACCCTGCATTGCTTCGAGGACGGCGCGATCGAGGAGGGCGCATTGACCGCCTTCAACATCGCACTTATGCAGTTCCATCACGCAGTCGCCGACCGACGCGCGTTGCTGATGAGCCTGCCGCACAACTTGAGGGCCGCTGCGTCGGCTGCGCAATTCCGCGCCACGGGGACCAACTAAGTTCTCTGAACGGCCGCTTTCTGTAATCGCGCCGTCATCAAACCTTTCTAGGTCTGTCAGCCTCCGCCGACGCCCGACCCAAGGAGGCCTGCATGACCATCCGCATTCCCCGCAAACCCCTGCACATCTCCCGCCGGCGCTTGCTGTCGACCGCGGCCGCCGCGGGCGTCAGCACGCTGGCCATGCCCCCATATCTGTCCCGCGCGGCCGACCGGCCCGTCATCACGCATGGTGTGCAATCCGGCGACGTCGGCGCCGATGGCGGCGTGATCTGGTCGCGCGCCGACCGCCCCTCGCAGATGATGGTCGAGGTTGCCACATCGGAGTCGTTCAAGGATGCGCGCAAGCTGCCGCCGATCAATGCACTGCCCGAGATCGATTTCACCGCCAAGATGCTGGTTCAGAACCTGCCCGCCGGCCAGGACATCTTCTATCGGGTCAGCTTCCGCGATCTCTCGCATATCGAGGTCGTGAGCGAGCCGGTTGTCGGCCGCTTCCGCACGGCGCCAGCGGACAAGCGCGACGTCAGCTTTGTCTGGGGCGGCGATGTCGCCGGCCAGGGCTGGGGCATCAATCCCGACGACGGCGGCATGTTCACCTTCTCGGCGATGCGCAAGCAGCGTCCGGATTTCTTCCTGCATTCCGGCGACACCATTTATGCCGACGGCCTGATCGCCTCGGAAGTGAAGCTTGCCGACGGCAAGGTCTGGAAGAACGTCACAATCCCGGAGAAGGCCACGGTCGCCGAGACGCTCGAGGAATTCCGCGCTGCGCACAAATACAATTTTCTCGACGACAATCTGCGCGCCTTCAACGCCGAGGTGCCGATCTTCGTGCAGTGGGACGACCATGAGGTCGTCAACAACTGGTCGCTGTCGAAGGAGCTGCCGGCGTCCTACAAGGAGCGCAGCATCACGCTGCTGGCGGCGCGCGCGGCCCGCGCCTTCCACGAGATGTATCCGATGCGCGAGAGCATCGTCGAGCCCGGCCGGGTCTATCGCCAGCTCGGCTATGGCCCGCATCTCGACGTCTTCATGCTGGACGAGCGCAGTTATCGCGGTCCGAATGGCCCGAACCAGCAGACGGCATATGGTCCCGACGCGTATTTCCTCGGGCCCGACCAGATGCGCTGGCTGAAGCGCGCGCTGCTCAACTCGCGCGCCACCTGGAAGGTGATCGCCTCCGACATGCCGCTGTCGCTGATCGTCTACGACGATGCCGCGAACAAGAAGGGCTCCGAAGCGTTCGCGCAGGGCGACGGCCCGGCGCGCGGCCGCGAGTTCGAGATCGCCGAAATCCTGCGCTTCATCAAGACCGCGCCGATCCAGAACACGGTGTGGCTGACCGCCGACGTGCATTACGCCGCCGCGCATTACTACAATCCGGACAAGGCGCAATTCCAGGATTTCGAGCCGTTCTGGGAGTTCGTCTCGGGTCCCTTGCATGCAGGCACGTTCGGGCCGAACGAGCTCGACAACACGTTCGGCCCCGAAGTGCGCTTCGTGAAAGCGCCGGGGCTCGACAAGCAGAACCTGCCGCCGTCGGCCGGCATGCAGTTCTTCGGTCACGTCAGAATAGAAGGCGCCACCGGCCAGATGACGGTGACGCTGCGCGACCGCGCCGATGTCGCGCTATGGTCGACGACGCTCGATCCGAGGCCCACCTGAATCAGCGCTTCGGAGCGACGCTCCGCAGCACGATCAGCAGCGCGTCGCTCGAGCACGGTTTCGGCAAGCGCGGCCGGTCGGCGAATTCCGGCGGCACCTTTTCGGCGCCGTAGCCGGTCACGAAGGCGAACGGAACCTTCAGTGCGGCGAGCCGCTCTGCAACGGCAAAGCTGTTCTCGCGCGCGAGGCCCACATCGAGCAACGCGAACTCCGGCACGCGCGCAGCGATCAGATCGAGCGCGGCCGCGACGCTGCCGGCGCAGCGCACCTGTCTCACGCCAAGGCTGAGGACGGTGTCCTCGAAATCGAGTGCAATGATGGGATCGTCCTCGACAATGAGGACATCGGCGGGCACGCGAACCGGATCGGCGGGGTCCATGATCTCGCCAGTTCTTGAAAGTCCGACTTTTTCGATCAGGACGTCCTGCCATCTGCGCCGCCCTTTGACGCGCCGATGGTTCCCGCATGGAAACCTGCACGTTTTCGCAGGGCGTGTCTGTGCACTTGTGGACATAACTTTGGAACCCGATCGCTTATTGTCACGTTGATGGGGCGGAGAGGGACAATGCTGACGCGACGTGACGCCGCGGCCGAGGTCAACGACCGGCCGTACAATAATCTGTTGCGCCGATTGGACCGCGCCGATTTCGCGCTGATCGAACCCTATCTCAGTGCAGCCACGTGCGGGCCGAACGAGTTGCTTTATAGTCCGGGCCAGCATGTCGAGATCGTGCATTTTCCGTGTGGGCCGAGTCTGGCGTCTTTCGTCGTGCCCAATGAGGACGGCCGCGATGTCGAGACCATCCTGATCGGTCGCGAAGGCGCGGTTGGCGGCATCGTCAGTCAGGGACACCTGCCAGCCTATACCCGCATCGCCGTGAAATTCGCGGGGCCGTTCGTGCGGCTGCCGGTCGGCAGACTCGCGGCGGCGAAGACGAAATCGACCAGCCTGTGCAATATTTTCGCGCGCTATGCCGATTGCATGCTGGCGCAGATGTTCCAGTCGACCGCCTGCAATGCCATCCACTCGATCGAGCAGCGCACCGCCAAATGGATTCTGTCAGCAATGGAGCGCACCGACGGCAATGACGTCGTGCCATTGACGCATGAGCAGCTCTCGACGCTGCTTGGCGTTGGCCGCTCCTATGCCAGCCGCGTGATCCAGGCCTTCAAGGCCGAAGGCATCCTGGAGACGCGACGCGGCGCGATCGTCGTGCGCAATCGCGAGGCGCTGCAGTCGCGCGCCTGTCTGTGCAACGAGGCGGTCAAGGCCCATTTCGAGGAAGTATTGCGCGGCGTGTATCCGATCGAGGAGAACGGCAACTAGTGCCCACTTTCCGAAGTCCGCGCTCCATCGCCACAACACCTTTCGCGGACTTCGGAAAGTCATGGGCACTAGAAGTCCATGATTCCAGTGCCGCCTTCGATCTGAAGTCCCTGAACCGATTTTGCCGCGAGGGAGTCAGGGACTTCAGATCGGCGGCACTGAACCCGCGGGGAAATCCAGTTCACCAAAGCGCAAACAACCCATTGTTTTTTGGCGTTTTCTGAATATATTGCGCCGCAACGCGTAAGGGTGTGCCCGGTCTTTTGGCCGGGCTTCCTTTTTAGGCTAAGCCCTTCGAGTTTCAAAGGTTTTGAGCGTTATCCGAATCAGTGTCCCGGCGCTCCGCCGAGATCGCGCCGTCACCTTGCACGACCAGACAAAGAAAATAGTCCATGAACCTCCGCAACGTCGCCATCATCGCCCACGTCGACCATGGCAAGACCACCCTCGTCGATCGCCTGCTGCAGCAATCCGGCGTCTACCGCGACAATCAGCGCCAGGTCGAGCGCGCCATGGATTCCAACGATCTGGAGCGCGAGCGCGGCATCACCATTCTGGCCAAGGCCGCTTCGGTCGAGTGGAAGGGCACGCGCATCAACATCGTCGACACGCCAGGCCACGCCGATTTCGGCGGCGAAGTCGAACGCATCCTCAACATGGTCGACGGCGCGCTGGTGCTGGTCGACGCCGCCGAGGGCCCGCTGCCGCAGACCAAATTCGTGGTCTCCAAAGCGCTGCGGATGGGGCTGAAGCCGATCGTCGTGATCAACAAGGTCGACCGCTCCGACGCACGCCCGGTCGAGGTCATCAACGAGGTGTTCGATCTGTTCGCGGCGCTCGACGCGAGCGAGGAACAACTCGATTTCCCGATTCTGTACGGGTCCGCCAAGCAAGGCTGGATGGCGACTTCGCTCGAGGCTTCGCACGACGAGGGCATGAGGCCGCTGTTCGATCTGATCCTGAGCCACGTCAAGCCGCCGGTCGTGGAGGAAGGCCCGTTCCGTCTGCTCGGCACCATTCTCGAAGCCAATCCCTATCTCGGCCGCATCATCACCGGCCGCATCACCTCCGGCTCGGTCAAACCGAACCAGAGCGTCAAGGTGCTCGACCACACCGGCAAGCTGGTCGAAACCGGCCGCATCACCAAGGTGCTGGCCTTCCGCGGCATCGAGCGCACCCCGATCGAGGAGGCGGAAGCCGGCGACATCGTAGCTCTCGCCGGCCTGCCGAACGCCACCGTCGCCCACACCATCTGCGATCCCGCGGTGGAAATCCCGATTCCGGCGCAGCCGATCGATCCGCCGACGCTGGCGATGACCTTTCGCGTCAACGATTCGCCGCTGGCGGGCACCGAAGGCACCAAGGTCACCGGCCGCATGATCCGCGACCGCCTGCTGCGCGAAGCCGAAGGCAACGTGGCGCTGGGCGTGCGCGAATCCGAGGACAGTGACGCGATGGAAGTCGCCGGGCGCGGCGAATTGCAGCTCGGCATCCTGATCGAAACCATGCGCCGCGAGGGTTTTGAGCTCTCGGTGTCGCGACCGCGAGTCGTTCTGAAAAAGGACGACGCCACCGGCGAATGGCAGGAGCCGATCGAGGAAGTCGTGATCGACGTCGACGAGGAGCATTCCGGCGTCGTCGTGCAGAAGATGAGCGAACGGAAAGCGGAACTGATTGAGATGAAGCCGTCCGGCGGCCACCGCCTGCGGCTGGTGTTCTACGCGCCGACCCGCGGCCTGATCGGCTATCAGGGCGAACTGCTTACGGATACGCGCGGCACCGCGATCATGAACCGCCTGTTCCACGGCTATGCGCCGTTCAAGGGCGAGATCCAGGGCCGCCGCAACGGCGTTCTGATCTCCAACGACCAGGGCGAGGCGGTCGCCTACGCCATGTTCAAGCTGGAAGACCGCGGCCCGATGATGATCGAGCCGGGCTGGAAGGTCTATCGCGGCATGATTGTCGGCGAGCACACCCGCGACAACGATCTCGAGATCAACGTGCTCAAGGGCAAGCAGCTCACCAACATCCGCACCACGTCGAAGGACGAGGCGGTGCGGCTGACGCCGCCGATCAAGATGACGCTGGAGAAGGCGCTCGCCTATATCGAGGACGACGAACTGGTCGAGGTGACGCCGAAGTCGATCCGGCTGCGCAAGAAATTCCTCGACGCTAACGACCGCAAGCGCGCCGAGAAGGCGCGCGAAGCTGTCGCTTGAGGGCGAATAGCGAATAGGGAGTAGCGAATAGGGGCGTTTGCGCTTGGTTCGCTTTTCTGTACCCTACTCGCCATTCGCTACTCGCCACTCGCCTTTCACATGTCTCTCCCTTCGGACATAAATGTCGCGATCATCGGCGCGGGTGCAGCCGGCCTCGGCGCCGCACATGCGCTGAAGCAGTCCGGCCTCTCGTTCATCGTGCTCGAGGCGCGCGACCGCGTTGGCGGACGCGGCCACACCGTCATGGCCTCGCCCGAGGTCACCTTCGATGTCGGCTGCGGCTGGCTGCATTCCGCCGACCAGAACACCTTTGTGCCAATCGCTGAGCAACTTGGTTTCGAAATCAACAAGACCCTGCCGCCGTGGCGCGAGCGCGCCTGGGGCAACGCGTTCCCGCCGGAAGCGCGTGGCGACTTTATTCGGTCGCTGGATGAATTCTTCCAACGCATCCACGACGCCGCCAAAAGCGGTCGCGACAGCGCCGCCAGCCGCTATCTCGAACCCGGCAATCGCTGGAATCCGATGATCGATGCGATCTCGAGCTACATCAACGGCGCCGAGACCGACCGCGTCTCGATCCTCGACTTCGACGCCTATGAGGATACCAATCGCAACTGGCGCATCCGGCGCGGCTATGGCGCGCTGATGGCGGCCTATGGCGCGTCCTTGCCCATCGCGTTCGATTGCACGGTCAAGCTGATCGATCATTCCGCAAAACGCCTGCGCATCGAGACCTCGCTGGGCACGCTCGGCGCGGACAAGGTCATCGTCACGGTGCCGACCAACCTGATCGCGGACGAGGCGATCCGCTTCCACCCCGCGCTGCCGGACAAGGTCGATGCGGCCGCGCATCTGCCGCTCGGCCTTGCGGACAAAGTCATGCTGGCGCTTGCCGACCCCGAGGCGTTGCCGGCGGAAGGCAATCTGCGCGGCGCCACGATGAGCACCGCGATGGGGACGTATCATCTGCGCCCGTTCGGCCAACCCTGCATCGAGGGCTTCTTCGGCGGGCGTCATGCGCGCGCGCTGGAGGACGAAGGTGACGGCGCGATTGCGGCGGCATCGATCGAGGAGATCGTGGGCTTCCTCGGCAATGACTTCCGCCGCAAGCTGAAGCCCCTGAAAGAGTCGCGCTGGGCGCTCGATCCGTTCGCGCGCGGCTCCTACTCCCACGCCCTTCCGGGACACGCCGGCAAGCGCGCCGTGCTCGCCGCACCCGTCGACGGCCGGCTGTTCTTCGCAGGCGAGGCGACCTCGCCGCACTTTTTCTCGACCGCACATGGGGCGCGGGACAGTGGGGAGCGGGCGGCGCGGGAGGTACTCCACGCAATCAATCGATAAAGCTATTGCGAGCGAATTGTTGCGGCCTATCCTACACACAAACGAACTGGTCAGAGGCGTGTCATGGCGAAGCGCAAGGACTATTGGACGTGGGAAGAGATTAGCTTTCGAGAATGGCGGAGTGCTGTAGACCGTCGACTCAACGATATCTACGTCACAACAATCGATGACGCCGGCATCGAAGATGAGAGGCTAATGTCACATTGGGAGATGAAGCAATCTCCGTGGGAATTTGTCGAATGGTTTGGTAACAAATACGACCTTGATCCCAAGTCTGAGATCGGGCTCTAGCTTTTGAAAATTGTATCTCTATGAAATTTCAGATAGTGCCCGTTCGGATATAAAGTTGAGTCCTTCGGAAGATTGACGTGTCCATTCGCATTTAGGAGACGCAAAGCATCATCTGGTACGCGATTTTTTGAAATTAGGATTTCGTAATCGTCCCCCACGGAGACGAGCCCTCTGTCAAACATCCAGTGGACCGTCCCCGATAACGCAAGGCCGTTTCTGATAGTATCAGGTCCATTATCCGCGACGGGCTTGATGTGCGCAGCTTCGACCTCCGGCCTACCGCCTCCATTTATCAGTCTAAGCCCCGTCAGTGCGCATCTATTGTCGTATGCCTCTCGAACCGCGAACTTGAAAGCCCTGTCTCGAAACGGTCTTTGTATTGTCATTTCGACGATTGGACGCCTAAATTCGTCACCGGGATCGTCTAGTTGGTTCGGAGCGATGATCTTGGCCGGCTGGTCCTCGGCAAGGACCGGGGCGAAACCTGATCTCAATATTAGATCGAACTCAGAATCTGGGAGATTGCGAACCGAACGCCGCGCAGTTCCCAGATTAGTGCCGTCAGTTTCATTTCCCAATCGGCTTTCGTAGTAGTGGCCAGCTTCGCGAAAAGGCACAGGTCGAGTGAATGGAAGGTAGTTCGCAATTTCCGCGTAATAGTGGCCGGGATTTTTTGGATCAGCGCGAATGCCGGTTACTTGCGCAGTCGCAAAATAAGCTTGGCGACCTCCCTTACTCGACAAGGATGAATCTTGGCGGCGGGGTTCGTAGTAGATAATTTGATCGCCGACTGCAGCCTTGACTTGATTTAGATACGTACTTGGGAAGTGATAGTACTCTTCCGGACGATCATCGTAGCTCGGAGTCACGCGCGTTGAGAATATTGCCTTGCTCATCTGGCGAACCCAAGGGCGACCAACGTTCCAAACAACTCTAATTTACAAATCCTGACATAGATAGCCATTTACTCCATAACCCTCGTCCGCCACCCTGCATCCGGCACGATGCACGCATCATATTTCCCGAAAATGCGATAGCGGTTCCTCGCCACGACATTGTACACGCCGTCGCGGATGAAGCGCGGCATAGCGAACAACACTCGCACCCAGCTCCATCCCGGCAATTGCGACAGCACGGTCAGCGCGCCGTCGGATTTGAAATACGCCGTGCCGCCATGGACGACGGCATTGGTGTCGGGATCACCGGGATCGATACGAAGCGCCTGCGCCATTCGCGCGCCGTAGGCCGACTGGATCGGCGTGAAGCGGAAGCGCGCCGCCTTGTCGCGCGCGACGATGAAGCGGACCCAGCGCGAGCAGAGTACGCAGACGCCGTCGAACAGGATCACATCGTCGTCGGGCCAGACGCGCTTCTTTTCGTCCGGGGTCGGCGGGATCGGCGTCATCGTCGCTTCGCTTGGAGCTTCAGCGCGCGATCGAGATCCCCGGCTGCCAGCTTCACGCCGCTCTCCGTTTCCGGCAGCCAATGTCCTTCGCTGCCGAACGCCGGCAGTGCATGGAAATCGACCTTGCCGCCGCCGCTGCGGAACGCATCGGCAAGCGTCTGCGAAAACGCCGGCGAAAAATACGTGTCGTTCGCCGCCACCAGCCAGGTCACGGGCACGCGCGCATCCTTGCCGAACGCGGCCGCGGCCGTCAGCAAGGTATGCGGCGCGCAAATCCGGTTCTCGAAATCATTGGCATGGCCGCCGCGGCCCGGCGCGAAAGCGATGATCGCCGCGATCGCTTTCGGATCCTCAGTCGCGAGCGCCAGCGCGCCCCAGCCGCCGGCGGAATGGCCGACGATCACGGCGCCGTCGCGGCGAACAAACGGCTGGCCCCGCATGTAATCCAGCGCCTTGCGAATCTCGTCGGCGGTCGCGCGCCCGGACTTGGCATAATCCGCCTCGTCGCAACCGCCCTGGTCCTCCAGATAGTCGCCGCCGGTTGAGCCGTGGCCGAGCCGCTCCGGCACCAGCACGGCAAAGCCGCGCGCGACGAGAAAGCCGGCAAGCGCGCGATATTCCGGCTGCGGCATCTGCGCCCGGCGCAACACGTTCTGGGTGGTCGCATGCGCGATCAGCGCCAGCCGAAACGGCCCCTCGCCGGCGGGACGAAACAACACTGCGTGAGCGGGCCGGCCGGCAACCGGCGTCGGCACCAGCCATTGCTGCGCGCGATTCGGTTCGCCCTCGGCGCCTTGCGGCCCCAGGCCCGGCGTCTGACCGGCGAATATGACAAGCGCCGCAAGCGCCAGCGCAGATTTGAACCAACGTCTCATCGGACAGGCAGGCCGGACAGAACAAACACCAGATGCGCCAGCAGAATACCGGCAGCGAATCGAATCGGGAGCCTTAAATCGGCGAGCCCACTGGATTTCCGCCAAGCCATGATGCCGGTGCGCAAGACGCACAAACCCCGCCGCTCGCAACGCCGACCGCGGTGGGAACGGCCGTTTGTCCTTTTTCGGCACAGCAAAGCTGGCGCAGTGATGCAGAAAGTCCACAGGTTAACCGATAATTAACGATAGGCCTTGAAGCCGGGCCGCCGACTTGATTTGATAAGCCACTATGAGCACTACCCTAATCGAGGTTCGGCCGGCCAAGGTGTCAGATGCAACGGCTGTTGCATCGACGCACGATGAGGCGTGGCGCTCGGCCTATCAGGGCATCATCCCAGGCGCCGAACTCGAAAAGCTCATCAATCGCCGCGGCCCGCAATGGTGGGATTCGGCGATCCGCAAGGGCAGCCGCGTCAGCGTGCTGGTGTTCGGCGACAAGGTCGCCGGCTACGCCAATTACGGCCGCAACCGCGCGCGCAGCCTGCACTTCGAGGGCGAAGTCTACGAGCTCTATCTGCGTCCGGAGTTCCAGGGGCTCGGCTTCGGCCGCCGCCTGTTCACTTCGGCCAAGCGCGATCTGGCGCAGAGCGGGCTGAAGAGCATGGTGGTGTGGGCGCTGTCCGACAACGATCCCGCCACCGAATTCTATCGCGCGCTCGGCGGCCGCATGGTCGCGCGCTCTTCGGAGAAGTTCGGGCCGAAGTCGCTCGACAAGGTCGCGTTCGCCTGGACCAACTGAGCCCTCTGCGACTCGCTTGCTGTTAATGTGTCGTCATTGCCGGGCTTGACCCGGCAATCCATCATTTGAAGACGCTTGCAGAAGATTGATGGATACGCGGGTCCCGTCTACGCCGAGGCTTCGCCGGGCCCACAGAATAGTGGCCGGCGAAGCTTCAGCGAAGCCGGCAAGCCCGCGTATGACGAGTGTATTGGTCTATCCGACCCATGAACAAGAGAGCCGTCCATGCGCATTGAGGCCATCTCCCTCGGCATCGATCCGCCGCGCGAGGTCAATGTCATCATCGAGGTACCGGTCGGCGGCGAGCCGATCAAATACGAGATGGACAAGGAGGCGGGCACGCTGGTGGTCGACCGCTTCCTCTACACCGCGATGCGCTATCCCGGGAATTACGGCTTCATCCCGCACACGCTGTCCAATGACGGCGATCCCTGCGACGTGCTGATCGCCAACACCCGCGCCATCGTGCCCGGTGCGGTCATGAGCGTGCGCCCGGTGGGCGTGCTGTTGATGGAGGACGAGGCCGGCGGCGACGAGAAGATCATCGCGGTGCCTTCGACCAAGCTCACGCGGCGCTACGCCGGCATCAAGTCCTACAGCGACCTGCCCGAGATCACGCTGCATCAGATCCAGCACTTCTTCGAGCACTACAAGGATCTCGAACCCGGCAAATGGGTCAAGGTCAAGCGTTGGGGCTCGCCGGAGGATGCGCACCGGCTGATCGAAGAGGGCATCGCAAGGGCGAAGGGGAAGTGATCCTTCAAGCATGCGGTGGACGAACTCTCTCTCCCCGCTCTTGCGGCAGGGCAATCGCATGTGACGCTGAAAGGACGCTGGCGACGGAATCGGATAGTGAACGAAATAGAATCGGATCGCGAACGTCTCTCTCGTTTTCTGTCTGTAAATCCGAATTTTCG
>Ga0070741_10009126_pt1 | contig 19470 bp, 15 predicted proteins | sample Coa_R1_4_FD_66440 | JGI IMG/M metagenome (GOLD analysis project Ga0070741, IMG submission 66440) | Surface soil microbial communities from Centralia Pennsylvania, which are recovering from an underground coalmine fire - Coalmine... | ecosystem: Environmental > Terrestrial > Soil > Unclassified ...
GGGTTGCGAGAACATTTTATGCGCTTAGGAGAAAATGGGGGGTTGCGAGAACATTTTATGCGCTTAGGAGAAAATGGGGGGTTGCGAGAACATTTTATGTACTGGGAAAAGATATGTTTTCTTTAGCATATTTTATGCACTGAGAAAATGCGTTTTCGCGCGTTCTGCAGGTGAGAGAACATTTTATAGACTGAAGGAGAAAAGTAGATGGCACGAGCGCGGTTGCGTGATCTGGGGATTACGATTGGTAGTTGGCCGACGGGTGCATATAATGCTATTACGGATGTGCCTGGGGTTCTGGTTGGGCAGAGTACGATTATTGAGGATGGGCCGCGTATAATTCGTACGGGGGTGACGATGATTGTGCCGCGCGGTGGGGCGATCTGGCAGGATCAGGCTTTTGCGGGTTATTTCAGTTTTAATGGTTGTGGGGAGATGACGGGTCTGCCGTGGATTGAGGAGGCGGGGGTGATTCATACGCCTATAGGCATTACGAATACGAATGCGGTTGGCGTTGTGCGCGATGCTATCGCGGCCTATCCGGTAGAGCATGCCAGTGAGGCGGGGATTGCTCCTGCTGCGGCAGCGTCGTGGTTTGGCTGTTTGCCGGTGGTGGCCGAGACGTGGGATGGCTGGCTCAATGATATTAATGCCTTTGCTGTGACGAAAGAGCATGCATTTGAGGCGTTGGCTAAGGCGCATGATGGGCCGGTGGCGGAGGGTAATGTTGGCGGCGGGACTGGGATGATCTGCCATGAGTTCAAAGGGGGGATTGGGACCTCTTCACGGCGCGTCGAGTGTCCGAGCGGACAGTATATGGTGGGGGCGCTGGTGCAAACGAATTATGGTGGCCGGGACCTTCTGCGCGTAGATGGCGTTCCGGTTGGACGCGAAGCGGGATTCGCACAGGTTCCTAGCCCGTGGGTTGAGCCACCACAGGGCAGTTCGATCATTGTTATCGTTGCTACAGACGCGCCTTTGCTTCCTGTACAGTGCAAACGGTTGGCCCGGCGTGCTACGGTTGGGCTGGCTCGCGTGGGGGGCGTGGGGCATAATGGCAGCGGCGATATTTTCCTGGCTTTTGCTACGGGCAATCATGTGCCAATGGGGTCTGATACTCCTCTGGAGTTGAAGATGCTGCCTCATGATCATTTGAATCCGTTCTTTGAGGGTGTGGCTGAGGCAGTTGAGGAGGCTATTCTCAATGCTTTGACTGCTGCTGAGACGATGGTTGGTTGGCAGGGGCATGTGGTGCATGCGCTGCCGTTGGATGCATTACAGAGTGTTATTAAGAGGTATAGAGGTTGAGCAAAGAATTCTTCGCTCAACCTCTATACCTCTCGATCACGACGAGGATGTATTTGTTAAAAAGGATCTATTCTAACCTGATTTGAGAGTAGACTACAATCAGGTAGGAACACATGGTCCCACCAGTCTACCAAACATCAGTCCGATGAACAATGAGAAAATTGCAGTGAAATCAACTAGCGAAGGGATTTTCTCGTATCGCAAGGAGGAGCACCATCATGGCAAAGCAACAGTATATGTCTAAAGCAGCACTGCTCAATCTGATGCGCACCAGTTACGCCGCGTTTGAGGCACTGCTGGATGCGATGAGCGAGGAGCAATTGACAACACCGGGCGTCAACGGACCCTGGTCGGTTAAAGATAATGTTGTCCATCTGGCATGGTGGGAGCAGAGCGTGCTGGAATATTTGCAGACAGATGGCAAGAGCGACGAGACTGACCCAGTGGCAGGCTTGAGCGTGGAGGAGAAAAACCAACGGGTCTATCAACAGGGCAAAGATTGTTCGCTCAAAGCAGCCAGAGATGATCTGCGTACAACGACAGAGGCTCTCATTGTATATGTCGAGACGCTGAGCGAGGAAAAGCTCAACAGGCCGTTTACCAACGACGGGACTGTACCGCTCTTCATCGGGATACTTGGTGATACGTACTCGCATTTCACCGAACATGCCCACATTATTCTGAACTGGGCATGGGAAGATTAGTTCACCATCAATGCACATCAGCCCCTACGGTCCCTTCGGGACCGTAGGGGCTGATGTGCATTGATGGGAGATGATCGGATTCAATTGTCAAAATGCGTAATCGGCCCTTTGGAGCCGTAGACACTGAGAATACAAGAGGCCTGTCTATTACAATAATTGTTCTAGCTCTTCAGGAGTGTTGACGGGAGCCTGGCAGGCGAAGTTCTGGCAGATGTAGGCGGTTGGGCTGTTTCCTTTGAGGGGACGATCAGCTAGCAGTAGAATGGTTTTCGTGGCTTTTTCGTCCTCGGGCGCACAGGAGGCCAGGACGCTGTTGGGCATGTAGCGATCGTTGACAAGATCGAGCAGGGCACGCGCGGCGTGGGAGTTGCCGATAATAGCTATCTCTTTGCTGGGCGAGAGGGCAAAGTCTAGCGCGCCCAGTACGTGTCCAAAGGCTTGCGGGTGCTCGATGATGACGTCGGAGATAGATTGCAGATAGCCTTCGGCTCGTTCGCGGTAGGATTGCTCACCGGTAAAAGCGGATAGGCGTAGGAGCACATCGGCAGCTACGCTATTGCCTGCCGGAGTGGCGTTGTCGGTGATATCTTTGGGACGAGTCACCAGTTGCTCGTGATCGCTGCCTGTATCGAAGAAGCCGCCATTTTGCTCATCGGCGAACAGGGCAATGGCCTGGTCCATTAAGGTTCGGGCTTCGGCAAACCAGCGCACATCGAAGCTGGCCTCGTAGAGCGCGAGCAGGCCGTCAGCAAGGAAGGCGTAATCTTCCAGGTAAGCATTGAGCCTCGCACGACCATCTTTGTAGGTGCGCAAGAGGCGTCCGTCTTGACGCAGTTTGCTCAATAAGAAGTCGGCATTGTTGATAGCAACTTGCAGGTAATCGGGGCGGTTCAGATAACGGGCTGCTTCGGCAAAACTGCGCAGCATTAGCCCGTTCCAGGCTGTGAGAATCTTCTCGTCGCGCCCAGGCTTCACGCGATCCTCGCGCCGCCTGAATAGGATCTCACGGTCACGCTTGAGCATCTCCTGCACTTCGTTCACGCTCACCTGGGCAGAGTCTGCCACTTTTTCTATGTTCTGCTGCACGTGCAGGATATTTTTGCCTTCAAAGTTGCCGCTCTTCGTCACATCATAGTAAGCTTTGAATACTTCGGCGTCAGGGGGAGGCAAGAGGTGTTCGATTTCCTCTGCCATCCAGACATAAAATTTGCCCTCTTCGCCTTCGCTATCGGCATCTTGCGTAGAGTAGAAACCTCCCTCCGGCGAGGTCATTTCGCGTATGACGTAGTTCAGCGTCTCTTCTACGATACGGCTGTAGAACGCATTGTCTGTCACGAGATACGCGTGCAGGAAGAGGCGGCTGAGCAGAGCGTTATCGTATAACATTTTCTCAAAGTGGGGCACTAACCATGTAGCATCTACTGAGTAGCGATGGAAACCACCACCTAGATGGTCATAGATGCCACCATTGGCCATATGTTGCAAGGATGTTTCGACCATTTCCAGTTCTGAGGGCGTACCTTGCGCCTGCGAAGATATCTCTCCCTTGAGGAGGTGCAGATGGCTACGCAACAAAAATTCGAGCGCCATTGTATTAGGGAATTTGGGAGCCGGGCCAAATCCGCCGTCGGTTTGGTCAAAATCGCTCGCCAGATGACTAACGGCAGAGGTGAGCATGGCAAGTTGCGCTACGCCTGCCTCTTGTCGATGACGCAATGGCGCGCTACTGTGCTGCTGGAGATAGTCGGCTAGTTGCGTTGCCTGCTCCTCGACTTCCTGGCGATGATTTTTGTAGGCATCGGCAATGCTCATCAGTACGCGCGGAAAACCTGGCATGACTTGATGCCCATAATGACGATCCTGCGGTGGGTAGTAGGTACCACCATAGAAGGGACGAGCATCGGGTGTGAGGAACACGGTCATAGGCCAGCCACCCTGGCGCGTAAGCGCCTGCACGGCCTGCATGTAGATACTATCGACATCTGGACGCTCTTCGCGGTCTACTTTGATTGAGACAAAGTTTTGATTCATGAGCGCGGCAATATCTTCATTTTCAAAGGACTCGTGCTCCATTACATGACACCAGTGGCAAGCAGAATAGCCAACGCTGAGTAAAATGGGTTTGTCTTCTTGCTTAGCCTTTTTGAAGGCTTCATCCCCCCAGGGATACCAATCCACAGGATTGTGAGCGTGTTGTAGCAAGTAGGGACTCGTTTCGTGAATGAGCCGGTTTGTATGTTTGTGCTGAGTATGTATGTCTGACATAATTTCTCTCCAATTGTGTTAACGCTACTCGTACCCCAGGCATTGTACGACATAGACGAGAGGAATGCGAAATATAGCTCGCGCCTGCGGCGCTCACACAAAATTTTTTCATCAAAAACACTTTCCGGGCTTTCAGCCTGGAAAGTGTTTTTGATGAAAAAATTTTGTGTGAGCGCCGCAGGCGCGAGACAGTTTTTGTGGCTACGCGAGGCCGGCGAACTGGAGAAGATTTGCTATTGTGAAATCGCCTTGAGATGTGTCTGAGAGTGAGGGGCTCCACTGGTCGTCGGCGTTGAGGTATGAGGTGGGGTCGGCGTTGATCAGGCCAAGGAGCACTTCGGCTACGATGCGTCCGCCGACTTCACCAAGTCTCTCTCCGTTGTAGCGTACTTGCGCCTCTTTGAGTATATAGAACCAGAGAGGGGTTTCTCCTTGCCAACCCAGCTGGTTCAGGCCTACTTCGTCCCCGCTTAAGGGCTCTACACCCATTTCGCGGGCAAGACACTCTCCCGATGGCAGATCAAGCGCTTCTCCACGCACCAGATCGCGATAGGCTAGCGAGCGCTCTTCGGGCGTCTCTGTCTCTCCGACGATAGCAACAGGGAGGTCGATGAGCGAGTGCGCCATGCGGGTATCGATGCGTTTGCTGGCCTGGGGAGGATGCGAATCCGAGACGCTGAAGAAGTAGGCCCAATCAATCACATGATCATGCGAGACCGGACACATCCCGATACACTCAGGGAATACTCTGCCCTGGGTGTCGCTGTCGTTAAGCACATAGAGGGGCCGGATCTGGCTATGCCCAAAGCGATAGGCAGCATCAGCAAACTCTACGGGTATAAAGGGGTGTGGACCAGGCTGGTAGAAACGTGGGCCGGTCGTTAAAATATCGTCAACAAGCTCCTGTCCTACTGTCAGGGGCAAAAACTCGTGAATAACGATCCATTGATAATGCCAGCGCACCAGACGCCTCGCCTCTTCAAAGACAGTCGAGGGCGGTACTCCACGCGCCCTTAGATAGTCAACGACTGCGTTGTGAAACTTGAGAAACGCTAGATGCAACTGTGAAACGAAAAGTTGTGTGTCATTGCGCGGATCAGCTACCAGAGCTCTCCCCTGGCGATTCCTGGGCACATCGTCCATGCGGTCAATATCGTTGATGCCCAACAAAAACTTGTCGGAATCATAGAGGTCATACAAGTATGGGTCGCCCGATGGCCCTGCACCATAGATACATTCGAGGTCGAGACGAGGCTTGCGGAAATTGCGCAGTTCTTTCAGGCGAGCATGATGCAGTAATAAACTACGATCAGCCGTGATATCGTGGGCAATAAACTGGCCGAAAAAGGTAAAGCCGGCTGGAATGCGTGGATTATCGGTCAGCGCGCCCTGTTCGTCGGGCTGGATCATGTCCATCAGGGCATCTGATTTGCCCAGGCTGATCAGGATGTTCTCATCAATCAGCAGGCAGGGCAGGTTGGGAAACATACGCCCGTATTTGCTCTCTCCCTCATCACCCTGTGAAGACAATGCATCTTTTAGATGGGGAGCAATCACGCAGCTATGGCTCATATAAGCTCCTTTCGTAATCTATGCAGGAAACCCGCTTATCAACATTTGCAGGACGCGATAAATGATATTGATCGGGTACTCGTGCTGGCGCTCTTCGATAAGCCGAATTTTACAGTGATGGGTGCGAGAAGATAGCGATAGCTCTTCTAGTATATCATGCCTCATGCGCATCGGGGTTATAAAAGCGAGGCGATGGGTGCGTTACATTTTTCGTATGAAGTCTGCAAGGGCCGCAAGGGATCGATACGATTGAAATAATGAGAGTTGTTTTTGCGGAATTTATGGTATTTTACATGCGATATAATGTTATATGTGTTGTTTTTACGATAAATCGGCGTACGCGATAAATCTGGTCCCTATGCTGGTTTTGCTGTTCTGTAAGTAATAGAGTTGTTTTTATGATAAATCGGCGGATGCGATAAATCTGGTCTCTCTGTTGTGTTTGTTATTTCAATGGAATTGGCTGCAAGGAATGATCACTACGAGGATTTCGTGCAAGAAATGAAGCCCGGGGTGATTACGCTTTACAGGGAGACGATACGCGTTCTGGGTCGTTCATTGTGCTGGGTGAGACGGCGGTATCCCCACATGTACCATGTGGCGAATGTGCGGTAAGGACGCCAGAGTTCACCGCGCTCACGAGCTTCTTGTTTGGAGGGACGAGCCGGTAGTTGGTAGGCTGCGCGTATACCTTCAAGAAAACCGAGATCGTCGACTGGTAACACGTCGGGACGGCCAAAGGTGAAGATGAGGCACATTTCGGCGGTCCAGCGGCCGATGCCCTTCACGGCAGTAAGCTGACTAATAATTTCTTCATCATCAAGCTCTGAGAGGGCTTCTAGCTGGAGTTGACCCGTGGTGATGTGTTCTACGAGGCTAAGAATGTAGCGGGCCTTCTGGGATGAGAGTCCGAGCGTACGCAGGCGGTCGAAGTCAAAGGAGAGTAGGGCTTCTGGTGTCACGTTGCCTTCTGGTAGGGCTGCACGCACACGTGCCATGATGGCATCTGCTGCCTTGACAGAAATTTGTTGAGAGATGATGGCGTCGACCAGGGCGTTGAAGATGTCTGGATCGGGTTGTAAGGTACAGGGACCAACAAGCTCAATGGCCTGGTGCATAACTGGATCGATGTCACGCAAATATGCGGTTGCTGCTGTGACGACATTGGCAAATGGGGTCTGCATTGATATGGTTACTCTTTCTTTGATATGTGTGCTGCATTTCAACCTGTGCAGGTAGTATAAAAGGAATGAGAACATTTGTCCAGTCCATTCTATTTCCAAAGTTTTCGACCGTCTGTTGGATGCACGCTGAAACCCCGCCTGCGGCTGGGAACACCAGGATTTTTCTCAACAAAAATTTTGTTGAGAAAAATCCTGGTGTTCCCAGCCGGGTGGGACAGCTATCATCTTGATTACACAAACTGATGAGGTAAGAGGGCTGTGATGGTTTGGATGAGATCATCGATGTCGAGAGGCAGGTCCAGGCAGATGAGGTCTCGTTCCATTATTTTTTGTTGGATGGCACGCTGGTTGGTACTTAAAATAATGGCGGGTATGAGCGCGAAACCGGCCCTTTGATGAAGTTGATCGTAGAGGACAAAGCCATCACCGTCAGATAAGCGCTCGTCGATAATGAAGAGAAGAGGTTTCAGCGCTTTCGTGACTCTCAAGGCATCATGCACAGTAGTTGTGTGCATGATGTGCTTGCGCATCTCATATTTAATCACATCCTGGATTACCTCGGCAATGCCGGGATCGCTCTCTACGATCAGGATGTGAGGCACTGCAACCGGCTCTATCTCATTCCAAAAATATGGGCTGTTCTGGCCGTCCATGCATTCCTCCCTAAAAAGGTGGAAATTCCAAAGAAGTCGCTGGAAGTATTGTACACCTTTTTCGCTTGTATAGCAATAAAAAAGCTTGCTTGATTTCCTACAGTCTACACCACAAGAGGAGGTTTTTGGGCATGCAGATGGGTATGAAATGTGCTCGCAAAATATGCTAAAATCTTGATATGGACGTACCTGAGAACTATTATGCCGTTTTAGGCGTACCGATAGATGCAGATAGCGACACTTTAAAGCGGGCATATCGTCAACTGGCACGACGCTACCACCCTGATATAGCCGGTCCCGATGGGGCCACACAGATGAAACGTATTAATCGTGCTTACGCAGTCCTGAGCGATGCCGAGAAACGACGCAATTATGATACTGTAATGGGAGGCGTGATCGATTTGCGCAGGCAAGGCTTTGCTCGTCCGCGCCCCCAGCCCGGTACACGCGAAGCTGAGGATGTCGAATTCGATGGCCTCAATACCTTTAGTACAAAAGGTCCACTCCATACCGGACCAGTGCTTCATAGCACGCTTGGCGTTATTTCGGCATTGAGCAGTGTGCGTACAGTGCAGGGCATACTTATCGCAGCTGGCTCGCTGGATGGTAAAGGCATGATCTGGCAAGTGGTGAGCGATAAGGCTACAACAGCTAGCAGTTTTGCCGCCGATCCCACTTTTACGGTAGAATCGCTGCGCGAATTGCGCTTCTCTGCTGCCGGTTCCTTGCTGGCAGGTTGGGGAAGATTGGGTTTGCACCTCTGGGATGCATTCAATGGCTCGCTGCTATGGAGCTATTCGCTGCTGCAACGCGCCATTTCCGCACACTACTCGCTGGATATGACTCTGCATGTGGCAGCTGAGAGTAAGCAGAGATTGGCTTACATGGCTCTGCCACACCTGACAGAAGATGCTCACTCGCCCCGCGCCTGGGGCGTGCGCGGGAGCGATATCGTTAGCCATGAGATAGGTGCGCCGGAAATGAGTTTGAGTTCCCCCCTTGTCTGTACGGAAGTCGGCGTTGAGAATCGACAGTTCTGGGCGATACGTATGCGCGCCCTCTCGCAAGATGCGCACTCCCTGGTTACGCTTTCCTGTGCAAACATACCAGAGGAGCAGCAGCAGATGGCTATCGTGCGGCGTTGGGATCTTACTGCCAGACGCAGGGGAGGGAAATTACAGCCGCAGATAGCAGCTTCGATACTGGTGGGACGCTGCGAGGATTGTACGCCGCCCTATGCAGTCACGCCCGATGCCTCCATGCTGGCCTTTGTCTATTCAGGCAATAAGATACTGCTCTGCGATACGCATACAGGTAGCTATAGTGAGATCGCTAGCGGCAAAATGGGTGGGAGCGCACGACTGGCAATCTCTCCCGATGCTCAATGGTTGGCGGTCGCACGCGAGGATAGCGAGGTTAATGAGGGTGTGATCGATGTCTGGTCTATCACTACAGGGCAAATTTTACAGAAGTTGTATCATTCCTGGCAGATTAGCACTCTGCATTTTGCGGATAAGCAGCTCGTTGTGGCTCTCACCGATGGGACTATTCAGGTATGGCAGTGGTAAACAGAAAAAGTGCTTTCTTCCTGCAAAAACTGCCTTCGGCAGTTTTTGCAGGAAGAAAGCACTTTTTCTGTTTATGCCCGCCGTTGTGTGAGCTTGAAAAACGGAGAGATTTCAATTCGGCTTTATTCCCTCGACCAGTTTGTCCGTTCATTCGTTAAGATTAGTGAGGCATATTTGAATACACAAATATCCACTATAATCAATTTTATTACACGGCGAAGAGAGGATACAACTTATGCGTATTTCAGTGGTTGTTCCGGTCTATAATGAAGAGAAGACCGTAGCGCGGGTGCTGGAACAACTTTCACGCGTGTCACTTGATCTTGAGGTTATTGTTGTTGATGATTGTTCTACAGATAAGACATGGGAAATTTTACAGCAGTTACGGCAAAAAGCGCCATTTGATGGCTATCGTTATGTGCGTCACGAGTTCAATCAAGGGAAAGGGGCCGGTTTGCGCACGGGTTTTGGGCTGGTGAGCGGGGATCTGGTTACAGTACAGGACGCAGATATGGAATATGATCCGCAGGATATTCCGGCGCTGGTGCGCAAATGGGAAGAGGCGAGAGCACAGGGACAACATATGGTGGCAGTCTATGGATACCGCGATCTCTCAGAGCAAAAGTTTACGACGCGCTGGGGCAATCGCTTCCTGACGCAGGTGACGAATATACTGTATGGGAGCCGCATCCATGATATGGAGACGTGCTATAAGATGTTCCCAGGGGTGCTGGCCGCGAAATTGCCGATGGAGGGGCGTCGTTTCGAGATCGAGCCAGAGATTACTGCGTGCATCCTGCAAGCGGGCTATACTATTCTCGAAGTGCCTATTAGCTATGCCCCGCGTGAGGAGAAGAAGCTCTCGCCCTGGAAGGATGGCTGGCCCGCCCTGGCAATGCTCTTGCGCCGCCGTTTTGGCAAACCTTTCCGGCCCATTCTACCAACGCAAGAGTATACGAGCCAACCACGTCCCTCGAAGATTCAGTAGCAGCATAACAGCAGACTTTTTCAGGCTTTTAAAGAGCGTCAGGAGATTGCAGTGGGAGAACGTCCGCGCATTCTTGTTACACAAAAAGTACCGCAAGCGGCCTATCCATTATTAGAAGAGGTGGGCGAGGTCGATGCCAATATGCAAGAGGGGCTGATCTGGTCGCCAGAGGAGTTGCTCAGTCACAGCGTAGGGCACGACTACATTTTTAGCTTGCTTACCGATACGATTGATGCACGCTTTCTGGAGACTTGCGCGGCCAGCACGCCTCGCCTCAAGCTGGTCGCTAATATGGCAGTTGGTTTCAATAATATTGATGTCACAGTGGCTACACGTCTGGGCATAGCAGTGAGCAATACACCGGGGGTCCTCTCAGATACCACTGCCGATCTTGCCTTTGGGCTGCTACTGGCGACAGCACGGCGCATTCCCGAAGCGGAACGCTACTTGCGCGCGGGCAAATATACCGGGTGGGGACCATTGCTCTTCACAGGGGCTGAGGTACATCATGCCACACTCGGAGTGATTGGCGCAGGTCGGATTGGCAAAATTATGGCAAAGCGTGCCAGCGGCTTTGAGATGCGCGTGCTTTACTATAATAGGAACCGTTTGCCTGCAGAAGAAGAGCAACGCTACAACATGACTTATGTCCTACTGGATGAGTTGCTCCAACAATCCGATTTTGTGAGCATCCATACGCCCTACACAGCAGATACACACCACTTGATAGGGGCACGCGAGTTGGCCCAGATGAAGCCCAGCGCGATTCTGATCAATACCGCACGCGGCCCCATCGTTGATGAAAAAGCACTTGTACAGGCATTACAGCAGGGAAAAATCGCGGGGGCAGGTTTAGACGTATTTGAGCGGGAACCAGCGGTCGAACCAGAGTTACTCACAATGGAGCAAGTTGTGCTCCTACCACATATTGCTAGCGCCTCGCTGCAGACGCGCAGCTTGATGGCAACAATGGCAGCACAGAATATTGTAGCGCATATTCGCGGACAGCGTCCCCCAAATATTCTTAATCCAGAGGTACTTGTATAGAGACACGCTTTGTAACTCCATGAGTCATCCCAAATTTTTCATCCTGAAATTTTCCACTAGCCGTTCAACTACACCGAATCCCCGCCTGCGGCGGGGGAACATGGGAAAATCATTTCACACGGCAAAACCTGCCTGACGGCAGGTTTTGCCGTGTGAAATGATTTTCCCATGTGCGAGACAGCTATGATCAGTGACGGGCATGCAAAAAATTCGGGATGACTCATGGAGTAGTTACTACGCTTAAACAGTAGCCTGTAAAATGTCAAATATTTGTGAAATCTTTTTCTTTTCACTAAATTTACATGAATAGCACCTGTCAGGAGGTTGACAAATTGCAGCGGGTTCTCTATATTTCATCTGGATAGTACAATGAGTAAACTGGACGGATGTTTTGTATCACGTAAGATAGGCATAATATAATAGAGGAGCGCCCCGTGATCCGAGAGGGAACCCTTTTAGAGAAAGAGCCAGGGTTAAAAACGGTTTTTCAAGGGGAAGAGCATCCCTACGTTCGTTGTATTGTAGCTGATAGAGCTGATCCTGAACGACACTTTGAGTGCCGAGTACTGGATGAAAACGACATAGCTATTGCGGTAGGAGAACCGATCAAGCTCGAAGTGATAAAAGTTGTAACCGAACGACGTAGCGGAATAGTACGCTTTGATTGTCATCTGGTCAAAACATAGAAACAATGGGAGAGATTATGAAGTGTTCTCGATGCCAAACTGAACTATCAGACTCAGCCACGAGCTGCCCTAATTGTGGACAACCAACCTACCGGCAGGGTCAACCTACAGGGTTTTCGTACCTGCCAGCAGGGACCCCTCCCTGGCCGACGACGGTTCCCCCGAGGCTTCCTTTTGTAGTTGACGCAGCTCCGGCACCCAATATGGGAACGCAGATAGCCGCAAGCAAGGCACCAGCACAATCCGGTCGCTCAGCAGGAACTATTATTGCGATTATTGCCGTCCTGATACTCACACCAATTATAGGCACTATAGCGACTTTCGCGATAATGGCCGCTAATGGGAGTCTTGCAGCACCCAACGACACGGGTACTAGCACGACTAATACAAACGTGCAGCCGACACCTATCGCAACCTTCCAGGCAGCGCCTACGACCACAACTCAGGGGACACCTCAAGGGGCATCTACTCCTTCTGCACAGGGCACTGCACAACCTGCGTCCGGCAATTTTAAGACAACCAGCAATTCGGACGTGAATGTCTCGTTGCTCTATCCATCAAGCTGGACATTGCAGCCACAGCAGCCAGATCAAGCAGGAGACACGGAACTTGCTATTGGTCCCTCGGACTCAACGAGCAAAACCGTCTTCAGCATCATCCGTCTCTCCAGCACCATCTCATCGAGCTTTCCGAGCGCGGATGCCTTGAACTCTTACAACATCGACAGCTTGAGTAAAGCGACGGGTGTACACAGCCTCCAGAAGGTCCAGGGAAGCGGCCAGCAGCCAACCATTGGTGGTACAAAATGGGTGCAGCAGGAAGCTGTATTCACTGATGATAGCAATCAAAAGATTCACTTCACGACGATTTCTGTGGAGCATAACAAGCTGTATTACACCATTAACTTTTACGCTCCCGACACCAACTACAGTGACAGTTTGCAGAAATACTTCACGCCTATGCTGAATTCGCTGAAGTTCCTTTCATAGTCAGGGGCATCGCGAGTTTGCACTCCCATGCTATAGATACTGGTTGAGGAAACAAGAGAGGTCTGATTTCCCCCTTGGGGGAAATCAGACCTCTCTTGTTTCCTCAACCAGTATGCTGGATCCCCGCCTGCGGCAGTGATTCACAGGAAAATAATTTCTTCCTACAAAAACTGCTAGAGGCAGTTTTTGTAGGAAGAAATTATTTTCCTGTGATGTGATCATCTGGTTTTATTTGTTGTGATCTCAGGCGAGGTGAAGGTTCAGGACAACGATTTCACTGTCTGGATCGCTGTAAGGCGCGGGCATGGCGTAGGGATTCTTTTCGTCGGGCCAGCCAACGAAACGGCTGGTTGAGTATTCATACCAGGTTGCGCCGTAGACGAGTGGAATGGCAGGTACCTGCTGGACCATGATTCTTTGTAGTCCATATAATGCTTGCCTCTGCATGGTAAGATCGGTCGTTCGCGCATATTGTGCGAGCAGTTGATCGGTGGCCGGGTCACTCCAACGTTCCCAATTGCCGTTGGCAAGCTTACCAATAGGAGCTGTATTTGAGCTGTTAAGCAGCGTATCATACAGATAGTATGGCGTTGGGCCAGTAGTCGTTGTGATAGTTGACGAAGAGATAGCTGTGTCAAAGTTACCCATCGCGAGAGCGCTCATATAATCGCTATAGGATAGGGGCGTAACGGTTGCAGCGATACCGGCATCTTTGAGGGCATCGGCGATAAGTTGGCAGCTCTTTTCCCAGTCGGTCCAGCCTGAAACCACGTCGATGTTAAAGGCCAAGCGGGTACCGGTTTTATCTTGATAGATGCCATCCATACCCTTCATGAAGCCTGCAGAGGTTAACAGAGTGTTGGCCTGAGCGACATTCTTTTTGGTATAGGCCATATCCTTGTAGTCTGGCACCAGGAAGTTCTGGTTGGTTGGCAAAATGAGGCCGGTGGGATGGGCGGGTGGCTCATAGCCACTCTCGGCAACCATATTGAGCTTTTCACGATCAATAGCCACGTTGATGGCCTGACGCACAGCGGGAAGCGTAAAAGGATACTTTGTGAGGTTCATATATAACATGACCACGTTGGAAGGCGGGAACCAGTAGTGGTTGTGTGCGGAATCGGTCTTCACAAAGGTATTTTGAACATTGGACACAAAAAGTCCTGTCCAGTCGGTCGAACCCTGTGCAAGCAGTAGATCGGCACTGATATTTGATGTATAGGCCGGATAGCGCAATTCATCGACATAGGGTTTGCCAGGCTGCCAGTAGTGCGGATTGCGTTTGAGCACATATAGCTCGCTATCGAATAGTTGCGGATTGGTCATGAAAGGACCGGTGCCGACCGGGTTGGCGTTTACCTCTGTCACCGGGTCTTTGACATCCTTCCAGATATGCTCGGGCAGGATGTACATTTGCCCTCCCAGTTGCCAGAGTAAGGGCACCGATGGATACTTGAATTTTACAATGACGGTGTGGGCATCAGGATTGGTGACACTCTGAATAGCGTTCCAGAGGCTACTTCCAGCTAATGCCGGGTATTGGTGGAGCAGATTCAGGGTAAAGACGACATCGTTGCTGGTGAACGGCTGACCATCCGACCAGGTTACTCCCTGGCGCAAAGTCAAGGCTAGAGTTGTGACATCGATTGACCAGTGGTAGCTTGTTGCCAGCCAGGGCTTGATGTCTCCATTCTCTACATTAAAAAATAGCAGAGTTTCATAGATCATGCCCTTCGTCCCACGCAGCGTACCCTGGGGCGCGAGGGGATTGAAGTTATTATCCTTAGGACCGAGCTTGAAGGAACCTACAGGACTGGGCACAATGGTCACAGCCCCACCATATTTGAAACCCTGGGGGCTGAGATCGCTCGTCGCCGCATTGCCAGGAGAGCCACAACTTGCTAGCACGAGCATGAGAAGTAGCCCCAGCCAGACCTTACCAGATGGACGCGGAGACAACCAGGAAGATTGCTTCATAGGAAAGCTTCTCCTTCTACCGGATCATACTAATTGCCAAAGGAGTGGAACAGACGCCTGGATATTTTCGGGGTCGAGGACGTGTTTCCGGGCCTGGTGGCCTTGTGCGGTAATGTTGCAACCAGGGCGATATCTTCACGCAGGCGGAAAGCTTCTACAGAGGATCGCAGTTGCCCGACCAATTGTGCCAGGCGCTCTGTTTCATATGCTTCATTGCGTGTGTCCTCACTATTCTGGCGCGTCGAAGCGGCGATCTCATCCATGATCGCCACAACAGCACGCGAAGATTGCAATTGCAACATCGCCATATGCGCGATATACTCGATTTCCTTTGCCTGACGCTCAACTGCGGCAAAGATTGCTTCCAGCGCATGGCCGGCCTCGCGCGTCAACTGCGCGTCTCCTTGTGTCTCGCTCTCGGTTTCTTGCACTGAGATAGCAGTGGAAACAATATCATCGCTAATACGTCGGGCAATATTTGTAACAGTGCTCGCCTGTACTTTCGCACGCTCAGCCAGACGGCGAATGTCGGCAGCAACCGCGCCAAAGCCTTTGCCATCACCACCAGCCAGAGCCGCTTGAATAGAGGCGTCAAGGGCAAGGCGATTGGTTTGATGGACGATACCCACGATAGCTTCGACGATCGTATTGATTTCGCGCGATCGCTCACCTAATACCTGAACTTTGTCTGCCGTCGCCCGCACGTTGCTTTGAATACGTCCAATCCCCTCGATGGCTTCCTGCACAGCACTGCGTCCAGATTGCGCATTCTGGCGAGCGGTAACTGCAACCTGGTACAATGATTGTGCTCGTTCAGCGACCTGACGACTCAACGCCGTCATGCGTTCCACCTCGATAGACGCCGCATCCATGCGATTGATTTGAATGCCATCGGTATGGACCATCTGTGTCATACGCTCAAGCACGATGGTGGTTGAGCGCGCCACCTCTTGCGAGACATCCTTGATGCTCACAATGAGGTTGCTCAGTTCTTCGATCATATAATTGAAAGAATCGGCAAGCACACCCAGTACGTCGGTGGTGACCTTAGCCCTGACGCGCAGATCCCCCTCACCAAGGCCGCTGACCTCACCCACCAGTCTCTCTACCTGGCCCTGCAAAACGTCGCGCTGCTCTTGCGTCACTTGCATCAGTTCTACGATTTTATCCAACATGTCATTCATCGATTGAGCTACCAGGTAGATCTCGCCAGGTCCATCCAATGAGGCGCGACTAGCGGTCTCACCTCGTGAGATGCGTTGTGTGAGCTGGACCAACTGGTGCAATGGACGTGTGATTGCGCGATTCATCAATTGTCCGATAATAAGCACCAGTATCGTCGTAAACAGAAAGGCTGCGAGAGTGCCAAACAGCAAAGGAGTGTATTCTGCAGCATTGACCTGTACAACCTGCACGTGGGCATCCTCTGCAATATTCGCGATCTGCTGCCAGCTTTGTGCCAGGGGGGCAAATTGCTTGTTGGCCCGACTCAAAAGCTGGGAGACCTGATCAAAGGCACCTTGAGCAGGAGTTGCAAGAGAAACCAGTAATTGATCCTGCAAAGCCTTGTACTGGGGCCATTGATGCAGCACAATATTACTAAGAAGCTGTTGTTGATTTGCAATGACCTGCGTCTGCGGATTGCTCGATAGCAGGATATCACGGATCTCAGTTACATCCTTCGAGGTTGCTAGCTGATAATGCTCTTGATAGTTCACCGCTTCCAGATCAAAGGTTCCCTCAATGCGTAGAATGTTGTGAACCAGATCGTTCTGGTGCGCTATCGTCTGTGGATCAGATGGGTTATTGGTCGCCACATAGGTCAGCAGACCCTCTAACAATGTATGGGTGGTCTGGAGATCAGCCTGGGCACGATCAGAAATTTGCACCATATTATTACTTGTACTCAGAGCACCGCTGCGCGACGTGAGCAAGTTGAGATAGGTACCGGATAGCAAAATAATGATAGTGCAAGGAATGACCGCTGCGCCAATGAAAGCAAAAAGAAGGCGACGCGAAATAGACCAATTTGGGGAAGATTTGAACATGGTGAACCAAGCCTTCCTGAAGGGTGAGAATACTACAATGTATGATTTGCCCTCGTACCCCTTTTAGACATAAACAACCTTGTAAGCTCCCCATAGTGTAACGCAAGATTTTGTAAAATCATACTTTTGGAGTACTTTATACCTAATTTTTCCTATACAAGATGCTCAGGGTAGCAATTTAATGTATGCTGTATGTTTTTCAATCCGCTCTACAGTTGGTTTATGGGTATTTTTTCTTGATAGCCGCCATGAGATATCTGTAACTTTTCAGGGGTGATCGGACCTGAAAAGTTACAGATGTCTTATGGTGGCTATTCGTTCAATCGAGCTGAATCCCCGCCTGCGGCGGGGACTAACAGGAAAAGGGCATCTTCCAAAACCCTGCCTGCGGCAGGGTTTTGGAAGATGCCCTTTTCCTGCTTTAAACAGTGCCTGAGATGGGAGTGGAGAGCATTGCTAAAGAGGAGGTAAGAAGGGTAAGATAATTTTATTCTATCAGGTAAAGCAAAGAAAGAGATGTCTTTATGATTACACGGACGGATATTGAAATAGCTGCCGAACGCATAGGCGGGTATGTACGCACGACGCCGGTTATAGAGATGGAAACTGGTGTGTGGAACCTGGACGCACAGGTTACCCTCAAACTGGAGTTGCTCCAGCATACGGGGTCGTTCAAGCCGCGCGGGGCTTTCAATCGTATTCTCTCACATACTGTGCCGCCCGCGGGGGTTATCGCGGCTTCTGGAGGTAATCACGGGTTGGCGGTTGCTTATGCTGCTCAACAGTTGGGTTACAGGGCGGAAATTTTTGTTCCTGAGTCTTGCCCAACGATTAAGATAGAGAAGCTGCGGCGCTATGGAGCACATGTTACGATTACTGGCAGCGTTTATGCGGAAGCGCTGGTTGCCAGTCAGGCACGGGCAACAGAGACAGGTGCGCTGATCGTACATGCCTATGATCAGCCAGAGGTTGTCGCCGGTCAGGGCACAGTCGGGCGCGAGTTTGCAGAGCAAGCTCCTGATCTAGATACTGTGCTGGTGGCCGTCGGTGGAGGAGGTTTCATTGGGGGTATCGCGGCCTGGTTTGGCGGAAATGTGCGTGTCATAGGAATCGAGCCGGAACGTGCTCCGACGCTGGCAGCAGCTCTGAAGGCTGGAGAGCCAGTGGATGTAGATGTCAGCGGTGTAGCGGTAGATTCTCTGGGCGCAAGGCGCATCGGTGGCCTGGCATTCTCTATTGCGCAACGCTATGTAGATCGCGTTGTGCTGGTAAGCGATGAAGCTATCCTCCAGGCTCAACGAACTTTGTGGGACAGTTTGCGCCTGGTAGCCGAACCGGGTGGGGCAACGGCTACTGCTGCCCTGATTAGTGGGCAATATCAGGCGGAGCCGGGAGAGCGTGTTGGCGTTCTGGTCTGCGGAGCTAATGCCGATTTAGCCGGGTTAGTTTGATCATCTATCAATAGGGCTGAATCCCCGCCTGCGGCGGGGATTCATGAGAAAGATAACTTCTTCCAAAAACTGCCTGACGGCAGTTTTTGGAAGAAGTTATCTTTCTCGTGTGCGTTCGCCTGAAAACAGGTGGAAGTTATCTTTCTCGTGTGCGTTCGCCTGAAAACAGGTGGAAGTTATCTTTCTCGTGTGCGTTCGCCTGAACCGGGCGGAAGTTATTTTTCCAGAAAGCGTTCATCTGAACAGGGCGTTCGGAAAAATTCGGGATGACTCGTAGATGCTCTTCATTCTTAGTTTTTTCGAGCTTGACGACCGGCCCACCGCTGCATTGCCTCCCAGCGCTTGAAGGCGATACGGGCGAACTGCATGCAGCGTTCTTCTACCTGAGCACTCGATGTTTTTGGTGAGAAGATTAGCGACCATCCTCCTTGACCTTCGACGCGGGGCACCAGCCACATCAGGTCCTCGCGGACCGCTGTCCAGATCCCGCCAAAGGTCAAATCTTTTCCTACTACTGCAACGATAATTTCGTCAGCCCCCGCGTCAGCGGCAGCACCTTCTATTGCCCAGGCTCGCTCGCGCAAGATCCCGGCAGCTTTTATCGCACGATGCGGCCTGTCCATTGCCTCATTTGAAAAAGTATGCATAACGGGGGCCTCCTTCATTTAGATCTTGTGACAAGAGTTACTTCGATTAATTACTTATTATACGTTATGATCAAGGTCAAACCAAGAACGACTTAACACAATTTAGATAATTGGTATGTATGGTAAAAACGCTGGATAATCTAATGGCAGATAACCTTCGGGAAAGATGGGAAGGCGACCATCGTAGCTGGTAAATGCCCCGAAACCACCACGACTTCCGCCCTGAAACCTGCACAGGAGGACAATGTTTGCTGGAAAAGCCGCTCCTCATCAGGTATACTGCTCTTACGTATTGGAAATAGTACCCTTATCGCCTGGATGGACTGGCCGTTGGAACACGGCATTTTCCACTTACGAGAGGCAAGGAGTCTGAGCAGAGAATG
>Ga0070741_10009127_pt1 | contig 19470 bp, 14 predicted proteins | sample Coa_R1_4_FD_66440 | JGI IMG/M metagenome (GOLD analysis project Ga0070741, IMG submission 66440) | Surface soil microbial communities from Centralia Pennsylvania, which are recovering from an underground coalmine fire - Coalmine... | ecosystem: Environmental > Terrestrial > Soil > Unclassified ...
TGCACGAGCTGGCGGCGGCGCGCGCCGCGATGGACCTGGCCTCCCCGATCCTGGACCAGGTGGCCGCGGCCGCGGTGCTGCGCGGGGACCAGGGCTATCTGGACCAACACCGGCGCGCTTGGCGCGAGCAACGCGCGGTGCTGATGCAGGCCGTCACGGAGACCTTCCCGACCTGGACCTTCCGGGAGCCGGAGGGCGGACTGTGCCTGTGGTTGCGGATGGACCGCGAGGAGGCGACGGCGCTTTCGCAGCGCGCGCAGACGCACGGCGTCCTACTGCACGCCGGACCGAGATTCGGCGCCGACGCCGGGACCTTCGAGCGATACGTGCGCCTGCCGTACGTGCAGCCGCCGGAGCTGCTGCGCGAGGCGGTGCGCCGGCTGGCGCTGGCCCGCGCGCTGCCCGGTCCGCGGCACGCCTCGGACCACCGGGCGGATCTCGTGGCCTGATGCGCCGGGCACCTGTCCAGCTGAGCGGGACAGTCGCGCGGCGCGTCGTAAATTGGTCCAGACCACAACCTTGACAGAAGCGAGTGGTCTGGACCACAGTGCACAGCAGTTGCTCCCTCCGGTACGGCGACCCGGACCAGCACGGCCCCACTCTGCCGCGCGGCCTTCCGCCGACCGAAGACAAGGAGCGCCTCCGTGCGTCCGCCCCGCATCGTCGTCCGCCCGCCGAAGCGCCTGGGCGCCGCGGCCCTAGCCCTGGCCCTGACGGCCGGGGGCGTCGGGGTCGCCGCGTTCCTCGCCGTTCCGGCCGGCGCGGCGACCACCAACCTGCTGACCAACTCAGGCTTCGAGTCCGGCGACCTGACCGGCTGGAGCTGCGACGCCGGCACCGGCTCGGTGGTCTCCTCCCCCGTCCACTCCGGCGCGCACGCGCTGGCCGGCGCCGCCACCTCGTCCGATAACGCGCAGTGCACGCAGACCGTCTCGGTGCTGCCGAACACCAGCTACACGCTGTCCGGCTACGTCGAGGGCGCCTACGTCTACCTCGGGATCACCGGCGGCGCCTCGAACTGGACGCCGTCGGCGACATCGTGGCAGCAGCTGTCCACCACGTTCACCACCGCGGCGAGCCAGACCAGCGTGCAAGTGTTCGTACACGGCTGGTACGCGCAGGGCACGTACTACGCCGACGACCTGGCGCTGAACGGCCCGGGCGGCACCGGATCGCCGTCGCCCTCGGCCTCCGCGACCGGCGGCTCGCCCTCGCCGTCCCCGTCCGCGTCACCCTCGCACAGCCCCAGCACGTCGCCCTCGCCCTCGGCCTCCCCGACCGGTTCCGTGACGCCGCCCAGCGGCGGCCCCTTCACGCACCCGGTGTACTTCATGCCGGTCGACAACAACCCGGCCTCGATCTCCTCGATCATCAGCGGCTCCGGCGAGACCGAGTTCAACCTGGCCTTCGTGCTGGACTCCGGCGGCTGCACGCCCGCCTGGGACGGCAACTCCGCGATGCCGGTGTCCTCGGACACGACGGTGGCCGCGGACATCAACGCGATCCGCGCGGCCGGCGGCGACGCCGCAGTCTCCTTCGGCGGCTACAACGGCACCGAGCTCGGATCGACCTGCGGCTCGGCCTCCGCGCTCGCCAACGCCTACCAGCAGGTGATCACCAAATACAAGCTGGACCGGGTCGACTTCGACTACGAGAACACCGCGCTGGACTCGAACACGGCGGTCCGCTTCGGCGCGATCAAGATTCTCGAGGCGAATAATCCGAGCTTGAAGGTCTCGCTGACGATCCCGATGACGACGATCGGCTTCCCGGGCAGCGGCACCGACGAGATCCGGCAGGCGATCGCGAACGGCGCCCGGCTCGACGTGATCAACATCATGGACTTCGACACCGGCCTGACCTCCGGCACCGAGGTCGGGCAGACCGAGGCGATCGCCGACGACGCGGTGGGTCAGCTGGAGGGCATCTACGGCTGGAGCGCGGCGCAGGCCTGGGCGCACCTGGGCTTCCAGCTCATGAACGGCCACACGGATCAGCCCTCTGAGCTGTTCACCCAGTCCGACTTCAGCACGCTGCTCGGCTTCGCGCAGGCCAACCACCCGGCCTGGTTCTCGTTCTGGTCGGTCAACCGGGACTTCCAGTGCCCGGCCGGCGTGGTCGAGCCCTGGGCACCGGGAACCTGCTCCAACATCACCCAGAACCCGTACGACTTCACCAAGACCATCGTCAAGTACGCAGGCTGACACAGCCGGGCCCCGGCTGCCGGGTCCCGGATCCCGCTGCGCCCTGCGACGCCGCCGCCCGAACCGGTCGGCCCTGATCGGCTCGCGCCGGAGCCGGTCAGGTCCCGCCGGTTCGGGCGGCGGCGTCGCAGGGTCCTTCGCTCTTCAGGATCCTTCGGTATTCGGTGTCCTGGTTGGGATCCGGCCGCTCGAAGACGCGCCGCCTGAGCGTTTCGGCGTTTCGTTCGAAGCGGTCCTGCCTCGCGCTCAGGGCTTGCGGCCGACCGCTCCGGCGATGCAGTTCTGCACCTGGTTGAGCGGCTTGAGCCGCGGGCCGTCCGGCCACCAGTCGGCGCACAGGGTCAGGCCGGGCTCGACCAGCTCGAGACCGTCGAACAGCTCCAGCAGCTCGGCGCGGGTGCGGAAGGTGCCCGAGCCCATCATGCTGTGCAGGAACATCTCCTCCATCTTGCGGGCCACCGGGCTGTACTCGTTCTCCGGGTCGAAGAAGTGGCTGATCGCCACGTACGAGCCGGAGGGCAGCGCGTCGATGTACTCGCGCATGATCTGCGCCGGGCGCTCGCGCGGGCCGTTGTAGTGGTGCAGCGTGCCCATCTGGAGGAAGACCAGCGGGCTGGAGAAGTCGATGCGGGCGCGGATCTCCTCGTTGCCCAGCACCTCGGCCGGGTTGAAGATGTCCGCGGAGACCAGGTGCGTGCGCTCGTTCTCCTCCAGCAGCGCGCGGCCGTGGGCGAGCACCACCGGGTCGTTGTCGATGTAGACGACCGAGGCATCCGGGTTGGTCCGCTGCACGACCTGGTGCACGTTCTCCGCGGTCGGCAGGCCGGAGCCGCAGTCGAGGAACTGGTCGATCCCGGTCTGGGTGGCCAGGAACCGGCACACCCGGATCAGGAAGCCGCGGTTCTCGAAGGCCAGGTCGACCGCCTCCGGGGCCGCCTTCTGCACACCGCGCAGCACGTTGCGGTCCACCTCGTAGTTGTCCTTCCCGTTGAGGAAGGCGTCGTAGACACGTGCGATGCTGGCTCTTGTGGGGTCGACACCGACCGGCACGGAGCGCTCGGAGGCGGTGGCACTTGACTGCGCGGAGGCGTTATCGGTCATTGCGTTCTCCCGGTTCGTTTGCACAACCAGAAAGCTGACGGCGCTTAACTTAGCGTAAGGAGTCGTAATAACATCGTAAGCGTACCCGGGCAGTTTCGAGGGAGGGTCCTGATGGGCATGATCGACGACCGAAGGAGCGAGGCCGCTACCGGCCCGACCGTTCGTCGGCTCATCCTGGGCACGCAGCTGCGCCGGCTGCGCGAGCGGGCCGAGATCACCCGCGCGTCGGCCGCGTACAGCATCCGCGGCTCGGAGTCGAAGCTCAGCCGCATGGAGAGCGGCCGCGTCGGCTTCAAGGAGCGCGACGTGGCGGACCTGCTCACGCTGTACGGCGTCACGGACGACGAGGAGCGCCGGAAGGTGCTCACCCTCGTCGAACAGTCGAACGTGCAGGGCTGGTGGCACGCCTACTCCGACCTGATGCCGAAGTGGTTCGAGGACTACGTCGGCCTCGAGGAGTCGGCGTCGCAGATCAAGGCGTACGAGAACCAGTTCGTCCCGGGCCTGCTGCAGACGGAGGACTACGCGCTGGCGATCGCGAGCCGCGGCCGCCCGGAGAACGCGGACCGCGACACCGAACGCAAAGTGCATTTGCGCATGCAGCGGCAAAAGGTGTTGCTGGGCCAGTCCGCGCCGAAGCTGTGGGTGGTCATCGACGAGTCAGTGCTCTACCGCAGGATCGGCGGCGCGCGGGTGCTGCGCGCCCAGCTGGACCATCTGCTGGAGATGACCACGCTGCCGAACATCAGCTTGCAGGTCGTGCCGTACCAGACCAGCGGCTACGGCGCGGAGGGCCCGTTCACGCTGCTGCGTTTCGGCGAGCAGGAGCTGTCCGACATCGTGTACGTCGAGCACCTCGCGGGCGCGCTGTACCTGGAGAAACCCGAGGAGATCGAGATCTACAGCCGCGCGCTCGACCGCCTGGCCGTGGAGGCGGAGACCCCGGCGCGCACCCGGCAGACACTGCTCAAGGCGCGCGAGGACATCTGAATCCGGGCACATTCGTTCACCTCCGGGCGTGCTTGACGCAATAGCCTGATACGCCCGAAGGCCCGCTGACGCCGCGTGCGCGGCGTCCTTGCGCCCTCGATTCCGCGTTGCGGCGCGGTGCCGGGCCGGCTTCGCGCCACGGTCCGCAATGGCCTGATTCTCAGATCTTCGTATGCAATCCGATCCGACGGTGCTACGTTGCGTGAGTGCCCCCAATGCACATGCAAGTGACTCATGCAGACGGACCGTGCAAGCCGGTCGGAGAGTGAGAGGTCATGACAGGCGAGACCACGAAGTTCGACAACGGCGTCTCGGCCGATGCGCTGGTCGGAGCCGCCTGGCGCAAGAGCAGCCACAGCGGTTACAACGGCAACTGCGTCGAGGTCGCGCCGCTGGCCGACGGAAACGTCGCGATGCGCAACTCCCGCGACCCGCACGGGCCGGCGCTGATCTACACCCGCGCCGAGATCGCCGCGTTCCTGGCCGGGATCAAGGACGGCGAGTTCGACGACGTGCTCTGATTCACCGTGCCCCGCGACGGGGCGCGTCTTCCGGTTCGCGGGGCGCCGGCGCCCCGCGAGCGGGCGCGTGGGACGCCGCCCGGTCCGTGCGGGGACCGGGCGGCGTTTGCATGGTCGCTCGCATATGCGGACGCAACCGGAATGTGCACGAACCGCGCGGCTATATGCGTGCCCTGCTTCTGCGGCGGACGCTCCGGGCCGACCGGATCAGGCCTCTTCGAGGGTGAGCGTGGTCCACACCCCGACGTGGATCCGGTCCCCTGGCTTGACCGGGACCTCGGTCTCGACCGGCACCGGCTGCTCGGCGCCGTTGAGCCTGGTGCCGTTCGCGGAGCCCAGGTCGACCAGCCGCCAGCCGCCGTCCGCGCCGCGCGAGAGCTGGGCGTGCAGGTGCGAGACCGCCGGGTCGAGCGGCGGCCCGGTCAGGTCGATCTCCACCGCGATGCCGCGGCTGGCCGAGGCGCGCCCGATCCTGACCAGGTCGGCGTCGAGGGCGAAGCGGCGCTCGCCGGGGTACTTCGGGAACGGGAATTCGGACTCGATGATGTCGCCGCGCTCGACCTGCGCCGCGTAGTACTCGCGGTCCGCCGTGACGACGACGGCCAGCGGCTGCGCGCTCAAGGGCGCCGCGGGAGGCTGGCTCGCGCTCTCGCCCACGCCGCCGTCCGCGCCGAAGCCCTCGCCGACGGCCGCATCCGGGCTTGGCGCGACAGGCGGCGCCTCCGGCTCCGGCTCCGGCGCACCGCCGCCGGGACCGGCCGGCTGCGGATCAGGGAGCTGCGGCGCGGCGGCCTCGGCGCCTCTCGGCGCGTGGCCGTTCAGTTCCGGACCCGCCTGCGTCTGGGCCGCGCCGGTCGCGGCCGGCACGGACGGGAGCAGCTCGGCCAGCTCGTAGTCGAACCCGCATTCCTCGCAGAACCGGCCGCCGCGCTCCGCCCCGCAGTTCGGGCAGGAGCCGCCGGAGCCGGATCCGGCCGCGCCCGGCTCCGCGCCGAGCAGGGCGGTGCTCTCCAACAGCGCGGCGGGCGTGACTGGTGAGCCGCCCATCACCGCGCCACAGGTGTCGCAGTAGTCGCTGGTCTGCGATTCGTGCCCGGCCGGACACCGCGCCATCGGACCTCCCCGGTGCTTGCTGTTCTCGTTGACCGCCCCGACGCCGGTCAGCCCTGGTTGTTGCCCTTGCCCACCCGCACTGTCTTGCTCGACCGGGTGTCCAGGGCCATCTCGTCGGCGTCGTTGACCCGCGCCTTGAGCCGCACGGTGCCGGTCGCCGGGTCCTCCACGTCGACCACCTTGGCCAGCAGCCTCGTGGTGTCGTCGTTGCCGGAGGCCGCCGCGAGCTGGACCGCGCGGCCGAGCTTGGCCGTGGCCGTGTCGTAGTCGCCGTTCTTGCGCGCCTCCAGACCCGCCTGGATCGCGTCGGCGAGTTCGGCCTGCCCGGTGTAGTGCGCGACCTGGCGGTTCATCTTGGTGGAAAGCGCCGCGTCGTCGGTCCACACCGCGCGCACCAGGCCCTGGCCGAGCACCTGCGCCTGGCCCGAGCCGTCGATCGACACCAGCGAGGCGCGCGCGGCCAGCATCTCGTCGCCGACGGATCCCGGCCGCACGGTCACACAGACGTGGTAGTCGCGCGACTCCGCGCCCCACGCCCCGGTCGGGTAGTCCCCGGCCAGCGGCCCGGTCTGCAGGCGGCGGCCGCTCAGGTCGACGACGTTCGGCGCGACCTGCTTGACGAACTTGATCGTCGAGCCCTGCGGCGACCACAGGCGCAGCCGCACGTCGGCCACGGCCTTGCCCATCGCGCCCTCGATCATCGCGCGGAAGTCGTCGGCGAGGTTCATCGGATCGGCCACGATGTCCACGCTGCCGAGCAGGCCGCCGGCGATCCGGCGCAGCTCCGCGACGACCCAGTCGGTGCCGATGCCGCGGCAGTCGCAGGTGAACCGGCCCTCGCAGCGCGCGATCGCCATGCCGAGGTCGTCCGGGCTCTCGTGCTCGTCCTTGCCGTCGGTGAGCAGGATCGCGTGCCGGATCGCGCTCTCGTGCCCGGTGAACAGCCGGTCGGCGAGCGAGAGCCACTGGCTGATCGCGGTGCCGCCGCCGGCGGTGAGCCGGTCCACGGCGGCCTTCGCCGCGGCGCGGGTCCCGGCGTCGGCCGGCACCAGGTACTCGGTGGTGGGGAAGACCATCCGCGCCACGTGCGTCCCGGCGACCACCGCGAACGGGACGCCCTCGCGGATCGCGTCGATCGCGGCCTTGGTGGCCTGGCGCGCGGCGGACATCTTGGCGCTGGGATAGTCCATCGAACCGGAGCAGTCCACCATGATCACCTGGGCGGCGCGGGCACCGCTGCTCGGCCCGGCGACCGCGCCGGTGGAGGTCACCGTCACGATCGCGTTGACCTCGCCGGCGCCCTCGGGCAGGAACTCGTTCTGGTAGACGCTCACGGTGAACTGCGGCAGGGTCGGCGTGCTCACGGTTCGATCCCCTCGTCGGACGGCGCGGTTCCGTTGCTGGACGCGATGTCGGTGGACGCGCTGTCGGTGGACACGATCTCAGCGGTCTCGGTCAGCGGCGGCAGCTGGAGCGTCGGCGCGGCGGCCGCAACGGCGGCTGCGGGCGGCGCGATCGGCGGGTAATAGGCCAGCACCGTGGTGATGTTGTCCTGCCCGCCGCTGTTGAGCGCGACCGCGGTCAGCGACGCCGAGGCCGCGGCCAGCCCGTTCCAGCCCTCACCCGCCAGGCTCGCCAGGTCGGCCGCGTCCCACACGTAGTTCCACAGCCCGTCGCTGCAGGCGAGCACCAGGCCGGGGCCCTGCGGTGCGAAGTCCCGCACGTGCGGCGGCTCCGGCGGGGCCTCCGGGCCCAGCCAGCGCAGGATCGCGTGGGCGTGCGGGGCCTTGTACGCCTCGGCCTCGTTCACCGCTCCCCCGGCGATCAGCTGCCCGGCCCAGGTGTCGTCGTCGGTGAGCCGGCGCGAGGTGCCGCCGTCCGCCGCGAGCCAGTAGACGCGGCTGTCGCCGACCCAGCCGACCGTCACCCGGCCTCGTTCGACGACGGCGGTGGCGATCGTGCACGAGGGGGCGTCCGAGCGGTCCCGGTATTCCTCCGCGAGGCCGGCGACCGCCCGCTGCGCGGTCTCGATCGCGGCGCTCGTGGACGCGGGCGCGGGTTCGCCGTGGCGCAGCGCGCGCACCAGGTAGTCCAGGGTGGTGTTCGCCGCCAGCTGGGAGGCGCGCTGCGGATCGACGGAGCTGGACACGCCGTCGCAGACCACGACGACGCTCGCCGGGTACTCGGTGCCCTCGCCGATCACCGCGAAGGCCATCGAGTCCTCGTTGCGGCTGTGCCGCAGCCCCCGGTCGCTCACCCCGGCCACGACGCCCAGGTCGCGCTCCCAGTGGTCGCGCGGGGAGGGGGCGAGCCTGCCGCAGTTGTCGCAGTAGCCGTCGGTGAACGCGGTGCCGCCGCAGTCGGAGCACGGCAGCGCAGCGCCTCCCGGCGGGGCGCTGCGCCGCACCAGGAGGTCGGCGCCGCACTCCTCGCAGTAGCCGTCGCTCGGCAGCACCTGTGCGCCGCAGGCGGTGCACGCGCGGGTATCCGGCGGCGCGGGCGGCGGCTCCTGGGTCTGCGGGTTGCCCGACACCGGGTTCCCCGGCTGTTCGGCCCCGGTCATAGCACGGTCCTGGGTCGCAGCGCGTTGGCCTGATCCACCAGTTCGATCCGGCTCCTTCGGTCGGGGGCCATGCGGGCGCGCGCCCGGTAGGACCGCTCCAGGGCGAGACGCACTTCACGCTCGGTCAGGTCGGCGTCGAACACCCGGCCCTGCGCGATGTTGCGCGCGACGGCGGAGGTCGTCGGGTGCGCCACGAGCCAGCTGAGCGCGCCGATCAGCACCTGGCACACCATCGACTCGTGCGCCTCGCCGTCCAGGCCGAGCGCGGCCACGCGGGTGCTCAGCTCGTGCAGCTCCGCGGGCGCCACCCAGTCGGCGAAGCCGGGCGAGGCGAGGCGGGTGGTGATCGCCTGGATCTCGGCCGCGGTGCGATGGATCGAGGACTCGGGCACCTGGCCGAGCACCTCGACCGCGCCCGCGTAGTCCTTCTGCTCCGCGCGCAGCCGGGCGATCGCGAAGGCGGCCGTCGCGTAGGACCGGTCCACGGCCCAGACCAGCTGGTAGTAGCGCAGCGCGACATCCGGCGAGCCGGTGAGCTCGGCGGCGGCGGCCAGGGCCAGCTTGGGCGCCAGTTCGCCGGGCAGCTCGTCGTAGCAGGCCTCGAAGTAGGCGCGCGCCTCGGCGCCGTCCTCCCGGGTCAACGCCAGCAGGCCGCGGTACCACTGCACCCGCCAGTCGTAAGGGTCCTGCTCCTGCAGCAGGTCGAGCCAGCCGACCGCCTCGCGGTGCCGGCCGTCCTCGATCTCGGCGCGCACCAGCCGGAAGTACACCTCGGTGGACGGGTTCGGCAGGTTGTTGAGGGTGTTGACGATCTGCTTCGGGCTGCCGCCGAGGGTGGCCAGGGCGCCGGCGTTCGGGTCGGTCGGGTCGACGGTCGGGATCGGCAGCGCGGAGGCGAACTGCCTGCCGTCCGGCCGCGTCAGGTCGGTGCCGACGGCCAGCCGCTCGCCGGTGAACAGGGTGGAGGGGGCCGGGCGCGGTACTCCGTCACCGAGCGCGAGCACCTCGCGCAGCACCCCGGTGAGCTGGACGGCCATCTCGGCGGCTGAGGAGAAGCGCCGCTCGCGCTGGGCGTGCGTGGCGCGGCGCAGGGTTCGGTCGAAGGACTCGTACTTGGCCAGCACCGGCACCGAGTCGCGGGGCGGCAGCGTGGTCGCGTAGGTGGAGGTGAAGCCCTTGAAGTCGAAGGAGAGCACGGCCATCATCCGGCCCACGGTGAACAGGTCGGACTCGACCGACGGGCCGTGCTCCGCGATCTCCGGGGCCTGATAGCCGACGGTGCCGTAGACCGCGGAGTCCTCGTCGTCGAAGGCGCGCACCGCGCCCATGTCGATCAGCTTGAGCTGCTCCTCGGACTGGATCACGTTGTCCGGCTTGAAGTCGCAGTAGAGCAGCCCGATCGAGTGCAGGTACCCGAAAGCGGGCAGGATCTCGACGGCGTAGGCCAGCACCTGCTCGAGCGGCAGCGGCTTGCCGCCGTGCTCGGCCTTGTAGTCCAGCGCGATCTGCTTGAGCGACTTGCCGCCGACGTACTCCATGACGATGTAGTCGTCGAGCTGGTGGCGCACGAAGTTGTAGATCTTGACCACGTTCGGGTGCTCGACCTCGGCGAGGAACTGGCGCTCGGCGACGGCCGCGGCCATCGCGTCGGCGTCGCCGGTGTCCAGCAGGCCTTTGAGGGCGACCCAGCGCCCTGAGACGTTGTTGTCGGTGGCCAGGTAGATCCAGCCGAGGCCGCCGTGCGCGAGGCAGCCGAGCACCTCGTACTGGCCGCCGATCAGGTCGCCCGCGGCGAGCTTGGGGTTGAAGTCGTAGCTGCCGCCGCATTTGGCACAGTAGCCGCTGGTGCGCCCGGGGCGTCCCTCGCGGGAGCGGCCGACCTTCTCGCCGCACTTGGAGCAGAACCGCTTGTGCTCGGGCACCTGCGGGTCGGAGAGCACGGCCTCGCTCGGGTCGCGGTACTCGACCTGCGGGATCTCGACCAGCCCGAGCCCGAGGCCGCCGCGTCCGGTGGACCGCGAGCCGTGCGTCGAGCCGGTGCGGGAGGAGGCGGTGCGCGCGGAGACCGCGGAGCCGCGGGCCCGGCCGGAGGAGGTGCGGCTGGAACCGGTGCGGCTGGATACCGCCGAGCCGCGGACCGAGCCGGTGCGCGCTGAGGCGGTGTTCCCGGATGCTGTGCCGTTCCCAGTAGCAGGGCCGTTCCCAGAAGCAGGGCCGTTCCCGGAAGCGGGGCTCGATGTTCCGCCGTTCGGCGCGGCGCCGTGCCGGCCACCGGACCCGGTACGCGAACCCGGGAGCGGCCCGCCGGTTCCCGGGCCCGGGCCGGCGATCGCTTCCACCGCCGTCGCAGGGTCCTTAGCGGACGCGGCCATGCCGCAGGTGTCGCAGTATCCGTCTTCGATCATGCCGTCGCAGCCTGGCCGCCCGCAGAGCACCGGGCCGGACCCGGCGGATATACCGCTCGGCACCGCGCTGGGACCCTGAACGCCGACGCCGAAGGCGCCGGATCCCGCGCCGGCGGCGGCGACCGCCGGCGACTTCTGCGCCAGCCCGCAGGTGTCGCAGTATCCGTCCTCGATGATCCCCGCGCAGCCGGGCCGGCCGCACCTGACCCCGTTCACGCTCGCACCCCTCCCCCACGGCCGGGCTGGTCGAGCGCCAGCACCGCCTTCTGGTACACCGCCAGCGCCCGAGTGGACGCCGCCAGGTCGCACGGCTTGGACCACAGCAGATCGCGGGCCTGGAGGTAGAGCGCCTCCAGCCGCGGTTCCTCCGCAGCACCCGATCTTGCCGCGCGCACCCGGTACGCCGCCAGTCTTCCGCGCAGTTCCTCGCGGCGTTCCAGCAGTCCGGCCACCGCCTGGTGCACCCGGTTGGCCGCGTTCAGCGCGTTGTCCAGCGCGGTCTCCAGCGCCGCAGCCTCATCGGCGAGCCGCCGCCACAGGCCGCGGTCGCGCAATTCGGCCAGCGCGGCCAGCCGGGCGCGCAGCGCGGGCACCTGGGTGGTGGGCGCGGGCAGCGCGCCGACGAGGATCTTCTCCCGCGCGGCGCGCTCGGCGGAGCGCTGGGCGTCCTCCACGTCGGCGATCCGGTCGATCAGCCGGGACAGCTGCGCGGTCCGCCGCTCGAAGTCGGCGCGCAGATCGGCGGCCCCGGTGGCGGCTGCCGCGACCGACTCTACGTCCTGCCGGATCCGCTGCAGCCTGTCGGGAAAGGCCGAGCCCGGCGCGGCGACCCCGATCGGGTCCGCGAAGACCTCGCGGCGCAGCTTGGCGTACTCGTCCCCGATCCCGGCCAGCGCGGTCGCCAGGGTGCGGTCCTCGAGCTGCCGCACCACGGCCGCGACCTGCTTGATCCGCTCCTGGACCGGGTCGGCCTGCTGGAAGAGCCGGTTCCAGGTGGTGTCTGCGGCGGTCACGAAGTCCGCGGCGAGCTGGAAGTCGGTGTTCATCCGGTGCAGCGTCTCGGCCAGGGTCGCGGTCTCGCTGACGGTGGCCGGGCCGAGCAGGGTGCGCTCGGAGAGGGCCAGGTGCTTGGTGGACAGCGTGATCGACTTGCCGCGCAGCAGCTCGGCGATCGCGTTCAGGTCCTCGGGGCGCGGCTTGGCCCTGCGCCCGCGGATCTCGCCGGCCCGGCTGAGCACGTCCTGGTAGGCGGTGTAGTCGTCCCAGAGCCCCGCGATCCGGGCGGCGGTCCGCTGCCAGCGCTGCGCGGTCACCCCGGTCAGCGGGGCGCTGTCGAGCAGCTTGTAGCCGGGGTGGTCGGCCAGCGCGAGCAGCGCGTCGGCGACCCGGGCCGCGTCCTGGCCGAGCCGCGCGAGCTCCGCGTCGACGGCCTCGCGGGTCGGCGGGCCGAATGCGGGGAAGACCATGGCCACCACGTTAGTCAGCGTATTGTGCAGCGGGCGGTTGTTGCGGCCCGAGGACCGATCCCAGCGAATTCTGGTAGATCTTCTGCCACTGGCCGTTGCCGCGGATCGTCTCCAGCACACCGTTGACGAAGCGGATCAGGCCGGTGTTCCCAGGCGAGACCGCGATGCCGTACGGCTCGGGCTCGACCCGGTCGCCGACCACTGCGGTGTTGGGGTCCTGCTGCGCGAGACCGGCCAGGATGGTGTCGTCGGTGGAGATCGCGTCCACCTGGCCCTGCTGCAGCGCGACGAGGCAATCAGTCAGATTGGTCACCCCGTAGGGGATCGGGTGCGACTTGTACATCATGAGCGTCTGGATCGAGGTCGAGCCGTTCTGGGCGCAGACCTTCTTGCCGCCGAGGTCGTCGAGGTTCCGGTAGCCGCTGTTCTTCAGCACGAGCAGGCGCTGGTAGGCGTTGTAGTAGACGCTGGAGAACTGGACCTGCTTCGAGCGGTCGCAGGTGATGGTGAAGGTGTCCACGACCATGTCGACGGCGCGCGCCGGGTCGTCGGTCTGCAGCGCGGTGATGCGCTCGGCGTTGGTGACGGCGCGGAACTGGATGTTCTTGGGGTCCTGATTGCCGAAGATCGCCTGCTCGACCTGCTTGGCGATCTCCACGTCGAAGCCGGTCTCGTTGCCGGAGGCGTCGAGGTAGCCGGTGAGGTACTCGTCCTGGGCGACTCCGACGATGAGCTTGCCGCGCTTCTTGATGTTGCTGACCGCGGCGCTGGACGCGTCGCCCGCGGTCGGATGGTAGGAGAGTGCGCTGGTGTTGCACTTGGGCGGTCCGGCGGTCGGTGCCGCAGACGGCGATCCGGTCACGACAGCCCCGGGCTGGGGCAGCGTGACTTTCGGCTGCGCGCCGACGGCGACCGTGCCTCCGCTGCACCCGGAGACGACGAGCGCCAGTGCCATTGTGCTCGCGGCGGCGGTGAGTAGCGTGGCCGCCCTCGACTTGCCGCGCAGGCGTGCGGCGTCGGCGCGCCGGCTCGTCGTCCCCATGGCCCGCTCCCCGTTTCCCCGTCTGATCATCGGCGCGTTCATCGGTACTCCGCCAGCCGCCGGTTGACGCCGTACGCGGCCGCGAGCGCCGCGAGCACGCCGCCGATCAAGCCGCCCCACAGGCCTCCGCTGAGCGACGATTCGGCGGCGTTGGCGTCGGAGGTGTATGTGGCCTGATCCGCGTTGAAGGTCTTGACCAGCGCCTTGTCCAGGTCCGCGGCGTCGGCGCTCGCCGTGTTCGGGCTCGCCTTCGTGTCGTGCCCGACGATCAGTTCGACCGCCGCGTAGTAGTCGCCGTTGTCGGAGGCGCTGCGCACGTTCGCCAGCTGCTGCTTGAGCTTGCTGTACAGCGCGGCCGCGTCGCCCTTCAGGGCCGCAGAGTCGACGTCGCCGAGGGCTTTGGCCTGGTTCTGGGCGTCGGTTCCGTTGTCCGCGCCGCGGTCGACCAGGGTGAGCGACTGGTAGGAGTCGGCCAGCGCGAGGCTGTCGCGGTCCCACAGCGTCGTGGCCACCTTGTCGAAGTCCGCCTGCGCGCGGTTCGCCGCGTTCCCGGCCGAGGAGGTCGCGACCAGGGACCAGATGACGACGAAGAGCGCGATCGTCGCGCCGACGACGATTCCGGAGTTGAAGCGCCGGCGGGTGCTGCGGGACAACTCGCGGCCGGCGAGGACCAGCACCACCGCCGCGAGCACTGCCGCCACGAGGATCCAGATCGGGAAGCCGGAGACGTCCGACTGCCCGGAGCGCTGCGCGGCCGATTCCTCGTCGGCGACGCTGCGCACCTCCTTGAGGATCTGTCCCTGCATCAGGTTCGAGGCCTCGTGCAGATACGCGCCGGAGACCGGGAAGCCGAGGCGGTTGTTGGCTTGCGCGGTCGCGATGTACCCCGTGTAGAGCGGCAGTTGGCCGGCCACGTTGCTCAGCAGCGCCGAGGCCGTGCTGTCTCCGGCCAGCTCGCGCGAGGCCGTCGAGAGCGCGGTGACCGCCTGGTTGATGTCGCTGTTGTAGAGATCGGTCAGCCGGGTCGGCGGCACCGGGCCGACCAGCAGCGCGGTCGCGGCGGTGGCATCCGCCTCGGCGAGCGCGTGGTAGAGCTCGTTGACGTTCTGCACGAGCCGCTCGGAGGTGCCGGCCGCGTTCGTCTCCGCGGACTGGCGGGCGGCGAGCGTGCCGGCGCAGGCGCCGCCGATGCCGAGGAAGGCCACGACCGCGGCGATCAGCGCGACCCACAGCCGGGCCGGCGTCGTCAGGCGTCTGCGACCTTTGACGGCCTCCGGCGGGTCGGGATCGGGCTGCGCCGCCGGATCGAGCGAAGACCCGGTCCCGCCCATGCCCGCCGACACGTTCGCGGTCGTCGTCGCCACAGCCGAACACGCCCCCATCCGCCGTGATCCCCGCCCTCAGAGATCCGCTCCCACCATATTCCCTGCGAACGCTCTGCGGATATCGGGTTGCGATCTCGTGTTCGGCACGTGGCGGGTCTTCGCGTCGCAGTGTCTTCGCGTCGCGGTGTCTTTGTGTCGCGGTGTCTTTGTGTCGGCGGGCTGGAGCGCGGTCAGGACTCGGCGAGCAGGGCCGGCAGCTCGGTCAGGCTCGTCAGCCGGAAGTCGGCCTTGGCGACCAGGTCGCTGTGATCGGCCACAACATGGCCCCACGGCCCGCGCCTGATGTGTGCGGTACGCAGTCCGGCTTCCCAGGCCGGGCGCATGTCGTTGTCGAGCCGGTCGCCCACGTAGCAGATCCGTTCGGCGGCCGCGTTTGGGCGCATGGTGCGGCAGGCCTCGATGACCTTGGTGAAGAAGCGCGGATCCGGCTTGGCCACGCCCCAGGTGTCCGAGGTGGTCACCAGGTCCACCGGCAGCCGCAGCGAGTCGAGGATCCGGTGCGAGCGGCGGGTCTGGTTCGCCGCGATGATCACCAGGTACCCGGCCTCGCGCAGTGCGGCCATGGCCGGCCGGGCGTCCGGGTACAGGTCCCGCTCGCCGTAGCCCTCGGGCCGCCCGGCCTCGGCCCGCCGCTCGCGCTCGGCGTCGAGGTCGAAGCCGGGGCGGAAATACTCGAACACCTCGCGGTGGTCCCGTCCCGCCCCGATCACCGCGCCGAAGACCGCGGAGAAGGTATGCCTCGGTACGCCGAGCCAGTCGGCCCAGGCGTGGTACTCGACGGTTTCGTCGACCAGGGTCTCCCCTACGTCGAAGACCACGGCCTCGATCGGTCGCGCGGGCGTGGGAGTGGGCACGGTCTGGACTCCTGACGCTGGATCGCTCGACCGGATGCACGACGCGTCGGCACGTGCATCCGGTCCCCGTTCGGCGGGAGCTTAGCGAGCGGATCTGACGGCAGCCCAGAGTTTTCAGGGTTTCTCCATACTTTTGGAGGAACTCTTGTGACACCTGGTGCTTCAGAGTCACCCGTGCTGTGATCCATCACAGGCCGGCTACTACTGATGCAGCGCCATCTGCACGATCTTCACCACGACGAGCACCGAGGCGAGGGCCAGGTACAGGCGCAGGACCGACATGCCGACCTTGCGGCTCGCCGGCATCGCGGCGCGGCCGATCACGGACAGCGGCGGCATCCGCCAGTCCAGCGCGCCGGCGCGGTCGATCTCCTCCGCCGGGCGCCTGCGCCGGCTCAGCAGCGCGTAGCCCGCGAGGGTCACGCTCAGCACGCCGCAGCCCGCGATGATGTCGAGGATCTGACCGGCCGTCAGGTTCGGGTCCAGCACGGCCAGCGTCAGGATGATCGACAGCGTGACCAGGACAGCCAGGACGGCGCCGGTGAACATGTTCGTCTTGCGGCCGTTGACCCAGGGACCGAGCACCTGCTTGTCGTTGCACAGCACCAGCAGGTACACGGAGGCGGAGGGCAGCAGCACACCGGCCATCGCCTGCACACCGTTGGTGATCAGGCCGAGCGGCGAGCCTGGGATCAGCACGATCGTCGCGGCCACCGCGATGAGGCCGACGTACACCGCGTAGAAGCCCTTGGCCTGCTTCACGCCGCGGTGCAGCGAGTGGTTGATGCCCAGCGTGTCGCCGGCCGCGTAGGCGGTGGAGAGGGAGACCGCGAAGGCGCCGATGACCGACGAGTCCAGCAGCGCGATCGCGAACAGGATGCCCGCGACGTGCCCGGCCCTGGCGGAGATGGCCTGCGCCAGTCCCTGTGCGTCACCGAAGTGGCCGGCGAACTGCGTGTTCGCGACCGCGGCCGCAGAGAAGCCGATGATCGCCGCCGCGCCGATCACCACCACGACGATGCCGATCCACAGGTCGGCCTTCTCGTACTTGATGAAGCGCGGGGTGATCCGCTTGTCGATGACGTAGGACTGCTGGAAGAACAGCTGCCACGGCGCGACCGTCGTGCCGACCAGGCCGATGATCAGCAGCATCACCGCGGCCTCCTGCCCGCCGCCGCCCGGCATCTGCGGCACCAGGAAGCCGTGCGCCATCTGCCCGGCGCTCGGGTGCAGCATCAGCGCGATCGGGATGAGCAGCAGGCTGCCGGCGCACAGCGTGATCACTACCCGCTCGAAGCGGCGGAACGAGCCGGTCGAGGCGGCCGCGATGACGACCACTCCGGCCGCGATCACCGAGGGCGCCTTGGGCAGGCCGAGGTATCCGACCGCGAGGGTGATCCCGATGAACTCGGTCACCAGCGTCAGGGCGTTGAGCAGGAAGAGGTCGATGACGCTGAACGCGCCCCAGAAGCGGCCGAACCGCTCCATGATCAGCTTGCCGTGCCCGACGCCGGTGACCGCGCCGAGGCGGACCACCATCTCCTGGTTGACATAGAGCACCGGGACCAGCAGGAGCAGCACCCACAACAGGTGGGTGCCATAGTTCTGGCCGCTCTGGCCGTAGGTGGAGAAGGCGCCGGCGTCGTTGTCGCCGCACATGACGATCAGGCCCGGGCCGACGATGGCCAGCAGGGTCTTGAACTTGGCGGACAGGCCCTGGCGGGCCGCGGTGTCGCCGTGCTTGATGGTGCCCAGCGCCCCGCGGATGTCGCCGACGTGGGCGTCGTCGAGCACTGCGCTGCGGGTGTGCGCTGCGCCGGGGGAAATGATGAGGTCGGTCATGGTGCGCGGTCCTTCCTCACGCCACGCACACGTCCGCGCCAGGGGGAAGCTTGGCACGGGCGAGCACGCACGTGTGGTCAGGCAGCGTGCGTCAAGGCCTAGCGCGGCGGACCTGAGGATGCGGGTACGGCTACCCGGCGCACCCGGAAGAGGCACGTTCGGTAGCTACGCTGCGGGGTCTCTCGAAGGTCAGCGGCTCAGCGCGCGACGGACGCCGGATTCGGATGAGGGCGTGTGCGCGTCGACGGATCCCGTTCTCACAGGGCCCGTACTATGGCCGGGACTACTGGGTTCCATCATTCGCCTCCCCTCGTCCGGGGCGCCGTGGCGCTGCGCTGATGCATGGGCTCTGCGATGCTCCCACCCGACCAGAAGATCCGGCACCGAACACCCATACGATGAGCAGGGCAAGAATCCACCCCGGACCTGCCCTCAGTCAAGTGCGGATGCAAGCCGCAGCCGCATCGTGCCTTTAACGTGCTTTCAGGATAACACCACCCTCGGACCGAATCGGACCAATCGCCGAACTCAGCGATGGATGTGCGCTATCGCACGTTCGTATTTCTCACGGTTCGAAGCGATAGCCCATGCCGGGCTCGGTAAGCAGTTGTCGCGGGTGAGAGGGCTCCGGCTCGAGCTTCTGGCGCAGTTTCGCCAGATAGAACCTCAGGTAGTTGGTCTCCGACTGATAGGCCGGGCCCCATACCTGTTGCAGCAGCTGCTTGCCGGAGACGAGCCGGCCGGGATTTCGAACCAGTACCTCAAGCACCGCCCATTCGGTTTTTGTTAAATGCACCTGTTCGGGCGTCTGTTCGGGCGCGCCGGGGCGCCGCTGCACCGTCTTCGCGGCCAGGTCCACGGTGTAGTGGCCGATCCTCACGGCCGGCTCGGCGGCGGTCTCGCTCTCGCTTCGGCGGATCAGGGCCCGTAGCCGGGCCATCAGCTCGTCCATGGAGAACGGCTTGGTGACGTAGTCGTCGGCGCCGGCGTCCAGCGCGTCGACCTTGTCCGCGGAGTCAGCGCGGCCGGACAGCACCAGGATCGGCACCTTGGTCCAGCCGCGCAGGCCGGCGATCACGTCGGTGCCGTCCATGTCGGGCAGGCCGAGGTCGAGCACGACCACGTCGGGAAGGTGCTTGGCCGCCGCGTCGAGCGCGCCGGCGCCGTCGGCCGCGACGACCACCTCGTAGCGGCGCGCGGTGAGGTTGATGCGCATCGCGCGCAGCAGCTGGGGCTCGTCGTCCACCACGAGCACGCGGATCACGTCAGCGACTCCCTGTCTTGAGGCTCGTCGAACCCTGCGGCTGCGGCCTGTCCGAGCGGCGCCGGGTCCTCCTCGGCGTCGTGCGCCGCCGGGTCGATCGCGCCGACGGCCTCGGCCGCGGGCAGCGACACCACCATCGTGACACCGCCGCCGGGGGTGTCCTCCGGCGTGAGGGTGCCGCCCATCGCCTCGACCAGGCCGCGGGCCAGCGCCAGGCCGAGCCCGACGCCGGCGGTGTTGTCCCGGTCGCCGAGCCGCTGGAAGGGCCGGAACACCAGGTCGCGGTCGGCCGGCCGGATGCCGGGTCCGCGGTCGATCACCCGGATCTCCACCCATCGGCCGAGTGCTGATACCGCGACGGTGACCGGCGAGGCGGTGTGCTTGACCGCGTTGCCGACCAGGTTGGCCACGACCCGTTCGAGCAGCGCGCCGTCGGCGAGCGCGGGCGGAACGGAGGGTGGCACCGGGGCGAGGCCGACCCTTCCGGCGGCGTCGGGGACCTCGTCGAGGGCGCGCGGAAGGATGTCGGCCGCCGCCACCGCCTCCAGGTGCAGCTTGATCGCCCCGGCCTGGAGGCGGGACATGTCCAGCAGGTTCTCGACCAGCCGGGTGAGCCGGTCGAGCGACTGGTCGGCGGCCTCGAGCAGTTCCGCGCGGTCGTCGGCGGGCACGTCGAGGTCCGGGTCGCGCAGCGTGCTGATCGCCGCCTTCGCCGCGGCG
>Ga0070741_10009128_pt1 | contig 19469 bp, 19 predicted proteins | sample Coa_R1_4_FD_66440 | JGI IMG/M metagenome (GOLD analysis project Ga0070741, IMG submission 66440) | Surface soil microbial communities from Centralia Pennsylvania, which are recovering from an underground coalmine fire - Coalmine... | ecosystem: Environmental > Terrestrial > Soil > Unclassified ...
GCGCCACGAGCTCCTGCTCGCGGTCCTGCCCGCCGCCGACGTAGACGAGATCGAGCTCCCCGGCGGGCACCGGGTCGCGCATGCCGATCGCGCGCACGTCGAGCTCGTGGCCGCGCCGGCGCGCCCGCTCCGCGAGCACCGCGATGTTCCCGCGGTCGGCGTAGATGTTCAGGTAGTCGGGATACAGGTGGCCGACGCGGATCCTCATCTCGCCTCCCAGTAGTTGGCGACGTGCCCGCGCGACGCCACGATCCGCCGCAGCGCCAGCATCGCCGTGTAGGTCGGGAGGACGGTCAGCTCGCCGCCCGCGGGCGTCAGCGCGAGCCCGCGGTCGAGCGCGCGCTCCAGCACCGGCTCGACCTCGATGCGAGAGCGGTCGAGGCCGCCGTAGGCGAAGCGCAGCGCGAGCTCGGCCGCCCGGCCGCCGGTCGCGACGAGCGTCTCGAGCCCGGCGGCGAGCGGCTCGAAGTCGACGTCCCAGATCCAGGAGACGTCGCGGCCGTCGGCGACCTGGTCGTTGAGGGCGATCACGGCCGTGCGCGGCGCCCCGCCGTCGACGAGCGTGCGCACCGCCTCGTTCGCTCCGGCAGGGTTCTTGATCAGCAGCATCAGCAGCCGGCGGTCGCCGACCGCGATCCGCTCGAAGCGGCCGAAGGCGGCGGAGAACCCCGCGAGGCGTGCGGCGGCGTCCACGGGCGTCAGGCCGAGGGCGAGCGCGAGCGACGCCGCGCCGAGCGCGTTGTAGACGTTGTAGAGGCCGGGCAGCCGGAGCTCGACGTGCGTCTCGCCGCGCGGCGCGGCGAGCGTGAACGACGACCCGTCGAGGCCGTGCAGCTCGATCTCCGTCGCGCGGACGTCGAGCGGAGGCCGCGCCTGGCCGCAGGCCGGGCAGCGGTAGTCGCCGAGGTGGCCGACGTACGCCGCGGCGTACACGTACGGCGTGCCGCAGCGCAGGCAGTACTTCGAGTCGGCGGCGTGCTGGAGCGACGGTCGGGCGTGGCGCGGGTCGTCGATGCCGAACCGCAGCGCCGCGCCGCGGTCGCGGCCGAGGTCGCCGACCTGCGGGTCGTCGGCGTTGACGACGAGGAGGGCGTCCGGCAGCGACGCGACGGCGTCGCGCCAGCGGGCCGCGACGAGCTCGAGCTCCCCGTAGCGGTCGAGCTGGTCGCGGAAGAGGTTGCCGAGCAGGAGCGCCTTCGGCCGCAGCCGCCGTGCGACCTCGGGCAGCGCGCCCTCGTCGACCTCGAACAGTCCGAGCTCCGCGCCGTCGGCGTGCAGCAGCGTCGAGGCGATCCCGGAGACGAGGTTCGCGCCGCTCGCGTTGTGGGCGAGCCGCAGCTCGGGGCGGAGCAGCTCGGCGGCCATCGCGGTCGTCGTCGTCTTCCCGTTCGTCGCCGACACGAGCACCGATCCCTGCGGCAGCCGCTGCGCGAGCCGGTCGATGCCGTCCGGGTCGAGCTTCCAGAGCAGCTTGCCGGGCAGCGTCGTCCCGCCGCCGCGGCCGGCGAGGCGCGAGAGGGAGCCCGCCGCGCGCAGGGCGGCGAGCGGGATCGGGGCGCGCATCGGAGCGGACGGTAGACGAGCCGACAGCACTTGCGCGCAGGACAAGGTGCTCTACCATTCTTGTCAGTGGTCCGGAAGACCCACCCGGCGGTGGAGAGGATCGACCCGGCGGCGCTCGCGGAGTTCCAGGCGGGCATCCGCCGCCGCTACACGGACGAGCAGATCCTGGCGGAGCTGCGGGCGTGCGCCGAGCGGCTCGGCCGGTCGCCGACGATGAAGGAGTTCGCCGCCGACCCCGACGCGGCGATGCATCCGCAGACGGTGATCGAGCATTTCGGCACCTGGAACGCGGCCAAGCGGGCGGCCGGGCTGATGCCGCGCCGGTTCGCGACGCGGGCCGAGCTCGTCGAGCGGCTGCGCAGCCTCGGCGCGGAGCTCGGCCGGGCGCCCACCGCGCAGGACATCCGCGCACGGCGCGGCACGATGCCGTCGGCGTCGCTCTACTGGCACACGTTCGGGTCGCTGGCGACGGCGCTCCGCGAGGCGGGGTTCGACGTCGCGGTGGGCGAGGAGCGGCTCGAGCGCGCGCTCGAGCAGGGCTGCGCGCTCGCGCTCCGTCTGGGCCGCCTGCCGAAGTTCGGCGACTGGCAGGCGGCGCGCCGCGCCGACCCGGCGCTCCTCACCGAGTGGCAGGTGTACCGGCTGTTCGAGGCGCGCCGCGGCGCCTGGGCGACGTTCCAGTACCTGCTGCGCGAGCGGCTCGTCGCCTCGGGCAGCGACGTCCGCCGCGACGGGACGGTCGGCTAGCTGCTACGCCGTCTCGCGCAGCGGCACGACGTTGTCGCGGCGCGGCTCGAGCGCGGCCTCGATGCGGTCGAGGCGCGCGTTCAGCGACCGCCAGCCCTCGGTCAGCAGCTCGACGAGCAGGGCGAGGTCGTCGATCCGGGCCTCGCGCTCGGACTCCACGATCCGCTCGATGCTCTCGAGCCGGCGGATCGCGTTCCAGGACAGGCCCTTCACCTCGGCGAGCCGGCGCGAGATCGGCGCCGCCTCTTCGCGCAGCCCCTCTCTCAGCGTTTCGCGCAGCTCCTCCACGAAGCCGACGCTAGCGTGCGCGTCGGATGGACGCCGCCGAGCTCGACTATGACCTGCCTCCCGAGCTCGTCGCCCAGCGGCCGGCGGCGCGGCGCGACGAGTCGAGGCTGCTCGTCTACTCGCGTGCGACCGGCGAGGTCGAGCATCGCGTGTTCGGCGAGCTGCCGGACCTCGTGCAGGCGCTGACGGTGGTGAACGACACGCGTGTCGTGCCGGCGCGGATCCCGATCGAGCGTCCGCGCGGCGAGGTGCTGCTGCTCGAGCACCTGGGCGGCGCGGAGTGGGAGGCGCTGGCGCGGCCGACGCGGCGTCTGCGCGTCGGCGGCCGCCACGGGCCGGTCGAGCTGCTCGAGCAGCTCGGCGAGGGGCGCTGGCGGATCCGGCTCGACGGCGAGCCTGCGGGCGAGGTGCCGCTGCCGCCGTACATCACGGCGCGGCTCGAGGATCCCGCGCGGTACCAGACCGTCTACGCGCGCGCGGCGGGCTCGGCGGCGGCGCCGACGGCGGGCCTGCACTTCACGCCGGAGGTGCTCGCCCGGCTCGACGTCGAGCGGGTGACGCTGCACGTCGGGCTCGACACGTTCCGGCCGCTGCAGGCCGGGCGGGTCGAGGAGCACCGGATCCACGGCGAGCGCTACGAGGTCGAGGCGGCGGCGTGGGACCGGATCCGGGCGGCGGGGCGTGTGCTCGCCGTGGGGACGACGACGGTGCGCGTCCTCGAGACGCTCGCCCGCGGCGCGCCGCTCGCGGGCCGGACGCGCCTCTACGTCACGCCGGGCTTCGACTTCCGCCGCGTCGACCAGCTGCTGACGAACTTCCACCTGCCGCGCTCGACGCTCCTCGCCCTCGTGATGGCGTTCGCGGGAATCGACGAGACGCGGCGCCTCTACCGCCTCGCGATCGAGCACCGCTACCGCTTCTACTCCTTCGGCGATGCGATGCTGATCCTGTGACTCCTGTGGACGAACGGTTGCAGTCTCGTCACCCTGGTCTGACCAGGGGGCACGCCCCGGCGAGGCCTGTCTCCGAAGAGCAGGGAGGCGTTCGTTTCGCAGTCAGGATGCCGAGGCGCTGACACCTGTGGACGAGAAGTTGCAGTCTCGTCACCCTGGTCTGACCAGGGGTCACGTCCCGGCAGGGCCTGTCTTCGAAGTGAGGGCTGTGGACGGCGCCGCGCGGGCCGGGACGCTGCGGACCGCGCACGGCGAGGTGCGGACGCCCGTCTTCATGCCCGTCGGGACGAAGGCGACCGTGAAGACGCTGCACCCGGACGAGGTGCGCGCGCTCGGCGCGCAGATCGTGCTCGGCAACACCTACCACCTGCACTTCCGCCCGGGCGACGAGCTCGTGCGGGACCTCGGCGGGCTCCACCGCTTCATGGGCTGGGACGGCCCGATCCTCACCGACAGCGGCGGCTTCCAGGTTTTCTCGCTGCGCGACACGATCGCCGCCGTCGACGACGACGGCGTCACCTTCCGCAACGTCTACGACGGGGCGGAGACGCGGTTCACGCCCGAGCTCGCGGCGCGGATCCAGGAGAACCTCGCGAGCGACATCGCGATGTGCCTCGACCAGGTGCCGCCGGCGGGCGTGCCCCGGCGCACGCTCGAGGAAGCCGTCCGCCGCACCACGCTGTGGGCGTCACGGCAGCGCGACGCTCCGCGCGCACCGGGCCAGCTCCGCTTCGGCATCGGCCAGGGAGGCACCGACCCGGAGCTGCGGCGGCGCTCGACCGAGGAGATCGCCGAGCTCGGCTTCGACGGCAACGCGATCGGCGGCCTCGCGATCGGCGAGGATCGAGAGGTGACGTTCGAGCTCACCGACGCGGTCGCGGCGATGCTGCCCGCGGACCGGCCGCGCTACTTCATGGGCATCGGCGACGCCGAGGGGATCCTCGAAGTGATCGAGGCGGGCGTCGACATGTTCGACTGCGTGCTGCCGACGCGCACCGCGCGCACCGGCAGCGCGCTCACCGCGACCGGCCGGCTGAACCTGCGAAACGCGCGCTTCGCCCGCGACGAGCGGCCGCTCGAGGAGGGCTGCGACTGCCCCGCCTGCGCCCGCTTCAGCCGCGCCTACATCCGGCACCTCGTGAACCAGAACGAGCTGCTCGGACCGCGCCTGCTCTCGCTGCACAATCTACGCTTCCTCATCCGGCTGACCGACGGCGCCCGCGACGCGATCGAGCGCGGTGCCTTCGCAGGCTACAAGCGCGACCGACTGGAAAGGCTGCAGTGGGCGGATTCCTGATCATCCTCGTCGTCCTCGCCGCGTTCTGGCTGCTGGCCGTCCTGCCGCGCCGGCGGCGCATGCAGTCCCACCAGGCGATGCAGGACTCGCTCGAGCCCGGGAACGAGGTGATCACCGCCGGCGGCCTGCACGGCCGCATCCGTTCGCTCGAGAACGGCGAGGTCCGGCTCGAGATCGCCGAGAACGTCGTCGTCACCGTCGACCGGCGGGCGATCGCCGCCGTCGCCAGAGAGGTTCCGGCGCCCCCGGAAGAGGCCGGGGAACCCAGCTAACCTGTCCGCGCGTGTCCTCCAGGCGCTCGAACCTGATCCTGGTCCTGCTGATCCTCCTGGCGCTCGGAGGGGTGGCGCTGCTCGCCGTGCCCGGCTCGCCCGCGCACCGCAGCCTGAAGAAGGGCCTCGACCTCCAGGGCGGCCTCGAGGTGGTCTTCAAGGCGCAGCCGCCGCCCGGCCACAAGCTGACGAGCGCCGACCTCGACCGCTCGGTGCAGATCATGCGCGACCGCGTCGACAAGCTCGGCGTCGCCTCGCCGATCATCCAGAAGCAGGCGCCGGACCAGATCGTCGTCCAGCTGGCGGGCATCCACGACCCCGCCCAGGCGGCGGCGATCATCGGCACGACCGCGCAGCTCGAGCTGTACGACCTCGTGCCCGCGCTCGAGTCGCCGTCGGTCAGCGCCGCGAACGGCCAGGTGGTCGCGTTCACGAACCTCTACAAGCTGCTGCAGGGGGTGCAGGCGAGAGCGACGGGCACGCCGAGCGGCTACGTGCTCTTCAAGCCGGTGAAGACGACGACCACGACGGGAACCGGCAAGACGAAGAAGACGACGACGACGACCACGTGGGTGCGCGTCGCCGGGCCGACGCCGACGCTGCACCACGACCCGGTCACGGGCAACGCCGGCCTGCTCGACCGGTACGACGGCACGCCGCCGGCGGGCTGGCAGGTGCTGAAGGTGCCGGCGAAGACGGTCGTGATCAGCTGCACCGCCAAGAGCTCGCAGATCTGCCCGGGCGACCCGAACGGCGCGCCGCCCGCCGGCGGCAGCGACTGGTACCTGTTCAAGCACGGCTCGTACCCGAACGACCGCGACGCGACGAACGGCCAGTACCCGAACATGAAGGGCAGCGAGCTGAAGCTGTCGGGCGTCCGCGAGGATCTCGACCCGACCACGGGCGCGCCGATCGTGCTGCTCGCCTTCAACGGCCAGGGCAACAAGACGTTCCTGCAGGTGACGAAGGCGGAGGCGATCCGCGGCCAGATCTCCGGCCAGGGCGCGAGCTGCCGCGAGACCTGCGCGTTCGCGATCGTGCTCGACAACCAGATCCGCTCGTGGCCGGCGATCGACCCGACCGTCAACCCGCACGGCATCGACCCGCGCGGCACCGGCGCCGAGATCAACAACATCGGCAGCGTCACGGACGCGAAGCAGCTCGCGCTCGTCCTGCAGACGGGCGCGCTGCCGGTGAGCTTCAAGACGGTCGCGCGCACCGACGTCTCGGCGACGCTCGGCAAGGACTCGCTCAAGCAGGCGAGAAACGCCGCGGTCGGCGGCCTGCTCGTCGTCGCGCTGTTCCTGCTCCTCCTCTACCGCTTCCTCGGCGTCGTCGCCGTGCTCGGCCTCGCCGTCTACGCGGTCTTCATGTACGGGGCGATCCTGCTGCTCGGCGTCACCCTCACCCTGCCGGGCTTCGCCGGCCTCATCCTGACGATCGGCGTGGCCGCGGACGCGAACGTGGTCGTGTTCGAACGCATCAAGGAGGAGTCGCGCGCGGGCAAGTCCGTGCGCGCGGCGATCGCGTCCGGCTACCAGAAGGGCTTTCACACGATCGTCGACGCGAACGTCGTCACCTGCATCACCGCGCTGATCCTGTTCGCGGTCGCGACCGCCGACGTGAAGGGCTTCGCGCTGATGCTGCTGATCGGCACCGTCATCTCGCTGATCACCGCCGTCGCGGCGACCCGGGCGATGCTCGGGCTGCTCGCCGGCTTCCGCTGGTTCGAGGATCCGCGCTTCATGGGGGCGACCGCGACGGGCATCCCGCGCTGGCAGCGGATCGACGTGGTCGGCCGCCGCCGGCTCTGGTTCGTCGTCTCGGTCGTCGCCGTCGTGCTCAGCATCGGGGCGCTCGCCTTCAAGGGCCTGAACCTCGGCATCGACTTCAAGGGCGGCGTGCAGATCAGCTTCACGACGCCGAAGCCGGTGTCGCTTTCGAGCGTCCGCAACGTGATCACGCAGAAGGGGTCGATCGTCCAGGGCAAGGGCGTCCTGACGGGCTCCGACAGCTACACGAGCTTCCAGATCCAGCTGAGGAAGCTGTCCGGGCCGCAGCAGACGGCGCTGACGAACACGCTGACGCAGAACATCGGCGCGCGGACGCCCAACGTCAAGAACGTCTCGGCGAGCTTCAGCCGCCAGATCCTGCGCGGCGCGATCTACGCGGTGATCGTCTCGTTCGCGCTGATCGCGCTGTACGTGTCGGTCCGCTACCGCTGGCGGTTCGCGGTCCCGATCGTGCGCACGCTGCTCAACGACATCCCGATCGCCGCCGGGATCTACGCGGTCTCCGGCCGGGAGGTGACGGCGTCGACGGTCGCGGCGCTGCTGACGATCCTCGGCTACTCGGTCTACGACACGATCATCGTCTTCGACCGGGTGCGCGAGAACATGCGGCTGATGCCGCGCGCGAGCATCGCGCAGATCGCCAACGTGTCGGTGTCCGAGGTGCTGCGCCGGTCGATCGTGACGTCCGTGATCACGCTGCTTCCGATCGTCGCCCTGTTCATCTTCGGCGGCGCGACGCTGAAGGACTTCGCCTTCGCGATCATGGTCGGCATCTCCGTCGGCGCCGTGTCGACGATCTTCATCGCGACCCCGCTGCTGACGAGCCTCATGGAGCGCGACCCCGAGTACGCACGGCGCAAGGCGGCGACCGGCGGCGCGGTGCCGATCGCCGAGGCCGAAGCGGTCGCGGCGGCGGCTCCCGCCCCGGAGACGCCCGTCGAGGTCGCCGAGCGGGTGCTGGGCGAGCTCGACGGCGACGCGGCCGCCAAGCTCGAGCGGCGCCGCCAGCGCAGGAAGTCGCGCCCGCATGGCCGGGCCCGGTAACGACCCGCTCGACCGCCTCGGCGGCCTGCTCGGCCCGCGCATCGACGAGCTGCGCTCGCTGCTCGACGAGGTCGGCTCGCGCTGGCGCGGCGACGCGCTCCGGCTGGGCGAGGGCTCGCGCCGCCGCCTGCAGGAGCTCGCCCGGGAGATCGGGCTCGTCACGCGCGACGAGTGGGAGGAGCTCGAGCTTCGGGTCGCCCAGCTCGAGCACCGCCTGCGCCTCGTCGAGGACGAGCGCGACCGTCCGTCCTGACGGGCTGGTACCGTACGGGCTACGGAGCCGGATCGGCCGGCTCCCGTGAGGTCGCAGTCTCCTTCTCGGATGCCGTGCGATCTCGACGTCCGAAGGAGTTGAGACAACTTGACCGATTTTCGTTCGCTCGGCGTGTCCGAGGGCATCTCCGCGCTACTCGCTGAGCGCGGCATCGTCACGCCGTTCCAGATCCAGGCGCTCGTCATCCCCGAGGCGCTGCGGGGCGGCGACGTCCTCGCCAAGAGCCCGACCGGGTCGGGCAAGACGCTCGCGTTCGCGATCCCGATCGTCGAGAACGGCAGCGACGCGACCCCGTTCGCGCTCGTGCTCGTCCCGACCCGCGAGCTGTGCGTCCAGGTGACCGAGGAGTTCGCGCTGATCGCCGGCGACCGGGTGAAGGTCGCCTCGGTCTACGGCGGCGTGCCGCTGCGCGCGCAGGCGAGGGAGGCGAAGGCGGCGCACGTGATCGTCGCCACGCCGGGCCGGCTGCAGGATCTCGTCGACCGGCAGCTCGTGTCGCTCGACAGGGTGCGGGTGCTCGTGCTCGACGAGGCCGACCGGATGCTGGACATGGGCTTCAAGCCGCAGGTCGACCGCATCGTCCGCCGGCTGTCCGAGAACCGCCAGACGATGTTCTTCTCGGCGACGCTCGACGGCGAGGTGGGGGAGCTGGCGCGCCGCTACACGCACTTCCCGGCGCGGTTCGAGGGCGAGCTGCCTGCGGAGCGCCGCACGGGCGAGGTCGACCACCGCTTCATCCCGGTGACCGCCGACAACAAGGTGGCGACGCTCGTCGAGCTGCTGAGCGAGGAGGACCGCGGGCTGGCGCTCGTCTTCGTGCGCACCAAGGCGGGAGCCGACCGCCTGGTCGAGAAGCTCCATCGCCATCATGTCGACGCGGTCGCCATCCACGGCGACAAGGGGCAGGCGCAGCGCGAGCGCGCGCTGGCGCGGTTCGACGCGGGCAAGGTGCGCACGCTCGTCGCCACCGACGTCGCCGCGCGCGGCCTCGACGTCGACGACATCACCCACGTGATCAACTTCGACCCGCCCGACGAGCCGGACGTGTACACGCACCGGGTGGGGCGCACGGGGCGCGCCGGCCGCGGCGGCGTGGGCATCACGCTCGTCCTGCCGGAGCAGCAGGCCGAGGTGTCGCGCGTCGCACGGCTGCAGGGCCAGGTCGAGAAGTACGAGGCGGCGGGCCTCACGCTCGCGAAGCCGAAGCTGGTGTACACGTCGCGGCGGCGGGGAGGACGGTCGAAGTGGTAGCCCACGAGCGCCTGACCGAGAAGCAGGCCGCGGCGCTGCGCGAGGAGCTCGCGGAGCTCGAGGGCCCGCGCCGCGTCGAGGTCGTCGCGGCGATCAAGAAGGCGCGCGAGTTCGGCGACCTGTCGGAGAACTTCGAGTACCACGCCGCGAAGAACGAGCAGGGCCTGCTCGAGGCGCGCATCCGCACGCTGCGCGCGCGGCTCGACGGGGCGGAGATCGTCGAGGACGCCGGCTCCGACGTGGTCGGGATCGGCTCGATCGTCGACATCGAGGGCGACGGCGGCCAGAAGCTGACCGTGGAGATCAGCGCGGTCGGCGGCTCGGGGACGGTCTCGCCGACCTCGCCGCTCGGCGCCGCGCTGCTCGGCCGCAAGACGGGCGACAGCGTCGACGTGCAGGCGCCGAGGGGCTCCTGGACGGCGACGGTGGCGCGGATCCACTGAGCGCAGCGGTTTCCGTCACACTTTCCGGGTGGCGACCCGCCCGAAGCAGCGGAATCTCGGCCGGCTGAGCGAGATCGCGCAGGTTGCGGTGCGGCACGGCTTCGGCTACGTCGTCGAGGGCCGCCGGCACGGCGACGCCGACGCGCAGGGGTCGGCGCGCGGCCGCCACCTGCGCGAGATGCTCGACGAGCTCGGGCCGACGTTCGTCAAGTTCGGCCAGCTGCTCTCGACCCGTCCCGACGTGGTGCCGCCCGACATCATCGCCGAGCTGCGCGGGCTGCAGGACGACGTGCGCCCGTTCCCGTACGCCGAGGTGGAGCGCACGATCCAGGAGGATCTCGGGCAGCCGGTCGGGCGGCTGTTCCTGGAGTTCGACGAGCTGCCGCTCGCGGCGGCGTCGATCGGCCAGGTGCACCGCGCCGTCCTCCCGAACGGGCGCAACGTGGTCGTCAAGGTGCAGCGCCCGAACGCGCCGCGGCAGATCGAGGCCGACCTGTCGCTTCTCCACCAGGCGGCGCGGCTCGCGAAGGAGCGCATCCGGGCGCTCGACTTCATCGATACGCACGAGATCGTCGACGAGTTCGCCCGCTCGATCAGGCAGGAGCTCGACTACCGGCTCGAGGCGCGGAACGCCGACGCGTTCCACCGCCACTTCGCCGGCCATCCCCACGTGTCGATCCCGCGCGTGTACTGGACGTACACGCGCTCGCGCGTGCTCACGCTGGAGCGGCTCGAGGGCGTGCAGCTCGGCGACGTCGACTTCGAGCAGTGGTCGCTGCAGGACCGGCGCCGGCTCGCCTACCTGATCACCGAAGCCTGGATGACGATGATCTTCCGCAACGGCTTCTTCCACGGCGACCCGCATCCGGCCAACGTCCTCGTGCAGTCGCCGGAGCGCTTCGGGCTCGTCGACTTCGGGCTCACCGGCAAGCTCACCGACGACGACATGACGCGGTTGACGCGGCTCTTCATCGACGCCGCGTCGGAGAACATCGACGTGCTGCCGAAGCGGCTCGCAGATCTCGGTGTCCGCTACCCGCGGGAGCGTGAGGAGCAGTTCGTCGCGGAGCTGCGCGAGCTCTTCTACCGCTACTACGGCGCGAGTCTCAGCGAGATCGACCCGATCCAGGTGATCCGCGAGGCGTTCGCGCTCATCTACCGGATGAACCTGCGGCTGCCGACGCGCTTCGTGATGCTCGACAAGGCGATCGCGACGCTCGCCTCGGTCGGCACCGAGCTGTACCCGGACTTCAACGTGTTCGAGGTCGCGCGGCCGTACGCGCGCGACCTGATGCTCGAGCGCTTCACGCCGCGGCGGATCGCGTCGCGCGCCCGCCGCGAGAGCCTGCGGCTGACGCAGATGGCGGCCGAGCTGCCCTACCAGATCCACGAGACGCTCGAGCAGGTGCGCGACGGGCAGATCGAGGTCGGCTTCGTCCACAAGGGCCTCGACGATCTGATGGCGAAGCTCGACACGCTCTTCAACCGGCTCGTGATCGCGCTCGTCGTCACCGGCGGCCTGATCGGGTCGAGCCTGATCGGGATCTTCGCGAAGACCGGTCCGCACATCCTCGGCCTGCACGTCCTGTCGGTCGCCGGCTTCTCGCTCTCGTTCCTGCTCGGCGTCTGGCTGCTCTGGGGCGTGATCCGCTCGGGCCGGCTCTGAGCGGCCGTCCGGCGGCCTGAGGAACGTTCGGCGCACAATTGTACGAAAGGACGACTGGTGCCCCGGCGGAACCGGGGCTACCGTCGCTCCATGTCCGCCGCGCTTCTCCTCGCCGACGCCGAGCCCGAGACCCGGGGGTTCCTCGAGCGGCACCTTCCGGACGACGGCTTCGAGCTCGTCTCCGCCCACGGCCGCTTCGACCTCGTCCTCGCGGGCGACGTGGAGCGGCTCGAGCGCTGGGTCGAGCGGGCGCCGGTGATCGTGCTCGGCCGCGAGGAGGCGGATCCGGTCGACCGGATCCACGCGTTCCGGCGCGGTTGCGACGATTACGTCTCGCGCCCCTTCGACTACCAGGAGCTCGTCGAGCGGATCCGCGCCGTGCTGCGCCGGGCGCGGCCCGAGCCCGTGCCCGTGCTCGAGGCGGGGCCGGTGCGCGCGGACACGCGGACGCGGGTCGTCACGGTTGCGGGCCGTCCGGTCTCGCTCGCGCAGAAGGAGTTCGAGCTGCTGGTGGAGCTGGCCCGTGACCCGGAGCGGGTGTTCACGAAGGCCGAGCTGCTGGCGGAGGTGTGGGGCTACCAGGCGTCCGCCCGCACGCGCACGCTCGACTCGCACGCTTCGCGGCTGCGGCGCAAGCTCCGCGACGCGGGGGCGGACGACTCGCTCGTGGAGAACGTCTGGGGCGTCGGCTACCGGCTGCTCGGCCCGCTGGGGGGTGGTCGCTCCGGGTAGCCTCGGCTGACAATGGAGCAGGACGCCAGGGCCGAGCTCTTCCGCCGGCTGCACCACGAGCGGTCGATCCTCGTGCTCCCGAACGCCTGGGACGTCGCGAGCGCGAGGGCGCTCGCGGCCGTCGACGGCTGCCGCGCGCTCGCCACGTCGAGCGCGGCCGTCGCCCGGTCGCTCGGCTGGGAGGACGGCGAGCGGGCGCCGGTCGCCGAGATGATCGAGGCGGCCCGGCGGATCGCGGCCGCGGTCGACCTGCCGGTGACGGCCGACCTCGAGCGCGGCTACGGCGACCCGGTCGGCACGGCGGCCGCCGCCTGGGAGGCGGGCCTCGTCGGGATCAACTTCGAGGACTCGACCCGCGCGGGCATGGTCGCGCTGGAGGAGCAGGTGGACGCGATCCGGGCGATCCGGGCGGCGGTGCCCGGCCTCGTCGTCAACGCGCGCGTCGACGTTTTCCTGCGGATCGGCGCCGGCGACGTCGACGAGGCGGTCGAGCGTGCGAACGCCTACCTCGAGGCGGGCGCCGACTGCGCGTACCCGATCCTGGCGCCGCCGTCGTCGATCGCGGCGCTCGCCCACCGGATCGCCGGGCCGGTCAACGTGATCGTCCAGCCCGACACGCCGGGGCCGGCCGAGCTGCAGGAGCTCGGGGTGGCGCGGCTCACGTGGGGCTCCGGTCTCGCGGCGATCGCGTACGCCGAGGCGGCGAAGGCCGTCCGCGCCGCCCTGGGCTAGCGGCCGTGGATGACGCGGGCGCCGCGCCCGGACGTCAGGTAGGCGAACGCCCAGCGTGTCAGCACGAGCACCCGGTTCTGGAAGCCGACGAGGTAGGTGATGTGCACGCCGAGCCAGAGCAGCCAGGCGGCGAGCCCGCTCACCGGCACCCCCGCGACGACGCCGACGGCACGGCGGCGGCCGATCGTCGCCAGCTCGCCCTTGTTGCGGTAGCGGAACGGCGTGTGTGTGCCGCTCCTGATCTGGGCGGCGACGTGGCGGCCCTGCTGCATCGCGACGGGCGCGATCCCGGGCAGCGTCTGGCCGCGCACGGTGACCATGTCGCCGATCGCAAACACCTCGGGGCGGCCGGGCAGCGTGAGGTCGGGCTCGATCTCGAGCCGGCCGGCGCGGTCGACGCCGAGCCCGGCCGCGTCGGCGAGCGCCGCCGCGAGCGGCGAAGCGCGGACGCCGGCGGCCCAGACGACGGTGCGGGTCTCGATCCGGCGTGTCTGCCCGCCGTCCTGCAGCTCGACGAAACCGTCGCCGACGTCGGTCACGGGAGACGAGAGCACGGGCGTGACGCCGAGCGAGCGGAGCTGCCGCTCGGCGCTGTGCGAGAGCCGCGGCGGGTAGGAGGCGAGCACGCGCTCGCCGGCCTCGACGAGCAGCACCTGCGCCTCGGCGGTGTCGGTCGACCGGTACTCGTTGCGCAGCACGCGCCGCGACAGCTCGGCGATCTGTCCGGCCATCTCGACGCCGGTCGGGCCGGCGCCGACGATCACGAAGGTGAGGAAGGCGGCGCGCTTCGCAGGGTCGCGTTCCACCTCGGCGGCCTCGAACGCCGAGAGGATCCGGTCGCGCAGCTCGAGCGCCCCGTCGAGCGACTTCAGCTCGGGCGCGTAGGGCGCCCAGTGGTCGTGGCCGAAGTACGAGTAGCGCGAGCCGCCGGCGACGACGAGCGTGTCGTAGGGGAGCTCGCGCGGCTCGTCGCCGTTCGGCAGCCGCTCGACGACGACGACGCGGCGGTCGAGGTCGAAGCCGGTCGCCTCGCCGAGCACGACGTGTGTCGAGCGGCTGCGGCGGAGCACCTGCCGGAGCGGCGCCGCGATCTCGACCGACGAGAGCGCGCCGGTCGCGACCTGGTAGGCGAGCGGCTGGAAGAGGAAGAAGTTCTCGCGGTCGACGAGCGTGACGTCGACGCCGTCCGCGCCCCGCAGGCCGCGGGCGGCGAGCAGCCCGGCGAACCCTCCGCCGACGACGACGACCCGCCTGCTCACCCCGCCAGTCTGGCACCTTCGAGCGCGAGCAGGCGCCGCTTCACCTCCAGCCCGCCGGCGTATCCGGTCAGGGAGCCGTCGGCGCCGACGATGCGGTGGCACGGCAGCACGATCGGGATCGGGTTGCGGTTCATCACCGTTCCGACGGCGCGCGCCGCTGCCGGCCGGCCGACCTTGCGGGCGAGCGAGCCGTAGGTGTCGGTGCGGCCGTAGGGGACGCGCGCGAGCTCGCGCAGCACCTCGGCCTGGAACGGCGCGACGCGCAGGTCGAGCGGCAGGTCGAAGCTGGTGCGCGTGCCGTCGAAGTACTCGGTCAGCTCGCGGCGCGCCTCGTCGACCGGCGCGCGGAGCACGCGGACGCCGAAGGTGCGCGCGAGCGCGTCTTCGAAGCCGTCCTCGACGTAGGAGATGCGGGCGAGCCCCCGCGAGGTCCAGCCGATCTGCAGCGGGCCGACGGGCGAGTCGAGGACGTCGTGGCGGACGTCGACGAGGCCGTCCCGCAGGGCGGCGGCGCGGAAGGCGGCGTCGAGCTCAGGGGTGACGTTCTGCATGGCTCCTCCTCAGTCTGCGGACGCCGGACGAGGCGGCCGCGCGGGCCGCTTCCTCGGACGAGCCGAGCGCGCCGGCGATCTGGGCGTAGGGGAGGTCGTAGCCGTAGCGGAGCACGACGGCGGCGCGCTCGGTCGGCGGCAGGCCGTCGGTGAGGTGCTCGAGCTCCCGGAACGCGTCGCGCCGCAGCTCGACCGCCGGCTCCTCGAGGAGCGGCGGCTGCGGCTTCGTCCGCAGCTCGTCGAGCGCGACGTTCGTCGCGATCGTGAACACCCACGCGCGCAGATGCCTGCCGTGCTGCAGGCGGTCGTACGCACGCAGCGCTCGCAGGAACGTCTCCTGCCAGGCGTCCTCGGCGCGCGGGCCGAGTAGGCGTCGCAGGTAGCCGAGCACCTCGTCGCGGTGCGCGAGGTAGAAACGCTCGAACGGCGGGATCGCTGCTTCTGACACCGTCCCCATCATCCCTGCAACGAGTGGAGGCCCCGAAACCGTGAGATGCGCCGTCGTCGGCCACGTCGAGTGGGTCGAGTTCGCGCGGGTGCGCCGGCTGCCCGAAGCGGGGGAGATCGTGCACGCGGGCGAGGTGTGGGCGGAGCCTGCGGGCGGCGGCGCCGTGGTCGCACGGCAGCTCGCGCTGCTGGCCGGCCGCTGCGAGCTCTTCACCGCGCTCGGGGAGGACGAGCTGGGCCGCGAGTCGGCGCGGACGCTCGCCGCGCTCGGCGTCGACGTGCACGTCCGGTGGGGGGGCGCGACCAGGCGCGCCTTCACGCATGTCGACGGTCGCGGCGAGCGCACGATCACGGTTCTCGGCGACAAGCTGCTGCCGCGCGGCCCGCTGCCGCTGGACGGCTACGACCTCGTGTTCTTCGTGGCCGGCGACGTCGCCGCCCTGCGTTCCGCGCGGGCCGCCCGCTTCCTCGCCGGCACGGCGCGGGAGACGGCGACGCTGCGGGCGGGCGGCGTCCCGCTCGACCTGCTCGTCGCGAGCGCGAACGACCGGGGCGAGCGGTACGACGGCTCGCTGGCGGCGCGTCACGTGGCGCTCACCGAGGGCGACCGCGGCGGAACGTTCGACGGCGTGCGCTTCGACGCCGTCCCGGTGGGCGAGGTGTCCGACGCCTACGGCGCCGGCGACTCGTTCGCCGCGGCGCTCGCTTTCGCGCTCGCCCGCGGCGACGACCCCCAGGCGGCGCTGGCGCTCGCGGCGCGGGCGGGCGCCGCCGTGATCGGCGGCCGGGGCCCGTACTCGGCGCAGCTGACGGGGTGACCGGCGGGGGACGCCGGGCGGCGTCCCCCGTTCGAACCGGTCAGTGGACGCGGAAGGACGCGATCTTCGTGGCGGTGCGGCCGCCGACCGAGATCGTGACCTTGACCCGCAGGAGCTTCCCCTTCGCCGCCTTGGGCACGACGAAGGACAGCTTTGCCTTTCCGGCCTTGAACGACTCGGTGTGCTTGATCACCTTGCTTGCAACGGACGGGTCGCACACCATCGTGCCGCTCGCAAGCGGCTTGTTGGTGTCGCTGCGCGTAACCGGGAAGACGACGGTGACGCGCTTTCCGGCCGTCACGGTCTTCGGCGTCAGGAGCGGTGTGCCGATGACCGGCTTGACCGCGGCCGGTGCGGGCGTGGGCGCCGGCGTCGGGGCCGGAGTCGGGGTCGGCGCCGGGGCCGGCAGCGAGACGGGCCACGTGCCCAGGTCAGGCGCGAAATCCGCCCCGGTTCGGTTGTTGTTCGCATCCCACGTCGTCGAGGCGACGTAGGCGAGGACGATGCCGGTCGGGGAGCCGATGTCCGTCCTGTTGAAGGACCAGCTGACCGTGTCTCCGCTCGAGGCGAACGACACCGTCGGCGTGAGCGGCGCGGAAACCCACTGGCTGCCGTCCCAGCGGCCGAGATCCCAGCCGGAATCGCTCGGGCTGCGGTAGGCGAGGAGCGCGTACTCGGATCCGCTCGTCGAGCCCGTTCCCGGGTTCGCGTCGGTGTTCAGGTAGACCTCGATCTGGGGCTCGTTCTCGGGTGCGATCGTCGCGAAGCCGGTAGCCGTCACGCTCACCGTGAGCGAGTCGGCGGAGTCGATCGTCACCGTCATCGCCGTGACGTCGGCGGCCGGCCCCTGCTGGTCGCCGCTCGGATCCACGTAGGTCATGAAGAAGGATTGCGCGGTTGTTGCGGCGTTGCCGCTGCGGGCGCCTGCCGCGGCCAGCGCGAGCAGGACAACGGCGACCGCGAACGCCGAAGAGAGGATGCGTGATCTCATGGTTCCCACCTCCGTGTGGGCTCGTGCCCGGCCAGCTCGACGACGGCGGTGATGCGATCGGGCTCGAGGCCCGCTTCTCGCATCGCTTCGGCGACGGCACGCTCGTCGCTCGCGTCGAAGACGTGGAACGCCGTCTCCTCGGCTGCGATGTACGACGACCGCACGTAGCGCACGGAGAGACCCGAGCGGGCGAGGGTGGCCGCGGCGGCTCGAAGCAGCCGGGCTTCCCGGCGTCGAATGACGTCGTCGCAGACGGGAGCCTAGGTTTCTACGAGGTACCGCGACGAGGGCCGGGTTGTGGTCATGCGATCGAGGCTAGGCCCGGCGTGCGTGGCCCCAAAGCGAGGAATCCCGACAACAAAGGGGCTATGGCCCGAGTGTTCTCGCAAGCTGCGTTCGTGAGCGGACGCCGAGCTTCCGGTAGACGCGGGTCAACGTCGCTTCGACGGTCGCAACGGTTACGAACAGCTCGGCGGCGACGTCCTTGTTCGAGCGGCCGTCCGAGACGAGTCGTGCGATCCGCGCTTCGGCTCCGGTGAGCTCGTGGGGGCCGGCAGCGGCGCGGCCGCCGACGTGCGCGAGCTCGTTGCGGGCCGCCTCTGCGAACCCCTGCGCGCCAGCCCGGTCGAACACAGCCGCCGCGTCCTCCAGTGTCTCGCGTGCGTCGTGCCTCCGGCTCAGGCGCCGTAGCACGTGTCCGTGTGCGAGCAGCGTCCGCGCCCGCTCGAGTGGCAGATCGAAGCGCTCGTGCTGTGCGCGGGCGGCGGTGAGGGCGGCGTCTGCCGCGGCGAGATCCCCCGTCGCGGCGTCGAGGAGCCCTTCGCCGCGCGCCGACCAGGCGAGGAATCGCGGTAGGCGCAGCTCGCGACCCGCGCGCCGTAGCGCGACGACACGTTCCCATGCCCGATCCCGGTGGCCGGCGAGGACGAGCGCCTCGAGCTCGTCTCCCTGGTGGTAGCTCCACCAGCACTCCCGGTCCGGGAAGCGGGCTGCGATCGCCTCCGCGTGGGAGAGCGCCACCTGCGGGTTGCCTGCGGCGAGCTCGGTCAGCAACAGCGCCGCCTCTGCGAACGTCGACCAGAGCCGGTCGCCTGCGCTGCCGAGCGCGGCGGCCGCGTCCGTCCCGAGCCTGCGCGCCCGGTCGTGGTCGCCCTCGCGCGCCGCGAGCGCGGCCAGCGCACTCTGCAGGATGATCCGGCCGAACGCGTAGTCGATCAGCTCGACCTGGTCGAGCGCGGCCGCGCCGAGCTGACGCGCGCGGGCGAGGTCCCCTGTTTGGAGCTCGACGCGGAGAAGCCCGACCTGCAGCTGGAACGCGCTCATCTCGTCGCCGTGCTGTTCGGCCTCGGCGCGGAGCTCGGCGAGCGGCCCTCGGGCGCGGCGGGGGTCGTCGGCCCACTGCGCCGCGATGGCGAGCCACATCCGGGGAGATTCGTAGGTCGTTGTCGGCAGCCCGCCGAGGCGGTCCTCGAGCGCCAGCGCCTCGGCGAGCTCGGCGACTCCGTCGGGCCGCGAATCGAGGAGCTTCAGGCCGCCGGCAAAGGTGAGCGCAACGCCGAGCAGCGCGTCGTCGCCGAGCAGGCGGGCACGCTGCGCAGCGGCCTGTGCGTCGGCGACCGCCTCGGCCCATCGTCCCCCGAGCCCGCGCTGCACGGCCAGGCCGACCCGGGCCCGGATGCCGACCGGCGAGTCGCCAGCCTCCACGATCGCCTGCTCGAGGAGGGCGTCGAGACTCGGACGGAGCTCGGCTGCCGTGACGAGCACCTGCGCGCGCTCGAGACCGGGTAGGAGCCGCTCCAGCGCCTCGTTCACGAGCTCGGACACACGGTCCCAGTGGCCGGCCGCTGCGTGTGCCGCAGCGAGGCGCGCTGCGAGGGGCCTTCCCGGGTCGAACTGCCGGGCCAGCTCGAGAAGGTCGGCCGCCGCCGCCGGCGCACCCTTCTTCAGGGCGCTCGCCGACCCGCCGTCGAGGAGGTCGGCCACCGCCCGGTCCGGCGGAACGGCGCCGAGCGCAACGTGCAGCGCCCGCTGTTCAGGATCGTCGACGACCTCGGCCAGCCGGCGGTGGACCTCCCGCCGTCGCTCGTCGGTCGCGCATTCCCAGGCGGCGGTCGCGAGCAGCGGGTGCGAGAAGCGAATCCTTCCGCGGTCGATCGAGACGAGCTTGCGCGCTGTGGCCTCCTCGAGCCCCCCGGCTGCGCGCGTGCCGCGGAGTAGCTCGACGGTGGGCGTGAGCGCGGCGGCCATGACGAGCAGGGTTTCGCGCGTCTCTGGGGCGAGCGGGCGAAGCTGCGCCTCGAGTAGCTCGCGTAGGCCGGGCGGAAGCCCGCGGGCGCCGTCCGCCTGCG
>Ga0070741_10009129_pt1 | contig 19467 bp, 11 predicted proteins | sample Coa_R1_4_FD_66440 | JGI IMG/M metagenome (GOLD analysis project Ga0070741, IMG submission 66440) | Surface soil microbial communities from Centralia Pennsylvania, which are recovering from an underground coalmine fire - Coalmine... | ecosystem: Environmental > Terrestrial > Soil > Unclassified ...
ACTTGGGCTGACGGCAATCCCGCGCGGCACATGCCCCACCTTCACGCGGCCTACGATCACAAGCTGGATCGGATCGGCCACCACCAGTTCATCGGTGCCTTCACAGACGATGTACAGCCGCCCTCCGTCCGGTGAGAGCGCCACGTCCACAGGGCTCGGGTAGCGTCCCGCGTCCGGCGCGGCTTGCCCCCACACCAGCCCCGCCAGTAGCAGTCCGCCCATGATGCCCTTACGCACCATTTACTTTTCCCGAATCTCCAAAACCTGATCGGCCGTCACGTTCTCCAACACCTGCTGCGTGCCGCTCGGCCAGCTCACGACTACGCGTTCCGCTTTCGACGCCGCGCCCAATCCGAAATGCAGCCGCCAATCGTCCTGCCCCAGGTATCCCGATCCCGCCACCCGCTCCGACTTCTGCTTCATCCCGTTGGCGGTCACTTCCACCGTGGCGCCGATGCCATCCCGATTGCTCTTGGTTCCGACCAGCCGAATTTTCAGCCAGTGAGCCGTACCCGCGGTCGCGTTGTGGAGCAACTGCCCCGGCCCGCCCAGATTCACCAGAAACGCATCCACCTTTCCATCGCTGTCGTAGTCGGCGAAACACGCGCCCCGCCCCACGGTCTTCATCTGGAAGAAAGGCCCGCCAGTGGTCGAAACATCTTCAAACTTGCCCCCGCCCAGGTTTCGGAACAACGAGTGTTCCTGCGGGATCATGTGGATCAGGCCGCCATGAAAAATCAGGATGTCCTTCAGCCCGTCATTATCGAAATCATGGATGCCTGTCCCCCAACTTGTGTACTGCCCCGTCCACTGCGAAATGCCTGCCTTTTCGGTGACGTCGGTAAACCCAAGCTTGCCGTCGTTCTTCATCAGGCGGTTGTATTTCGAATCGCTCACCCACAGGTCCGCGCGCCCTTCGTTCCCGATTTCGAAGAACACCGGCCCCATCGCCGAAGTCGATTCGCCATTCTGCCCGAACGCCACGCCCGCTTCCACCGCGATCTGCTCGTACGTGCCGTTGCGCTTGTTGTGGAACAGAAAATTCTCGGTCTTATCGTTGGCGACATAAATATCCGGGTACCCGTCGCCGTCGAAGTCCGCCGCTGTCACTCCCATCGTGCGGCCTTTGTACCGCGCGATTCCGGATTTCTCGCTAACATCTTCAAACGATCCTTTACATGTGTTGTGGAAAAGAATATTCGTGTCGCCTTCATAATCGAGCGGCCCCGGATAGTTATCGGCCGCATAGTAGGAGCGGTACGCGGGGTCGAACTTCACATACCGGCCGATGAACAGATCGACACAGCCGTCGCGGTCGTAGTCGAGCCACGCCGCGCCGATCGCCCAGCCTTGAATCTTCAAGCCCGCCTTTGCCGTGACATCCTCAAAACTCCCGTCGCCCTTGTTGCGGTATAGCGTTACGTGCCCGTAGCTGGTCACCAGTAAATCGGTATACCCATCGTTATCGAAATCCGCCGCGATCACCCCGAACCCGAAACCGTCGCCGGCCACGCCCGCCTGCTCGGTGACGTCGGTGAATGCGCCGTCGCCGTTATTGCGATACAGGTGATTGTGCGGCATCGAGGCCGGCGGCTTCCGCAGCGGATAAGGATGCATTGCCGGCTCCAGCGGTCGACCGCTCACCACATACAGGTCCGGCTTGCCGTCATTGTTGTAATCGAACCACGCGCACCCGGCCCCCGTGCTCTCGAGCAGCGACCCGAGTTTTTCAGCGCCGATCGAATGCGTAAACTCGATCTTCGCCTGCTTGGTCGCATCCTCAAACTGAATCGGCCCGGCGTACACCGCACTCGCCAGCAGAGCCGCGATCGTCAGCGAGCGGACCTTCACCGCAACACCTCCGTCATCTTCACCGGCACGATCGTCTTCAGCAGAATCTCCGGCACCTTGTTCTCCGGCGCCCGCTCCGGTCCCGTATGGCAGCCGACGCAGATGCGCTGTTCGCTCGGACGCATCCAGAACCACCCCGCCTCGCGCCGCACCGTTCTGCCTTCCGCATCCGTCAGCTCAATGCGCAGCGGGCGATCCGCGGGAATCTGCACGTAAAACGATCCGTCGCCTTCCACGGGCGTCTGACCCAACAACGCCGGCTTGCCCTGCGCATCCCGCGTGTACACTCGGACCGCGCGCACTGCCGCGCCATCGATCGGCGTCCGCGAGATTCGCGCGTTCAAGCAGAGAAGATTCCCCGCCGTCCGGCTCGCCACCAACGCCGACGGAAACTCCCGCGGGAGCGCTCGGGCTGCGACGACTACCGGCTGCACGGCGGATGAGTCCGCCGGAGTCTCGAGATGCGTAAGCAGCCGGTGCTCCGCGTTCCAGCGGTAAACGTGGAACCCGCCGGTCTTCCCGCGGCGGCTTAGAAGCCACACACCTGGTGATACTTCCGCCACCGGCCCGATGGCATTCCCGTCGGGTTCGTCCAGCTCCGTTTGCTCCGCCGTTCCCGACGTAATCCGCGCCAGCCGCTTCCCCGAACTGAAAATGTAATCACCCGAAGCCAGTTGCCGCGCATCTCCACGGTCCGGTCCGTGGTCGCACCGCAGCGCTTCCACGCCGGTGCCGTCCGGATACACAGTGTAGAGCTCGCGGGTTCCGGGAGTCCGCTCCGCTTCGAACAGGATGCGCCCGTCGCGCAGCACATCGTCCGTCAGGTAAGGGCCGGGCGCAAACGTCAGCCGTTTCCCCGCGATCTCTATCGTGCTCGCCTTCCCGAGCGCACGCGTGTACACCACTTCGCCCGTGGGCAGGTACAACGGACGAACGCAATCGGCGTCACAACGAGTGATCTGCCGCGGCGATCCGCCCCCCAGGTCGACTTCCCAAATCTGCCAGGGCGCCGCCGTTGTGATTCGACCTGAAAACAGCACCCGCGTGCCGTCATAGGAAACCGTGGCGTCCGCCGAGTCGTGGAATCCCGGGACCAGCACTCGGACCACGTCGCCCTGCACCAGAAACAGGTTGGCGCCCTCGGGGAACCGGTCCCGGCCGTCCAGCCATGCCTTTGGCTCGTAGCGGGGTGTCTCTGTAAAGATATACGTCAAGGAAGGCTGCGGTTCTCCCCCGGTTGCGCTAAATCCCACAGCGAGAATCGCGCTCCCAAGGCCGATAGCGACGAAAACTACCCGATTTCTCCGCAGTTTACACGGCGACATGACGGTTTCCGCATCGATCCCGTCAGAAACCGTGCAATTCACACACCATTACGGGCTTAGAGGTCTTATTAGCCGCAATGCAGGCCTTGTGTTGTAGGCTTCTCTGTAACGGCGGTGGATCTCATCGTGCGGGAAACTCTCTCCGGCGGGATAAGGGTAACTACTCATTCCGTGAAATGGAAGGGGCTCCACATTTTGGGAGAACGCTGTATTGGCATCCGCATCCTTGGCCCACCCGTCAACCAGGAGCAGGTAATCGCGGGTCCAACCGGCCGGAGGCGGCGGCAAGCCGGCCGCTTCGTACCAGAGTTGCAATTCATCCCCCGAGCCCATCACGACCGGACGATCGTCGACGCCCTGGACGAGTTCCCGCACATCGCCGTAGCGCGTATACAGGCCGGGTGTGGGATTCCAGTTCGAAAGCGAGGACACCGTGTTGTAGTCGAAAAATTCCGGCTGCTTCCGCTGGGGATCCACCTGAATGCGTGAAAAGCCCCGAAAGTGTAGCTGGGCGGCGCTCGCGTCCAGCGTCGTAAGCCGCACCTCGGGTGCCGATGCATCCTCCCCCAAGAAAATCTCGTCCCAGTACACACACATGTTGGTCACGATGCGCACTTCGCGGGAGGCCGACAGGAATTTCCCGGTCAAATCGACCGCGATGGTCTTGGTTTTGCCGCTCGGCATGCCCATGTCATCGATCACCGTCTTCCAGTTGCCGGCGGCATCTTTCACCTGCAGTGACGGCCCAGCCAGAGGCTTGCCGGCCTGGGCGGCACTCAGGAAGGTGCTGCCGTCGGCCCAATCCACCCAACCGTTGAGGACCAAAACGGCCCGATTTGAACGCGCGGCGTCCGGCCCGAAATCCAGCTCCAGCGCGTGCGGCTCCGCGACGCCCGCCACATCTCTGGAAAACCCATCGACATACACCCGATCGCGACCGAGCAGCGCGGCCAGCACGTCCCGCCCGCGATCGTCCCGCGCCCGGCGCGGATAAACACGCTGCTTCACCCCATACAACCGGAACTCGGGGTAGGGCGGCCCTTTCCATTTTTCATTGGTGAAGACCTCCGTGCCGGCCGGGTGATCGAGCGCCACGAGCCGCACCTGGTCCAGATACGAGACCTCGTTCAGTTCTTCGGTGATGTGGATCTCGTAGCGCCCCTGTTTCGGCGCGAGCGATGCCCCCGGAATCGAAACATATTCGTCGTGATCGACTGGAAAATACGTGCCATCGCCGGAACTCGCGCCCAGCGGCGCGACGCCCAGCACATCGGTGATGAATTCGAAGGCGTGCCCGTTCCAGGTGAAGATCATGGGGCACGAGCCGGAAAGCCGCGGCGCTTCTTTGATGTGCAGGTGCTGCCGGGCGAGTTGGCGTGTTTCGTTCTGGATCATCCCGTTCGGCCAGATAATTCGAATCGTATCGACCACCTCGCGATCGCCCAAGTCGAACAGCAGCGGCGCGTTTTCGTACCGCTTCCGCTGGTAGAAGGTTCCGGCCTTGACCTCGACTTCCGCGCCCACTGGAATCTTCAGACTCTTGACTCCTTCGAGGCTGACGGTCAACCAGGCGCCGCCTGGTTTGGTTTCGTTCGCTGCAAACTGCACCGTACCGTCGGGGGTGACTCCGACCACATCCGGCCGACGATCGCCATTGAAATCCGCGGCGGCCGAGACCAGATAATCGGGTAATCCGGAGGCGCCCTTGAATTCGGGGTTGTCCGTGGGCATGGCAAGCGCGGCAGTCGGCTCGTAGCGCCCGTTCAGACGGTCCCGGTAGAGCACGTTTCCGCGCCCTTCGTAGGAGACCAACAAATCGAACGCCTTGGTGTCGTCGGGAACGAAGCGCAGGACGGACGCGTTCAGCGCGGTTGCCGGCACAAATGGAAAATCGCGCGTGCGGTCTTCCCAGCGTGCGGCGCCGTCGTTGCGGAGCAGCATCGAGCGGGCGCCCAGCAGGATCAGATCGAGGTCCCGGTCGTGGTCATAGTCGATCCACACCGCACGGCGGAAATCGCTGCCGTCGGCCGGCAAGGCTTCTGGCTGGAATCCGGCGGCACGATCGTTGCGAAACAGCAGCACGGAGTCCGTGGTGATAACGCACAAATCCGCAAGGCCGTCGTTGTCGTAGTCCCCAGCCGCCACCCAAAGCACGTGCCGCACCGCGGAAAGACCGCGATCGATCCGTTCTGTTCCGCCACGGTAAACCAGAATGCCCGAGTCGGACCAGACCAACACGTCCGGTTTGCCATCGCCATCGAAATCGAGCACCAGCACACCCGCGGTCTTCGCATCGACCGTGCCGGCCAGCGGGCGGGCGCGAAAGCGCAGCCGAGCTGATGGCGTGGCGGTAGTCTGGTCCTGCACCGGATCGTAGATTTCCGAGTAGACGCTCCAATTCACGTCTTCTTTCTCGGCATCCGGCTGATCCTGCTTTTCCTTGAGGACGCGAAACTCCGCGATGACGCGGTCGGCATCGGCTGCGCGCCCCAACTGCCGGTACGAGCTATAGAGCTGAAACCGAGGCGCCGCAAAATTCGCATCCAGCCGCGCCGCCGTCTCGAATTCCGCAACGGCGGCATCCAACCGGTTCTCCTGCCGGTACAGGACGCCGAGATTGTAGTGGGACACCGGCTCATCCGGCGCCAGTCGCAGCAGCCCCTGGAACTGGGCAATCGCCTCCGCGTCCTTCTGCTGCATTTTGTAAGCGACGCCAAGATTGAACCAGGTGTGAGGCAGCGAGGGATCCAGTTTCTGCACGGCCTGGAGCTCGGCAATTCCCCGATCCACATCGCCGGCCTTGAGCAGCGCCAGCCCGTAGTTCAGCCGCTCGCGGACCGACCCCGGACTCAGCGCCAGCGCATCGCGAAATTCCGCGACCGCCTGCTTCTGCGTCGTGGGATTTTCGTAAAAGGCCTTGCCCAGGTTGCGATGCTGCCAGAGCCGATCGTCTCGGGACGGCCGATGCGCGCCGAGAAACAGAATCGCCGCCGCAGCCGGCAATCCGAGCGCCAGCATCCATCTCCGGAGCGCCATACCTGTTTCTCTCGTAGCATGGCGCTCGGAGGAAGTCCAGGAGCCCGCGCTCATCTTCCCCGAAGCCGATTGATGACCCGCCGATCGCGCTTGGACGGTTTGCCTTCCCGAGTGGTCTCAAAGGACGGCATCATTTTGCGCTCTTCGGCCAGCTTGCGGCGCGCCTCGCGGCTGGCCTCGGTCTCGCGGTAGAGGGTCTGCGCGACGGGAGCCGGGCCGCGAATTTCGCTGAGCGCCAGGACCTCGATGTCAAACGTGCCGCCGTCATTTTTGACGCGCAGCATGTCGCCGACGCGGACTTCGCGCGCTGGTTTGGCGGGCTGACCGTTGGATTCGATCCGGCCGAGTTCGCAGGTCCGGGCGGCGAGCGAACGCGTCTTGAAAAAGCGGGCGGCCCAGAGCCACTTATCAATTCGTACCCCGGTCATCATTCCATTTTCATCCCTCCGGTTCCCAATGGGACTTCATAGCGCTACTATACGGTCGGGAGCTTCGGACAGGGGCGTATCTTATGAAATCCGCTGCCGTGGAGTTCGCGATAGGCGGGGAAGAGCCGGGACGCACGCCGGACCGGCCGCAATGAAGCCCGGGATCGCAGTATTCTTGCTGCTGCTCGGCGGGTGGATTGTGTCGGGCCAGAACCCCGAGCCGCTCATCCATTTCGTCTACCGGGCGATCGATTTCCGGCTCGAAAGTTCGGAGACGCCCGAGCGCCACGCTCCCGAAACCATGGCCGGGGGCGTCGCACAGTTCGACTACAACAACGACGGCAACCTCGACATCTTCTTCACCAACGGGGCCGATATCCAAACTCTCGAGAAGAGCGCGCCCAAATACTCCAACCGGCTGTTCGAAAATGACGGCCACGCAAATTTTCGGGATGTGACCGCAAAAGCCGGCTTGTCCGGCATCGGATTCGCGAACGGAGTCGCCGTCGGCGACTACGATAATGACGGCTACAAGGATTTGTTTGTAGGCGGGGTGCACGGAAACCGGCTGTATCACAATAACGGCGACGGCACGTTCACCGACGTCACAGCAAAAGCGGGGCTCGACCGGCCGGACAGCCAATACGGGCCCTTGTGGTCGGTGGGCGCGGGCTGGCTCGACGTCAACAACGACGGGCTGTTGGATCTGTTCGTGGTGAACTATCTCGCATGGGACATCCGCACCGAGCCGCGATGCGAAGCGGGGCCGGGCCGCTACGATTACTGCCATCCAAAATTTTACAAGCCGACACCCAACCAGTTGTTCCTCAACAACGGCGACGGCACCTTCCGCGACATTTCGGTGGAGGCCGGCATCCGCAGTCATCCCGGTAAGGGCATGGGTATCGGAATCGCGGATTACGACTTGGATGGTTTGCTGGACATCTTTGTCTCTAACGACAAAATGTACAACTCGCTGTTTCACAACAGGGGCGGCGGCAAGTTCGAGGAAGTGGCCTTCGAGGCGGGCGTGGCACTCAGCGAAAACGGCCAGTTCATTTCCGGGATGGGCGTGGACTTCCGCGATATGGACAACGACGGCTATCCCGACATCGCGCTGGTAGCGCTCGATAAAGAAACATTTCCGATCTTCCGGAACCTCGGTAAGGGCGCGTTTGCTGATGTTACGCAAACCAGCGGCATGACGCGGCTGAGCGCGCCGATGGCCGGTTACTCGCCGATCCTCGCGGATTTCGATAACGACGGATTCAAAGATCTGTTCGTGACGCGCGGGCATGTGGAATCGCTGGGCTATTCGTCGGTAACGCAGGTGGAACAGCCCAACACGGTCTTTCGCAATGCGGGCGGTCTGAAATTGCAAGCATTGACTGCCGAAGCCGGGCTCACCGCGCACGCGCCCAGCCGGCATCGCGGCTCCGCCGTCGGAGATCTCAACCATGATGGACGCCTGGATGTGGTAACCACCGCGATCAGCGCGCCGGCCGAAGTATGGATCAACGACAGTCCGGGCGGCAGTCACTGGATCGAGTTCGCACTGGAAGGCACGAAGAGCAATCGCGACGGGATCGGGGCGCGAATCAAAGTCGTCGCGGGAGGAGTCGCTCAGTACAACCAGGTGTCGTTCGCAGCGGGGTATGCCTCGTCGAGCGCGGGGCCGGTCCATTTCGGACTGGGCCGAAACGCGACCGTGGAATCGGTAGAGATCCGGTGGCCTTCGGGAATCGTGCAGGAACTCCAGAGCGTAGCTGCCGATCAAGTGCTGAAAGTGAAGGAGCCGATTGCACGACAGGCGCGGTGAGAGACACCTCGGCTGAACGGAGGAGATGAAAACGAGGGCGTTGCGGGGCGGCCGGGCTACGAGATTTTCACTCGCGGACTTATCGCCGTGCGTTGTCGGCCGCCCAATGGATTGAATCGCATCTACGAGGCCATAGGAATCGCTGAATGGCGTTACGTTTAAACTCTCGTTTCGATGCCTGACTCTCTGATATCCAGTGGGACGGCGATGCGAGCTATCCGTTCACCACAGGGTGTTATGGAAGACCTTCCAAATTCTTCCCGCCGACCTCCTCCACGGAGGGGAACCGCCGTGCGGGCTTTAACGGCCCTACGGGAAGTTCAGTTACCACCGCAATGCAACGCTTGCTGGCCAGCAAGAAAACCGTTGAGGCTTGCCGGGTGGAAGCGCAAGCCTCTATCCGATTTCACAATACCGCGGGATTTTACAGAGGTCCGGCTTGCGGGCCGTAACTGGAATGGAATCAATCGCAATTTTTTTTAAAACGGCGTGATCGCACGGCGCCCATACCGAACTCACTCATACCGCAGGGCGGCGATGGGGTCGAGGCGCGACGCTTTTACTGCCGGCCAGATGCCGAAGAAGAGGCCGACGCTGGTTGCGACGGTGAAGCCGGCAATCACGGACCACAACGGCACCGTCGAAGGAAGGCTCGGGACGAACGTCCGGATTGCGACGCTCAACAGCCAACCGGCGAGTATTCCGATGAGGCCGCCGGTGGCCGTTAACGTCATCGCTTCGGCCAGGAATTGCCAGGTGATGTCGCGGCGGCGGGCGCCGACGGCTTTGCGGACGCCGATTTCGCGCGTCCGCTCCGTCACCGAAACCAGCATGATGTTCATTACCCCGATGCCGCCCACCAACAGGCCGATTGAGGAAATCACCACCATGACGAGAGCCACGGTGCTGATGATGTCGCGAAACTGGGTGATCAGCGATTCGGCGCTCGAGATTCCGAAGTTATCGGGGTCCGACGGCGAGACGTGACGGCGACGGCGGAGAATCTCCGTGACGTCATCGCGGGCCTGGTCCATCTTGCCCGGCCGCGCCAGAACGCAGATGAAATTGTCGCGCGCCTCGGGATACATTTTCTGAAAGCTGTGATACGGAATGAGGATGGAGCGGTCGTCATCGTTGTTGCCCAGAAATGATTTGAATTTCGTGAACACGCCGATGATCTCCAGGGTGTGTCCATCCACCAGAATCTGCTTGCCGACGGGGTCGATATTGGCGAAAAATCTTTCGCGGACCGCGTCGCCGATCACGGCCACGGCACGGCGGTGGCGGTCTTCGGTCTCTGTAAAGAAGCGGCCATCAGCGATGGTGGCGTTGATGAGGCGCAGGTGGTCCGCCGTGGCTCCGGCGAACTGAGCGTCAATCATATCCTGGCCTTTGTAGCGCGCGGTCATGGGCATGAGGCCGTAATCGGTCATCTCGCGAAGCAACTCGACCGAGACCGCTTCCGTGGCGGGGCTGAGCGCCTGGATGGCCATGGCGTCGTCATAGGTCAACGGTTTGCGCAGGCGCTCCTCGCGGGTTAAGCGGCGCGGCGCGCCGACCTGAAGCTTATACACCCACAAAGTGCGCGTGCCGAACTGTTGCGCGACATCGACCAGCTGTTTGTCGAGCCCGGCGATAATCGAGGTGACCGCGATCACGGTGGTGGTGCCGATGAGGACTCCGAGTAAGGTGAGGAACGATCGGAATTTGTGAGTGCGGAGGGTGTCGAGCGCCAGGATCAGGTCTTCGCGAACGGATTGTCGATAGCCGGGCATAACGCGCCTACGTCTCCATGCGCAGCGCCTCAATCGGGTCGAGCCGGGCGGCTTTCGCGGCCGGATAGATACCAAAGAAGACGCCCACGGCCGTCGAGAGCGTGAGGCCGGCGGCGATGGCGCTCAGGGGCACGGAGGCGGCGAACACCATATTGACCAGTTGGGCGATGATGCCAGCCAGCACCACACCCGCGATCCCGCCAATGGTGGCCATCACAGCGGATTCGATGATGAATTGCCAGACGATGTCGCGACGGCGTGCGCCGAGCGAGCGGCGAATGCCGATCTCGTGCGTTCGCTCGGTGACGCTGGCCAGCATTATGTTCATGATCACGATGCCGCCCACCACGATGAATACGGCGACCAAGCCGATGGTCACGGCGAAAATCGTGCCCGTGAGATTCTTCCAGACACTCATCAGGGTGTCGGAAGCATTGATGCCGAAAGTGTCCGCCTCGTGGTACGGCGTGCGCCGGCGGGCGCGCATCAACGCCCGGACTTCGTCCTCGAGTTCCAGCATGTGACGGCCGTCGGATGCCTTGATGTACACAAACAAACTCGGGCGCGGCGTCCAGATCGCGCGGTACACGGTCAACGGGATGAAGGCGAAGTTATCCTGGCTCTGTCCGAGAGTGCTGCCGACTTTTTCCATCACGCCGATTACCTGGAAGGGAATCCCGGAGATCGACACTTCCTTACCGAGAGGATCGAGAGAGGGGAAGAGTTTCTCGACGAGATCCTGCCCGATGACGCAGACGCGCAGCTTGTGACGAAAGTCGGTTTCGTTGATGTAGCGGCCGGAGGCGACCTTCTCACGGCCGACGTCGACAAAGCCGGGCGTGACGGCGTTCAGATCGATCTCATCGATCGCGTGGTTGCGGTAGCGCGCCGGCGGGCCCGAGTTGGGGTGAGCTAGAGCTCCGATGTGCTCGTAGCCTGGCAGGTTGAGCTGCAAAAATTCAAAGTCCTCGACGCCGATGGGCTGATTGCGGCGGCGCGCCTTGAGGTAGCTTTCGAATCCCTGAGCCCATTGAAACTGATGCAGCACGAAGGTGTTGGCGCCGAGGTTGGCAATGTGGTCGGCGATGTACACGTTCATGCCGTTGACAATGGCCATGACCACGATGAGGGTGGTCGTGGAAATAACGACTCCGAGGAGCGTGAGGAATGACCGCAGCTTGTGACCGTTGAGAGATTCCAGCGCCACGCCGAAGGCTTCGCGGGCGGTAACCCAGAGGGTGATGAAGCGGTCTGGGCCAGGCAGGGCGGCGGGACGGTAGCCCGGCTTGGGAGCGACGGCAGGCAGCAGTAAGTCTGTCTTCGCAGACATAACAGACATTCCCATCCGAATTGTAGCGCAATGCGTGGAGCGATCCCTGCCGTGTGGAGATCCACAGTTTCCAGCTAGTGAGCGGGGTGAGGGTAACTTTGGGAACTGTTGCGGTTCCGACCGAGGACAAACCGTCAAACTTGGATTTATGGACGCCGCGACTACGGGTCATCTGACAGAATGTTCCATAATCAGTAGAATCAATTTGAACAGGTGGTCATGAGCTCGCGCCCTGAAGCGGTCCCGCGAATTTTTATAAGCTATCGCCGCGACGATAGCCGGGACTATGCAGGCCGAATCTACAATTGGCTGAGTACGAGAGTCGGACATGGCGCAGTTTTCATGGACGTTGAAGGAATCGAACCGGGAGACGATTATGTAAAAACTATTGATCGAGAGATCAGAAGAAGCAGCCTTGTGTTGGCGATTATCGGCGGTCGCTGGAACCTCTCACGTGATTCCGACGGAATGTCCCGCCTCGAAAAACCCGATGACCTTGTTCGGAAGGAACTCCTGACCGCGATCGGAAGCGGTGTCCGCGTCGTCCCTGTTCTGGTGGCGGGCGCTGTGCCGCCGACGCTAGACGATCTGCCATCGTCGTTACATCGATTGGCAAAACTGAACGCAATCAACATCAACGAGGATAACTTCGATGAGAGTATGCTCAAACTGCTCACGCTCGCCCAGCAATCAGCCAGTAATCAAGAGCGAGCTCAAAATCGATTGGCTGATCCAGGCACGTCCTCGATCCGACCAATGATAAAGAAAAAAGTCGTTCTCCTGGGCGAATCTGGCGTTGGAAAGACGAGCCTCATTCAGCGATATGTATTGAGCATGTTCTCAGAAAAGTATCACACTACCGTTGGTGTGATCATCAGCAAAAAGTTTCTGAAAATGGGTGATCAGGAGATTTGTCTGATGATTTGGGACCTTGCGGGTGAGGAGGAAGGCGCGCCCGTCAAGATGAATCTGACAAACGACGCCTCTGGAATCATTTACGTGGTGGACGGTTGCAGTATCACGTCATTGCAAACGGCACTCAGAATCAGACAACGCTTCCTCGGCAGTGAACCACAGTTTGGTCACCGGAGTATCCCCGAAATCCTGTCGGTGAACAAAGCCGACCTCCGGAACGAATGGCAGGTAGACATGGATAAGCTCTCTTCACTGGAGAATTCCGGGCTTATCTCATTCACTACTAGCGCCAAAACAGGGAAGGGCGTCGAGTTAATGTTTTCGCATCTTGCTCGCAAGATTATCGAGAGCGATGAAATCGGCGATGCCGATGACCTGGAGTCTTAGTGCCCAGATTCACGCAGGCCGTTTGCACCGCCGCTGGCATTTTGGCTGGGATTCATGATTCGGCGTTCCTGAACGGGAGATCCCTGGGTTTGGATTCAGGGTTGGGGATGCTGCGTGGTTTTCAGTTACTTCAATAGACCACTATCTGCTCAGACAACCAAAAGAGACCGGTTGCCGCAGCGTCGGCGGGTCGGATACGAATAGGATCGGTGCACTGAGCCACTGACTGCGCGCTGCAGTGGTGGCAACTGGCCGCAAAGTGCCCATTGCTGATCTCTGGCGGAGCCATGATCAATTCGGCAGCGCCGGGGCCCAGAGCGATCCCTCTGATGGCGGCTTCGTTCAAACTCGCTACTCGGAAACCCATTCGGCCGAACGGGCACGGTTCCAGTCGCAATGGTCATGCCCTTCGAGGGCTTGCCGAGCTGTTCAAAATGTGAGAATGAGTGGGTGCATCAATGAGAACACCTCCTAAGCACTCGCTCGCACGGACGATCCTGACGGATTTCCACTTCTGGCTGCCCGCCGTCGTTCTGGCGATGGGTCTGGGGCTTCTGTTCTTGATCGCCAGAGTATGAATGCCGGAGCGCGGCAGAAGCCCGGGCTTTCGGCACGGCCGCTTCACAGGCTCGGCGTCGTTTGCGGCCTTGCCGCTGGCGCGTGGCTGGGCGCGGCGGAAGCACCCACGAAGCTAGTAAACACCGGCCTGTCCCCATTTCTCATTTCTCTAGGGATGGTGACGGGCGTGTTCGTCGCGCGCTGGACCGTCCCCATGGTGCTGAAAGGGACGGGTTACGTCTTTCAGGATATTCGCGAGAAACCCCACCTGATCGTCTGGGCGATTTTGGCTGGAGCGCTATGGGCGGTAGCCAACACCCTGACAGTTTTCGCGATCCGGGACGTCGGGCTATCGATCGCGTTTCCACTCTGGAATACCAACAGCCTGATCGGACTGCTGTGGGGATGGCTGTTATTTGGCGAATTGTCCGCATCGCGGCAATGGCTCAAAGTCGTGGGAGGAGCCGCCGCGATCGGTGCGGGGGCGTGTCTGCTGGCTTTCGTCACCGCATCCCACGGCGCCGCACCAGGTAGCAGAGCGGGAGTCGGAATCGCGGCGGCCTTAGGAGCTGGAGTCCTTTGGGGCACGATGTATATCCCGTACCGCAAGGCCTATCTGAGCGGTATGAATCCGCTGTCATTCGTCACGGTCTTCACCGTCGGCGAGCTGGGATCCGTGCTGGCGCTGGCCGCCGCGTTCGACGGAGGCTTTCATCACGTCGCGGCGGAGCTGGCGGGCGCCCGGCCTGCTCTCTTCTGGCTGTTTCTGGGCGGATTCTGCTGGGTGCTGGGCGACCTCTTTCAGCAGTATGCCGCCAAGTACATCGGCATCGGACGCGGCATTCCTCTTTCCAATACGAACCAGATCTGGGGCTTGGCATGGGGCGCGTTGGTATTCGGGGAGACCGCGGGTATGGATGCCACGGCCCGGACTCTCATTCTGGGAGGATCGCTCGTCATGGCGGCCGGTGCGTGGGCGATCAGTGCGGCGGAAGCGCCGGATTCCGAGCGTGCGGCGTGGAGAGCAGCCATCGAACGCGAATGCCTGCGCTACGGCCTGAAACGAGACCGCCTGATCGCGAACCTGGAAGGCGGCGAAGCTCTGGAGTATGATCCGCAGGAAAACGCGCGTCCGCGCCGGAGCCGCTGGGAACTGGCCGTGCTGGCTGGAGCGATCGGTATTTTCGTGTGGCTGGCGGCGGCGGCTCGGCCGCAACCGGTGGCTGTGAACCGCTTCTGGATAGCTGTGCTGATCGGCGCGGCGCTGGCATTTCTCGTAGGTGGCGGCCTTCTGCTCTGGCGCCGCACGCGATTCTCTTAGAAGAGCGTCATCGGATTTCGCGACTGGAAGCAACTACTCACAGCAGCACGAGACCGGCCAACCATGGCACAAAAAGGGCAGGCCGAAGCCTGCCCTGGAGGAGTCCGCATTTTGTGGAGAGAGATCTAGCTGCAGCCGCTGGTCCCACCGCAGTTGCCGCATTTGTAGCAACTGCCGTTGCGGGTCATGATCGAGCCGCATTCGGCGCATAAGGGCGCATCCGTTACCGCCGCAGCGAACGGCAGCGCTTGCTGCGGGTCGGGCTCGGTGGCGCGCAAGGTCTGCGTCTCGCCGGCCTCGGTGACGGCGTATTCTTCGCCCAGGAACTTCGCGCCTAGCCAGCGGAAGATGTAGTCGATGATCGACTTGGCGTAAGGGATCTGCTGGTTCCCCGTCCAGCCGCTCGGCTCGAACCGTACGTGTGCGAATTTATCGACCAGAAACTTCAGCGGCACACCGTATTGCAGATTGAAGCTGATCGCCGTGGCGAGCGTGTCCATCAGGCCCGAGATCGTCGAACCTTCCTTCGCCATCGTGATGAAGATCTCACCGGGCATGCCGTCTTCGTACATGCCGACGGTGATGTAGCCTTCGTGGCCGCCGATTGAAAACTTGTGCGTGATGGAGCGGCGCTCGTCCGGCAGCTTGCGGCGCACCGGCCGGAAAACTACTTTTTCGACGGGCGCCGGGGTTGTGGCGACCGCGCCCGCCGCTTTCTTCTCACCTTTGCCCGAACCCGAGCTGAGCGGCTGCACCTTCTTGGAGTTGTCGCGATAGATCGCGACTGCCTTGAGTCCCAGCTTCCAGCTTTCGGTGTAGGCATTCATGATCTCCTCCACCGTGGCTTCTTCGGGCATGTTGATGGTCTTCGAAATCGCGCCGGAGATGAACGGCTGCACGGCCGCCATCATACGCACATGGCCCATGTAGTGGATGGAGCGCGTGCCGTTCTGCGGCCGGAAGCTGCAATCGAAAACAGCCAGGTGCTCGGGCTTCAACTCGGGAGCGCCTTCGATGGTGCCGGTGGAATCGATATGGCTGACGATCTTCTCCACCTGCTCGGGCGAGTAGCCGAGTTTGATGAGCGCGGCCGGCACGGTGTTGTTGACGATCTTGATGACGCCGCCGCCGACCAGCTTCTTATATTTGATGAGCGCGAGATCGGGCTCGATGCCGGTGGTGTCGCAATCCATCATGAAGCCGATGGTGCCGGTGGGCGCAATGACCGTGACCTGCGCGTTGCGGTAGCCGAAGCGGCGGCCGGAATCGTAGGCGTCGTCCCAGCACTGCTGCGCGCCCTCAAACAGCGCCGTCGGCAGGTTGTGTCGATTCAAGCGGCCGGCCGCATCGCGGTGCATGCGGATCACGTCCAGGAAAGGCTGCTCGTTCACCGCATAGCCGGGGAACGGGCCGGTCGATTCGGCGACTCGAGAACTGGTCAGGTACGCCTGGCCGCACATGACGGCGGTGATGGCGCCGGCGAACTCGCGGCCCTGGTCGCTGTCGTACGGAACCCCCATCGACATCAGCAGCGCGCCGAGGTTGGCGAAACCCAAGCCCAGCGGGCGGAAGTTGTGCGAGTTTTCGGCGATCTTCTCGGTCGGATAGCTGGCGTTATCGACGATGATTTCCTGCGCCAGGATCATCGTGTCCACGGCGTGCCGGAATGCCTCCACATCAAACTGGCCGTCGGGACCGACGAATTTCATGAGGTTCAGCGACGAAAGATTACAGGCCGAATCGTCGAGGAACATGTATTCGGAGCACGGATTTGACGCGTTGATCCGCGCCGTGTTCTTGCACGGGTGCCAGCGGTTGACGGTCGTGTCGAACTGCATGCCGGGGTCGCCGCACTGGTGCGTCGCTTCAGCGATCTCCCGCATCAGATCTTTCGCTTTGTAGCGTTTCACCGGTTCGCCGGTGCCCACGCGCTTCGTCCACCAGTCGCCATCGCGCTGCACGGCTTCCATAAAGTCATCGGTGGCGCGCACGGAATTGTTGGCGTTCTGGAAGAAGATCGAGCTGTACGCTTCGCCGTCGAGCGAGGAATCGTAGCCGGCTTCCACCAGCTTGTAGGCCTTCTTCTCTTCGTTGGCTTTGCACCAGATGAACTTCTCAACATCGGGATGCTCCGCGTTGAGAATCACCATCTTGGCGGCGCGGCGGGTCTTGCCGCCGGACTTGATGACGCCGGCGAACGCGTCGAAGCCCTTCATAAACGAGAGCGGGCCGGATGCCGAACCACCGCCCCCCAGCGGGGCATTATCTTCGCGAAGCGGTGACAGATTGGTGCCGGTGCCCGAACCCCATTTAAAAAGCATGCCTTCGGTCTTGGCCAAATCGAGAATCGATTCCAATGAGTCCTTGACCGAAACGATGAAGCACGCCGAGCACTGCGGCCGGGTCTGGCCGGCATCCAGCTTGCCGATGCGGCCGGCCGCCTGGTCATAGACCCAGCCATAGCCGCGGGTGTCCTTGACGCCGACATTGAACCAGACGGGCGAGTTGAAGCAGGCCTTCTGAGTGAGCATCAGGTGCGCCAGCTCATTGCGGAAATTCTCCGCATCGTCGGACGTCTTGAAATAGCTGTCCTTCTTGCCCCAGTCGGTGATGGTGTCGACGACGCGCTGGACCAACTGGACCACGCTGGTCTCGCGGTCCGGGGACCCCAGCTTCCCGTAAAAATACTTGCTGGCGACGATATTGGTTGCGGTTTGGGACCAGTCGGCGGGCGCCTCGACGTCGCGTTGCTCAAAGATAACGGAGCCTTTATCGTTGCCGATGGAGGCGGTTCGGGTTTCCCACTGAACCTCGTCGTACGGAGTTTTACCGGCCGCCAGACGCGCCGTGAAATACCGCGGGAAGGCGATCCCGTGCCCGGTTTTGGTAGTAGTTTTGGCCTTCAATACTTCTATTTTCGCACTCAGATCGACGGAAAGCTGGCCCATTCGAAGAACCCTCCTGCGGTTCACGTTTCTGGGGACTTCGTCATCTTGCCCCAATAGGTAGTGGGGCGTCAAGAAATTTATCTATATGAAGTGTGTATAGGTTACAGATCAATGGTACCCAGCGGTACTCGCAGATGATTGAAAACACGTAGCGGGTGCATTATGCCGAGGCGTGCGCTAATTTCCAATCAGAAAGAGCCGTCAGAGCTTGATCAACGATGCGCCCGGGAGCGCGCTCCAGACCGACGTGTCCTGCAGGGCGGCTTCCAGGTTGCGGCGGGAGAGTTGGGCGTGCTCGCGGGCCACGGCTTCGGCACGGGTGCCTTGGCGGCTCTCAATTGCTTCTACAATCCCCCGGTGCTGCTCGCGGCCGAGCATGAACATTTCTTCGGCTTTGGGAAGCTTGGAACGGACAAACACCAGCGCGCTTGGGGAGGCAAACGGCAGCGAGGTCACCCGCTCCAGCGTGCGGCGCAGAATCGGGCTCTTGGCCAGATCCACCACCGCCCGATGGAACGCCTCGTTAAGATCCAGATAGCGGGCGAAAGAATCAATGGTCGGGTGGCTGAGCGCGTCCATTTCATCGCGGTAGCAGCGGAGCGGGGTCAGCTCGGCGTCCTGGCTGAGGCGCTCGGCCGCCAGCCGGGCGGCAGTCCCTTCCAGCACGCCGCGCATTTCAATCGCATCCCAGATGTCGGCGATGGTGAATTCGCGGACCACAAAGCCGCCGCCGGGCAGAATCTCGAGCAGGCCCTCGTTCGCCAGCCGGTCCAACGCCAGGCGGATCGGCGTGCGTGAGACTCCCAGCCGCGCCACCATCGGAAGCTCGGAAATCCGCTCTCCGGGCGGGAAGTCGCCGCGCAGGATCATCTCACGCAAATTCAGCAACGTACGGCCGGTTTGCGAGGTGACTTCAGCAGGCGCTTGCAGATTTTTCGGGTCGGACGATGGCAATGTGAGCTACCTCCCGGATCTTAGCAGATGGGTTTCGTTGCATGCAATGCAGGAACGGGCATGACATAATAGTCGCTCCGCATGAGTGTGCCCGTTTCGAAGCCGCTGCCGGCGCAGTCCGAGACACAAACCAGCGCCCGATACGCGTGGTACGTCGTCCTGACGCTGACCGCGATTTATATGCTCTCCTACATGGACCGCCAGATCCTCAGCCTGCTGGTGGGCCCGATGAAGCGCGATCTCGGCATCAGCGACACGCGGGTCGGTCTGCTGCAGGGGCTGGCCTTCGGCCTGTTCTACACCTTCATGGGCCTGCCGCTCGGGCGCATCGCCGATACGCGCAGCCGGCGCGGATTGATTGCGGTGGGCGTGGTGCTGTGGAGCCTGTTCACGTCGCTGTGCAGCGTGGCTCGGAGCTTCTGGTCTCTGTTTCTGGTCCGAATGGGCGTGGGAGTGGGAGAAGCCAGCCTTTCGCCCGCCGCGTATTCGCTGATTTCCGATTATTTCCCGAAGGAACGCCTGGGCGTCGCGATCAGCGTCTATTACATGGGGGTTTTCTTCGGAACCAGCCTTTCGCTGCTGGTGGCCGGAGCGGTGGTGGACGCCGTCGTGCATACGCCGTTGATCACGGTGCCGCTGCTCGGAACCATGCCGTCGTGGCGCATCACGTTCCTCTTTGTGGGCATACCCGGCGTGCTGTTCGCCCTGCTGGCGTACACGATTCGCGAGCCGCTGCGGCGCGGCGTGCTGCGCGCGCGCGATGGGCAGGTGACCCAACTACGCTTCGCGGACGCACTGGCGGAAATGAAGCTGCGCTGGC